>Ga0137368_10007331_pt1 | contig 11478 bp, 9 predicted proteins | sample SagtaG_13_FD_104917 | JGI IMG/M metagenome (GOLD analysis project Ga0137368, IMG submission 104917) | Vadose zone soil microbial communities from Sagehorn Ranch, Mendocino, California, USA - Sage1_L_100_16 metaG | ecosystem: Environmental > Terrestrial > Soil > Vadose zone | place: USA...
CCGGTCGCCGTGCCCGTTCGCTCGACCGGCGAATCCGATCCGCGTTCCATCCGTGCAGGGTATCGGTCACCGGTCGAGCGATGAGTCCATCCGGGGTCTCCAGCTCCGTTCACCCGACGAGCTCGGGCGTGGCGGCGACCGGCACAGGCTGCGTGGCCGGAGCCTCGTGCAGCCCGATGCGGTCGTGGAGCCACCGCAGCGGCCGGGGGGCCCACCAGTTCCAGCGGCCCATGAGCTTCATGGTGGCGGGGACCACTCCTTGATCCGGCCGAGCAGGAACACCTCGTAGTCCATGGACAGCCCGAACGCGACGGCGAACACCAGCACCGGGAGCACGAACCACACCGAGCCGGTGGGGTCGAACCGGAGCAGCCCGGACAGGTGTCCGTCCTGGAACACCCACACCAGCGCGCCGAAGCTCGCGCCGAGCGACAGCACGTTCATGACCAGGGCCTTCACCGGCACCACCACCGAGCCGGTCATCAGGAACAGCAGCACGAACGTGGCCAGCGCCACGAACCCCAGCACCAGGGGCAGTCGGGCCATCAGGGCGTGCTTGGCGTCCACCGTCTCGGCGGCCCGGCCCGTGACGAGCGTCTCGAACGGCGCCTGGAGGGACCGGATCGTCCCCACCAGCCGGAAGGACTCCTCGGTCTCGGCCACCGCGCGCGGCACCACCTCGATGAGGGCGACGCGGGGGCCGGTCGCCGCCAGATCGGCCCGCACCACGCCGGGCAGGGTCCGGAGGCGCCCGACGTACGCGGAGTAGGCCGCCCGGGGCACCCCGGCCTCCCGCTCCGCCACGACCTGGATGGGATCCGAGGTCTCCCCCGGGAAGTGCCGGTGGACCGCCTCGAAGAGCTGGCGGCTCTCCGAGGACGGGGGCAGGTACCGCGAGTCGGTGTCCTGGGTCCGGGTCTGCGAGAAGGGCACGGCCAGCAGGACCAGCCCGGCCACGAGGACCGGCACCAGGATCGCGGCCCGCTGCTGAACCAGCCTCGAGATCCTGAAGAACGCGCCGTGGCCGTCGGACCGGGCCGCGGCCGGGCGGACCTCCGCCCCCAGATCGACAGCAGCGCGGGCACCAGCGTCACCGCGGCGGCCATGGCCACCACCACCACGCCGATGCCTCCGTACGCCACCGACCGCAACCCGCCGGTCAGGAACAGCAGCCCGGAAAGCGACGCCGTGACGGTCAGCCCCGAGAACACGATGGTCCGGCCGGCGGTGGCCACGGTCCGTTCGATGGCCTCGGCCACGTCGAGCCCCCGGGCCCGTTCCTCCCGGAACCGGCTGATCGCCAGCAGCGAGTAGTCCACCGCGAGCCCCAGCCCGAGCATGGTCACCACCTTCACGGCGAAGATCGAGGCGTCGGTGACCGAGGCGAACCCCAGCAGCACCAGCAGGCTCCCCGAGATCGCCGTCAGCGCGACCACGATCGGCAGCACCGCGACCCGGACGCTCCGGAAGGCCAGGAGCAGGATCAGGAAGATCAGGGGGAGCGCGATGAGCTCGGCCCGCTCCAGGTCGCGCTGGGCGGTGTCGTCCATCTCCATGCCGGCCAGGTCGTCGCTCCCGACCACCGCGCCAGGCGCGATCGCGCGCAGCCGGTCGGCCGCCCTGACCTGGGCCTCGTCCCACGCGTCGCCGTCGAGGTGCCGTCCGTCGAGGCCCACCGCCACCAGGAACCCGGACCCGTCCCGGGCCACTAGGCCACGATCGTCGGGCGGGGTCAGCACGACCGCCACCCCCGGCATCGCCCGGAGGTCCGAGGCGGCGGCCTCGGCGCCGGCCCGCAGTCCCGGGTCCCGCGCCGAACCCGGGACGAACCCGTTCGATGGAGCGCAACGCTTCGCGGGCCTTCTCGGGCTGTGTGTCGACCACCGTGCGCGCCGCGCCGGCCTGGACCGCGATCACGCTCACGCTGTGCGTCACGACGTCGTGGATCTCGCGGGCGATGCGGGCCCGCTCCTCCATGGCTCCCAGGCGTGCCTGCTCCTCCCGTTCGCGTTCGGCCCGCTCCGCCCGCTCGCGGAGCAGCTCGGCCTGGCGCCTCCGGTACCGGGTGTTGTCGCCGACGATCCACGCGCCCCCCAGGAACGCGAACTGGGTGGCCAGGTCGGCGAATCGCTCCCGAGCTCCGAGATGTTGAAGACCACCAGGGCGATCAGCGTGAGGATCCCTCCCGCGACCGCCAGGGACCTCCGCGCGTAGGCGGCCACCGAGTACACGGCGAGCAGGACGGGGAACACCGCGGTGACGGGATCGGGCTGCATGTCGAGGATGTCGCTGTACAGGACCTTCGCCAGTCCCACGACGGTCAACACCACGAACGGGTGACGTCGCCGTCCCACCAGGGGGACCGTCATCGCCAGCAGGAACCCGACCGTCAGCGTGACGTCCGTTCGCGTGACGCAATGGCAGTCGAGCTCGGTGATCGTCTCCACCATCGCCACCGCGAACAGCACCGCCGCCAGGACCGAGTCCACGACCGCCGGGCTGACGGTCCGGAGGCGCCGGACCAGAGACACGCCATCGTCCACAACCCGCACCTTAGGGGCGCCCGCCCGGGCCGCGCATCAACCCGGAGGTTGACCTCGGGTTCCCTGCCGCCGGGGCCGGAGCGCATAATTGGGCCGCCCTTCGGACCGCGAGGACGACGTGATCGCCTGTCCCTCCTGTGGCTTACAGAACGAGCCCGCGCAGCGGTTCTGCGGCCGGTGCGGCACGTCGCTCCGGCGGGCCTGCCCGAGCTGCGGGGCCGACAACCCGCTCGACTTCGCGTTCTGCGGCTCCTGCGGGAGCCGCCTGGTGGAGGGGACGGCGGCCTCGCCCGGGGCGGCGCCGGCCGAGGAACGCCGGTGGGTCACGGTGGTGTTCGCCGACCTCTCCGGCTTCACCTCCCTGTCCGAACGAATGGACCCCGAGGACGTCCGCTCCCTGGCCGACCGCTCCGCGGAGCTCATGGGCCAGGAGGTCCAGCGGTTCGGGGGCACCGTCACATCCGTGATGGGCGATGCCGTGATGGCCGTGTTCGGCGCGCCGGTGGCGCACGAGGACGACCCTGAGCGGGCCGTGCGCGCCGCGCTGGCCATGCGGGACGCCGTGGCCTCGTCCGGCCTCGCGCCGGACGGGACCCCGCTGCGCGTGCACGCGGGCGTGAACACCGGCGAGGTGATGGCCGCCCAGGTCGGGCCCCGCGAGCGGCGCGACTACACCGTCATGGGCGACACCACGAACACGGCCGCCCGCCTGATGAGCTCGGCGGCCGCCGGCGAGGTCCTGGTGGGTGCCGAGACGTATCGCGCCGCCCACCGGACCATCCGGTTCGAGCCGGTGGGCCCGGTCTCGGCGAAGGGCAAGCAGGACGTGGTGGAGGCCTGGCGCGCCGTGGAGCCGATCGCCGGCCCGGCCCACCGCGAGGTGGGCATGCGCGCCCCTCTCATCGGCCGGGACCCCGAGCTGGAGATGCTCCTCGGGCTGTGGTCGAGGACGGTGAACGAACGGCGTCCCCACCTGGTGACGCTGTTCGCGCCGCCGGGCATGGGCAAGAGCCGCCTGGCCCGGGAGCTGGCCACGCGCCTCACCGCCGGCGGAGCCCGGATCCTGGTGGGACGGTCACTGCCATACGGCGGCGGCTCGGGCTACGGGGCGTTCGCCGAACAGGTCCGGGCCCTGGCCGGCCTGGACCTCGGCATGGACCCCGACGCGGCCCGCCAGCGGGTGGCCGGGCTCGTTCGGTCGCTGTTCGGGGCGGAGGAGCCGGATGTCGCGGCCAAGCTGGCCGTCGCGGTGGGCATCGACGAGGGGGAGGGATCGACCGACCGCCCGGGCATCTTCCTGGCCATCCGGCGGTTTGTGGGGGCGCTGGCCCGTGAGCGGCCCACGCTGATCATGTTCGAGGACGTGCACTGGGCGGACCAGACCGAGCTCGACCTCATCGGCGCCGTCTCCTCGCGGGTCCACGACGTGCCCCTGGTGGTCCTGTGCACGGCCCGCCCGGAGCTCCTGGACGACCAGCCCACGTGGGGCGCGGGCCAGCCCGCCTACACCGCGGTGACCCTGGAACCGCTGCCCGACGGAGCCGCCCGCGAGCTGGCCGGCGTGCTCCTCAGCTCGACTGCTGCGGGGGCCGCCGACCGGCTGGTCCGCGCAGGTGGGGGCAACCCCCTGTTCCTAGAGGAGCTCGCCGCGACGGTGGCCGGGCGGCACGAGGATGACCACGAGGAGCTGCCGACCTCCGTGAAGGCCATCATCACCGCTCGCCTGGACCTGCTCCCGGCACCGGAGCGGCGGGTCATCCAGGACGCCTCCGTGGTCGGCGACGTGTTCTGGGACGGGGCGGTCGAGACCCTGGCCGGGGCCACGACGCAGACCGGGCTGGGGAGCGAGGCGCTGGAGCGCCTGGAGGGCCGGGGTCTCATCCGCAGGGCCACCACCTCGACCATCCCCGGCGCCGAGGAGTTCTCGTTCAAGCACCCCCTGATCCGCGAGGTGGCCTACGGGATGGTGCCGAAGGCCACCCGCCGCGTGCAGCACGCCGCCGTGGCGGCCTGGTTGGAGGAGCGCCTGGGCGAACGGACCTCCGAGATGGCGGCGCTCCTGGCCCACCACTGGCAGGAGGGAGCGGACGCCCGCCGCGCCGTCGACTACCTGCTGGTGGCCGCCGACCATGCGTCCCGGGCGTGGGCCAAGGTGGAGGCCGCCGAGCTCCTGACCCGGGCCCTCGCGCTGCTGGACGACGCCGGGATGGTCGACCGAGGCCCCGGGATCAGGGTCCTCCGGGCCCGGGCCCACGCGGCGGCCGGGGTCCATCCCCGGGCGATGGAGGACCTCGAGGCGGCCCTCCCTGACCTCGAAGGCTCGGACAGGGCCGAGGCGCTCATCGAACGTGCCCACGCCGCCGTGACCATGGTGGATCCAGAGAGCGTCAGCCGGTTCGCCCCGGCGGCGGCGGAGGCCGCTCAAGCGCTGGGGGACCCCGCGCTGCAGGCCCGCGCTCTCACCCTTCTGTCGAACGCCGAGGCCATGGGGGGCCACTTTGACGCCGCCGTCGACATGGCCCAGCGGGCCGTGGACTCCTGGCCCGAGGACGCTCGGGTGGGCAATCCCGACTACGCGTTCGCGGTGATGTTCCTGGGCCTGTACGCGTACTGGCGGGGCCAGTTCGCCGAGGCCGCGATGCACTCGGAGCGGGCCGTCGACCTCGGCCTGGAGGTCCAGTCCCTGGAGACCACGACGCAGTCCATGGCGCACGTGGCCATGGCCCTGGCCGTGGGCGGCCGGATGTCCGAGGCAGTCAGGTGGTTCGACCGCTCGGTGTCGCTCGGGCTGGAGTGGGAGGGCCTCCCCCGGTTCTCCTCGCGTTCGATGAACATGTGGGCGGGGACCGTGCGGGAGCTCGTCATGGACTACCCGGAGGCCCGCCGGATGAGCGAGGAGGGGGCGGAGCTGGCCCGCCGGGCGGCGTTCCCGCCGGGGATCGGCAGCGCGGCCATCGACCTGATGCTCCTCGACCTCGCGGACGGGGAGGTCGGACGGGCCGAGCAGGCCCTGCCGCGGCTGTGGGAGATGGCCCGGGCGACCAAGGGACTCCACCGGCAGCTGTTCTCCACCCGGCTGGCCGAGGCGCAGGCCGCCGTGGCGCTGGCGGCCGGGCGGAGCGACGACGCCATCGAGATGGCGTCCGCGTCGGTGGAGGAGGCCGGGGTGATGCCCCGGTGGAAGTACCTTGCGCAGTCCCGGATCGTCCTGGGACAGGCCTTCCAGGCGGCCCGACGCCCCGGCGAGGCCGTTCCCTCGCTCGAACAGGCCCTCGAACTGGCCGGACGGATCGGCCACCTGGCGCTTCGGTGGCGAGCCGCGGCCGAGCTGGCCCGGGCCAGGTTCGCGCAGGGAAACGACGACGGCGCCACGGACGCGGCCGGGTTGGCCCGAACGGCCGTGCAGGAGTTCGCCAAGGGCCTCGACGAGCAGGAACGGGAGCGGTTCCTGCAAACGGCCGAGATCGAGGAGCTCCTGGCGTTGCAGTGAGTTCGGTGCCGTCGATCTTCCGCCGTGCCGGAACCGAACCGGACTCCCGCGTGATGGCCCGAAGGAACGCCGTCGTGTCGATCAACGTGCGAGCCAGGGCGATCGACGACTGCACCCGTGACGGGTCCGGGCGCGGCACCAGGGCGACCGAACGCGCGAACAGGTTCTGCGCGGCCTTGACGTCCTGCCGGTCGTACGCGCGGGCGCCGGCGGCGGTCAGGAGCTGGGCCGCCCTCCTTCCGTCGGCCCGGGCGTCCTCGTCCACGGGTCCGAGCTCGGCCCGGAGCAGGAATGACGGCTCGAGGTGGTACCCGACGATCTCGGCGAAGTCGGCGGTGCGAGCCTCGGTGGTCCCCTCCAGCCACGTTGCGAACTGCCGGTGCAGCGCGGCCCGGGCTCGCTTGGGGATTGACTCGTACGCGGCGTCCGGGATCAGCCGGTGCCGGAAGCGGTAGGCCTGCTCGCCGGGGAGGTCCGATCCCGGGTCGGATGAATCAGCTCCCGGCGGACCAGCGTTCGGAGGCGATCGAGGAGGGCGGGCCGGTCCGGTTCGTCGAGGAGGGCCGCCACCGAGCCGGCGTGGAACTCCTTGCCCTCCACCGCTGCCCGCGCGATCACCCTCCGCTCGTCGGGGTCCAGCCGGTCCAGCCTCGCCGAGAGCAGCGCCGTCACCGAGGGTGGCACCGCCACCTCGCCAAGCTCGCCGGCCGCCTGCCATTCGCCATCGCGTTCCTGGAGATGCCCGTCGTCGATGAGCATCGCGAGCTTCTGCTCGACGAACAGGGGATTGCCCTCCGCCGCCTCCGCGATGCGCCGGCGGATCCCCTCGTCCAGCTCCGCCCGGCCCAGGAGGTTCGCGATCAGGTCCTGGTATTCGGCCTCGCTGAGCGGCTCGAGGAGGATGGTTGTGGCGTTGATCTTCCAGCCGCCCCATCCCCGTCGCACGTCGAGCAGCTCGGGCCGGGCCGGACACACCACCAGGATCGGCGCGTCCCGGCTCCAGTCGGCGACGTGGTCGATGAGGTCGAGGAGGGTCGGTTCGGCCCAGTGGATGTCGTCGACGACCACCACCAGCGGCCGCCGCCGGGCCATCGTTTCCACAGGAGATAGCGAACGGCCCAGAACAGCTCCTCGGTTCCGACGCCGCTCTCCGCCGAGCCGGTCATGAGCAGGAGCTGGTCGGCCACCACCGAGGCCTGGGGGCTGTCGCCGAGGACGTCCATAAGCCGGGCCCGGGTCGCCTCGGTGGATTCCACCTCGCCGATCCCGGAGGCCTGCTGGAGAATCTCGACCACGGGGAAGAACGTGATCCCCTGGCCGTACGAGAGGCACCGGCCCCGGGGGACCGTGGCCTCGACGGCGACCGACTGGACGAACTCGTCGGTCAGGCGGGACTTCCCGACCCCCGGCGAGCCGAGGACCGCGAACAGGAAGCAAGCTCGTTCGTCCACGGCCGTTCGGAACGCTTCCACCAGCTGCCGCAGCTGCCGGCTCCGGCCGATCATGGGCGAGTCGAGCCGGCGGGCCATGCCGGCGGCGTGGGGATGGACGAGGATCAGGCGCGAACTCCGGCCACACCTCTCGCCCGCACGACGGACACGTAATCACCCGCCGCAGTCCAGGGCGGCGCCGGGCGTGGGACGATCGACCCGAGCCTCATGTCGGATCGACTTCGGTGGATCGTGGACGGGATGAACGTCATCGGGTCGCGACCGGACCGGTGGTGGAACGACCCCGACCGGGCCGTGCACCGGATGGTCGGGACGCTCCAGGCGTTCGCGGCGAGGACCGGGGATCGCGTGACGGTGGTGTTCGACCGCAGGCCGCCCGACCTCGAGCCGGGCTCACACGAGGGCGTGGAGGTGGCGTTCCCCGGGCGCCGGGGGAGGAACGCGGCAGACCACGAGATCTTCGAGATGGTGTCCGCGGACCAGGATCCCTCGTCCATCCGGGTGGTCACCTCCGACGCTCGCCTGGCTGAACGGGTCAGGGACCTCGGCGCACGCGTGACATCGTCAGGCTCCTTCCTCCGCCGGCTCGGTGAGCGCTGAACCCTGCGGACAGGGCCGCGCTCGACCGGCGGCCGCCGCGGCCAGGCGCGGGCCGGGGGGTCGGCCGGTCAGGCGTGGAACTCGGTCAGGCGCTCGGCCTCCTCGGCCAGGTCCCGCCGGACGGCCGGGTCGAGAGGCTCGAACGGGTCGATCCTCACGCGCCCGTTCTCGTATCGCCATGACCCGGCCACGACGCCGTCCACCAGGAACGTCGAGAGGGATTGCGGGTTCCTCGTGTTGAACACGCGGGCGCGGTATGGCTCGGGAAGGATGCCGGTTCGCCGGGCGTGCGCCAGGAGCGTGGAGTCCCACGTCGGGAGGAACCGCACCGGAGCCGGGGTCTCGGGGTCGGGGAGGGGGGCACGGGGGAGGTCGATCAGCTCCTGCCCGTCCTCGCCGCGGAACCGGCGAAGCTCCAGCCGCTCCAGGACCGGCGCGATCTCGCGGACGGGGAGCCCGGCGAAGCTCGCCACGTCCTGGCGCGTGGCCGGCCCGAACCCCCCCAGGTAGCGGCGGACCAGGAACTCCAGGCCCTCCTCGACGGACACCTCAGTCGGCCCCAGCCAGTCCCGGGCCGCGGCGTACTGGTCGGCCCGGCGGCGATCCCACGTGCCCGACGGCGGGACCCGGACCAGGTCGATCCACAGCCCCACGCCGACCACCCGGCTGGCGCCCCGGCCCGCCAGCTCCTCGATCTCGGCGTGGCGCATGGGCCCCTCGGCCAGCCGGCGGCGGACCTTCCGGGCGGTCGCGGCGAGGTCGCGGGTATCCGCCTTCTCCTGCGCCGACTTCAACCACCACTGCCGGCGTGCATCCCGGACGGCCAGGGCCATGGACCAGTAGTCGCCGGCCGACACCAGGTGGATGGTGGTCCGCATCAGCGTCCCCTGGACCACCGTCCGCCGCTCCAGGGCCCGAGTAAGGTGGTCCCGCCGGAACCCCTCCAGCCGCGTCCACAGCCCGACGTACATCGATGGTGCGTACTGGGCCTGGATCCCGCAGATCCGCTCGAGCGCCCTGGGGAGCGCCATCCGCCCCCGCTCCAGCAGCATCTGCCGCGCCAGCAGGGCCCGGTTCAGGTGACGCTGCGTCAGCGTCCGATCGGCGGTCTCCGGCATCCGGCTCAGCGTACGCGGCCCGCCGGGGGAACGGGACGCGTACTGCCGGCGTCTGTTGGGGCGAAGGTCTCGGGCCTTGCCGTTCCGGGACCGGAGGGACAGACTCGGCGGATCGGGGTCACGCGCACACGCCGGGGCCAGCCTGCGGTGGCGAACAGCGGGGAGGAATCGATGCGAGCACGAGCGTTCGCGGCGGTCGTGGCCGCCGCCCTCACGGTGGCGGGGCCGGCGGGCGGGACGGCCCACGCGGGGTCTGACGGAGTGGGCTTCCGGGCCACGCCGCTCGAACGGCCGGCCCCGGTGCCGGCGCTGCCGGCCCGGGTCGTGGCTTCGGCCATGTCCGCCCCCGGGACCGTGGTCCGCCGGGAGCCGGGCCTGGTGGTGGAGCGGGTCACCGCTCCAGCCGGCTTCCGCGCATCCGGCACGCTGTACCGGGTCCGCCTGGCCGGGACGTTCCCGCCGCGGGACCTCCGGTACGTGGTCTTCGCCGGCTCCACGCCCGTGGGGTACGGCATCCCGGTTCCAGGCGAGGACGCGGTGCGAACGATCACGGGCCGCCGGGCCGTCCTCACCGCGACGATCGCCGCGCGGCCCGAGAGCAAGGCTCCCTTCGGCGTGGCCACCGGCAGCTCGGGCTCCGGATCCACCGACGCCACGGCCGGCACGGCCCTCCGGGCCTCGTTCGGCCGGCTGGCCCAGGGGCCCTTCCAGGTGGCCCACGCCACGTACGACTTCGGCACCCAGGTCTGGCAGCCGTCCGGGCTCGGCGGGAGGGTCGAACTCACCGGCGACGTCCACTACCCGAAGGGACTGGCCGGCGGGCCGTTCCCGCTGGTGCTGTTCCTCCACGGCAACCACTCCACGTGCTACCTGGGGAACCGGGCGGACTACCGGTGGCCGTGCAAGCACGGGTGGACGCCCATCCCGAACTACAAGGGCTACGACTACATCGCGCAGCGCCTGGCGGGGTTCGGGTTCGTCGTGGTGTCGGTGAGCGGCAACGGCGTGAACGTCCTCGGGAACTTCGTGAACGACACCGGGATGCGCCAGCGGGGTCTCCTCATCGAACGGCACATCGACCTGTGGCGCCACTGGAACGCCGTGGGCGGGGTCCCGTTCGGGACGAGGTTCGTCGGCAAGATCGACCTCACCCGGATCGGGACCATGGGCCACTCCCGGGGCGGCGAGGGCGCGGTGTGGAACGTGATCGTGGACCGGGCCCGCACCCACCCGTACGGGATCGACGCGGTCCTGCCGCTCGCGCCGGTGGACTTCACGCGGAGGACCCTGAACCGCGTGCCGCTCGCCGTGATCCTGCCGTCCTGCGACGGCGACGTGTCCGACCTCCAAGGCGTCCACTTCTTCGACGACGCTCGGTACCGCGTCGCCGGCGATCCGGCCCCCAAGCACACCGTCACGGTGTTCGGCGCCAACCACAACTTCTTCAACACGGTGTGGTCCCCGGGCGGTGGCTTCCCCGGCGCGTTCGACGACGGGCGGTTCTCGAGGTGCGGGGAGCGCCTCAGCGCCGGAGTGGAGCGCCACGCGGGCTCGGCGTACGTCGTCGACTTCTTCCGGCGGTACGTCGGGAACGACCTGGCGCTGGATTCCGTGTGGACCGGGGCCAGGGTCCCGCCCGGGGTGGCCCCGGCGCAGGTCCTGGTGAGCTACCTGGCGCCGGACATGCCCGACCGCCGCCGGGACATCGACCGGTTCGACGGCCCCGGCGGGCTGGGGACGACCGAGCTCGGCGGCGACGTCACCCCGGAGGACCTGGCGGCGTACGGCTGGTGCTCGGACACCTACGAGCTTCCCTGCGTGCCGGGCCGGGGCGGATACCGGGACATCCACCTCCCCGGACTCGGCCAGGGGGTGATCGGGTGGACGACACCGAGCGCGTCGGTCGGGTTCGAGATGGTGCCCGGCACCGAGGACGTGTCCGGGTTCGACGCGCTGAAGTTCCGGGCCGGGATGAACACCGGCTACGGGGTCGGCGGGGGCATCGAGCTCCAGAACCTCACGGTGGTCCTCGAGGACGGTGGCGGGAACGTGGCGCGGGTGGCGGCCTCGACGGTGGGGAACGACGCCCTGGCCCGCGGGACCAACCACTTCATCCTGAACCAGGTCCGGTTCCCGCTGGCGAAGTTCACGGCGGTGGATCTCACCGACATCCGCGCGGTGGAGCTGCGGTTCAACCGGACCGGGGCCGGGGTCATCGACATCGCCGACCTCGCGTTCACCACCGGAGCCGCCTGAGACCGAGGCGGAGCACTTAG
>Ga0137368_10007339_pt1 | contig 11468 bp, 10 predicted proteins | sample SagtaG_13_FD_104917 | JGI IMG/M metagenome (GOLD analysis project Ga0137368, IMG submission 104917) | Vadose zone soil microbial communities from Sagehorn Ranch, Mendocino, California, USA - Sage1_L_100_16 metaG | ecosystem: Environmental > Terrestrial > Soil > Vadose zone | place: USA...
CGAGCCGTACTACAACGACCAACTGGAAGGTGGCCGGCTGGAAGGCGGCCGGCCTGGCCGCCCTGCTCGGCGTCGCCGCGACCGGTGTCGTGATCGCCCGTGCCGAGCGCCACCGCCGTGCCTACACCCCGCAGGAGATCCGCGCCCGGCTGCACGCCCGGCACGCCGACGCCGTCGAACCCGCCCCCGCCACCCGGCCCGATGCCCCGCAGCCGCACCCAGCCCACGGCGCCCGCCCACGGACCGGACGGTGGTCGCCACGCCGCCGCTGACGCCCGCTGCCAACACCGATCACCACCGGGTACCACTCGAACAACGTGCCTGTCCGCGACCTGCTCGCCGGCGTGGCGGGCGGCGACGACCGGTTCGAGGCCAGCGGCATCCTCGCCGCCGGAGACTGGTTCTGGGTCGTGTTCGACAACGTGCCGCACATTGCGCGGCTCGACCCGCACCTGATACCCGGGCACGGTCGCAACGCCCTGCTGCTCCAGCCGCCGGGTCCACCCGGGTACGAGGACATCGCCCACGACCCGGCCGGCGACCGGTACTTCGCGCTCGTCGAGGCGGTGGAACGCCGTCCGGGCAGTTACCTGGCCCAGGTAGACGAGTTCGACGAGGCTTTCCGGCGGCTGTCCAGCCGGTGGCTGGACTTCCCGCTCGACCGCCCGAACAAAGGACTGGAAGGGCTCACCTGCTTACACCGCGACGGCCGGACATACCTGCTCGGCCTCAGCGAGGGCAACCGGTGCCGCGGCGGAGCCGCCGGGCGCCGGCCGGGCGGCGGCCGGGCGCACGTCTTCGTCGAGGGCGCGGGCGGCTGGCAGCGGCTGCAGACGATCCGCGTGCCGGCGATCCTGCCGTTCTCCGACTACAGCAGCATCAGCGCGTCCGGCGAGCGGATCGCGGTCGTGTCCCAGGAGTCCTCGGCGCTGTGGGTCGGCCGTTTCGGCCCGTCCGGCTGGGACCCGGCGGACGCCGGGGTGATCTACGGCTTCCCGCGCGACGAGCACGGGCGGACCCTCTACGGCACGGTCGAGGGGGTCTCCTGGCTGGCGCCCGACCAGGTGGTCGTGGTCTCCGACCGGGCGAAGCCGGACCAACCACACCGGTTCCGGGACAAGGACCAGTCGGTCCACGTCTTCGCGCTCGACAGCAGCGGGCCCGAAGACGGCTGATCCTGGCGAAGCCCATCCTGTGGACAGCCGTCCGTGTAGACAAGGGGCATGCCCGCCGCCACCGTGCCGCCCCTGCACGCACTGTTCCAGCGCCGGATCGACGGCGACGACGCGCTGCTGCGGCTGGCCCGGCTCCGGTTCGAGCAGGCCGGTCTCGCCGCCGAGGTGTACGCCGGCTCCCCGACCGAGTTGGACGCGGTGCTCGGCTTCGCTCCGGACAGCCCCCGGCTGCCCATGGTCCACCTGTCCCGGGGGATCGACATCCGCCGGCAGCCCGACCGCGACGCCGTCGCCGAGTTCGCCCGCCACTTCGCCGGGCGGGTGTCCGGCTTCGTCGTGCACGACCGGGCAGACATGCCGTCCCGGCTGGACGAATTGACCGCCGCCGCCACCGAGCTGTCCGAGGTGCTGGCCGCCTCCAGCGCACCGACCCCGCTGTTCATCGAATACGCCGCAGGCTGCGAGCTGGCCGAGTTCGTCGAGATGGGCCGGCGCCTGGCGGGCATCCAGCAGCTCGGCATGTGCATCGACACCGGCCACGTCGGCATCCGGCAAGCGCGCCGGCACTTCGCCCGTCAGCGCGCCGACATCGGCATCGACCTGACCGCGCTGCGACCGGACGACCCGCGACTGCCGGAACTGGCCACCGACGTGCAGGACGCGGTCGCCGCCGGGCTGCCGGCCGTGCTCGAGCTGACGGCTGCGCTGGCTGAACTCGGCAGGCCGGTGCACTACCACCTGCACGACGGTCATCCGCTGGTGGACGGGCTGGCCGACCACGCCGGCTTCCTCACGCGGCTGCCGGTGCCCTTCCGCTATCGAGGCCGCCGGTCGCTGGACCCGCTGTTCGGGCCGGCCGGCCTGGCCGCGATCGTCCGCGCCGCGGCGGCGGCGTTCGGCCCGGCTCTGGCATCCTTCACCCTGGAAATCCACGAAAGAGGCGGCCGGCTGCCGCTCGCCGATGCAGCCCCGCTCTTCCAGCACTGGCGCGACACGACCAACGCAGAGCGGATGAACGCCTGGCTCGCCATCCTGACGGAGAACGCAGCGCTCGCCACCACCGCCCTCACCGGCCCCTGACCACCTGCTCGGCCAGAGCGCCGGCCCAATGCGCGGCAGCTTGCCTGCCAGCCGTCGCCGGTCGTTGATTCCGTGCGGCGTGGGCGGTCAGCCACAGGCTGACCGCCGCCGCAGCCGGGCAACTGCCTTCGCCTCAGCCGCCGCGCGGACCGTGGGCCCAGACGCTGTCGTCGGTCCTGTCCTCCGTCTTGCCCGACCAGGCGACGCGGTGGCTGCCCAGCAGCCTGGAGTAGGCATCCCGCGGCTCGACCGCGCACCATCCGACCGGCTCGCCGTCGAGGTACGTTCGGGGGTGGCCTGCAGACCAGCCCGTCGACGGCCTCGCCCCGCAGACCCAGGCCGAACTGCTGTGGCGCGCCGTGCAGGAGGACTGGGACCCGGCCGCACTGCGGGAGGTACTGCGAGCGCACGCCCACCGGCGCGGCACCGACGCGTAGCGTGCTCGGCGCCGCACGGCAAGGAGACTCCCGTGAACGCCCACCACGACGCCGTCGCTGAGCCCGCCGCCTGCCAGGGAGATCGAACAGCCCTCTCGCCAGCATCCAAGAAGTCAGCGTTCTATCGAGAACGGCACGTTCATGGAGAACGCACGATCGTTCTTGCGGCAGAACTCCGTGTACCAATCAGAACGCTCAGTTCTCGGGTTCAGCCCGGAGGGCGGTGCGCGAGGGGTCCGTGCCGCCGATGCCGCAGCACGCGGCGGTGGCGTCCTGCCCGTCACCACGGGGCTCGGCGACGTCGATCGGCAGATGTCGCGACGGCGCGGTTGAGTAGTTGGGCTCAGGCGGCGCGGTGGACGGCGGCCCAGGCTTGCCCCATGACGACACATCGGCACGACGCCATCGACAACGCGGTGGGCGTACTCGTCGCGGAGGGCCTGATCACCTCGGACCAGGCCGACCTGATCGGCACGCGCGCCAGATCGGGTACGGTCGAGCCACCGGCGGCGGGCGCCGCCGCCGACCGTTCGCCGCCGCTGCTGGTCGAGCTGGCCTGTTACGTCGGCGGCGGGTTCATGGTTGCCGGCGCCGGCCTGGCGCTGGGGCGCGAGTGGGACAGCCTGCCCGCCGCCGTGCGCGCCGGGCTGCCCGCGGTGCTCACCGCGCTGCTCGCCGTGGTCGCGGTGCTGGCCGGGCGGCCGTGGCTGCCATCCGCCCGGACCGGGCCGGCGCGCCGGCGGCTGGCCTCGACGCTGGCCGCGCTGTTCGCCGCCGGGGTGGCGTTCACCGCGGGGCAGTTCGCCGGGAACGACGCGGAGGGCCTGACCGTCGCGGTCCCGGCCGCGCTCGCCGCGCTCGCCGGGTACCTGGCGGTGCGCGGCTCGGTCGCGCTGTTCGCGTGCTGGCTGTCCGCCATCGGGTTGCTGTACGCGGTGGCGGAACGGCTCGACCTCGGCACGGCGTGGATGGTGGCCGGCCAGGCCGCGGTCGGCGGCGGGTGGCTGGCCCTGGCGGCGTGGCGGCGGCTGCCTGCCGGGGAGGCGAAGGCCGCGGCCGTGCTGGGTGGCCTGGCCGGGCTGTCGGCGGCCGAGACCGGTGCGGTCTCCGGCGGCGGGCTGACCTGGCTGGGTGCGGCCATCGGCGCGCTGTTCCTGGTCGGCGGGTTCGCCCGCTACCGCGCGGGCGGGCAGCCGGCCGTGCTGGTGCCGGTGGTGCTGACCGCGCTGCTGGTGCCCGCCTCCGTGGTCGGTGCCACGCAGCACGACGTGCGGGCGGCCGGATCCGTCCTGGCGCTGGTCGGCGTGGTGCTTCTGATGGCCGGCGCCGCGGGTCTGCGGCACCGCCAGCCGCGGCACGACCGCCCGCGGCCGGACCCGCGGCCGGCACCCGCCGGGTCGCCGCAACAGTAGCTAGAGTGCGGGCGTGGGGGTGGCGACCCGGCTGTGGCCGGCGGTGACCGTGTTCCGGGTCGCCGCGCTGGGGTACGCCGGCGCTCTCGTGGTCGCCGACCACGCCGGCTACCGCCGTCCCGGCGCCGGCCTGGCCGTGCTCGCCGCGATGGTGGCGTGGACGGCGGCAATGACCGTCGCGAACGCCACCCGGCGCGGCCGGGGGTGGCTCGCCGTGGCGGCCGACCTGGCGGTCTGCGCGGCGCTGACCGTCGCCTCCCGGTGGATCCAGACCGACCACCAGCTTCACGGGGGCGGCGGGGTGCCGCTGACCACGGTGTGGGCGGCCGCGCCGGTGATCGCCGCCGCGTTCGTGGGCGGGCCGTGGGGCGGCGCGGCTGGTGCCGCGGTGATGTCGGCCGCCTGGGTGGCCACCCGGGGCAGCCACGTCGGGCTGTTCGGCACGCTGGTGCTGTTCTTCCTGGTGGGCGTGGTGGGCGGCTACGTCGTTCGGCTGGTGGTCCGGGCGGACGCGCAGCTCGCCGAGGCGGTCCGGCTGGAGGCGGCCACCCGGGAGCGGGACCGGCTGGCCCGCGCTGTGCACGACGGGGTGCTGCAGGTGCTGGCGCTGGTGCGGCGGCGGGCCGGCGAGCTGGGCGGCGCCGGGCCGGAGCTGGCCGAGCTGGCCGGCGAACAGGAGTTCGCGCTGCGTACGCTCATCACCCGACCCCCGGCGCCGACCGGCAGCGCCGATCTGGACCTGCGCACCGTCCTGGCGCCCACCCGGTCCGGCCGCGTGCAGGTGTCCGCGCCGGCCGGGCCGGTGCCGCTTCCGGAGCGCACCGCGCGGGAGACCGCCGCCGCGGTCGGGGCCGCGCTGGACAACGTCCGGGTGCACGCCGGCCCGGACGAGCCGGCGTTCGTGCTGGTGGAGGACCTGGGCGCCACGGTCGTGGTGACCGTGCGGGACGGTGGTCCCGGCATCCCGCCGGGCCGGCTGGAGCGGGCCGCGGCCGACGGCCGGCTCGGCGTCGCGTCCTCGATCCGGGCCCGGGTCGCGGAGCTGGGCGGCAGCGTGTCGATCACCTCGGCGCCCGGCCGGGGTACCGAGGTGGAGATCACCGTGCCGCGCCCGGACGGCACCGAGTGACCGCCCGCGTCATGATCGTCGACGACCACCCGATGTGGCGGGAGGGGCTGGCCCGGGACCTGGCCGAGCACGGGTACGACGTGGTGGCCACGGCCGGCGACGGCGAGGCGGCGGTGCGCATCGCCGCGGCGACCCGGCCGCAGGTGGTGCTGATGGACCTGCAGCTCCCCGGGCTGCCCGGGATGACCGCGATCGCCCGGATCCTGGCCGCCGACCCGGCCACGCGCGTGCTGGTGCTGTCCGCCTCCGGCGAGGACGCCGACGTGCTGGAGGCGGCGAAGGCCGGCGCGACCGGGTACCTGGTCAAGTCGGCGCGGCTGCCGGACCTGCTCGACGCGGTCGGCCGCACCGCCGCCGGCGAGGCGGTCTTCTCCCCCGGGCTGGCCGGCCTGGTGCTGGGCGAGTACCGCCGGATGGCCGCCGCAGCGCGGGCTCCAGCGCCGGCCGGGGCGCCGGCCGGACCGGCGGCGCCGCCCACGCTGACCGACCGCGAGCTGGAGGTGCTCCGCCTGACCGCCACCGGCCTGACGGCCCGCGAGGTCGCCGACCGGCTGGTGCTGTCCCACCGCACGGTGCAGAACCACATCCAGAACACCCTGCAGAAGCTGCAGTTGCACAACCGCGCGCAGCTCGTCCGGTACGCCATCGAGCAGGGGCTGGAGTAACCGGGGAGGTCCGGTCAGGGGAGGAGTCCGATGCCGGAGGTCGACGGTGCGCTGCTGGCGAGGGCGCGCGGCCGGACGCCGGCCGACCCGGCGGTGCGCGAATGCTGGGACGCCGTCGTCCTGGGCATCGTCGGCGGCACCCTGGCGGCCGGCGACGTTCGCCGGCTGGTCGGCGACCTGCGCGCCGGGCGCGGCGCCGCCTTCCGCCATCTCACGTTCGTGCCCGCCGGAGACGACCTGCACGTCGACCACTTCGGCCGGGTCGCGTCCTGCCGGACAGCGGCGATGTGCGCGGAGCTGGCCCGCCTCGTCGCCCCGCCGGTCGCCGCCGCGAGCCTGGTGGCCGCCGCGATCGGGTGGGTGCACACGGGCGACGGGGAGCTGCCGTACCGCGCGCGGCTCGACGGCCGGAACCTGCTGGTCCGGGTCAACGACTTCCCGGCCGAGCCGGTCTACACGCTGATCGCCGACTGCGCGGAGCTTGCCGACCTCGAGGACTGGCCGCCTTCCTGGCACAGGCCGCCGCTGCCGGAGCACCCGCCGGCGCAGGCGCGCCGGCGGCCGGTCGGCATCGGCCGCGTGCGGGTGTGGAGCGAGGAGCTGTGCCGGTTCGCCGCGGGCAGCCCGGCCGACGTCGTCGCGGCGCTCGGCATCGCGGGCACCGTGGTGGCCGGGATCGGGGAGACCGCCACGGTGGAGCCGCCGCCACCGGGCACCGCCGGCATCCGGCTGGACCACGACGGCGACCGGATCGGGACCCTCACGGTGACGTTCTCCGGCGTCACGCTCACCCGCGCGGACTTCGACGCGTACTTCGGGCACGGCATGTGGCTGCCCCGCGTCCATTGGGACGACCCGCACCGGTGCGCCTACCACGTCGAGGTTCCCGGCGGTACGTCGAGTTGTACCGTGTTCCCCAGCTTCGCCGAGGAGCCCACCGACACGGCGGTGGCCAGCGGGGTGAAGCTCCGCCTCGACCGGCCCTGACCCGCAACGGACCGGGTCCCGTACCAGGTGCCCGGCTGGACGCTCTCTCCGCGGCTGCTCACCGGGTGCATCGCCTCCAGGTCGTCGTTTGAGGAGGCCAGCGACAGCACCGGCTACTGCTACCTGCAGCTGCTGACCGCGAGCGAACTCGTGACCAGCGGATCAGCCGCCCGGATCAGCTGCTTTCGTGTCGCAGGACGCGGAAGAGCCGGTGAACGGGGAGCTTCGGAGGCGCAAGTCAGGTCAGCAGTCGCCGTACAAGTTGGCGACGGCGCGACGGGCGCCACGCATTCGCTCGGCGGTGATGTCCGGATGCTCGCCGAATTCGTAGGCGAACGCCGCCACGCAGTTGCGCACGCCGCCGAGTGCCCGAACCGTCGTCCGAATCGCGGCATCCGCCGCGGCGCGGTCTAATGCAGCCATCGAGACACCCGACATCGTCAGGGCCTCCGCCCGCACCAGAAACAGCTGTTCCCGAGACACCGTCACCACTTCCCCCGCATCTGCTGCTACCACAGAGACGCCTCAACTGACCAAGGCGTTGCCTGCGGCGAGTGATACCTCCCGCCGGGGATGAAGCCCGTCGGTGGCGCCCGGCACCGGCACCGGCACCGGCGGGACCATGCGAAGAACTTGCCTGATCAGGCGCGCGGGTCGGTGAGTCCCAGGTCGGCGGCGAGGCGGAGGTAGACCGGCCACGAGCCGCGGTCGTGGTTGCACAGCACGACGATCGTCGTGGCGCGGCGGGGTGGTGCGCCACGACGGCGGACACCCCGGGGTCGAGCCCGTTGTGCCCGAGCACAACCAGCTCGCCGCCGACGAACCCCAGCTCAAGGCCGTAGCCGTACCGGGTAACGCCCTCGGTGCGCCCGCACTGCGCCGAGGTCATCGCCGCGAACGTCTCCGGCGACACCAGCCGGCCGCCCGCGAGCGCGGTCCGCGGCAGATGCGTGTACTTGATCGTCGTCGACGAAGGCCATTGACCGGATCAAGATCGCGGAAGGTACCCGAATACCCGGGTACCTTCACCGGCAAGATCGTTCACTCCTCGATCTACAAGCGCCCTGCCGGTTCCGGGACCTCGTCCACCAGGCCCAGTCCCCGGACTGCCCGGACAGCAGGCGTATCGAGCTGCTGAGCGAGGCGCTAGGCCTGTGGCGCGGGGAGCCGCTGGCCGGTCTGCCCGGCGACTGGGCCGCCCGGGTCCGTGAGGCGCTGCGGCAACAGCATCTTGGCGCGGCCGTCGCTTGGGGGAGGCCGAATTGTGCGCCGGCGACCCGGCCGCGGTGATTGGGCCGCTCACTGACCTGGCAGTGGAGAGCCCGCTGGCCATTGTCACCCACGACAGGAGCCCACGAAGTACACGGCGCCATTCGCGGCGCCTGGCTGCCCGCGGCTGGGAACGAGGTGCCCTCGGCTATCCGACCAGCGACGAACATGATCTCGCAGGCCGAACCAACGGCGCCGCAGCGAATTCGAACACGGAAACATCGAATGGACACCGCGTGCCGGCGCACAGGTGTACGGCCCTGTCATGATTGATGACGGCATGGCACTGAACCCGGTGAACGACTGAGCGACCGAGGCTGCCCGTCCTCGACCCCTCTTGCATGGCCCTCGTTGTCCTGAGCAGCTCGTGTACCCTGCCAGGAGATCAACGTGGATTGCGACAGCACGCCGTTCCACCGGAAAGGGCCGACCTGTTGTGGCGGGAGTTCGACCGGCCGCCGGTTATCGGCTGGTGCTCCTCTTTGGTTGGATCTCGTCGCTGAGCATGATCAGGTGGCCCATCCGTCGTGCGGCCGGTGCAGCGCGATTCGCGCAGCGGGCGTGCTGCAGCAGGATGCGGCCGTCCGAACGAGTCGGCGGGCGGAGGAGCGTGAGCCCTGCCGGCTTGTGCACGATAGCGTGTCGGCGGCTCTCACGGTGGTGGCACTGATCGGCCCGGCCCGGGATGCCGCCGACGTGCCTTGCTGTAGCTGCTGCCTGGTGCTGCGGGCGGATTGGCTGGGATCCGGTTGGCCTGGGTCGCGTGGGTAGCGGATCTGCGCTGGCGGTGCGGTGGCGGGCCATCAGCGGACGGCGACGTCCCGGACGAGGAGCGGCTTGCCGGTGCCGAAGACCACGTCGAAGCTGATGGTGACCCGGGATGTTCCTGCGCTGAGGGTGCCCTCGAAGACCAGCGTGCCGCGGGTGGTCGTCGCTGGCGGCAAGCTGGAGTTGAAGGTCTTTTCGGTGGCGAAGGGGTCGGCGGCGTGGGATCGGCCGCTTTCCTGCTCGATCAGTGAGCAGTTCCTGAAGACGGGCAGGCTGAGTGCATGGTTGCTCCGGTTGGTGACCGTGACGTCGGCCAGTGTCTTGCCGCCGCTGCTGCGCACTCTGGTCACCGTCATTGAGACGTCCGGACTTCCGCCCTTGTGGGCCGGGTGGAGCAGTCGCGGCAGGCCCACCGCTGCGGCGGTCACCAGCCCGGCGATGAGCAGCAGGGCGAACACTAACCGCAGCGTGGAGGACCGGCGGCGAGCTGCGGAGGAGTGGGCGGCCGCCTGGCCGGGCTGGTAGGCCGCCGGGTGCTGCGGGCTGATCGGCTCTCGCGGCAGGGCGGGGCGGTTGTAGGTGGGGTTGCGCTGGATCGGCGCGGCCGGGTATTGCCGTGGCGGGGCAGGGGGAGGGGCGGCGTACAGCCGCGGTGGGTTCGGCGGCCACTGGGGGCCGGCGTGGGAAGCGCGGTGGTCCTGCGGTCGGTGCGGAGCGGCGGCGTCTCCGGGCAGTGGCGGCCAGGGGGCCAGCATCATGTCTGGCTTGATCAGCAGGGTGAGGTCGCTGTCCGGCGGCTCCGGCGGTGGTGGTGGTTCCGGCTCATGCTGGCCGGCGTAGGCGATGACCAATTCGCCCGCGCCGTAGATGGCCCGTTGCGGTTCCTGCCCGTGGCCGGCCCGGGTTACCCGGTCATAGACGAAGGTGTAGAGGTCGTCCACGCTGATCCGGCCGTCCCGATCGCGGTCCGCGGCGCCGGTGCGTAGAGCGGTGATGACGGCCTCGGTGAAATACGACGGGCGGGCCGCCGCCTCGGCGCGACTCACCTCATCTTCGAAGCTGAGTTGGGTCGCTGTTGAGGCGGTCAGGACCGCCCTGGCCTTGCCGGGGGGCGGGTCGCGGACCAGGCCCTCGACGTCGACGGGTCGGCGGGCGGCGCGGGCGCGCAGGCCGCCGTGTACGAACGCTCCGCTGAAGCAGCAGTCGACCAGCACGACGCTGGATTGCGGTCGGGCCTCGTTCAGCCGGCCGTGCACCCATTCGCGGGACAGCCCGGTGGATTGCAGCAGGCTCTGCCGGGTGTTGCGGAAGGCCAGGTGGAGTTCGTTGCGGGCGTCGAGGATGCCGTGGCAGGAGAAGTAGAGGAGCAGCAGATCGTCCCGGCGTCCGGCTGAGAGAAACTCCTCGATCGCCACCCGCGCCTGGTCAACGGTGGAGTTGACCTCCGTCCGCACCTCATACCGTCCGCGGGTCTGATCCGAGAGCACCGTGGCCAACTCCTCGGCGTCCCGTTCGGGCGAGCGTAACCGTGGGATGGTCGGATCGTCGTACTGTGCGCAGGCCAGCAGTAACGCCCGCCGGCGCCCATGGCCGGCGCCCGGTCCGGTCACCGCTCGGGCGGCTTTGCCGCCCCGTCGCCGATCTGGGCGAGGAATACCTGGACCAGCGCGTCGCGCTGCTCGCGGGTCACCGTGCCGGACAGCTTCTGTCCGGCGATCTCAATCTCGATGTCGGCCGACTGGCGGCGAAGCCAGGACGCGACCGTGTCGAGGACCACCTGGAAGGAGCCCGCGGAGGCCAGGGACACCACGAGCGCACCCCAGGTCACCAGCCCGCCGGACTTCGCGCCGGCCGGCGCCGGACCGCCGGCCACCAGCGCTGCCTCATCCGCCTCATCGAGATCCCGCAGCATCGCCTGCAGGCCCCGCGCGAGCTCAGCCCGCTCGGCGTCATCCACGTCGTAACCGCCAAGCCGGACCCGTACGTCCATCCCAGCTCCCTCGCCATCGCGGCAATCAGAGGACTGCATGAGGAAGAGACTGGCGCCACCAGTTAGATACATCCGAGCATGAAGACGGTAAACCGTTCCGACTACACACTGCCGGCGTGTTCTTGGGGTTTGCGCTGGCGCTGATCTTTGTCGTCGCTGGCCGCGGCCGGTTCAGCAGGGCGAGGGCGATGACGTCGAGCCAGTTGGACAATACTCGTAAGTCTGGGGCTACTGGCGCGCCATCGACGAAAGATCCGGTGACGCCGTCACGTTGAAACAACTCCGCGCGGGCACGACAGCAGACGCCAAGCAATGAGTTCACGATCGGGCGCACACAGCCGACGGTGTTCATCGGTGAATGGGCCGGTGGGCGGCGTGGGCCTGGGCGGGACTGCTCGGCCGGTCGAGCCGCCGCCGCCCGGGTGGTGTGCCGGTGGGGTGCCCGGCGGCGGGGAGTGTTGCAGAATCGGCGGGTGTCGGTGCTGGCATGGAACCGGAGGGCGGTGTGATGCGGGTCGTTCGGTTGTACGGCCCGGGTGATGTCCGCCTCGGCGAG
>Ga0137368_10007342_pt1 | contig 11465 bp, 6 predicted proteins | sample SagtaG_13_FD_104917 | JGI IMG/M metagenome (GOLD analysis project Ga0137368, IMG submission 104917) | Vadose zone soil microbial communities from Sagehorn Ranch, Mendocino, California, USA - Sage1_L_100_16 metaG | ecosystem: Environmental > Terrestrial > Soil > Vadose zone | place: USA...
CCGTTCATAACGGCCGTGTGTCGCGGTAGGACGCCTGCTTTAGCTGTCGGGCGGACTTCAGGATCCCGCGGTGAAGTGGCGCGTGGTCGCCCACCACGCCGCGCTCCGACATGATCTCTTCCCGCTGCCGAGAGCTCATGGGTGAGGCGACATAGCCGCGTCCACGCGTTAGGACGATGTCCTTCTCGACATGGATGCCCCTGAAGCTGATCATGAGCTCCTCCTCTCCATTCGCCATGGGTGACAGGGGAGGTCAACCCGCACTGGCGTGCGACTGAAAATTCGCGACAGATCCCGAAAATCAAGCATCTCGGTGAGACCCTCGATCAACGGATGGGACTGTGGTACTATCGCTATAGCGCCACAACACTGTTTTGGCTCGTGAGAGGGGAGGCCTTACCCGGGGTCCCCCCTGTGGGTCAAAACGCTTGATTGCTCTGCTGGCGCGTCCTGTCAACCACTCTACCGAAAACTGAATGGCCCTAAGAGGAGAAGGGAGTAGCTTGCCTGCCACTTTGATTCTGCTCTGAATAGAGGGACACCGCTTGTGCGACGTCGGGATTTCATGAAAGCCCTGGGTGTTCTTTCAGCGGCCACTCTGTTGCCTGCCGTCAGGCGGCTCGAGGCCGCACGCCAAGCCGCTGATGCCTCCACGACGATGGCATTCTCGGCAGGTGACGTGCAGAAACAGGCTCGTGCACTCGCCGCCGAGAAGTTTGTGCGTCCCAAAATCGATTTACCAAAGCAGCTGCAGGATTTGGGCTACGAGCAGTATCGCGACATTCGCTTCAAACGGGAACAAGCGATCTGGAACTCTGAAGGGGTACCCTTTCTGGTGGAACTCCTCCACCGAGGCTTCATTTTCAAGGAACCCGTGGTGATGTATGTTGTCGCTGATGAGATAGCGCGACGCGTGGTCTACTCGCCTGACTTCTTCACGTTTGGTCCAAGCGTGCAACCCCCACCAGACGGAACCGTGACAGATTTCTCGGGATTTCGGATACTGGCACCGTTCAATCGTGCCAATGCCTTCGACGAGGTTGTGATCTTCCAGGGGGCGAGTTACTTCCGTGCTGTTGCAAAAGACCAAGGCTACGGTTTGTCAGCCCGGGGACTTGCTCTAAACACCGGAGCTCGAGAAGGCGAGGAGTTTCCATTTTTTCGAGCCTTCTGGATTGAGCGGCCACAACCAGAGGCACATGCCATTGTCGTGCATGCCCTTTTGGACAGCCTCAGCACAACCGGCGCGTATCGCTTTACCATTCGCCCAGGCGATGCCACCGTGATGGATGTCGAATTGACGCTCTATCCACGGGTCGAGTTGAAGCTAGCCGGCCTTGCGCCATTGACCAGTATGTTTGTCTTTGGCCCCAACGATCGCGTGGGCATCGACGACTATCGCACCGCCGTGCACGACTCAGATGGGCTGGCGATCTGGAACGACAGGGGGGAATGGCTCTGGCGGCCCCTTATGCATCCAGAGACGCTGCAGATCAGCGAGTTCATTGACGACAATCCGCGTGGATTCGGACTCTTGCAACGCCACCGGGCCTTCGCAGACTATCAGGATCTTGACGCGCATTACGAACGCCGCCCGAGTCTGTGGATGGAGACCATCGGCAATTGGGGAAGCGGTGCGGTGCAGCTTGTGGAGATCCCCTCCAAAACCGACTATCACGACAACATCGTGGTCTTCTGGCGTCCAAGCCACCCGATACCGGCACAATCCGAAGAGCGCCGCGCCTATCGCCTGCACTGGTGCTGGACGCCCCCTGTGACACCCCCGTTGGCAACGACTGCCGACACCAGAGTTGGCGCCGGACTTGAGAAAGGTACACGCCTCTTTGTGATCGATTTCGTCGGTGGACGTCTGGGTGAACTCCCGCAAGATGCGCCTGTCCAAGTGGCAATCACCACATCAGCAGGGACTGTGAAACACCCAGTTGCCCGACCTAACCCTGTCATCGGTGGCTGGCGCGTTCGCTTTGTGCTTGATCCTGCCGGGGCGAAGCTCTGCGATATGCGAGGCATTCTCAAGTTAGACGAGGAGCCACTCTCTGAGGTATGGAGTTACCGATGGACTCCTTAAGCCCTTTGGCAAAGCCTATGAAAGAGGAAACGCCAGGGCCAACATTCCGGCCCGTACCTAACGAGACGGCAACGCATATGCCGGTCCAGGACCTGGAGCGGTGGGATACCAGCAGCCGCATGTGGCATGACAAAGAGCGATGGAAGGCCCGACTCCGACGCACCTTCGTCTTTACTGCTACGCTTGCCCTCACAGCAGCCGCCAGCTACGAGATGTATCAGGTACTCAACGTAAGCCGCATGACGGTGCTGCAGGTTGCTCTGCTGGTCATCTTCATCGTCAACTTTGTCTGGATCGCGCTACCGTTCGTGAATGGGCTGATAGGGTTTCTGGCTCGTTGGGGGGGCCGTGGTGTCAGTGGCATCCCCCTGCCTTCCCTGCAACAGGTGTCTCCGCTCACGACGCGCACGGCCCTCCTCATGCCGATCTACAACGAGGCACCGCCGCGTGTTTTTGCAGGACTCCAGGCGATCTACGAGTCGCTTGACGCCCTTGGTGTCCTCGACCATTTCGATATCTTCATTCTCAGTGACACCACCGAACCAGAGATATGGCTTGAGGAAGAAGCCGCATTTTGGGAGTTACGCCGGCGTACCAAGGGGGAGACGCGCATCTTCTATCGGCACCGTCTCAAAAACATCCGACGCAAAGCGGGTAATATCGCCGATTTTTGCCGACGCTGGGGAGCCCAGTATGATCACATGGTGGTGTTAGATGCGGACAGTTTGATGACAGGCAAGGCACTCAAACAGCTCGTCGCCGCTATGGAAGCCTATGGCGATGCAGGTCTCATTCAGACCTCGCCGCTGGTGATTAATCGGAACACCCTCTTTGCGCGTGTCCACCAATTTGCCGCCCGCATGTATGGGCCCGTGCTTGCCACCGGCCTGGCCTACTGGCATCTTGGCGACAGTAATTATTGGGGCCATAATGCCATCATTCGCACCAAAGCGTTCATCGATCATGCGGGTTTACCCGACCTCCCGGGCCCGCCACCGTTTGGCGGACACATCATGAGCCATGATTTTGTCGAGGCCGCCCTCATACGCCGCGCTGGTTGGAAGGTGTATCTCGTCCCCGAGATCACAGGCAGTTACGAAGAAAGTCCATCGTCGCTGATTGATTTTGCTGAACGAGATCGCCGCTGGTGTCAGGGCAATCTCCAGCATAGCCGAGTGGTACCGGCCGCTGGATTTTACTGGCTGAGCCGTCTCCACCTCGTCATGGGTATCATGTCCTATCTGGCGTCGCCTATCTGGCTGCTCTTCATCGTCCTGGGGATTCTGCTTGCCCTACAGGCCCACTTTCTCCGCCCGGAATACTTTCCCAAGGGGTTTGCGTTGTTTCCAACCTGGCCGATCTTCGATCCGGTACGGTCTTTACGACTCTTTGTGGGCACCATGGCTGTGCTGGTAGCGCCCAAGGTGTTCGGCTATATCTTGCTGCTGAAGGATCGTCAGACGATGCGTTGCTGCGGGGGAGCACTCCGCACAGCCATGAGTGTACTGGTCGAGATCGTCTTGTCATCTCTGATCGCGCCGGTCATGATGCTGATGCAGTCGGTAGACGTGATAGGCATTGTGACTGGTCGTGACGCTGGCTGGAAGGCTCAACGCCGCGATGATGGGAGTATCCCCTTCCGGGTGGTCGTACATCGCCATCGCATCCATACATTATTCGGGGTGGCCCTCGCGGTCGCGGCCTATGCGGTATCGCCAGTATTACTCGCCTGGCTGGCCCCGGTCGTGCTTGGTCTCGTCCTGGCAATTCCCGTGTCCGCCGTCACAGGATGGCAAGAACTGGGCAAGGCTGTCCGCAGGCTCGGACTGCTGACGACTCCCGAAGAAATCGAACCACCGGCGGTGCTGCGGCGTACGAACGAGCTGACCTGTGAATGGGCAACAACACGTCCTCACATGACCGATGTCTTTGCGCGCCTCGCGAGTGATGCCCAGCTGCGTGCGCTGCACGCCATGATGTTGCCGACGACGCACGAGCGGCATAAGAGAGAGTACGATGTTGATTTGCTGCTAGGGCTTGCCAAGCTCGACGATGCCGACAGTCTGGAGGAGGCATCCTCGCTGCTCTCTAACCGGGAGAAACTCGCAGTACTTGGGAATCGGACTGGCTTCGAGCGGCTCTGTCAGCGTGTGATGGCATGCCATGATCAAGCGCAGTGATGTCTACTATTTTTGCGTTCCACAGAGAGGCTCTCACGTCGTGGACAAACTCCTCTTCTTCCTGATCGCCAACATGACGCTGCTGGGCCTTGTCTCATCCTCCTGCAGCTCCAACGGGCCCGTCAAAGGGGGCACGCCGCGCCACCAGATGATCCTGGAAGATTTCGACGGTGACATGCACGCTGGTATGGCATGGCATGCGCCGCCAAGTGTGGCAGGAAGCCAGGCGCAACTTGCCCTGGCCAGCGCCCCGGAGCAGGTGGTGCACGGCAATGCGCTGCATCTCCAGTACTGGTTTCCCGACGCCGCCCTTTCCCTCGCTCATGCCGGTCTGCATTCTCAAGCCGCAGAACTGCGTGTGCGCCTCTCCCTGCCCGATGTGGACGCGAGCGCCTATGATGCGCTCGTCTTCTGGATCAAGGGAGACGCCAAACAAAGCTTTGCCGCCACGCTCGAGGTGGGCTTTCTGCGTCCGCACCCGGCTCTCCCCGGCATGTTCCAAGCGGGGGGCTTTCGCGTGACTGGCATCACCGAGCGATGGCAGCAGATAGTGATCCCGTTGAACCTTATGACTGGTATTCGCGAGTGGAAGCACCTGAGCGCGTTTTTCCTGCGTATTCATCCACGCTCCTCGCCTACTCCCAGTGGCGCGTATTTCATCGATGAAATCATGCTGGTCACCACTGGTGCGCCAGGACCGAGCGTCACCGATGCGGTTCCCACCCCCGCCAAGCAGGCATGGGAAGTCGCGCTCGGCGGCCCGGACACCGTGCAAGCGCGGCTGAAGGAGCGACTCGCTGGCTGGCCTCAGGTCGCCCTCGTAGAGCCGCACACGCTACCGACCGACGGCACCGCCTTCCTCTGGCGACTCGCACGGGATACCTGGCGCGGGTTGGTCGCCATGACCAATCAGCCGTCCGGTCTCCCCATCGATCATCTGCACTTTCGCCGCCCTTCGGTGGCCCTCCACGACGCCACCATCGGGGACTACACCAACATTACCAATATCGGCTTGCAACTCGTCGCCGTGGCCGCGGCCCATGTGGCTGGACTGGTGGCGGAACCGGAGGCTGTGACGAGGCTCGGACAGACACTCACCACCCTGGAGCGTTTGGAAACCTTTGCGGGTTTCTTCTACAACTACTATGACACGACCTCCTTGGAGCGTTCCAGCCATTACATCTCTTTCGTCGATTCCGCCTGGCTCACTGCCGGCCTGATCATCGTGCGGAACGCGTTCCCTGTCCTCTCCGAGCGCTGTACCCAGCTCATCAACCAGAGCAATTACCGTGTGTTTCTCGATCCCCTCTATGAGGTCATGTTCCAGGGGTACCACGTCAACCTGGCCAGGCCTGCTGCCTATCACTATGGCCTGCTCTATACAGAAGCCCGCCTTGGGAGCCTGATTGCCATCGGCAAGGGGGACGTGCCCGCAGAGCACTGGTTCAAACTCCATCGGACCCTGCCCAATACCCTGGATTACGCCTGGCAGTCGCAACCACCGATCAACCGCATTGCGAAGCGCATGAGGGACCAACCCTATTTCGGCGGGTACTACGAATGGCGGGGCTTGCGTTTCGTCCCATCGTGGGGCGGTAGTATGTTCGAAGCCCTGATGCCGAGCCTCGTGCTGGATGAGCTGCGCTATGCAACCGCGAGTCTGGGCCTCAACGACCGCCTGCATACCGTCATCCAGCGCCGCTATGCCCTGGAAGAGCTGGGCTATCCGGTGTGGGGGCTCTCGCCAAGTGCATCCCCTGCCACCGGGGCCTATGGGGAATACGGCATCAAGCCGCTAGGGGCACGCGGCTATACCGCCGGAGCTGTCACTCCCCATGCCGCTGCCCTGGCACTGGTCGTCATGCCTGAGGCAGCGATTACCAATCTGCGCCAGCTGGCGCAGCACTATCCTATCTACGGCGATTTCGGCTTCTACGATAGCGTCGACCCAGTCAGCGGCCAAGTCGCCTATCACTATCTCTATCTCGGGCAAGCGATGCTGTTTATCGCGGTTGTCAACCACTTGACGGAGTACGCTGTGCAACGGCTCTTTGATGCCGATCCGATCATCCAGAGGGTTCTTCCACTGCTGCGGGGGGAGCATTTCTTCGACGGCAGTTAGGTAGGAGGAAGCGACCGTAGCCCAGGTATCTGAATAATCGCGCCGATTTCATCTCGTCGTGTAGCGGTTGGCTTGGGGCTTTGAGATGGACACCGGCAGTGGGGCAGGTGGCCAATGAGGCGTGCAGGCATCATGTTTCTTTGACATCCCCTACCCTCTGAGGAAGAATCCATCATTCGGGGCGCAGGTCACGCCCTTGAAAAGGGGGGGTAAACCTCCTATCCTTCCTTTCAGATACTGCACCGTACCAGCAGGAAATCCCCCCAAGATATTCACTTGGTCCCGGTTCCGGCGCTCGGTAGGCTGTTTCTCATGACAAGTATTGGCCACGGGAATGGTTTGATGGAAGGGAGATACGGCACGCTCGTATGCCTGGCTTGTCTCTTCCGAAAGCACCCTCTGCCGCTGTGAACCGCAGGAGACGACATGTGCGACGCCGAGACTTTCTGAAGGCCGTTAGCGCCCTAGCAGTCGCCGCCTGGCTGCCCACCATGGGGCGTGTGAAGGGCACCTTGCAAGCAGCCGCTGCTGCGGAGGCTACGCCATTTTCTGCGGCCGACGTGCTGAAGCAAGCCCGCGCCCTCGCCGCCGAGAAGTTCATGCGCCCCAAGGCCGACTTGCCGAAGGCGTTCCAAGAGTTGAGCTACGATCAGTACCGCGACATTCGCTTCAAGCGGGAGCGGGCCATCTGGGCATCCGAGGGCTTGCCGTTTGTTGTGGAGCTCTTCCACCGGGGCTCTCTGTTCACGGACCCCGTCGCCATGTATGTCGTTGCCGACGGGCAAGCGCGGCGCATCGCCTACTCGCCCGACCTCTTTACCTTTGGTCCGAGCGTGCCACCTCCGGCTGAAGGCCCCATTGCCGACTTCGCTGGCTTTCGGCTACGCGCGCCGATCAACCGCCCTGATTCCTTCGACGAATTTGTGCTCTTCCAAGGGGCAAGCTACTTTCGGGCCACGGCCAAAGGGCAGGGGTACGGCCTATCGGCCCGGGGGCTGGCGCTCAACACCGGCGCTTCGGAGGGGGAGGAGTTTCCGTTCTTTCGCGCCTTCTGGATTGAACAGCCCACACCGCAGTCCAGCGCCCTTGTGGTGCACGCACTCTTGGACAGCGCCAGCACGACCGGTGCGTATCGCTTGACGATTCGCCCGGGCGATACGACCGTCATGGATGTCGAACTGACGCTCTATCCGCGAGTCGAGTTGAAACAAGCTGGCCTCGCGCCGTTGAGCAGCATGTTCTTCTTCGGCCCCAACGATCGCGCGGGCATCGACGATTTTCGCCCAGCCGTGCACGACTCGGATGGACTGGCGATCTGGAACGGCAGGGGGGAATGGCTGTGGCGGCCGCTGACAAACCCGGAAACGCTCCAGGTCAGCGCCTTCAGCGACAATAATCCGCGCGGCTTCGGACTGCTCCAGCGTCATCGCGCCTTTGCGGACTATCAAGACCTGGAGACCCATTACGAACGCCGCCCCAGCCTGTGGGTCGAGGCCATTGGCGATTGGGGGAGCGGTGGGGTGCAGCTCATCGAGATCCCTTCCAAGTCCGAGGCGAACGACAACGTGGTCGTGTTCTGGCTCCCCAGCCATCCGTTACCGGCACAGGCCGAGTACCGTTTTACCTATCGCCTACACTGGTGCTGGACCCCGCCCGCCGTGCCCGCGCGGGCGACGACGGCCGACACCAGGGTAGGCATGGGTCCAGAGAAGGGCACCCGCCGCTTTATGATCGATTTCGTCGGCGGACATCTTGGCGAACTCAAGCCGGATGCCCCCGTGGAGGCGGCGATCACCACGTCGGCCGGGAGCGTGCAGCATGCGGTGGCGCAACCGAACTCCGCCACCGGTGGCTGGCGTGTCAGCTTTGTGCTCGCTCTTGGCAGTGCGGCGCTCTGCGAGCTGCGATGCACCTTGAAGCTCGGGGATGAGCTGCTCTCCGAGGTGTGGAGCTATCGATGGACGCCATAGGCCACTTCGCACCATCTGCGACTCAGGAAGGGACTACTCCGACATTGCAGCCTGTCCCGGATGAGATCGCGACGCCCATGCCCGTGCAGGATCTGCAGCGGTGGCAGGGGGCGAACCGGGTGGGGCCGGCCATGCGCCCTTGGACCGCGAGGGGCCGGCGAACCGTGGTCTTTACCGCCACGCTGGCCCTCACGGCCGCCGCCAGCTACGAGATGTACCGGGTGCTCAACGTGAGCGGCATGACGACGCTGCAGGTCGCCCTGCTGATCCTCTTCATCATCACCTTTGGCTGGATCGCCCTGCCGTTCGTAAGCGGGTTCGCTGGCTTGATTGCCCTGTGGCGCCGCCGCTCGGCAAGCGGCCTGACCACCCCTCCGCTGCTACCGACTCCCCCCCTCACGACCCGCACCGCCCTCCCGATGCCCACATACAATGAGGCGCCGCCGCGCATCTATGCGGGCCTCCAGGCCATCTACGAGTCGCTCCACGCCAGCGGCGCACTGGAGCGTTTCGAGTTCTTCATTCTCAGTGACACCACGGAACCGGAGGTGTGGCTTGAGGAAGAGGCGGGATTTTGGGTGCTGCGCCGTCGGACCGGGGGTGAAGCGCGCATCTTTTATCGGCATCGTCCTAAGAACATCAGGCGCAAAGCGGGCAATGTAGCGGATTTCTGCCAGCGTTGGGGCGCTCGGTACGACCACATGGTCGTGCTGGATGCCGACAGTCTGATGACCGGTGAGGCGCTGGTGCAGCTGGTGGCCGCCATGGAGGCCGATCCCATGGCGGGGCTCATTCAGACATTGCCGCTAGTGGTGAATCGCAACACCCTGTTCGCCCGGGCGCAGCAGTTTGCGGCCCGGCTCTACGGTCCCATCATAGCCGCCGGTCTCGCCTATTGGCATGTCGCGGATAGTAGCTATTGGGGGCACAATGCGATCATCCGCACCAAAGCCTTCACCGCGCACGCCGGGTTGCCCGATCTCCCAGGTCGGCCGCCGTTCGGTGGCCACATCCTGAGCCATGACTTCGTCGAAGCGGCCCTCCTGCGACGCGCCGGGTGGAAGGTCTATCTGGTGCCCGAGATCGTGGGCAGTTACGAAGAAAGCCCGCCCTCGCTCATGGACTTCGCCGAACGGGATCGGCGCTGGTGCCAGGGCAATCTCCAGCATATCAGGGTCGTGCTGGGGCGTGGATTGTACTGGATGAGCCGCCTGCACCTCACCATGGGAATCATCTCCTACCTGGCGTCGCCCATCTGGCTGGTCTTCATCATGCTGGGCTTCCTGCTGGCCTTGCAGGCCCACTTCATGCGCCCGGAATACTTTCCCACGGCTGACGCACTGTTTCCCACCTGGCCGGTCTTCAACCCGGAGCGGGCCGTGCGGCTCTTTGTGATCACGATGGCGGTGCTGGTGGCGCCCAAGTTATTCGGGTATGTGTTGTTGTGCACGGATCGCCAGCTTGCGCGCCGCTATGGAGGGGTACTCCGCGCCGGGATAAGCATCCTCTTCGAGACCGCCTTGTCAGCCCTGATTGCACCGGTGATGATGCTGATGCAGTCGGCGGTGGTGGTGGGCATCTTGACCGGCCGCGACGTCGGATGGAAGACCCAGCACCGTGATGATGGCAGCATTCCGCTGCGTGCTGTGGCACGTCGCCATTGGGGCCATACCCTGTTTGGTGTGGTGCTCGCCATCGCGGCTTATGCGGTCTCGCCGCAGTTTCTCGCCTGGATGTCACCGGTCGTGGTCGGCCTGCTGCTGGCGATCTCCGTGTCCGCCGCCACGGCACGGCAGGAACTGGGCCGATTCGTCCGCAGGCTCGGGCTACTGGTAACGCCTGAAGAAACCGAGCCTCCGGGGGTGCTGCAACGTGCCAACGAACTGGCCCGCGAGCTTGGCGCACAGCGCCCAAGGCTGGCTGATGCCCTGGAGTGGGTGGCGTGCGACGCCGAGTTGCGCGCCTTACACACGGCGATGTTACTGACGACACCAGAAAGGCGCAAGGGAGAGTACGATGTAGACTTGCTGCTGGGGCTGGCCAAACTCGGCGATGCTGGCAACCTCGAGGAAGCATCCACTCTGCTCTCCAGTAGGGAAAAGCTCGCTGTGCTCGGGCATCGGGCCGGCATCGAGCGCCTCAGTCAACTCGCGACGGCGCCGGGAGGGCTCCCTGTAGCATGACTATCTGACGTGGGCCACAGCATAACCTGCAGGACATAGGTCAAGCCCTTGAACCGCTGGCGGAAGCACTGTTTCGCGGCGGTCTTCTCCCGCCGGCGTTGGACCACGATATCCCACACGCTGCTGTCCTGATCCACGGCCCCTGCATCGTGAGCAACACCTCCGTTAATAAACGTCTATTTCGATTTTTTATGATTAATATTGAAATTAGTTGATAAAAAAAGTACTTTATTAGGGATAAGGCGTTTTACCGTCGATCACCTTCCTAGCCCTGACTATAAGTCGGCGAGAGGAGGTTTTCGCCAGAGCAAGGGCCATCAAGTTTCCACCTTTCAGCACATGCACGTACCTCTGAGATATGTGCAGCCTATGAAACACATGGTATGGTTGACCCGTGGCTTAGCATTGTCCCTCGTGCTGTTCGCCTTCACGGTGGGAGTAGCGTGGAGACGAGATACTGCGGGTGTTATCACGAAGACTGAGGACGCCGCGATGGTCGTGCCAATGGGCCTGGTAAAGCGCGTCGGGGATCGGAGCGTCATTCTCCACTGGGATCCTGTAGTGGATTCCCGCCTGGCAGGCTATCACGTCTACCGTGTATCCTCGCCAGCTGGGCCATTCGCGCAACACAGTGTAACTCTGCCCACCAACCACTTCGTCGATTTCCAGGTCGAGAACGACTCGACGTACCGCTATCGGGTGCGCGCTGTCGACACCGCCGGACGGGAGAGCCTCGACTCAGCCACGATCAGTGCGACACCGCATGCGCTTGATGACGAGGCCTTCCTCGACCTCGTGCAGCGCACCGCCTTCGACTATTTCTGGTACGAGACCAACTCGGAGAAGGGGCTGATCAAAGACCGGAGCGGAGATCCGTCACTATCGAGCATCGCCGCTGTCGGGTTCGGGTTGTCCGCCCTC
>Ga0137368_10007344_pt1 | contig 11463 bp, 19 predicted proteins | sample SagtaG_13_FD_104917 | JGI IMG/M metagenome (GOLD analysis project Ga0137368, IMG submission 104917) | Vadose zone soil microbial communities from Sagehorn Ranch, Mendocino, California, USA - Sage1_L_100_16 metaG | ecosystem: Environmental > Terrestrial > Soil > Vadose zone | place: USA...
AGAATTCGTGCAACGGAAAGCCCCCAACACAGCTGGTGTGCCGGGGGCAAAAGTGTAGGGATCAGTTTCACCTACTGGTTTTCTAGAACGGAAAAGGATCTGCATCGGTACCGGCGCTGACAAACTCGGGTTCGTCCCCGGAGAAGCTCTGATCGATGCCGCTCTCGCGCGAGGATTCGCTGCCGGTGCTGCGATCGCCGCCAAGCAAAACCAACTCCGTGGCGCTGACGTAGGTCTGGTAGCGTTTATGACCGCTTTCCTTGTCGTCCCAGCTGTGCGTACGCAGGCTGCCTTCGACGTAGACAGCGCGGCCTTTCTTGAGGTACTCGCCGGCGATCTCGGCCAGGCGAGCCCAGCAAGTGATGTTGTGCCACTCGGCGCGCTCCTGCCAGTTGCCATCCTTATCTTTGTAGCGCTCGTTGGTAGCCAGGGTGAAGTTGGCCACGGCGGTGCCGCCAGCGGTGTGCTTCAGCTGCGGGTCCCTGCCAAGGTGGCCCATCAATGTCACGCGATTTACGCTTTTTGCCATGAGAAGTAGTGTCCTTTTGTTGCCGTCCATAGGGCGGCCGGTTTGATGGTGCTTTGTTGGCTCGCCCTGTTGGGCGAAAAAAAAGCCGCGCTTGCGAAGCCGCGGCCAGGAGGAAATCTGAACGGGGACACTACTGGAAGACGATGTTGTCGGACCTGTTCCACATCTCTGTGAACTTCTGTTCGAATGCCCGAATTTCATCGGGATCGGAGGACAGAATGACACTATTGTCTTGGTGCTTGGCGGCCGCTGAGAGATTACTGCTGCCATCCCGCAACAGGCCCTCGGTGGACCACGCTTTGAGGTGCATAAGCGCGCGCGACCCTTTGATCCGGATCTGTACGTTCGGATTTCCGGCAAAGATCGTGGTCATGTACGTGTTCCGTGTTTTTTCATCCTCAAACTGCTCATGGTCGCGGTAGATCCGAACTTTCACGCCACGGTCGGCGGCGGCGAGCAGGGCCTCGGCAATAGGTTTATCGGTGAAACTGTAGAATGCCGCGTCAATGTGACGCCGTGCTTTGTTGAGTAGAGGCACATCCACCCGCTCGGGATTTACCTCAGGCGTGTAATAGAGTGCATGTCCGCTAGCTGGCAAGGCGTAAGTCAAGGCCGATGCTGCCGCTGCCGCCGACTGTTCCGCAGCGCCGTACGGACGCGACATAACCGTGGGATTGGCGGTTGCCGCAAGCTGGTCTTGATGATGAACGCCCCAAACAATTCCGGTCAGCACGAGAGAGAGGAAAAGATATCGATAGAGTCTCAGGATGTCACCTCCAGCACATTGGGTGCCTCTGATGTCTCGCCTGCGACGTCTTGAACATTCGGAGCAACCGCGTTCTCCGCCTCCCGCCGAGCGAGCAGGTGCTTCGCCCTACTGCGGTCCCGCTTCTTCTTGTTCTTTCTTGACTGCACTGTCGAAGGCTTTATGGCGGAAGCGCCGGGTGGAACCGCAACATGCGCATCTCGCTGAATGATTGGAGCGCTCAACCCTTCGCAAAGTGTCACCGGACTGAGAGCGAGAAAATGACTCTTCCGGCAGCCGCTGCAGCAGACGGCATCGGTTACAGCGCCGGCCGCCTCGTGCAGGGCGGGCGGTATAAGCAATGGATCGCCAGTTCGACGGTGAAACGCTGGGATGTAGGCTCCAACCTGAGCCGTCTTCCCTTCCTGCCACAATGGTTTGGGTAGAAAGCCCCTGCGAGCTGAAAAGAGCAATTTCTGGCGATGAGCCGGAAGCATTTCCGGACCTGGGGAGACGGTGAGCCAATGCAAAAAGATGTTGAGGGCGTACGTCGTCTCACAACGAAGCATCTCTACCGACACAAGGGATGCGGCTGAGACGTCCGCGTGAACCGTATTTGGCATCGCCAGCGTGACGGGCCTGACAAAGAAGGTTGGATCGCCGGACAGGGGCAAGAAACCACAATAATGCCCGACCTTGTCAGTTGCCCCTCCAGACTCCTCGGCGCACAGCACAAAACGTCGATGAGTTGTGGAGAAGTCTATTTTTATGCGGGCGCGCGCCACAATTCCTGCGGCGCGCAGTTCCTCCCATTCCGTGTGGTTGATTTGCATGGCAAAGCCGCGAACCAGCGTGAGCTTTGCCAGCTGCGGAGCTAAATGAGAGGAACCAACCGCCATAGAGAAATCTCCTAATGTTTCTTAAAGTTCGGAGAACGCGGGTGCCCGAGGGCATTTCGAATGTCGTCCGTCGAGCAGCCGGCGTGACAGTGGTAATAGCCGTGTCGAGGACCGTTCGGTTTGCCAACGCCAAGGTTGTCTTTGCTCGTGTCGTTGCCGGCAAGCCGACAGGACGGACACTGCACAAAGTAGTCCCTGCCGCCAATGGAACGAGCCTGCACGATGGGAACGTGGTCATAAATGTTGAAAGGTCTTTTCGCTCCAGCACCGTTTCCGCTGAGAGACCGAGGTGGCGAAGTCGTCGTAAGGTCGTCAGCCGTCTCCCATTGCGGCGGAGGCGGCATTTTGTAGGTCAACTCATTCAGTTGCTCAGCCGTTAGCTTAGGAATCCGGCAAAGCGCCTCGATTTGGGCCTGGAGCGTCAATGGCCCCATATCCACAAACCAATAGCGGGTGTCGTTCTTCCGGTGGATGCCCAGTGGCGCGCGCATGCCGTTGCCAAGCGCTCCCGGCGTCAACGAATCCTGCTTCGGGAATATTTCTATCCCCTCATCAGCAAACCCCGATCCCTTGATGGGCACCCCCAGCCGGAGTGCGAGGTTGTAAATAAAGAGGCGGCACTGCTTAGCCGGCAGCGGATCTTCGCAGAAGATCCACAGATGGCCGCCTCGCCGTGAGTATTCCTGCACGGCGAAGACATTATCGAACAGCAGCTCTTTTCGCAGCCGCGCTAAATCCCTTTTCGCCTGCTCCGTGTCGTAGTCGGCGTCGATCGCAACCCATTTGCAGGACTGGGTCCTTGGATTGATCGCATACAGATTCACGGTTACCTGTCCTGAGAGGTGTTGCTCGATTATTTTCTCCGTGAGACTACGGTACGGACTGGCCAGCTTTCGTTCCTTCACGAGTTCAGAGTAGATCTCGTTTGTCCGGTCGATATGCTGCGGGCTGCCCCACTTCTGGTCTGGCATCTCCCTGGCGGCTCTCCGGCCCGCGAGAGCTTTAAGCTCCGGGTGTTTAGGACGGTGGTAGCGATGGTCTCCATACGGAGACTGTTCGCAGTAGGACAGCCGATTCACGAAGAGCTTCATATACGTATTCGCCAAACCGGGGGCGACCGGAAGGAGCCGCGGACTGGCGGCTGCCGGTTCCCATCCTGGCGTAAGCTTGGTACGCGTGGACATCGGCTGTCCTCCTTTCCTCTTTATTTATATCATAGTTCTACTATTAATCTTATAACTGTTTCGGGTACTTGTAGGGCGAGCGGCAACGTGGACCGATACCATTTCCCGGCCCGCGTCCGAGCCGTCTGTAGTGTCTGGAATGGCGGGCGTGGCGACGGGTGGCGGCGCAGGCCCCCGGAGCCAGCGCGAGTTCGAGCGAGAAAGCATCGACCAGGACATCAAACTCTTCAGCCTCGAAATCATCATCGCGGCCGCCCCAATCCAGCATGAAGAACGCCCGTCGAACCGCACTGTAGAAGTAGATCGCCCCGGAATGAGCTTGTCCGGGAATGCAGGTGATGAACAAGAGACCGGTGGGAAGCTCCCGGAGTCGGCTGACGAAGGCGCCCTCGGCGGAGGCCTGAAATGCATTCAGCGCCTCCCAACAGGACGAGGTGGGGCTGACGCCAGTGAGAGACGTCGACGGGTAGAGATAGCCAAATGTCGGGGAGGGGACGGTCGAAGTGGACATAGTAGATCCTCCGCGTCTTGAAAGACGCAAGCAAAAGCCCCGGAACACGGGGCTGAGTGCAAAACAAATCCCCGTGCCATAGGCACAGGGGGAGCTGGTGAACGGTTTCGAACTGTTTAGATCAGGTCTGCTTCTGAAGCCATGTAGGCTTCTCCAACGGAAATGTCTGGGACACCGGAATGAACCACGAAGGCCTTGAACAATGACCCGCCGCCGGTACTTGTGCGGAGACCGCGCAAGATAAACCAAATGACCAGGAGAATGCCGGTAACCGACGCAAGCGTGTTAAGCAGCCAGCAGGCGGCTGCGATAGCGGAGATGATCGAACCGAAAAGCAGGAAGCCGCGGAAATTGGTGGATGCAAGGTAGATAAGCACGCAAGCTAGAATCACCGCCGTAGCGATGAGCAAATAAATGAAGTTGGGCATTCCGTAAAAGCCATACCTGTGGAACGCCCAGCTTTCCCCACCGATCGTGCCAAGCACAGCTCCCGCGATCAGGAAACCACGGAAAGCGACGAAAGCAAGGCAAACGATAAGGCAGGCAAGGACCAGGGCTGCGGGGATGAAGAACTGAATGATATTGGGCATTCCGTGAATTCCTTTCTATGGAGAGATTGGGAGCGGGATGCGACGGCGATGCATGCCGTTCGGTAGGTCCCATGACTCTACTGCAATTGGGGGCTTATCGTTTGACTCTGGTCGCGGTGGAAGTAGCGGCGGCGAGTCCGGCACATGTGCACGGGCATCGAGCGGGTGATCGTCTGCACGCCGGAACAGTGCGTGTGCGGCGGCTGCGGCTATCGATGAACTGTTTGCCATCGACGCGCGTCCGCGCGAGGAGGAGTTGGACCATGCCACACGCCATGCGCTGCGTCAGTAATACGCGCTTCCCTTGCTTGAAAAGATCCGACAGGACATCAAAAAAAGCCAGACCTCGGTGTTGCCCGTCAGCGCGTTGGGCAAGGCTTGCCGCTACACGCTCACGCTATGGCCGAAGCTCACGCGCATTCTGGAATATCCTGAGCTGGAGCTGAGCAATAACCGCGCCGAGAACTCGATGCGTTGACTATCCCATGAAAACGCCACTTTTAGGGAGTTCAACGAGGAAAGCCGCAAGATGGGCAGTTTTTGGCATGCGAACAACGGAGGCGCCAACGTCCGGACTCTGATTCGGACTTCCGATGCCTATCTGTGATGCCGTTCGCGGGCCATCCCGTGGGAATCGCTTCATCCACAGCCTTGGCAGCCTTCCGGGCCTCTGGTGTACAGCCGTCCGCTTCGATGAGGGATGCGGGAACGGCTAGCACGACGGATTTTAAGCTCGGCTAAGCAGGGCGACACCTGAATCCCAGAGGTTTGCGCTCCTTGCGCTCAGCATATGCACCCCAAAATCGAGGTCGCCGGGGACACGGTTACGGTGCGGCTTTCAAAGATTGCGCCGAATGTGGGTACAGACACCGTTGCTTCATCGTCACTACGGGTGAACTGAACCGTCCTGCGGGACGGCTATTACGATGCTGCACTTGGGTCCTTATCGAGACTCCATGGCGGGATGAAGGCTCCTCAGCAAAGGATAACCGCTACAAATGAGATGGCTCGTATTACTCCGCTGGAACTTTCGCGGAGAGAACAAAACGGGACTGATCATCCACGCTAAAGACCAGCGCGAGGTTGAGGAGCGGGTGTATACCATCGACTTCACGGTGGTCTGAGCACGGGGCCGAAAACGGCAAAGGGCATAGAGCGGATACAGAGGGCAGTCACGAAGCACGGACGATATACGCAAGCTGCAAAGGAAGAACGACAGAGGCTCCGTAATTTACTAAGGAGCGCCCGGGAATTACTGAGCCGGATTGACCGGCTATAGACGCGCTTGACGGCCTTTCGCGCGCCATCGCGCAATCGGCGAGTTCAAAGGGAAAAGCCTTCCTGGAAATCCCAGCTTGACAACGTCGCGCAACGAATGGCAAGGGCAAGATGGTGAGCTTCGCCACATCTACCAAACCTGGAAAAGGCAGACTCTGCGTGTATGAACGTGGAAAGGCACCAAAGCCGGGCACGCCAAAGAGTGAGGGGGCTGAACGCGGTTTTTTCGTCAGCAAACTAAGCGACGGAACATACAGCGACCGTCCCGCTGAGGACTGGGCGCAGAAGATTGAGGATCGAGCGACAGACACGCTCATTCATGCGCCTAACCCATGTTTTGTCTGGAGTGAGAAAACTCGCCAGCGTATGGCAGAGTACTGGCCTTTGAGTTCTTTCCGGTTCACCTACTCAAGAATTCAAGATGACCGCATCGACGCTCTCGTGCAAGATGTTGCGGGATCGATTAGATACGGAGTTGATGCATTCAGGGGTAACTCCCGGACGATGTGCTCGAACTTCTGCTTTAACTACTCATCCGTATAACACACCGCCCCATCAACGTGTCAGAACTTAAGCCCCAACGCCATCGTCGTAAACTCCACCAGTGGCCGGTCAGCTTCAATTGAGTCTCCCGATAGGTGCGGATGTCCCGCAGAAACAGGTCGCCAAACGCAATCGCGTCCACATGCTCACTGACAGCACGGTTGCAGACTTCCGTCATCCTCTGCTCATAGACTTCGTTGGAGCATTGCCACGGCAGCGGCACAATCCACAACGGCAGTTGAGCGGCTTCGGCCTGAGCCTCCAGTACAGAGCGCCGGGTGCCGTGCATCGCCACACGTTGGAACTCCGTGTTCAGGGTGGTCAGTAGACCGACCAATTCGATATCGGGCTGCTGGCGTAAGAGATGGAGCGCCCATGCGCTGTCTTTCCCACTGCTCCATGACAACAGGACACGCTTCATACGACCATCATAATGGCAAGCAGCAACCGGGGAACTCTATCAGCCCAACTGCACCGTGAGCCCCTTCGGCTATACTTCCTTTCCATGTTCGAACGCTACCGTCTCTCCCGCCCCGACAAACTGGCCGGACGCTTCGACATCGAGCCCCTGCCCCCGCGTAGAATCCCTGTCGGCACCATATGCGGTTCTACTACGTGCTCGCCTGCGCGGTAATGGCTGTCCATGCCCTCTTCATCATTTGGGTGATCCTCGGTGCCATCGTCACCGGACGGCATCCACTGCTCCGCTGGCTGCACATCGTCTCACTGTTCTGGGGCGTATGGATCGAAGCCGGGCCTTGGCCATGCCCTCTCACTTGGGCGGAGAACTGGCTTGAGGTTCGAGCTGGGGTGAATTCATATCAGGGCAGCTTTCTACTGCACTACCTCGACAGGTTCGTCTATCCGAACATTTCCCCTTTCTGGCTCACCGAGGCCGCTGTGGTCGTGGCAATCTTCAACTTGGGCGTGTATGCCCGGCGCTATTATTGGGCAAGAAGGAAGAGCTGAACTCAAGGTGTCGGAATGCACAGCTCCACCAGCCCTTTCCGGTGCCGTCCGTGATCCCCGGTTCAGGATCACCTACGCCCCAGCCAGCGCATTTTCACCTTTTCCGAGGGCTCGGGCAGCGAAAGTTTTCCCGCGCAGCTCTAACCTATTGGGGAGGCGTTATGGAAAACAAACAGGACATTGCCAAATTAAAGGACGATGTGCTCCGTTCTGAGCATCACAGCACGCTTTCCGCTGAGGAAATTGCAAAAGCCGTGCAGCGTCATAATCGTGAGCACAAGGACGACGCTCGGAAAGCTACTCGGCAAGCAACCTCCCGCGGCAAAAGGGGCTAGAGCAGAGTGGTCTCTGGTGCCCGACCTCCGCCGCTTTTTCGGCTAAAGGGGGGTCGGCTAGTCACTCGCGAGAAGCCCCGAATCTTGAGGACAAATGCCGAGAATCGGCATCGAGACGTTCTCCACCATTCCCACACACTTCGGCGTCCCCCAGCGGGCGCGGGGATCTTTCCCTGATTTAGTGACGGCAAAGTTGAGCGCCGAGTCCTATGCGACCTTAAGGATCACCTTTCCGTGTGGGCTCCGCCCCTCTGGCTGAGTTCCTGCGCCTCCTTCGTTTGGCTTAGGGACATGGTTTGAGCGAGTCTCGGCTTCAGCGCACCCTTTTCGACTAGAGCGGCAAGTTCGGCGAGGTCTTCCGCGCTGTACTTCATGATGATCATGACAGCCCGAATTCCAGCCCGACTTGCAGCCGCTTCGTCAACGGGCTGAACGGTGGTGGCGAGAACACCGCCTTTTTTCACAACAGAGTAGGAGCGTGCAAGCGTTTCTCCTCCCACGAGATCAACGACCGCATCCACTTCAGGCACCCTGTCTTCAAAGCGTTCGTGTCTGTAATCGATCACGTCGTCCACGTGGATGGATTTCAGGTAGTTGATGTCGTCACCAGTTGCGGTGCCGATCACCTTCGAACCGAAGCTCTTAGCAATCTGGGAAGCAAACGAACCGACTCCCCCAGCGGCACCGTGGATGAGGAGCGTCATGCCGGGTCGGGCACCCACAAAATTGCGAATGAGCTGGAGAGCGGTCGAACCAGCGGTCGGTAGAGCCGCTGCGGTGGCGAAGTCTATCGAGTTCGGCAATGCAGCGACGGTTGATTCGGGAACGGCAACGTACTCCGCGTATGCGCCTTCTGCAAAACCGAAGACTCGGTCGCCAATCTTGAAACGCTGAACAGCCTTTCCACATTGGGCGATTTCGCCTGCGAAGTCCTGTCCTACGGTTAAGGGGAAGTTTATTGGCATGACTTGCTTCAGATAACCTTGCCGGATTTCCAATCGATGGGGTTTACGCCGACATCGTGAACTCGTACAAGTATCTGGTCATCAGAAATCGAGAGATTCGGAACCTCTTCCAGTTTGAGAGTGCCAGCATCACCATATTCGGGAATGCGTATCGCTTTCATTTGTGACCTCCAGCCGGGAACGGCATGACCTCGATCAATAGGGTCGCGGTGGATGGGGTGGTTTTCACAGGCAGCATGGAATGTTCGAGCGAACATTTTGCTGTACTGATTAGAGCGCCAATGGCGAAATAGTGTTGGCCAACGGGGCGGGTCTTCGTCTGCTAAACAAGACGACGAACTCCGGGGGCTCAGCGACAAAGCAGCAACCGGGCGCATCGCCTTTATGCCGGAGCCTTCATGGCTTCCTGTCTCGCGGTTAAAGGCAGGAACTCTTCGAGCAAAGACCTGTACTGGGGCGACAGGCACAGGTCGTCGCTCTCCTGCCCAAGCAGCTCGCGAGGATCAATCGCCCTTTTGAGTGCGTAGCGCAGGTACGACAACCTCATGAGCCAGAGGGCATGGCTGAGGTCTTCGTCGTTGCGGACATGGAAGGTAATCCACCCTGACTTTGGAACCCAGTGATGTTCTTCGGCAAGTCCTTCTCTCAACAGCGCATCGCGAATTGATCGCGTGAAGGGGATGTCAACGATGCCGCCAGTATGGACGTGGCCGATTTCGGCACTTTCAAAGCGGAATTCTCTTCCTCCGTGACGGTGCTGGTGAACTGATACATGCGGCCATGTGGAGACTTGGCTTTCGAGTTTCTTCAGGTGATTCATCATCTAAACTCCGGTGGCTGCTCTTCTGATGCCTCACAATGACCGCTCGATTCTGCTAACCCGCTCCGGTTTCTGCTCAGCGAAGGGCTGCTGACCGGAGTGCTCTTCGTCTATACTCCTCCTCATGTGCGGACGATTCCGCCTCTCCCGCGTCGAGAAACTCGCTGGACGTTTCGAGATCGAGCCCAAAGACGACTCGGTGACCACTCGCATTGTGAGATTGAACTGGTTGCCTGTTCGGAACATGTCCAAAAGGAGCAGCAGTTGGTTCAGGAGACCGAGGAATTTCTGCGAACTCCTGCCGGACTCTACATGGCGGAGCTGTTCGCCCGACGTGACGCGCTGGCCGACGACGACTCGGCGAAAGTCGCAGTCGTCGCTGAGATTCTCAGGCACACCTTCGAGTGCATGAATGACACGCCTGCACTAGAGCAGACAATGGATGCAGGACTGCTGGACGAAAGCGACAGTGGCGCTGAGCCTGAGGACGAGGAATGACCAGCCGACAACCACACGAGCCCCGCGTCGGCATCTTCTGGCTCCGCAACGGCAAGCTCATCACTGACTTCACCCCAGTGTCCGAGGCTATCGCCATACGGCTCGGCCTCGGACACGCGGCTGGTCACATCGAGTATTGGACTGCCCTGCAAGAACGCGGGGTGATATCAATCGAGTCGAATATGAAGAGCCTCCTCGTGGCCGGGTGGGATACAACGCAAAGAAAAAGGAGTTCTCGCTGCTCGCCGGCTTATGCACCCTATGGTTACCCGCCCGTCGTCTACCCGGCGAATGTTGTCGTTGGTGTGGGGTACCCGAGACCGTATGCCTACAGATATGGCGGATGGCGTGGCCGTGAGTGGCGGCGTGACCACGATTGGCGGCGTTAAGACCTTCGGGTCAGAATTCTGGAGCCCCTCAGTCGGTCGGACTTGGGGGGCTCTGTTGTCTGGGGGTGGATGTCCATGCGGACTTCGCTGCAATTCCCCATCGACTGCTCCGTGAAGGTACTGAGTATCAAGTAGCGGCTCGGAGGCCCGTGTATGGGACGAGTTGGATAAGGCGATAAGTATTGCATTGAAATCGAGCAACGGGACAGGGTTGGCTGGACGCTGATTCACAATCCAGTAACTCAGCATTCTCGCGCTTCAGCAACAAGGAAAGGCGGATTTACGCGCACACTTCCTCGTTTTCAGCAGCCTATTAGGTGTTAGCTAGCGGGGACGGCCAGACATTTGCCCCCTCTCATTTCATTCCATTAGGCGGTTTTGCTGCGATTTGCTCACGTTTGGCAGAGTAATTGCACATTACATGTCAGACACGTGGGAGTCTAAGTTGCTGGATATGCGATTATGGCGAACGATAAAGATAGCTAGTGTGGCGTTGCTGGTCATCGGCAGTGCAGTGATGACCAATCATTTCCTGCACACGCTTGCTGTGCAGTCCAATGAACTTGAACAGACCAAACTTCAGTTACAGAAACCAACCACCTTCTCGCAAGCGCAGAAAACAAACTGGGATTCTAGAACCAGCACACAACGGATGTGCAAGTGACAGGGCAAGGCAGTTTTGCCAGTGGCCAGCAAACCGCACAGTCTTATGCTGTCCCCCTTCAGATCTTGCCGGAAGACAAGGTGCTGAACATCGCCCTTTCACCGACCGCACGGCGGAACCTGCATGCACGAATGAATGACTACATCGTGCTGCTCGACAAAAACCAGCAGATAGCGAGACTGGCGCGTTTCGTGGATACCACAGCGGCCAAAGAGCTTCGCCCGGTCGTGGATGTCTTCTTCGCCAAGCAAGCAGAAGCCCTAATTTTCGGGGCGGCAACACTATCTTGCGGTTAATATCTCAGCGCAAGACTCACCGTTTCAGGCAGAATGAGAACAAGCAGCAGCGTTAAACAGAGAACATATCCCAACTCATGCCGCAGTCACAACCGTAGCGGCCAGCATTCTGCTATTTCCCCCGACCTTTCGGTCTGGTGGAAGCTGAAGGACAATCAAATGACCGATTGCGTTAAACGACATACGACACTGCCCACTGGGGCCGTAACGAGAAGCAACGCCGTGCACAAACTGCTCAAAACACACTC
>Ga0137368_10007356_pt1 | contig 11455 bp, 15 predicted proteins | sample SagtaG_13_FD_104917 | JGI IMG/M metagenome (GOLD analysis project Ga0137368, IMG submission 104917) | Vadose zone soil microbial communities from Sagehorn Ranch, Mendocino, California, USA - Sage1_L_100_16 metaG | ecosystem: Environmental > Terrestrial > Soil > Vadose zone | place: USA...
AGTGATTCGCTCATGGCGTCCTCAGATCAGATGCCGGGCCTGCAGGCGCCGCAGCAGCCAGGCCAACGCCGCCAGCATGGCGAAGAACCAGATCGTCGCGAGCGCCGCCCGCTGGCCACGATCGAGCCCGCCGAGCCGGGTGACGATCAGGTTGGGGACGACGACCAGCAGCCCGACACCGACCGCGACGACCGCCACGGTCGCGGCGACGGCTCTTGGCCAACTGGGCGTCGTCCCCGGCTCACCCGCCACCATGCACCCTCCGGTGTTGCGACCCTCAGGAGACCGTGAAGGCCAGGTACATGCCCTTCTCGTAGTGGCGCTCGATGTTGCAGACGAAGACGTACTTGCCCGGCTCGAGGTCGATGGTGGTGGTCTTGGTCTTGCCCGGATCGGTCTCGCTGTCCTCGCCCACGCTTGCGTCCTCGCTGACCTCATGGTTGGCGCCGACCTTGAGCTTGTCGGCGGGGGTGTCGGTCTTCAGGACCACCACCTCGTGCACCTTCGTGCCCACGTTCTTGAACGTGATGGTCGCCTTCCCGGCCGTCCCCGACCCCGGCGTCGCGGTCAGGTAGTACTTGCCGCCGGGTTTATCGCCTCCCTCCACGGTGACGACCGTCGGCCCCCCGCTCGCGGCAGTCGTCACCGTCACGCCGCCACCGCTCTGGCCACCACTGCTCGTGGTCTCGTTCTTGGAGCTGGAGCACCCTGCGAGCGCCAGCGCGGTCAGCGCGACAACGAGCACTGTCAGCGCCCTCTGCGTATCCCTCATCGGACCAGCCACCTTCCCCGGACTGCCTTCGACGCGGCTGTGCGGCAGCTTGGTCGGCAAACAGCGTCCCTGGCCGGAGGGGCGGATGCCCGGCTGGCAGTGGAGAGCGTGGGGCGGAACAGGATCACGCGTTGCCGCCAGTTGCCCTCTCCACTCGTGCCGGCACCTCGAGTCTCCCGCGCGTCTTGGACGGTGTCCATGGGTCGTTGTTCGCGACCGTCGCAACGTGACGAGGCTCTGCGCTCGACCGCAAAGCAACACGGGCCAGACAACCCGGAACCGGCGGGACCCCTGGCCCTCCGCGGGCCGTCCTCGCAGCGTCGTGCCCGGGTGGGGCAAGGCTCGACCACCCCGATCCAGCCCTCGGAGGCGCCAGCGCATGGTGGACCGAGGCACGCCCACAGGGTCGAACGTCCCTTCCAAGCTGGGACTACTCCAGGTGCGCAGCGCTGGTCGGACGGCGGGCAGGATGTGGAACAGGAGCGGGGCGAGACCGGCGAATTCTCATACCGGCAGTCTCGCTGGGTTGGCGCGGTCGCAGCGAGAGCAACAGCGCCACGGGCGCCATCTCAGGGGTGGTGTGCTGGTAGTGCGCGCCCAGGGCGCTGCCGCGGTGCCGTGTGGTCTGGGAACCACGGGCTTCGGTCGAACGGCGCGCGACCGAGGGGTCTCAGCCGGGCAGTTCCTTGGCTCCGACGGTCAGCGTCACCACGGACCCGGGCGGGACGGCCTGGCCGGCCGACGGCTCCTGGCTGACCACCCGATCGACCCGCCCGGCGCCGCGGACCTGGACCAGGACGACCCGGACGCCGAGCCGGGCCTTGGTGAGGGTGGCCACCGCCTGCTCGCGATCGCGTCCCACCACGTTGGGGACGACGACCTGCTGGCCGGGACCACCCGTCTCGTCACCGATGGTCGTGGTGGGTGCCGGTGGCGCCGTGGTGGCCTCCGGCGGCGCGGTGGTCTGCGGTGCGGCCGTCGTGGCCGCCTCCCCGCTGCCGAACGCTGGCTGGCTGGTCACCGGAGGCAGTTGTGCGAGCGCGGGTCCCGCGATGGTCCGACCGTCGGCCTGCCGATCCGGGTCACGGCCAAGCCCCGCGAAGGCAACGACCGCGACCACGACGGCCAGGCACGCTCCGGCGACCGCGACGACCCCCAGCCTCGGGCGGCGCCTTGCGGGTGCGCTGCCCGCCTCGCTGGCAGCAGGCGGTCCCCCCTCCGCCGATCCTGGCAGGGACCGCTTCGGCTCGATCGCCTGGTGGAAGTCCGCGGCTGCCCCGTCCGGTGGGTCGTGCGCGGCCGCGGCACCTGGCAGGCTGACCGGGGCTTCGCTGCGGCGCACCATCGCCAGGAAGCGGGCAAGATCGCGGCCGAGGTCGTCCGTCGAGCGGTACCCATTCTGGTGGTCGCCGGCCGCCTTGACCACGATCGCGGCCAGCTCGGCCGGCACCTCTGGACCGAGCCGGACCCGCTCGCCGGGGGCCGGTTCCGCGCCGGTCAACATCACCACCATGCAGCGGCCAAGCGCCCGAAGGTCGCCTTCGGGGTCGGGAGCCGCGGCCAGTGGCCGGGCCGCCTGGGCGAGGCGGAAGTCGGTCAGCTTCACGCGGCCGTCGATGCGGAGCAGGATGTTGGCCAGGGTGAGGTGGCCGTGGGTGAGACCCCTGGCATGGGCAGCGTCCAGGGCGGCGCAGACCTGCAGGGCGGTCCTGGCCGCCCCGGCCGAGGGCAGGTGCCCACGGGTGGCGAGCATGTCCCCGAGCGTGGAACCCTCGACCAGCTCGACGACCACGAACCCGGCCGGGCCGTCCCGCTCGAACCCGTGGACCGCGGCGACGTTCGGGTGGTCGAAGCCGGCGACCGCCTCGACCTCGCCTTGGAGCCTGGCGAGGAACGCCTCGTCGGCGGCGAACTGCCGGACGGGGACCTTCAGCGCGACACGGCGGTCCTCTTCCCGGTCGCACGCCTCGAACACCATGGTCGTCCGGCCGATGCCCAGGGGCCGGACGACCTCGTACCGGCCGCCGAGCGGCTCCAGGGCGACCTCGGGGAATGGCGGCGTCCGGCTCATCAGCATCAAGAGCGATGCGCTTGCTCTCCTGGTTACAGCGACCTCTGCACCGTCACGTTTGACCACTTCTGGGAGTAGCCCTGCGGCTTGGCCCCGCTGGGGCGCGAGTCCTCTGGATGGCGCAGCGCCGACGCCCGCGGCTGGACGATCCCCATGCCAATCTCGCCTGACGTGGCGAAACGGCGCCTATCGGTAGTTTGTTGGCTGCGGCGGCAGGTAGAGGTGCAAGGGTTGGCCACACTGCCCTGCCACACCACCCTGACGTGCGGAAATGCGGTCGCGCCCCGTCCGATCAGGCCGGGCAGCCCGGCCATCCTAGGCACTGGCTGCTCTGGCGTCGGTGGCCGACCGGCCGGCGCGGGGACTTGAGCCGCGGGCGTAAGGTCCCAGGGCATGGACGCAGGGACCTGGTGGCGAAGGCTCCGGCGGGTTCCCGCGCCGGTGGTCGACGTCGCCCTGGCCGTGGCCCTGGCGGTCGCGGTCGCCGTCGCCATCAGCGTGGCTCCCGAGCAGGGCCGGCCACCGGACGCGCCCGCCTACGCGCTGGCGCCCACCATCGCCGCCCTGTCCCTGGTCCGGCGGCGCTGGCCGCTCGCCGTGCTGCTGGGCTCGGCAGCGGCCCTGTTCGTCTACAACCAGTTCGACTATCCGGGCCTGTTCTCGGCGGTGCCGCTGTCGGTCGCCCTGGCCACCGCCTGGGCCGCCGGCCACCGCTCGACCCGACCGGTCGGCCGCTGGCCGTCCGCATCGGCATCGACACCGGCCCGGTGGTGGCCGGGGTGATCGGCACCACCAAGTTCAGCTATGACCTGTGGGGCGACACCGTCAACAGGGCCAGCCGCATGGAGTCCCAGGGAGTGCCGGGCTGCATCCAGGTGACTGACCGGGCCTACCGGCGGCTCCGGAATGGCTACCGGTTCGAGCGCCGGGGGCCGATCCAGGTCAAGGGCAAGGGCGAGCTGGTCACCTGGTTCCTTCTCGGCCGGAACTAGGGGCTGCGGGTTGCTGTTGCAGCGTGGTTGGGCGTGCTGGTCTGGTGGCGTAGTCGCCGAGGCCGTGGTCGAGCAGGGCGAGGGCGCGCTGGTAGAGCGTGCGGACGTCGGCGGCGAGCCGGGCGGGCGCCTCGTCGGCCAGGACCCGTCGGCGGGTGTAGTCGAGCAGCGCGCGCTGGACGCCGACGAGGGCGTTCGCCGCGACCTGGGGTCGGGGGTCGTTGGCCGGGGCGTCGGTCTCGGCGGCGAGCAGGGCGGCGAGGGCGTCGGCGGTGCGGGCGAGCGCCTGCTGCTCGCGGGCCAGCAGGGCCGGACTGGCGGCGACGACGCGGTTGACCGTGTGCAGCCGTTCCAGCGCTTGGGGGTCACCGGCTTCCACCTGGGCGAGCAGCCCACCGGTCTCCATGACGTGGCGCCGGAAGGCCACCAGCACCGGTTCCCCCGCCGGCCGAGCGCCGATGGCGTCGACCAGGCGGGCCCCGAAGGCCTCGAGCCGGTAGTAGAAGAGGTCTTCCTTGGTCGGGAAGTAGTTGAACACGGTCGCAACGGCGACCTGCGCCTGGCGGGCGACCTCGGCCACCGTCACCTTGTCGAACCCCCGGTCGGCGAACAGCCGCCAGGCGGTTTCGGCGATCAGCTGGCGGGTCTGCTCCTTCTTGCGTTCGCGCAGTCCCATCTCCATTCCAGAGGCAAAATAGCACGAATTCCAGTCTTACCCTATCTTTAGAGTCGATCCAAGAAGTAGGGACCGCAGCAATCACGAGAGCGAGGAGGTCCGATGACCGCAAGGACCGACGTGCTCGACCTGGTGGGGCGCTGGGCCGCCGCCGAGCAGGCCAACGACGCCGAGGCGCTCGACAGCCTGCTGGCCGGCGACTTCGTCGGCGTCGGGCCACTGGGCTTCGTCCTTGGCCGCGAGCAGTGGCTTGCCCGCTTCGGCAACGGCCTGGAGAACCGGGCGTTCGCGGTGGAGGACGCGCAGGTGCGCGACTACGGCGCCGCGGCGGTGGTGGTCGGGGTCCTGGCCCAGGAGACCAGCTTCCAGGGCGGCGACAACTCCGGCCGGTTCCGACTCACGCTGGTCGCCGTGCGCCCCACCGACCGTTGGCTGCTGGCCAACGCCCACATCGGGATGCTGCAGCAGCCCGCCGGTCCACCGCCCTCGTGACAGGCCGGCGGGAACCCTAGAGCGGAGGAGCGAGCTGTGAAGATCCGCGCCGCACAAGCCACCACCATCGTGCTCTTCGCCCTGGTGATGGGCGTGTTCTGGGGCACCTGGTTCTCCCTGAGCCGCACCATGAGCCAGCTGTCGGCCGAGACCTTCGTCGCCGTCGGCCACGAGATGATCCACAACCTTGGGGTGCCGATGGCCATCCTCCTGCCGCTTGCCCTGCTGAGCGCGCTGGTCACCCTGGCGCTGCTGTGGCAGGGAGTTCGCGCGGCGGCGTTCTGGTGGCTGCTTGCCGGGTTCCTGCTCATGGTCGCGGCGCTGGCCATCACCCTGGTGGTCGAGGTACCGATCGACAACAAGATCCAGACCTGGACCGTGGCGACCCTGCCGGGTGACTGGCGGTCCATCCAGTCACGCTGGGAGCTGTTCCACACCATCCGCACCTTCCTGTCGATCGCCGCCGTGGTCGCGGCCACGGTCAGCGCCACGGTGGCGGCGCGGCCGGACGAACCGTCGACCAAGGAGGTCAGTGCCCGGGGCCGCGCGGTCGCCGGGGGCCGGTCGGCGTGACGGGCACCCTAACGTCGACCGCCGCGCCCGAGCGGGCCCGGTGGCCGCGGCTGGCCGCCGCACCGCAGCCGCCGCTGCGGTCCCTGCTCCCGCGCGGGTACGCCGGCTTCACCGAAGCGACCACCCCCCGGCACCTCATCCTGCCGGCGAGCACCGCGGTCTCCCTGGTCGTGAAGATCCTGGACTCGCCGTATCGCCCCCCGGCATTCGTGATGGGCGCTCATGGCTCGTCGTCGGTCGTGGAGGGCGACTGCGCACCCTCGTACCTGGAGGTGTGGCTGGCACCGCTGGGCGCCTACACGCTCTTGGGCCTGCCCATGGAGGAGCTCAGCGGCCAGCTCGTCGACCTTGTCGACGTGCTCGGCGCCGCCGGCGCCTGGATCGGCATCGACGTGATCGTGGCCGTCCTGGTGCTGGCCGGGCGGTTTGGCGACGACGTGGCGGTACGAAGCCTCGCCTACCAGGCGCTGGCGACCTTCGTGGTCTGGCCGATGCTCACCGCGGGGCTGGTGTGCCTGGCGACCGGGCTGATCCTGGGGATGGCCACGACCTGGGGGCTGCTGCGGTACTGGTGGGTCGCGGTCAAGCTCGCGCTGAACCTGGTGCTGTGCACGCTGATCGTACTGGTGCTGCAGCCCGGGATGGACGAGGTGGCCGGCTACGGGCGGGACCTGCTCACCGGCAGCCCGGATCCCGGGACCGTCTCCACCTTGTTCTTCCCACCCGCGGTGTCCCTGACCACGCTCACCTTGGCCACCACGCTCGCTGTCTTCAAACCATGGGGTCGGATCCGGCCCGGGCGCTCGGGAGGAGACCGGCCATGACCGCCGCCGTACCGGCCACCGGCCTGACCAAGACGTACGGCGTCCCGGTCGCAGTCGATGCCATGGACATGGTCGTCCACACCGGCGAGGTCTGCGGTTTCTGCGCAGGTCGTCGTGGCACTTTCCTCTCCTGGGTGTGTCCGTGCGCCGGCGCTCGTGCCAGGTGGTTGGGGAGGTCGCCGGTGGGATGTTGTGGTTGCCGCGGAACAGGTTGCCCGGGTCGTAACGGCCCTTGACCGCCACCAGCGCCGCCGGGCAGCTGTCCGACCAGCTCGCCGCGCCGCTCCTGGAGGCCGCCCGCGGCGCCTTCACCAGCGGGCTGCACGCCGTCGCCGTGACCGCCGCGGTCGTGCTGGCCGCCGTCGCCGTCCTCATCGTGACCACGCTGCGGCACCTACCCCCGATCGGCCAGACCCAGACCACCCAATCCGAGCAGGCCGAGCAGCCCGACCCTGCCTTCCCAACATCCGACCACCCCGACGAGCTGCCTGCCGACACCCCGGCGTGAACCCGTGCTGCTGACCGCGCCGACCGGCCCGCCGAGGTCATCTCGGCGGGCCTTCAAGCCGTTCTCAGCGACTCGATACAGGGAAGGACCTCCACTCCGCTGAGGTTCGACGACGCTCGCGGCCTCAATGCAACAGTGCCCGTGGATCCTGGTCCCTGCCGCCATGTACACCGTCGCGAGCGCGAGCAGCTCCACGTACACGACGCGCGGGGTGGAGACCACGCTGGATTGTCTCGTCGCCCAACGAGGTCATGGGCGGCTGCCGGTGCGGGCGTTACGCTGGCACAAGGGCCAGCGGTACAAGCCAACCGACAAGCCCACCGTCGAGCGTTCTTCCACACCTCCGGGAGGCTGGTCCAGCACCTGCCCGGCTACAAGGGGCCCTTGCTGGTGGAGGTGCGCATCGACACCGGCATCCAGGACCGCTCCCTCCCATGCCATCGCCTCGCGCTTGCAGAGCCTGACCCGGAGAACGACCCGTGACCACCAGCCTGCTGTTCTATCTCGTCGACGTGTTCGCGGAGCGACCGCTGACCGGCAACCCGCTGGCCGTCGTCGCCGACGCCGATGACGTCGACGAACAGCTCATGCGCGCCATCGCCAGGGAGTTCAACCAGTCCGAGACCACGTTCGTGCTGGCGCCCACCATGCAGAGGGCCACGTGGCGGCTGCGCTCGTTCACCCCGGCCGGCGTCGAGGTGGGGAGTGCGGGGCACAACGCGCTGGGCGCCTGGTGGTGGCTCGCTGTGGCGGGGCGCCTGCAGTTGGAGGACGGCGGCGCGCGCCTGGCCCAGCAGATCGGGGACCGCGTGCTGCCCGTCGAGGTGATCGGCGAGGGCGGGCGCCCCCGCGCGATCGCGATGGAGCAGAAGCCGCCCGAGCCGGGCGACCGGGTGCGTGACCTGGCCGAGCTGGTCGCGGCGCTGAGGGTGACCGGCGGCGACCTCGTCGAGGATCTGCCGGCGCAGGTGGTGTCGACCGGAGCGGCGCACCTGCTCGTCCAGGCGCGGAGTCGCGCCGCCGTGGATCGGGCCGACCCGGACGCTCCTCGCCTCGCGGCCGCCTTGCGCGCGGTCGGCGGCGAGGGTTGTTACCTGTACAGCCTCGACCCCGTCGACCGTGACTCCACCGCCTACGCACGCTTCTTCAACCCGACCGTGGGCATCTGGGAGGACCCGGCGACCGGCACTGCGGCCGGCCCACTCGCCAGCCACCTCGTCGCTCACGGCGTCGTGAGCGACGGGTCGACGGTCCTGATCGAGCAGGGCCATGCGATGGGCCGCCCGAGCCGCATCGAGGTCCGCGTCCACGGCCAGCGCGTGACCATCACCGGAGCGGGCGTCGTGGTCGCCGAAGGCACGCTGCACTGCTGAGGAGGGACGATGGATCAGAGCGACGAGAGGCATCTGCGCAGGGCGATCGAGCTGGCCGTCGCCGCGCGAGCGGCGGGCGACATGCCGTACGGGTCGCTGCTGGTCGGCCCGCAGGGGGAGGTGCTCGCGGAAGACCGCAACACGGTCGTCACCGAGCGCGACATCACCGGCCACCCCGAGCTGAAGCTCGCGCGCTGGACGGCGCGCGAGCTTGCGCCGGAGGTCGCCGCGGGCACCACGCTGTACACCAGTTGCGAGCCCTGCAGCATGTGCTCGGGCGCGATCGCCCGTTCCGGCCTGGGCCGGGTCGTGTTTGCCCTCTCGGCTCGGCAGCTGCAGGAGCTCATGCCGCCCGGCGCCGTGGCGCCCGATGCGACCGAGGTCCGCTACGAGGGCCCTGCGCTGCTCCAGGAGGCCTCCGTGCCGATCGACGGCTACTACGACTGACCGAAACGGTTCACGACGACGCCCTTTCCCACCACTCCACGGGACGTCACCATCGGCGACCGGGTAGGCACCCAGGGAACAATCCTTGAGTAGTGGCTTTCTCGTAGAGGTTGAGGCTGCGCAGGCAACCAACACCGGGGAGGGCACTCGCCCATGCTGCCTGCCATGACCGTTACAGCAGATTTTCGACCATCCCGCCGACGTGCCTCTCCTGCGGGCCTGCTCATCAGGCAGCGCCGTTCGTATGCCCGGATCGCGGTGGGCGCCGGTGCTGTGCTGCTTGAGCTCCTCAGCGCCTCCTGCAGTCCCAGTGGCCCTTGCGGGCGAGTCGGCGTTACATCGTTGCAGGGCTGGCGAACGTTTCGGGGCTTGACCGCATCTGGCGCACGGCGTACGCATGTCCGTGTCCACTGGCGGGGGCCCCAGGGAGGGTGGGCCATGTCGGGACTTCGCCTGCGACGATGGCGGCTGGTCTGGGCGGCCAGTCTGCTGCTCGCATACATGGTGCTACCGGCTGCTGCCGCGAGCGCCGCCGAGACGGCCACGACCTACGTGGTCGTGCTGAAGGGGAACGGCGCGGCGGGCCTCCAGGCCGTCGAGCAAGCGGGCGGCCGGGTCCTCGAGGTGAACAAGCTCGGGATCGCCCAGGTGTCCTCGACGAACGCATCGTTCCTGTCCACCATCCGCAGGTCCGGCGCGGTCGACGCCGCGGCGAACGACGCGTCCTGGCACCTGGGCGCGAAGGACCTCGCGTCGGTGACCTACGTGCCGGCCGCGACCCAGGCCGCGAACTGCGCCGCCTTCTACGGCGTACCGGTGGGCGTCGGCCCCGAGCCGCTGTCGGCCTGTGAGTGGGACGACCGCATCATCAACGCCTCCCCCGGCAAGTCCTACGCGGTGAACCGCGGTGCTGGGGCCACGATCGGCGATATGGACACCGGTATCGACCTCACCCACCCCGACATCGCGCCCAACCTCGACGTCGGCCTGTCGTGCTCGTTCATCACCTCGGCCAACCCGAACGCCAACCCCGCGGAGGTGGCCAACGGGGACTGCTCCAACAAGGCCGCGGTGCAGGACCTGAACGGGCACGGCACCCACACGGCCAGCGAGGCGGCGTCCCCGATCAACGGGATCGGGACCGCCGGCGTGGCGCCCGAGGCCACCATCGTGGCGCTCAAGGCCGGGAACGCGGCGGGCTACTTCTTCACCCAGGAAGTGGTCGACGCGATGATCTACGCCGGTGACCACCACCTCGACGTGGTCAACATGTCGTTCTTCGCCGACCCGTGGCTCTTCAACTGCAAGAACGACGCCGACCAGCGGGCCATCGTCACCGCCATCAGCCGGGCGAGCCGCTACGCCCAGCAGCGCGGCGTCGTGATGGTGGCGGCGCAGGGCAACGAGGCCATCGACCTGGCCCATCCGGTGACCGACGAGATCAGTCCGGACTTCCCGCCCGGCTCGGAGCTGACCCGCGCGGTCGGCAACAACTGCGTGGTGCTGCCCAACGAACTGCCGGGCGTGGTGGGCGTGACCGGGATCGGGCCCTCCGGTGAGCTGTCGTTCTTCTCCAGCTACGGCGCCGGGGTCTCCGACGTGACCGCGCCAAGCGGCTCCTCGGGCCAGGCCCCGAACCCGTTCGGGCGGGTGCTGGCCGCGTGGTCGTCCACTGGTGCGCCCATCGGCCTCCCCGGACGTGACGTCCAGGACGCAGGCGGCGCCGTCTACGCGTGGGTGCAGGGGACCTCGATGGCGTCACCGCACGCCGCCGGGGTGGCGGCCCTGATCCGCGCGGCGCATCCGAGCATGTCGGCGGGCGCGGTGCAGGCCACCCTGCAGAACACGGCGATGCCGAAGGACTGTCCGACGCCAGCGGAGACGGACCCGCTCTCCGGCGCCCTCGGCGTGCAGACCTGCACCGGCGGGCCAGGCCACACCAACTTCTACGGCAACGGTCTGGTCGACGCGCTGGCCGCAGGTAGCGGGTAGGACCGAATCGAAGGCAACACCAGGCGGATGGGCCGGCTCACCCGGCCCATCCGCTCACACGGCCTCGATCACCTTCCGACATACGACCCTCAGCCTTAACAGCTCCTCTTCAGGGTTACGCCGCTCAGGTCGTGGTGGTGGTCGTCGGGATGGTGGTGGTCGTGGTCGTCGTGGTCGTGGTGGTCGGGGCCGTCCGCGGGTAGACGTCGACGGCGATCGTCACGTCCTTGTTGCTGTAGTAGCGGAACTCGGCGGTGCCGGTCGCGTCGTTGCCGTGCCAGCCGATCACCCGCACGCGGATGGTGTCCCCGTCGACGAACCCGGCGAAGTTCACGGTGGCGAAGCTGGGGTCCTCGCCGCCGAGGTTGGTGGCGCCGCTGGCGACCTTGACGACGACGTCGGCGGGGACGACGGGGGCTTGGAGGTCGACGCTGGCAAAGCCGCCGAAGTTGGTGTGGGTGACGGCGTAGAAGTGCTGGCTGGTCGGGGTGGCCGGAACCGGGGCGAGCGCGCGGGCGAGGGAGGGGCGCAGCGCGGCGGCGGCGACGGCGGCGACCAGGACCAGGGCGAGCACTGCGGCGATGGCGATGGTGCGGCGGGGGAAGGTGTGGGTCATGGGCGCGCCTTTCTGCCGGTTGGTCCTGCTTATCTGAAGAGCAAGAGCGAACCAACGCGGCAGTGTGTTACCGATCTGGCGACCGCAACATCGCCGCCGCGCCCGCCGCAACGCCGGCG
>Ga0137368_10007371_pt1 | contig 11443 bp, 10 predicted proteins | sample SagtaG_13_FD_104917 | JGI IMG/M metagenome (GOLD analysis project Ga0137368, IMG submission 104917) | Vadose zone soil microbial communities from Sagehorn Ranch, Mendocino, California, USA - Sage1_L_100_16 metaG | ecosystem: Environmental > Terrestrial > Soil > Vadose zone | place: USA...
AAAACACCTTGTGGACGATCAAAGACATTTGTGCCGCCGGCGAATCGATTCACCAGCCAGGCGCCCACGAGCGCCTCGAGCGTGTTGCCGGTGGCAATGGCAAATGACGTAGCGACATTTCCCGCAGTCGTGACGTTCACCAGAAATGCACCGATAAAGATGCCCGGCCACGCGCGATAACCGAGCAAGAGTAATCCGGCAAGCGCGATTCCCGCCGGCGGCCATACCGGCGATGCACTCGCTTGCACCGACGCCAGGATCAAACCGAGCTTGCCAGCGATGAAGTAGATGACGGCCAAGATGCCGATGAGCGGCAGCCCAGAGAAACGTCGCGATTGCATCGCCCAACTGCCTTTACGGTCTACGTCCGGCGGCTCCAAGTTCGCATCGGAACATCTCGGCTGAGGTCGATGAACAAGACATGGGCGATTTCGAGCTGGATCTCGTTCTTGATCTGAAATGGACGTCTCGTCGTGCGCCCGAAGATAATCAACCGCCGGCCGATCTGGATCACGATGTGCCCATCCTCCAAGAGCTTCACTAGTTCCTTCGGCGAGGGATAGTGCTTCGCAGAGTTTTCGGAATGCCCCTTCCACTTGGACCTCTAGGCCGGGAGGCACCTTTGGTAAGAGAGCCTGAGGGTTGCGCTCCGCGGTAGGCTGAGTTTTCACAACTTTTACTCCCTGTTCAAGGGCGCGGCTATGGACTTGTCGGATACCCCCGCGTGAAAGTATCGAGCTCTTCCATTAGGCGTGCCTCGTAGAAGTCACATTTGGGGCTTTCGCCATTTGGCTCGACCCATTCGGGATGTTGGATCCGGAGGTCGTTGTGAATCTGTTGCCGAAGCTCGGCATAGGTGCGGATTTCTTGAGACATGGTCACTGGCTTGGTGAAAAAGGGCTCCGCGGTTTCCCGCAGAGCCCTCGCGATGGGGGTTAACTTTTTATGTTTCCGTTCTTACGGGCACGGGGCCGGCGGATTGGGGAATGTGTACGGACACGGCGTGACCGGCACGACCGCGCCGTTGTTAGGTGTTTCGGGCGGCCGCTGCTGCGATCGCTCGGGGAAAATGCGATTTGGATGGGTGAGATCATCTCTTACCTAGTACTCCGGCCATTGGGGGGCGAAGTTCTCGAAAAACTTGTGTTCTATATCGGGGAGGAGTCCTGATTTTCGGGGAAAATTTCCCCTAGGTTTCAGAGAAAATTTCCCCTAGGTCGTTAGCCGTATAAACTGGATGTGGCGGGACTTGCATGGCGCGCCGCAGTATTGCGAAGGCTGGTTCCTAATGGTCTTGGGGCGCCCGTCTCAGCCGTCTAGACCGCCTCAGGCGTGATTGGCTCGGGGGCGCTCGTCGCTGCGAGCGCTGTAGCCGCTTTACTGCGCCTATCGTTGTGGCCACGACGCTGTGTCGCCGTGCGAGTGGCAACGCGCTGAGTGCCTCGACACAGCGAGGCGGCGACAACAACGAGCGCTAGTGGAAAGGAGTTCGAACAATTTCGCCTTGATACAGCCAGGCCTCCGGCGTGTCGCACAGTCCTGCTCGTACCGGATTCATGCGCACATAATCCCATTTCTGCGAGTAGCTCTCATGTCAGCAGATGATCAAAAAAGCCTTCCTGCCAGTGCGGCTTGGGAATTCCAAGCTGGAGCAATTTCTTGCCAATCACGTTGCGCAGCGATTGAACCCATCTGGGCAGAGCAATCCCATCCATTGGAAAGGCTGCAAAGAGATGTACGTGGTCGGGCATTATGACATAACGACCGACGGCGACATCACGCTCCTGCGCTTTGGCAAAAAAGACGCAAAATGCCTTGTGAACTTCGTCTCGCGCCAGCAGGCTTTGACGTTTGTATGTATTGAATGTGATGAAGTAAACCGGCCGAGCATTGTCGAACAGACGACCAAGTCGGGGAGGTCGCCGTGGCCATTGCTGTTGGTTGTCGCGGGTCATTGCCGATTTTTTATTGATTGCGACACCCGAGATCAATCCGATTCCTGGCGAGCGAGGTTGTAACCACGGCGCTGCCTGCCGCGCCGAAGCACCGCGAAGGCGGGTGTCGCCGTGCGGGTGGCAACGCGCTGAGCGCCTCGACACAGCGAGGCGGCTACAACAACCCTAAACAGATACTAGGGCGGCGGCCTACTTTTCTTCGCCCGGGCCCTTTCGAACATGGGGCTTCGCCAAAGGTTCAGCCGGCAACAGATTTTCCGCAGCCCATTTGCGGGCGAACTGCTTAAGCTCAGCCGCGTTGTGCAGACCCAGTTTGTGTTTGATTTTTTCGCGGTGTGTCTCAACCGTCTTCGGGCTGAGGTGAAATTGCTCCGCAATCTCTTGGGTGCTGTAGAATGCGCCGATCAGTTGAAAAACCTGGAGCTCGCGATCCGACAGGCGCTCCAGACCGACGTGCGAGGCGCCTGGTTTTTCTCGCAGGCTTCGCTGGACTACTTCGGCGGCGACCTTTTCGCTGAAATATAATTCTCCGGCCAGGACTTTGCGCACTGCTCGCAGCACCTCGCTTGTGGCGTTTTCTTTCATGATGTAACCAGAGGCGCCGGCGCGGAGCACGCGTTCGGCGAAAATCAACTCATCGTATTGCGAAAGGACGAGCACTTTTAAGTTTGGATGCTCGACGCGCAATGTTTTGATCAGGTCAAGCGTATCGCCACCCTTCAGGCGCAAATCGAGAAGCATGAGATCGGGTTTGGATTGCTCGACGAGCCGCTTCGCGTCGGAGATATTGTCCGCTGCGCTGGTGCAGGTGAGGTCCGGCTCGCGACAAATCAGTTGCATGAGGCCCTCGCACAGCACCGGATGATCCTCGACCACGATAACGCGCGACTTTCTGGAGGCGTGTTCGTTCGGCGTCATGGTATGGGACGAACGGCGACCTCCGTGCGCAACGGCACACGGCAGGTGACAACCGTGCCTTTAGTGCGCTTCGATTGCACTTCACACGAGCCGCCGATGCATTGTGCTCGGTATCGCATAATGCGAAGACCCATTCCCTTTGAGATGGCGCTCGCATCGAACCCCTTCCCGTCGTCTCGTACCGCCATCACCAAGTTCCCCTGATCAAAGGCAAGATCGATCTCAATTTTGCGTGCGCCGCCGTGCTCTACTGCATTATGCACCGCTTCCTGTGCGATCGGATAAAGTTGGGCTGTCACAAGCGCGCTAACCGGAAAAGAGGAGGCGTCGCCGTCGGCTTTGACGATGCCGTCAACATGGCAATCCCTCCGCACACTCTCGATGAGTTTCTGCAGCGCCGTTTTCAGGTCTCCGACTCCGTCGGCTCCCTCGAGATTGCGTGCGGTGAGCCGGGCTTGCCTGGCTGCTTGATTGGCAAGTCGGACGATCTCTGAGGCTTGCTCAGCTTCCGCCGAACCTGCTGCGCGCAATTCTTGCTCAAGCAGTTTGGCGTTCAAAGCAACGCCCACCAGCTGTTGTCCAACACCGTCGTGCAAATCGTAGGCAATCCGCTGTTGTTCGCGCGCGCAAATCTCAACCACCTCACGCTCGAGCCGGGCGCGCTCTGCGACCTCGCTCTCAAGCAACGCGGTCTTCTGCCGCCTCAATTCTTCGACTTCATCGCGCTGCTGTTGGGCCTGGAGCTCTGCCTGCTTCCGCTCGCTGATATCAATAATAGAGGCCAACACGAACACTCCTTCAGACGTGTGAATTGGGTTGAGACCGATTTCGATAGGAACCTCGCTGCCGTCTTTGCGTCGCCCAAAGAGTTCGCGGCCGGCGCCCATAGGCCGCGCCTGGGCGCCGCCGAAGTAACCATGCCGCTCACCCACGTGTTGAGCCCTGAGTCGCTCGGGAACAAGCATCTCGATGGGATGGCCAACGAGCGCCTCGCGGGCGTAACCGAAGACGGCCTCTGCCTGCGTGTTAACCAAGATGATGCGGCCTTCTGTATTAACCATGATCATAGCGCTGGGTGCCGCCTCGACCACTAGACGGAACTGCTCTTCGGCCTGCTTGCGCTTACTGATGTCGAGTGCAGCGCCACGCATCCGAACCGGTTGACCGTCCCTGTTGAACTCGACGTGCCCGCGTCCGGCGATCCAGCGTATTTGCCCGTTCGGTAGTACTACCCGGTACTCAGCTTCGTATTCCGCGCCAGTGTGCAAAGAGTTCTCTACGGCCTTGAGCACCAATTCACGATCCTCAGGATGTATCACACTTCGGAAGCGCTGGAAGTGGAGCTTCTCGGACGCTCCGAAGCCAAAGAGGGCGCGGCCTTTGTCGGTGATCCAAATTTCATTCCGCACAACATCCCACATCCACATCCCGAGTTGGGCAGCGCTGGCTGCGAGTTCCATGCGCTGGTGCGTTTCGCGCAGGTCAGCCTCACTCATCTGCAATTGCCGCGCGAGCTCCGCCCTGTGCAGCAGGTCGCTGCTCATTTGATAACCCATAGCTCCTATCAGGCCAAGATATGAGAAGCAGGCGAGAAATGGCACTTGAATAATTCCCCAAACCACGAGCACCACTTGTCCAATGGCAATGGCGCTAAAGAAGATGAGAGCGCCACCGACGGCTAAAGCACGCTGCCGGTCCCCCCGCCGCCAGGCGGTGATCGTGGCATCCACGAAAAAGATGATGAGTAAGAGAAGACTCAGCTGGGCTACTAAAATCCAAGGATTCGTTACGCCTATCGGAACCGAGACCGTCTCTCCGCCCCACCATGAAACCCGTCTCAAGCTAGTGATTTCCCGATAGCTGAGATTGGGTATGAAAATAAAATTCAGGATCAGCGCCAGTGTCCGTGCACCGCAGACACTCCATGCGAGCCATGGTCGCCCGGCACGCAGATAGAGCCGCACGAAAACCACCAGCGACACAACGGTCATCCACACCGGAAGCTGTGCCCAGCGCAGGATAACGCCATACTGTTCGCTGGTCTGCGCCCGCAATAACGCCAGCTCGAACGCGGTGAGCGCCGCCCCCGCCACAGCGCTGCACGACAATATGAGATGCGCCCAGTTTTCACGCTGCTTGCACCAGACCAGCAGGTATATCCCCGCCAGGGTCAAACACGCAGCCGCATTCATCGACCAGACAATAGTGATCCAGTTCATCGGATAACGGCGACTGACTCTGAGGTCCTATTTATTAGTTCGGTCGCCAATCTACGAGAGGTGGATTGCGAATGCGACCATCTCATCGAGTCTTTTAATCATAGAGTCGTCGTCTTCATAAAAATTCTGTTTTCTGCAAAAAATCTCGCCTGCTTGTCAACAAAAATCTTGGGTAGACAGAGCCCAAAGCGGCGCTCGCCGTAGAGCAGGAGTACGTTCTTTTCGTGGGGGTGGGTGGGGCTGCGACATAGCGGACGCAAGAGCTAATAAGAGCCTTCATTTGTTTCTTTCTTTCATTATTCTTCTCCAAAATTTGCCTGCCTAAGTTCTCAAAAATCTTCCGAATTGGGAAAAGAAGAGGAGCACAGTCATTTCGCAGGACTGAGGTTGGGGCTGCGACGTAGCGGGACGTAAGAGCAAGTAAAAGCTTTCGTTAGAAAGGACCGCGCGTGTGGATAGCTCGCCACAGAGGGGCGAATTCTTACACTACCGACAAAGTTATGCAAAAGACTTGTTATTTATTTTTAGCTTTTCCTAACAAAATGATCTGCTGCCGAACCCGTGGCTAGCCTCTTGATATACGAGCGGTCTAATTAGGACTTTAGTCGCGACTTTCTCTTTCGCGCTTGGCGATTGCCAGGTATGCGTTCGCAAATGCGCAGCAACGCAAGACGTCAACGCCCAAGCCGATTATATTTCTTGAGCAACGCGCGCAATCGATCGTGCGGGAGTGCATCGACGTGATGATTGTCGCGGCCCGTCATGGAATGGTTGTCGACCAATGTGTTCACAACTGCTTCTTCCGTGGCCTGCACCACGCCCGCGAAGAGCGGGTCCATTAGATCATTGGGAATTGTTTGCACCTCATGCGTGATCTGATCAGGATCCGCGACGTTCGGATTCGCAGTTGAAAAGCCGATGAACAAGTCACCGGAGCCATTTCCCGAAATCGTCCCTGTGCCAACGAGGCCCAGCGACACCCGGCGCGCGACAAGTTTATAGAAGAATCTCCTCTTCTGCCCACGAAACACGCGAACGAAACCGAAGGTTTAATGATTTCGGCTCCGAAATTTTTGGCGTTATTTGGTGTGTCTTGTGGACTGGATCCGTGTCATCTGTGGCTGTGCGTCCCCGATTTAACGATTTGACGAGTTAACGCGGCCGAGCCGACGTGATCGCGCGTTGATGCTTGTCGAGGCTCCTGTGCCAAGCTGCCGTAGCTGGCCGCGCCAACATTCCGGCGAACGCATCCGAGCCGTTTCCGCATCCGCTCCCGAATTGCGGCGGCGTGCTTTAGACAATGAAATTTCGTGGCCGTCGGCTCCGCGCAATAAATGCAGATTCCATCGCGCTGATGCCGTAACTGATACCGCCGCGCGCGTGATATGTCTGTGCGAGAACTGAACTCGTCGTGAATCATCCAATCCACCTACCCTTGTCGAGCCTTCACCATCTTCTCCGGGATTTGTCGGCCGAAGTTCTCAAAAAAGTGCAAAAATCGTTCTAGACCGCGGATTGCACGGATGAGAATTGAGAAGCGCCGCAGAGAGAGTACGGGGCAGCGGCGATTGACCCAATCGCCTCAGGCGGGTCGGAGCTACCACGCCGTAGCAGCGAATGCGGGGCGAACCGCCCTACCAACGCGTTCTAGCCACTGATATGGTTGCGGGATAATCAGGTCATCCGCGATATCGCGACCGCCTCTTTCCCACCCTGCTTAATGCAAGCGCTCGAACCGCGTTTGATCACATGGTCTGGATTCTGGGCGTTGAGAGCAAAACGCGAGGGCTTCGTCCGAGAGCCGAAACTTTTTTGCTTTGGCGCGAGTAAGGCGACGACGCGACCATCTCGACTGACAACTGACAAACACTATCTCAATCGCCGCACTAGCTTCTTCCGGTCATGATACCGCTGAGCTGGTGCGACAAAATGCGAACGAACTCGAAGAGCGGCTTGTACTTTCAAAGAATCGAGAGATTGACGAGGAGGACTTCGATTTTTTCGTGGAAAATGAAAAGCGCGATCTCAGGGTCTTTGTTTGTTCCGGTACTGATCGCAACGATCTAGAGCGTTAGACAAAACCCATAGCCGAACGGCTGGCAGCTAAAGGGGACCGTTTCCACATTTCGCACGAAGTGCTTTAGGAGTGCGAGGCGTCTTCGCGGCGACACCCAAAAAGCGACGCGAGGACGCGTGCGCACTCCAAAGCTGCGCGAAACAGAATGAACACTCGGCAGCGATTTGCAGACGACAGTTTCATTCAGCATCGACGGCGTCAGCGGGCGCGCTTCATGATTTGTTGCAATCGGTCGTGGGGGAGCGCATCGACGCGATGATTGTCGCGGCCGGTCATGGAGTGGTTATCGACCAAGGCGTTCACGACTGCCTCTTCCGTCGCTTGCACCACACCTGCAAAGAGCGGGTCCAGTAGATCATTGGGAATTGTTTGCACGGTGTGTGTGACTTGATCTGGATTCACGACGTTCGGATTCGCAGTTGAAAAGGCGATAAACAAATCACCGGAGCCATTTTCCAAAATTGTTCCCGTCCGGGCGAGGCCCAGCGAAACGCGGCGCGCCAGTCTCTTCAATTGATTCGGCAGCAGCGGTGCGTCGGTCGCAACCACCGCAATACAAGAGCCGCTTTCTTGTCCGCCAAAGGACGGATCCGCCGAGGCGGATTTGTAAACTTCGCCGGGAATTTCTTTGCCAACGGGGACACCCGTGATTATGAGCTGCGGGCGACGACCGAAGTTTGCCTGTAAAAACACCCCGACGATGAAACTCTGTGGCGAAGCGTCTTTCGAAACGCTGATGTCGATTTTGCGCGAAGCTGTCCCGTTGCCGCCTTTGAACTCATAACAGATCATTCCGGTCCCGCCGCCGACGCTGCCCTCTTGTATCGAGCCGCCACGTGCCGAGTCGAGCGCATGCCAGACATCTTCCGGTTTAACGTGAAAGCCATTAATGTCGTTGAGCCAACCATCCCATGTCTCGGCAACAACAGGCAAGCTCCACCAGTAGCCGGTCTTATCGGCTGCGCCCTGCTTAACGCGCCAGGCAATCACTGCGTCACGCGCGACACCGACGCTGTGCGTATTCGTGATGATGATCGGTCCTTCGAGGAAACCGCCCTCGTCGACCCATGCTGTGCCAGTCATTTCGCCGTTGCCATTGAAACTGAAGAAGCCCGCGTAAACCGGGTCGTTGAGTGACGCATGGCCGCGAGGCAGGATTGCCGTAACCCCGGTACGCACCGGGCCTTTGCCGACTTCAAGTTTTCCTTCGCCACTGATCAACGTTGTATAGCCGACTTCCACGCCGGGCACATCGGTGATGGCATTGAATTTTCCGGGAGTCCCCTCGAACGGAATCCCGAGATCGCGTGCACGAATGATCTTCGTCTGGTTTGTCGGCGGCGGTGATTTGATTGGCTCACGCGCGCTGGATTCGAGCACGAGCAGGAGCATGAGCACGAGCACGAAACCGGAGCGTTGCGAGTCCATTGCGATCAATCAACTATCAACTACCAACGATCAACTCCGAAGGCTTTCGCGAGGCGGCTTTTTCGTTAGATTGAGCGCGTGAGTTACGAGGTTTTTGCTAGAAAATATCGGCCGCAGATCTTCGACGATCTGGTAGGGCAGACTCACGTCTCGCGCACGTTAAAAAACGCTGTCGCACAAAATCGACTTGCCCATGCCTATCTCTTTGTCGGGCCGCGCGGCGTCGGCAAAACATCGACCGCCCGAATTTTAGCGAAGTCGCTCAATTGCATCAAAGGCCCGATAGTCACGCCATGCGGAAAATGCGACAACTGCCTGGAAATAGCCGCGGGTAACAGTCTCGACGTCATCGAGATCGACGGCGCGAGCAACAACAGCGTGGAGGATGTGCGGCAGTTGCGCGAGAACGTTCGTTACGCGCCGGCCAAGGGTCGTTATAAGATTTATCTGATCGACGAGGTGCACATGCTGTCGGCCGCCGCGTTTAATGCACTTTTGAAGACACTCGAGGAGCCACCCGATCATGTGAAATTTATTTTCGCGACGACCGAACCGCAGAAAGTTTTGCCAACGATTCTGAGCCGCTGTCAGCGGTTCGATCTGCATCGTATTCCGGCGAATCTGATCGCGCAGCACCTACAATTCATCGCTGGAAAAGAAAAGATCACGCTGGAGCCAGCGGCTGTGCATGCAATCGCGCGCGGCGCGGAGGGCGGGTTGCGCGATGCAGAATCGATGCTCGATCAACTCGTCGCGTTTTGCGGCAGCAAGATCAGCGAGAGCGATGTGCTTAGTGTTTTCGGATTCACCAGCGAACAGACAGTCATCGATCTTACGGGACAAATTTTGCAAGGAAAAACACCGGATGCGATCGACCTGCTTCATCAGCAAAGTGAAAGCGGAAAGGACATGATGCGGCTCATGTCAGATCTGATCGCTTATCTGCGCGATCTGCTCGTGTTCAAAGCCAAACCCGACGCGCTTAAAGAAGATGTCGATCCTGACGTGCAAGAGTCGCTCGCCGCGCATGCGGAACTGATTACCACGGATCGGTTGCTCGACCTGATCGACCAGTTTGCAGCCGCAGAAGGCCGCATGAAATGGGCGCCAAACAAAAAGCTGCATTTCGAAGTTGCGATCATTAAGGCGATCCAGAGTCTGGGACAGGCGACTCTGGACGAGGTTATCGAAAAACTCGGTGAGCTTCGCGATGGTGGTAGAGTGGGATCGGCGACGCCTTCTCCGCAACCTGTAGCCGCGGACGCTCCCCGCGGCGGGCGGGAACGATCGACGCAGAAAACCGGGGTCAACGACCCCGGCTACAGCGAAGCGCGCGTGGGGGAAAAAGCTGAGCCTGTTGACCCTGAAAAAATTTGGCGGCACGTCCTCGGAAAGATTCCCCCGAAAAGCTTTTTGCGAACGCTAATTGACTTAGTTCGTCCGATTGGAATCGAGGGCCGCAATTTTTTGCTGGCTCATTCGCCGGATGACAGGCCAAAGGTTGAAGCGCTTGCCAGCGCAAATAATCGGCGGCAGCTGGAAACGCTGCTCAGAGGGGCAAGCGGGCGCGACTGGTCAGTGAAATTCGTGGCGAAAGATGGAATCCTTCCGGCCACTACTGATGCAGCGAAACCAGTGGAATCGTTCAAAGACGACCCGCTGATCCAGCAAGCCATCGAACTGTTTAACGCACGGGTCAGCTCGTGAATCGACGCTATCATCCTTTTTGTCATGTTGAGCGCAGCGAAGCGAAGTCGAAACATCTCTGAATGTTTAAATCTAAAGTAAGAGATTCCTCGACTTCGCTCGGAATGACAAAGGGCTGATCTAAATCCTATGAACTTAAGCAAATTAATGAAGCAGGCTCAGAAGATGCAGGAGCAAATGACGAAAACGCAGGCTGAGCTTGAGAAACAAACTATCGAAGTGAGCGCCGGTGGCGGGAAGGTGAAGGTTACCGCGAATGGCGCGGGTGATATCATCGCTATCAAGATCGACAGAGAAGTAGTCGATCCAGACGATGTCGAATTTCTCGAGGAAGTAATTCTCAGCGGCGTCAAACAAGCTGTCGAGCAAGGCAAGGCGCTTGCCCAATCGGAAATGAGCAGGATCACCGGCGGCTTTCAGATCTAACCACGAATGGACACCAATAAACACGAATTTATGCGCCAATTCTTTGGGACAGCAGTGGGCAAGAATTCACAAGACAATTCGCTCCCACTCTAGTTTGGGCCGCTTAAAATTCAGGATCACTCCGACACGCGAGTTTGTGATCCGCAGATGATTCAACATCAGTCCCTTTTCGTGGTCAGTGATCCGGTCAAGCACCTTTGTATCCACGACGATCGTATCAAAAGCGATCAGATCGGGAACGAACAGGCCAACTTGCCGGCCCTTGTAGAGCACATCGAAGGAAGGTTGCTGGCGAAACGGAATCTTCCGCAGACCAAACTCAACGACCAACGCATTTTCGTATGGCTTCTCGACGAGCCCGTGGCCGAGCGTGTTTAGAACCATTCGTGTTCATTCGTGGTTAATCTTTTCGGCGCCGAAATAGGGCTGCAATTTTTCCGGAATGTTCACTGAACCATCCGGCTGCTGATAATTTTCAATCAACGCGGCGAACAACCTCGGTAACGCCAATCCCGAAGCATACAAGGTATGGCAAAACCGGTTTTTTCCATCGCGATCCTTGAACCGAAGCCGCTTCCGGCGCGCTTGGAAATCCTCAACATTTGAACAGCTCTAAACTTCAAGAAATGCATCCTGACCGGGCGACCAGACTTCGATGTCGTAAGTCTTAGCCGAGGCAAACCCCAGGTCACCGGTGCAAAGCTCGACCACTC
>Ga0137368_10007376_pt1 | contig 11440 bp, 13 predicted proteins | sample SagtaG_13_FD_104917 | JGI IMG/M metagenome (GOLD analysis project Ga0137368, IMG submission 104917) | Vadose zone soil microbial communities from Sagehorn Ranch, Mendocino, California, USA - Sage1_L_100_16 metaG | ecosystem: Environmental > Terrestrial > Soil > Vadose zone | place: USA...
ACCAGGATTTCGGCGCTGGGCTGGCGTTTTGAGACCCTTCAGGCAGGAGACGTGATCGTCGCGAGCTCGGTTTCCGACGACGAGGCCAAGAAGACGTATCCGGAGGGCTGGAAAGCGCCGCGACCCTACACTCGGATCGTGCCGCAGCCGCACCGGGCCGAGGTGTCCGCGCCTGAGGTCGAGGCCTGCCTGACTCGCCGCCTGGAGTACGGCTAGCCGTACCTCGAGACACCAGGTGGGACCATTGGCGCGGCCGTCGGCGGCAGGCAGCCTGACCGGGCGATGACCGAGCGGGCGGGAGTTCCGGCGGATGAGGGCGGGCTGAGCCAGTCGGTCTCTCAGCGCAAGCTCGTCGATGACCTGCTCCTCCACCTCAAGGGTCTCGTGCGTGTCCGTGAGCTCCTCCGGCGCCGCGGCGCCTCCGTCGCGGAGATCGAGGAACACACGGCGGAGATCGAGCGCCTGCGAGCCGAGCTTGCACAGCTCGTGAAGGAGTTTGCGGGTTGAGGAGTGACTCGAAAAGCGCTGCTGATGTGGACGGCGACGGGTCCGCGTCGATCGAGCTCGAATGCTGATATCAGGCGCGGCTGCGGCCCCGACTTGCTCGCGCCGCGCGGCTGGGAATCGTCGATCCGGGTCGGGTGGCGGCACTCGAGCGTGATTTGAGTGTGTTGCTCGCAAAGCGATCCCACCCCGGTGGGGCGGGGGCCCAGCCGATCCGAAACTCCTCGCGACGAACGCCTGAAGGTGTCAAAACACTGCACCGGCAACCGCGAGCCGCAGGGTAGGACCAAGCCGGTTCACGTCGCGATCGTGGCAGAGCAAGGCGCCCCGGGGTAGGCCCGAGCCTCAAGGAGCAGTCGCCGACGCTCAAGGGACATTCGTGAACACTGGCCTATCGGGGCGTGCTGATCCTGGACGAGTTAGCCGAGTTCCAGCGTCCCGTGCTCGAGGCGCTGCGCGAGCCGCTCGAGGACGGCGAGATCCTCGTCGCCAGGGCAGCAGGAAGTGTTAGTCATCCTGGCGGCGCCGCCGGGCGGTCTCTCTTGCGTGCCGCCGACAACCAACCGCCTCCTTAACGCCGACGATATGGCGTGCCGGATCACGAGCTCGACACCCGTACCGGAGCTGCGAAGGGAACTCTCGTGCGTTTCGCACGAGGGATTGCGTATCTGCCGGCGAACTGCCGCGGCGGGGGTCGGAGCTGCGCCGAAGCCGCAGCGGGGCACCCGACTCCTCCTTACTCGCTCGCCCGCTCGTCGGTTGGGTCTTCGCGGTCCCTGGCCTGTCTCGGGCTGGTGTCGAGTCCCGGGTCGGTCCACTCGACACTACGGATGCGTCCGCGCTCGACGTCCTCGAGCTCGAGAAGCCGCGGGGTGGCGCCGATAGGCGGATCCCACGGCGACGTTTCCGAGATCGACCATGGCCACAGATGCGCTTCGTGCGCGCAAAGAGGAATCGGCGCTCGCGGTCCGTGGCGCGGGCAGGTGGCGCGGCCTCCTCGGCGGACTCATCCACGAATGCGAAGCCGCGGCCTGAGATCGAGCTTGTGCACCGCACGCGGCGGCGACGGAACTCGCCAGGCCCGGCTCTCTGCCTGACGTCTGTGGGCGTGGAACTTCGTGACGGTCGGCGGTGTACGGGGAGCGTTCCGACAAGGAGGCACTCATGCAGCGTCTGGTCTTCGTCTTTGTCGCCTTCGGCCTCGCGACGCTGGTTGTCGCCGTCGGTGCGTCGTCCCAGCGCACCGCTTCGACCAAAGTCCGGAACGGCAAGATCTCGTTCTGGAGCGACCGCGCATTCGGGGGGCGCGCCCAGGTCTTCGTCATGAACCCGAACGGCACGCGTCAGCGGCGTCTGACGAACCTGTTCTCCGCGAAGCGCGGCGACTTCTCGTCTGACGGCAAAAGGCTCGTCCTCGACGGGCGCGCTCGCGAGACGCTTCACGACTTCGACATCTTCGTTATGAACGCCGACGGCAGCGACCTAAGACAGCTGACGAGCGGCCCGGAGCGCGACACGCAGGCGTCATGGTCCCCCGAGGGCAGGCTCGTCTCCTTCGTCCGCGTTAAGAACGAGAGTTCGGCGCCGTCGATTTGGATCGTCGCCGCCGACGGCAGCAATGCACATCGCATCGCCGCCGGCGGTTCGGCCGTGTGGTCCCCGGACGGGCAGCGGCTGGCGGTCGGCGGCTTCGGGCTCACCCTGATGAACCCGGACGGCAAGGGTGCGAAGACGATCGTCGCGGGCGAGAGTGAGGTCGCGGCCTGGTCACGGGACGGCAGCCGCATCCTCTTCACCAGCTACCGGGACGGCAACCCCGAGGTCTACCTCGTCGGCGTCGACGGTAGGCGGCTGCGGCGCCTCACGCGGCAGCCAAGCGAGGATTACGCGGCCGATTTCGCACCGGATGGCCGCGCGATCCTCTTCTCAAGCGACCGTACCGGCCTCAGGCAGGTCTACATCATGATGCTCGACGGCTCAAAAATGCTGAACTTGACCCGCTCACGGAGCAACGACTGGGCCACGAGCTGGCAGCCGATGATTCGCTGAGAGGACAGGCGCGGGGCGTGCGGGTGCGAATTCCGGCCCGAGCGACAGAAATCGTGCACTCGCGGGCTGACCGAGTTTTCGCACCCTACGGGCAGCGGCTGATGCCGCGGACATCGACGCGCTCGAGTTGGTCGCGATCGCGCCGGCGTCGACGCGTTTCTTCACACCGCGCACCGCGCCACCGTTCCGCGGCACGCACATCGTCCTCGACCAGCGCTCGCAGCTTCTCTACACAACGGGGAGCATCCCCTTCTACGAGACGTATCCGGGACCGTACGTGCCGCAGCCGCTCGGCGTCACGCTCGATTCATCCGACGGCGGCCGACGACATGCGCTCGAGCTCCTGGCGCTGACGAAGCTCAACTGGAACCACAGCCGCCTCGACGGTCACGACCCGATCACCACGCTGGCGGCACGGAGCATCGGCAGCATCCTGAGGCACGTCGAGCCCGACGGCGTCGTCGGGAACCGGTACGCCTTCTATATGTAGGCGCGCGCATCGACGAGGCTCGCTCTGCCGCACCGGATCCGACCCATTACCCGCGGTCGCACCCGGCCTTTGACAACGTCTTGTCCGCCGCTGGCACATCGACGCCGTTTCGCCGATCGCCGCTGACGGGCCTAGCGCCGCCTCGGTGTACGGAGTCGGGGGATCCCGTTCGCAACACCTCGCAGCGCTCGCAGATGTGGCGACTGAGCGACTAGCTCAACAGTTCCCGGACGCGTTCGACGGCCGCCGCGCTGTCCGTGCCGTCGACCACTGTCGCCGCGCGCTCGCGCAGCAGTGGCACGTCGCGCTCCGTCGAATGCTGATCGAGCGCGGCGAGATCGACGTCATGCCCCTCGCGCTCGGCGAGACGCCGGCGCCGCGTGTCGTCGTCAACCTTCACGAGGACGAGCACGTACTGCGCCGCGATCTTCCGCAGCGCCTCGTCGACGGCCACGTGGCGCACGCCGTCGACGACGAGCAGATCGGCGGGCGGACGTTCGGTGAGGACTCGTCGGACAAACTCCGGCGCGCCCAGCTCGTCGATCAGCTGCTCGCCGAGCTGCTGCAGGTTCTCGCGGGTCGGCTCGACACCACGCGCCTCTGCCTCGCGGCGGACGAAGTCTCCGAAGCTGAGTCGCTCGGCGTCGAGCTCTCGTGCCAGCGCGCGCGAAAGCTCGCTCTTGCCGGAGCCGATCGCGCCGGCGATGCCGACGATCCTCACGCCTCGAGCGCCGTCTCGAGCGTGCCCTGCGCCGCTCGCGCCGGCTCGATCACGACCCAGCCGCGGCGGTCGCGCTTGGCGACGGCGAACGGCGTGACGGCGGCAGTAGCGCGCACCGGGATCAGCGTCCCGTAGCGCGCCCGCGCGCGCTGCTCCCAGAAGCGCTCGTCAGGCGCGCAGATCGCGGCGGCGAACCGCGTGCGAATGGTCTGCCACGCGCTTGCGTCGAGCTGGTAGAAGCCAGGATCGCCGGCGAGCGCAATGCCGACGACCGGGCCTGCGCTGCGCTTGAGAAGGATCAGGTCGTCGCGCGCCACCGACGCGTACGGAGCGACGCGGTTGACCGAGAAGCGCGACTCGATCGTCTTCTTGCCGTCGAGGAGCAGATTCAGGAACGGCTCGTGGAAGACGGCGAGGTGCATCCGCGCGCTCGCCTTGCTCAGGCATCGCTCGATGCGCCGGAGCCAGAACCGCTGATCGGAGAGACGCGGCAGCAGCGCCGCGAGCAGCGCGTCGGGATCATGGAGGGACACTTCAGCCAAGGCCGTGCTCCTCTCGCTCGGTCTGGACCAGCTTGCGCAACTGATTGGCGGCGGCGACCACGTTCTCCTCCTCGGCGGTCGTCAGCGGACGTTTGAGCGCTCGCTCGGCGGCGCCCACTGCGTCGCCGCCGTCGGCGAGCGATCGGACCAGCGCGCGCAGCGCCGTCGGAGCGTTCGACTTGTAGATGCGGTTGCGACTCGACCACAGGACGGCGTCAGCGCGAGCCGAGTCGCGGCGGCTCACGGTCGGGAGGACTGCGCCCGGGACCGCGGGCTCGATGAGCGGCGAGGTGACGGTCTCTGATGCGGCGTTGAGCTCGCGCGTCGCGAGCGGGATCCCGTCGATCTCGGCGAACGTCCACTCCGGCTCGCAGCCCGCTGGAGCAGGACGCTCGACGGCTCGGTCATCCGTCTTGCGCAGCGTCAGCATGTCGCCGCGCCGCCAATCGCCGGGTACGGCGCGCACGCCCGCGGCAGCGAACGCCGCCCGCTCGAAGGGCGGCGTCGCGTAGCGCAGCACGAGTGGCTCGTCATGCTCGACGAGTAAGCCGGCGCGCACCGCGTTCCCGAGGATCTTCGCGCGCTCGGCCACGACACCGGGGCGCATCGCCAGTGGCGGGAAGCTGACGAGGGCCACCCCGCGCGTGCGGAGCAGCGACGCGGCCGTCCACAGGAACGCGTCGTGGTACTCGGGGTACCAGGGCGGGTCGAGAACGGCGGCGTCAAACTCGAGCGCGGGAAGCGGATCACGCAGGAGATCGACGGAGATGATGCGCGCCCGATCTGACGGAGGCGCCGGCCAACGAGGGCTCCGGTCGAGCAGGACGTGCTGCTGGCCGGGCAGTTCCTGTGCGGCCAGAGCGAAGGCGGCTGGCGCGCCGAGGTAGCCGATCGTCTGGCCCGCGCCGGTCGCCCGATCAAGCCGAGCGACGAGCTCGGCCGCCGTCTCCGCGGTGAAGCGCCAGTCGTACTCGAGCGGGTGGGCGATCGGGCGCGGCGAGATTGGGGCCTGGCCGCCGTCGCCTGACGCCGACGCCAGCAAAGCCGCTGCCGGCGCGTTGCCGTGCTCGGCGCGGCGCCGGAGGGCGCCAACGACGACGAGCGGGTCGATGCTCGGCAGCGCCTGCAGCAGGGCCACGAAGTCAGAAGGGGCGTTCGCGAGCGCGTCGTCGAGCTCCTGCTCGACCACGCGCAGCCAGTCCTCGGGCGAATCCTCTTCAGCCACGAAGTGGCACGTCCGTGATCGCGGCCTCGCGCTGCTCGGGCGCGAACCGACGCTCGAGCTCGTCGCTCCAGGCCGCGACCGCCTCGTTCTGGATCTCGAGCGCCCGCCGATGCGTGTCGGTCAGGCGCGACGCGACCGGGGTGAAGACGGAGATCTCGAGCGGCACCGTCCGTAGCGGCAGGTTCGCATCGACCTCCTGCAGCCGGTCGATGAACGAGGCCATCTTCGCCGCGATGTCGCTGCCGTCGGGGCTGGTCAGCGTCACGTATGAGTAGAGATCGAGCGGCGTCTCGTCGAGGAGCCGGTGCATCAGCTCGAACTGGCGCGCGAACAGCTCGGGAGCGGCGAGTGTGTTGAAGGCGAACGACGTCTCGTCGAAGCCTTTGAAGCAACAGACCTTGCCGTAGCGCTCGTCGCGCTCGATGGTCGCCCGCTCCGCCGGGGTCAGCTGGACGAAGAAGTAGTCGTTCGAGAGGTTGTCGTCCGACCAGACGTAGACGTCGAGGCTGCGGGCGCGAACCTCGGCGAGCATCCAGGCGACCCATTCGGGGACGAGGTCGGGCTGGCCGCCGGAGAGATCGATCATCGGCGCCGGATCCGTCTCCGCGACGTAGAGGTCGACGAGCTCCACCGCCGTCAGCGGCGTCGAGCGCTTCGGATCGCCTGAGAGCAGCGGGAAGTCGACGAAGCAGTACCAGCAGCGCCAGTTGCAGACCGCGTTTTGGAACACCTGAGCCCGCATCAGCTCGGGCGCGGCGATGCCGAGCGCACGCGCCGCCGGCACGATCGGCAGCGGGTTCGGGGGCCAGCCCGACGAGGTCGAGTGGTGGAAATGTCGCACCCGGCCGAAGCCGCCGCAGTTGGCCGGCTCGCTCAGGTCCCGCTCCTGCTCGGAGCCGTGGAGATTGGCGATCAGGACCTGCTGCGTCTCGCGGTCGATGCCCCGCTGGCGCAGGGTCTTTGAGAAGCGATCGGTGTCGATGACGCCGGCCACTTACTCGCTCAGCTTCTCGTCGACGTAGCGCCTGACCAGCGCGTTCATGTACTCCAGGTCCTCGCCGGCCAGGGGGACGTCGACGGCGATGCCGTGCCAGTATGCGAGGCACTTGCGGCAGCAGGTGGCGGTCGCGTGCTGGCCGTAGTGGAAGATGCGCGCGGCGGGACTTGAGGGCATCGGCGTCTGCATGCCGTCGCGGAAGAGCTCGGCCACGGGCGGCCCGATCCGATCCCGCACGCTCCGCTCAAGCATCTCCTCGAGCGTGCCGCGCCGCGGATGGACGGCGAGGTCGCGGACGTGCTCCGGGATCTCGATGCGCCAGAGCTCGTGGCGGATCAGCTCAGCGGGGAGCACGTCGCGCAGGTAGTCGATTCGGCCGGATCGCGTTGGTGGACGCGCTCCCAGTCAACGAGGTTATTCTCGCCGCAAGAGCGACAACTGCCGATCTCGTCGGCCGTCATGCCCCGCTTGGGCCGGAAGCAGTGCAGCCCCTTGTCGCAGCGGCTGTCAGTGCAGGTGACGCCGAGCTTCGGGAGCTTCTTCTTCTTCCGCTTCTTCGCCTGCTTCTTCGTCTCGGCCATCAGCTCGCCTCCTCGAGCGCGGCGAGGAGAAGCGCGCGGTCGTCGTCTGCCAGCCGCTCGAGGTCGAGGTGCTCGATCAGCATGTCCACCGAGAGCAGCGCCGGGCGCTTCGAAGTCTGCTGCAGGTTGGCTGCTGCGCCCCACCAATCGGCCTCGTCCTCGACTCGCCAGGCCAGGTAATTGGCCAGCGCACCGATGCTCACGCGCGCCTGCGGTGCGACCTCCTTGACCGCTCGCTGGAGGAAGCGGACGTTGCCGCTCGCGCGCCTGACGACCTCCTGCGCGAGCGCCTCGGGATCGCCGAGCACGACAGCACCGGCGAAGTCGGCGGCGTCGTCCTCTAGCGATTCGTCCTCGGTCTCGAACGAGATCTCCTCGCTCTCGATCACCGCCGGCTGATCGGGAGAGAGGTGCAGCGCGACATGAGCGAGCTCGTGCGCGAGGTCGTAGGCCATCCGCGCGTCGGAGTCGGTCACCTGCTTGAGCACGATCACCGGCTGCCCGTTGAACAGCCAGCAGGCGCCGTGGAACTGGCCCGGATCGAAGAGCGGCAGAACAGCGACGCCGTGCGCCCAACTCCAGCGCAGCAGCGCCGCGAAGTCGACGACCTCCTCCTCGTTGAGGATCTCATCCCGAATCGCTTGGGGGTCGCTCGGCACTCCGGCCGGCTTCCGCCCCGGCAGCGCCTGATGCACAACTCCTGCAAGGTAATGGGCGTAGAGAACGTACGGCCCGAGCTCGGGGTACTGGCGAATGGTCGTCTTGAAGTGCGCGGCGAGCGCAACCGAAGCGCGGATCGGCAACGACTCGGAGCTCGAAAGATCGGCGGCCGACCAGCCGAAGATCCGGTGCAAGCGATCGAGGATCCGCGACGGGCGTTCACCCGCCGGCACGAGACGCTTGACCAGACCAGGCGAGAGGCCGACCTTCCGCAGGCGACGCACGACCGTTTCCGTCTCGATCGCCTCTGCTGGCGCTTGGGCGAGATCGGCAAGCGTGTAGTTCATCGCCGCCAGCAGCCGCTGCAGCGTCGAGAAGACAACGTCGTGGCGCCCGAGCTCGATCCGCGACAGGCTCTGCGGTGTGATCTGGGCGCGGCGCGCAAGCTCAGCACTCGACAGGTCGCGCGCTTCGCGCAGGTAGCGAATCTGCTGCCCTACCTGACGCGCCTCCTCATCGGCGACCTGGGCAAGGTGCGCCGAAAAGGCAGGATCGGTCAAGGCGCGGAGGTCCAACCAGCTGATTCCGATCGGGCCGTTATCCGTGGGCACCGCGATCTCCGGACCATCGACGGTCGCCGCCGCCCAGTCTGCCCCTGCGGCGAGTTCGCGACGAACGACCCGAGTCGGCTCCACGTCGATTTCGTCGCCGTTGGCGAAGCGGACATGCCAACGGGCGCCGTCGAACGCCACGCTCTCGAGGCGCTGGTAGTCGCCCTGGTCCCAGGCGGGCTTAGCTTCGCGGCGGGTGTCGTTCATTCCATGCGTCCCAGATTTCGTCGATGTGCTCCACGAGGCTGTCGCGGATGTAGCGCGGCAGCGGTCGCGGTCCAAAGCGGGCCGTCAACGTCCCCAAGTAGACGACCCAGCCCTCGCCTGCTCGCCAGACGTGGCAGTGTGGCGGCGGATGGTCGCTCGAGTTGACATAGACGACGAAGTCGCGTTCTCGGTATATGGCTGGCAAGTTCTCTCATTGGCCTGAACGTATACGTTCAGGATAGCTAGTGGTTCGGATGGTAGCGGGACCGCCGACGCACCGAGGCCGAAAGTCGGTATTGGCGGCCGCAGGGCACCGAATCCTTGCACGCAGTCCGACGCGAACTCCGCCGGCTGGTTTTCTCACTGCTTGCCCGGAGCCGACGTTCGTCCGTCTCGCGTCGGGGCCAGATGCTTGGACGCACACCGCAAATATCAACGATGATAACCTATAAGCAAGTTATCACGTACTTACTTTGGATCGGAGGCGACTCTCATGTCCACCACCCTTCTTCTCGAGCACCTCGCAGAGCTGGCCGACGAACGTGAGGCGAGCGAGCGGCGCTTCCGCCGCGTGCTCGCTCTCGGAAGCTCGATGGGCGTGCCCGTCGCCGACCTTGCCGAGAAGGCGCGCCTCTCGAGGTCTCGCGTGAACGGGATTCTCGCCCTCGCGGGCACCTCACTCGAGCCGGTCAGCGATGAAACGATTGAGCATGTGCTCGAGCACGCGAACTTGGTTGTGATCGTCCCAGCGAACGGCGTTGCTTATCTGGACTACAGCAGGTACTGCGCGTACATCTGCCAACCGAACCGCACCTTCGGCAATGACCCGACGAGAGTCGCGTTCTACGCGGATCAAGAGGTCAAGCAGGAGGTGCCGCGGATCCGCCGCACCTTCACCGACGTCGTCTTCAGCGAGGACACGGTCGCGGCGCTCCGGGCGAGCGACGACGTCCATAAGGCCGAGCTCGCCGACATCATCGAGCACGTGATAGCCAACGAGACCGGTGGCAGGAAGGCCGGCAGGCACTACGACGTGATGCTCCTCACTGCGCCCGGTGACGACGACACGATCAAGCTTGATCACCCGATCCGCCATACGCGGCGAGGCCGCGGCGCCGCCTTCGTTCGCCGCCAGCGCTACACCAGCGAGGCCGCGCTACAGCGCAGGCCGAAAACGACCGACGAGCTGCTCTCGTTCATGCACGGCTAACGCGCCGCTCGCCCGCGCTGGATGCGCTCACGGGAGACCTCGATGGCGCGCTCTCGTCCGCCTGGTACGGCTGGCAAGAGCCGGGTTCTGAACTTGAAAGCTCCATAATCGGCTCCATACCAACCGCATACTGAAAACTGTGCAAGTTGGTTCGACCGAAAAAGCGTAAGCGTTCAGTCGGCAGGGACCCGTTTCGGGGTGGCGAATGAGCGGGTGTGGAGCGTTTGGAGGCGGAGGCGATCTACGCGCAGGGGCGCGAGCCGGTGGTCGATGCGTTGCTCGGGTTGTCGGCGCGGCTGGAGGCGCAGGACGCGCAGCTCGCGAAGCTGGCGGAGCGTGTCGAGGAGCTCGAGCAGCGGCTGAAACGCGACTCGCGTAATTCGTCGTCGCCGCCGAGCCATGATCCGCCCTGGCTGGGGAAGCGGGGCCGGTCGCGCGGGACGGGACGGAAGCAGGGCGGCCAGCCCGGTCACGTCGGGCATGGGCGGGCGCTGTTTCCGATCGAACGAGTGACCGAGGTTGTCGAGCACTGGCCGAGGCGCTGTGGCTGCGGTCACGTCTTCGACGACGGTGAGCGTGAGCCGAGTGGTGCGCCGGCACGGCACCAGGTGGCGGAGCTGCCGCCGCTTGCGGTCGAGATCAGCGAGCATCGCCTGCAGCGCGTCTGCTGCCCGGACTGCGGTCGCACGGTGCGTGCCGAGCTGCCGGCGGGTGTTCCGCGCGGCTGTTTCGGCCCGAAGCTGGAGGCGGCGATCGCCGCTCTCACGGTCCGCAATCGTCTTTCCCGCCGCCAGCTTGTCGAGCTGCTGGAGGAGTTGTTCGGTTGCCCGATCGCGATCGGGACGATCGACGCGATCCTCACCCGCGCCGGCGAGACGTTGGCGCCGGTCTACGACGAGTTGCTCGAGCAGACGCGCGCAGCGTCGGCACTCAACGTCGATGAGACCGGCTGGTACCTCGCCGGCGAGCCGCGCACACTCTGGGGCGCCTTCAGCAAGCAGACGGCCGTTTTGCGGATCGCACCCGACCGCGGCAAAACGCACCTGCAGGGACTGGTCGGCGACGGGTTCGCCGGTGTCGTCGGTTCCGATCGGTTCAGCGCCTACAACAGCCTCGACCCCGAGCGGCGGCAGGTGTGCTGGTCGCACCTGCGCCGCGACTTCACCTTCCATGCCGACCTCGGCCTCGGCGCCCAGGAAACCTTCGGACTTGACGGCCTGGAGGTCACCTGGAACGTCTTCCAAGCGTGGAAGCAGTTCCAGCAAGACGGTGACCGCGCCGACCTGCAGCGGCGCGTCGAGGCGATCAAGGACCAGATGCGGCCGCTGCTCGAGTGGGGCTCGAGCGGGAAGCGGCAGCGGCACGTGCACGCGCTCGCGAAGAACCTGCTCAAACTCTGGCCCGCGCTCTGGACGTTCGCCGACGTGCCCGACGTCGAGCCGACCAACAACGCCGCCGAACGCGGCCTGCGCGCCGCAGTCATCTACCGCAAACTCTCACTCGGAAGCCGCTCCCAAGGCGGCGAACGCATGATCGAACGGCTGCTTTCTGTCGACCAGACCTGCCGCTTGCAGCGCCGCTCGCTCTACGCCTACCTCAGCGAGGTTCTCACCGCGAAAGCTCGCGGTGACCCGATCCCGGCG
>Ga0137368_10007381_pt1 | contig 11436 bp, 10 predicted proteins | sample SagtaG_13_FD_104917 | JGI IMG/M metagenome (GOLD analysis project Ga0137368, IMG submission 104917) | Vadose zone soil microbial communities from Sagehorn Ranch, Mendocino, California, USA - Sage1_L_100_16 metaG | ecosystem: Environmental > Terrestrial > Soil > Vadose zone | place: USA...
AGCCTCCCGCCCGATGTACCGAGATCACTTCCCCGTCAGCGTTGAACACCGGACTCCCGGAGGAGTCACCGTCGTCATGGCATCGAATTGAATCAGGTCGGCCGTCACGCGCGACAACATGCCGGCCGTCATCGAGGTCCAAATGATGGAGGTACGATCGCGCGCGAAGCCTGAGCCTACGACACGAATCGAAACTACGGCTGCCCTGGACGGCCCGCGAGGTCGTCCCGCATCGTGTAGCATGGACAATCTCGCTCACGCCCTCGTCGGGGCCGCGCTGATGCGCGCCGTCGCCGATCGTCACGTGCCTCGCGCCGCCTCGATCGGCGTCGTGGTGGCAAACGCGCCCGACTTGAGCGAGCTCTTCATCGGACTTCCGGGATCGCGTGCCGACTACCTGGTCCTCCATCGTGGCATCACCCACTCGCTCGTCGGCGCTTTCGTGGAAATCGTCGGTCTCACTCTCCTCATCGGAGTTGGGTGGCGCGTGGCACGCTGGAGACTGGGCCGGCACGGTCGCGCGGTCGCCGTCCCGCCCTGGGGATGGCTTGCCGCCGGTATCGGAGCAGCAGTCCTGAGTCACCTCTACATGGACTGGCAGGGCTCGTACGGCTGGCGGCCGTTCCTTCCTTGGAGCGGCACGTGGTACTACCTGGATTGGGTCGCCATCGTCGATCCGTTCTTTTGGTTGGTGCCGCTGGTCGCTCTGGGGTGGGGAGCGGAGCGCCATTGGACTCCGCTCGCGGCGGTGCTCGTCGTTGGTGGCACAATCACAATCTTCGTGGCCCGCGCGCACGACTTCGTGGCCACCTGGGTCCTCATTGTGTATGCGATCGTATGTGTCGTAGCGGTGGTCGGGTGGATTCGCTACTGGTGCGGTCCCGTGGGCCGTCAGCGTGCTGCCGCTCTCGCGTTGCTACTCCTGCTGGTGTACGCCGGAGCTCAGGCAGTCGTGGCTGGACAACGGAAGCGCGAGATCCGCCAGGAGGCGGAGCGACGCTTCGGTGCCGGCGCCGCGTGGGCGGCGCTCACCAATGTCGGCCAGCCGTTCACGTGGGAAGCGATCTACGCGAACGCCGACACGATCGCGGGCGACGACTGGCGACTCCCGCGGCACCTACGCGCGCCTGCGGTCGCCCACGCCCTCCAAACCCATGACGGTCGGGCGATGGCCCAGTTTGCCCGCTTTCTCGCGGCCGACGTGGACACGACGAACCACATGGTCTACTTGCGGGATGCGCGCTACGCGCGAGCGGGACGCGACGGCTGGGGCGTGGCGCCGGTCAGGATGGAGTGAAGCCGCGGCGATCCTTCAGCGTGCGGCGCGGCTCGAACGAGCGCCGTTCCACGCGACTGCGCCGTTCCGTGCGTCCGCGCCGTTCCACCAGCACCGGCGCGCGGCGCAGTCGGCGCTCACTGATGCGCCGGTCGAGTCCTGAGCGGCGGTCGGGCCGCACGCGACGCTCGACGTGATGGCGGATTGCGCGGTGCTCGATGTCCATCTCGTCCAATCTGCGGTGTACCGGTGATTCGTGCCAGCCGAAGCCACTGACTACATTTCTCGCGCGTGCACACACCTGACCGACGCTCGCCGACTCCGTATGTGACGTCCGTCACCAGCGCGGCCGCTCCGCAAACGCCGCCGGCGGGCTTGCTCGACGACGCGCTGCGCGCGCTCGAGCCGACTTTCCGGCTCGACAACCTTGTGGCGCTGTCGTCGGATCGCGCGCTGTATCACGGCTGGGATCGGGTGCTGAAGCGGCATGTCTCGATCCGCGTCCATCTTGCGGCCGAGGCGCCGGGACGCGCCTGGTTCATGCGCGAGACCGAAACGCTCGCGCAGCTCGACCATCCGGCGATCCGACACGTCTACGCGGCCGGCGAAATCGCGACGTTCGCCTACCGCACGGCCAACTGGATCGAAGGGGAGAGCCTCGCGGATGCGCTACGGCGAGGGCCGCGCCCGATTCCTCAGTGCATGTCGCTCATCCGCGATCTGCTGGCCGCGCTCGAGCACGCGCATGCGCACGGTATCATCATGCGCCGCATTGTCCCCTCGACGCTGATGATCAACACCGGCGGCCAGGGCGTCATTACCGATCTGCGGTACTCCAACTGGTGCCTGCCGTACCTGCCGCCGATGGAGACGGACGACGCCAGCGCGGCGTACATGGCGCCCGAAGTCCGCGCTGGAGAGGCCGGCGAGCCGGCAAGCGACGTGTATAGCGTCACCGCAAATATCTACGCCGCCCTTACCGGCAACCCTCCGGACCCGGATCCCGCCCGCATCGTCCCACCGCGCCAGCTGCGCCAGGCGATTCCCGCCGCCGTCGAGCGCGTCATCATCCGCGCGCTGTCGCAGGTGGCCAAAGGCCGCTACTACACGGCGACGGAGATGCTCGAGGACTTCGTGAGTGACGCCGGCACGTTCCAGGTGCTCGCCGCCGCACCGACCGTGACGGAGTCGGGGTTCGAGCGACGCTTGCGGCGCGCGCTCGGCGACGACTACGAGCTGCTCGAGGAGATCGGCGCTGGCGGCTTTGGGCGCGTGTACCGCGCGCGCGATCTCGCCCTCGAGCGCGACGTGGCGATCAAAGTCCTGCACCCGGCGCTCACGGCGGATCCGGTGGTCACGGAGCGCTTCCGCCGTGAAGCGCAGCTCGCAGCGCGGCTGCGGCATCCCAACATCGTCAGCATCCTCGACATTATGGGCCGCGCCGGCCTGACCTGGTATACCATGGAATACGTTCCGGGCTCCAATCTGGCTCAGGTGGTGCAGCGCCACGGCACGTTTTCGCTGGAGCAGACGGAGCGACTGCTCAACGAGGCGCTCTCCGCACTCGAGCACGCCCATAGCATGGGCCTCATTCACCGCGATTTGAAGCCGGAAAACATGCTGATCGAACCCGACGGCCGGCTGCGCATCACCGATTTCGGGCTCGCGATCGCGCTGAGAGGCGGCGCGCGCTTCGGCGGGGCAACCTCACGCAGCGGCACGCCGCAATTCGCCGCGCCGGAGCAGCTGCTGGGCGAGCGCGTCGACCAGCGCGCCGACCTCTACTCGCTGGGGGCAGTCGCGTATTTCGCATTGCTGGGCCGGCCGCCCTTTAGTGGGAAGACGCCGGAGCAGATTCTCGCGAAGCAGACCACCGACGACGTGCCGTCGCTGTCCGCCGAGCGGCGCGATGTCCCACGCGAGCTCGAAGACGTGCTGCGGCGCGCGCTGCGCAGCGACCCCGCCGAGCGCTTCCACTCCGCCGGTGCGTTTCAGGCCGCGGTGAAGGGGGTGTTCGGGGGTTTCCTGCGAAGACTGGCCGCGCTGTTTCGACCAGAGTCCTAACGCCAGCGGAAAATCTTCAGCGCAATCACGAAGCTCACTGCGCCCCAGGCCACGACGATCGCCAGCGGCGTGCCCAGCGTCGTCACCGCCGCGCCGTCGATCATCACGGCGCGCAGCGCGTCATTGAGCGCGGTGAGCGGCAGAGCCTTCACGAACGGGATCATCCCGTTGGGGAAACGGGCGTAAGAGAAGAACGTCCCCGAGAGAATCCACATCGGCAGCATTACGAGGTTCATCAGTCCCGAGACCCCTTCGATCGTCTTCGCCCGGCTCGCCACCAGCAGCCCCAGCCCCGCGAAGGAGAACGAGCCGAGGACGGTGATGCCTGCCAGCGCCGCGAACGAGCCGCGCACCGCGACACCGAACAGCAGCCATCCGAAGCCCACTAGCGCCACGACTTCGACGATCAGGAAGACGAGCCGTGAGAGGATGAAGCTCAACAGGTAATGGCTGCGCCGCATGGGCGTGGCCATGTAGCGCTTGAGCAGCTTGCGCTGGCGCGCCTGGACCACGGAGAATCCGACGCCCCAGATGCCGCTCCCGAGCAGATTCATGCCCAGCAGACCGGGGATCAGGAAGTCGATGTAGCGCGAGCCAGGAGCGACCGCGCGGTCGTCCCGCACGACGACGGGTCTTTGCGACCACGCGCCCGCTGCAGCACATCGTCGACCTCCAGGCGCGCGAGCCCGCTCTCGGTACGCGTCGAGTCGTAGCGATAGACGACGGGATCCCCCGGCACCACGACCAGTGCGACGCGCCCGGTCCGCAGCCGCACACGAGCCGTCGCCGTGTCGAGCACGGTGGCAACCAGGCGGGGGGACGAATCGAGTGTCGCGGCGAGCGCGCTGTCGCCCGCCCCGGCGATAATGCCGACCTGCAGCTTTCCCGGTCCAGTATTGCGGAAGGCGAGCCCCAGCGCGAACGCGAGCACGATGGGAAAGCCGAATACCCAGAACACCGCTTCCGGCTCCCGCCAAAACTCGCGCATGCGCGAGAGTGCCAGCTGATACATCGGATGCTCACGTATCACGGAGCTGCCGTCCGGTGAGCGCGACGAAGACGTCGTCGAGCGAGGCGTGATGGGTGGTGAGGAGCGACAGCTCTACGCCGCGCTCTTGCAGCAATGCCAGCAGCGCCGGCAGCGCGCGGTGCAGCTCCACGACCGTGAGCGAGATGCCGTCGCGGCCCGTTCGCACCGCGGACACACCCCCCATTTGCCGCAGGACCTCCAACAGATCCTCGGGGATGCCGCCTTCCGTCGGCGCGAAGTCCACGACGTGATCCGCCCCGAGCGACGCGATCAGCTCCTTGGGTGTGCCGAGCGCGATGATCTTGCCGTGATCCATGATCGCGACGCGGTCGCACAGACGCTCGGCTTCCTCCATGTAATGCGTCGTGAGCAGCACCGTACCCCCGGCCGCGCGGAAGCGCCGGATGATCTCCCAGAGCTGGCGGCGCGATTGCGGATCGAGACCCGTGGTGGGTTCGTCGAGGAACAAGAGCTCGGGCTTGCTCACGAGCGCGCACGCCACCGCAAGACGCTGCTTCTGTCCGCCGGAGAGCGTCACGACGCGCGCCTTGCTCTTCTCCTCGAGCTCGACGAGCGCGAGCACTTCCTCGACGGTATGCGACTGGCGATAGAAGGACCGGAACAGGGCGAGCACCTCGCGCACGGTGAGCTTGTCGGCGAGCTGTGTTTCCTGCAGCTGAATGCCGAGGCGCTCGCGCAGCGCGCGCCCCGCGGCGCCTTCGCGCCACCGCGTCCCCAGAATCTCGACGTCGCCGCTGTCGGGCGGCGTCAAGCCTTCGAGGATCTCGATGGTGGTCGTCTTCCCGGCGCCGTTCGGTCCGAGCAGCCCGAAGCATTCGCCCGCCCCGACCGTGAGATCGAGACCCGCGACGGCGACGACGTCACCGAAGCGTTTCGTCAGGGCGCGACAGGTGATCGCTACGATTATGCTTTCTCGGTGTCTTTGTCTTTTTCGGGCGGCATTTCGTGGGCCGCCTTGAGCGCCTGATCGAGCTGCATCGTCATGCTGTTCACGCCGTCGGCCAGGGCGCGCACCTTCATGTTGATCCCCGTCCCTGCCCGGTTCGCAATGATCGCCAGCGTGCCGGCCACGTCAGGCAGCGTGCCCAGATTCGCCGTGAGCGCGCGCTGCCGCATGTGGGACAGCTCGCGCGCGATGTTTCCGCAGATGCTGTTGAGGATTTTCGGCTTCGCGGCGCGGTTCGAGTCGAGCTCGGCGATCAACTTCCTCACGTGATCCACGATCCGCACGTAGTGCTGCAGCTCCTCGATGCGGCGGATCTGACTCGCCGTCTGCTTCTGCACCACGGCTAGTGTCTCGGCTCCAGCGCTTCGGTGCGGGCGTGCCCGTCCACCAGTGAGAGCGGCGGCACGCCGATCAGCGCTCCAAGGGTGGGCGCGATGTCGACGGTGTTCGTCCGCCCCGCGTACGATCCGCGCCGCACACCGCGGCCCCAGAGGATGATCGGCACGTGCGAGTCGTCCTCGGTCGGCTGGCCGTGCATCGCGATCGGGACGTTGGGGATGTCCCACACCGACCCGGGCTGTAGCGTCACGGTGAGCACCACGCCCGCATCCGGGGGGAGCTGATGGAGCCAGCGCCGCCCCACCGGATCGGACGCCGTGTCGGCACGCGACAGGTCGGCCGGCTTGATCACGCGGCCGACGCCCTGAATCCGCTGGATCCGCGCGGTGAGCGCGTCGAGGACGCTGTCCGTCTTCACACCGATCGCGGCAAATCGGCCGTTGTCGCGCAGAAACAGCATACCGGTTTCAAATTGGAGCCACTCGCGCGGCGCTCCACCCGCGCCCGCGAGCCGGTCGAGATCACGGTTGACCGCCGTCATCAGAGTGTCGAGCGACACGCGATACGCCGCTCCGCCGGTTTTGGCGCGCGTTCGCTCCGGGAACGACGTCACGCCGTGATCCGCGGTTAGGACGACGACGACGTTGTCGCGTCCCACCCGGTCGGTGAGACGCTTCAAGAACCAGGCGAGGTAGTGGTCGAGCCGCAGCACCTGATCGTGGATCTCGCGCGAGTCCGGGCCGAACGCGTGCCCGACAGCATCGGTCGTGGACAGACTCACGGCAAGGATATCGGTGCCTCTCTTGCCCAGTCGCAGCGCCTCGAAACCGTCGAGCGCGAAGAGCAGCGTCAGCGAGTCCATAGCGGGCACGCCCGCCACCGCCGCGGCGGCCTGCACGCTGTCGAGCGGGAGCCGATGCGGAAAGACGACGCCCGCGCCGCCATTCTCCCACAGCTCGTTGTCCGCTTCTTTGTATGCGCTGTCCGGGAGCAAAAGCGACCATGTCGTGTTCGCCGCTTTAAACGGCAGCCGTCGCGCGTTAAACGCCTGTACCCACGACGGCAACGAGTCGGCGTAATAGCGGCTCGTGGTGAACAAGCCCGACTGATACCAGTAGACCTGCTCCTTCGCGTGCCCGATGGGGAGAATCGCCCCACGGTCCTTCCGGCTCACCGACAGCGCGCGCGTGGTGGGATCGACGGCTTTGAGCCAGTCGACCAATGTCGTGCCGCGGAAGCGGCGCGGCGACGCGCCAGGGCCGGTGGTGCCCAGCAGCGGCGACAGCGAGTCCTGCACGCCCTCGGAATTGCGGATGATCCCGGTATGCGCGGGCCACATCCCCGAGAGAATCGTGGAATGCCCCGGTGCCGTCTCCGTGACGGCGTGGTCCTGATAGCCCTCCGTGAAGACCGCCCCCTCGTTCACCAGCTGGCCCAGTCCGCCCGTCAGCTGGCTCTTCCAGCGCGTGAAGTAGTCGGGCCGCAGCTGGTCGACGGTGATGACGACGACGAGCTTCGGCCTCGGTGGCGGCGGGACAATGAGCCAGCTCAGGAGTGCGAGATAGGCGGCGAAAGGCATGGCAGAAAGTAGCGGCGGTCAGGCGGTTGCCGCCACCACCGGCTCGAGCGGGCGCTCGCGGAATGCCAGCAGCCCCGCCACCGCTACGACACCCGCCGCAAGCAGGAACGGCACGCCGTGCCCCAGGGTGGCGAAGGTGAGCGTGGCGCCGACGGGTCCGACGATACTCATAATGCCGCGGAAGGTCTGCTGCGCCCCCATCACCAATCCCAGTTCGTGCCGATCGGTCCGCTGACTCACGAGCGAAGTCGATGCCGGGAACAGCAACGCCGTCCCCATCGGCACCAGAATGAGAAACAAAATGAAGAAGGGCATGGCCCGCGCCGGCGACAGCAGTCCCGCCGGCAAGGGCATCAGCGCGAGGCCGAGCAGCAGCGAGATGGTCCCGATCTGCATGGTGCGGATCTCACCGTAGCGGGCGTTGAACCACCCCACGAGGGTGGCGCGCATGAGCACCCCGACCACACCGAAGATTGGGAAGAAATACCCGATCGTGCGCGCGCTGATCGAGAACGTGTCCTTGAGGTACAGCGCCAGGACGCCAATGACGACGTTGAGTGCCAGCATCCCCACGACGTAAATCCAGATGACGCGATGCGCCGGTGTAGTTGGCTGACGGATGATCTCGACCAGCGCCTGTTGCACAGATCGGCCCTCGGGCACGACGAAATGTCCGCTCGGACTGCGCGCGTGAGCCGCGCGCGACTCCGGCAACCACTTCCAGGCGAAGAAGACGTTGATCAGCACCATGACCGCGGCGACGAGTCCGGGTGCCTGGCGGCCGAAGTTGAAAGCCGCCGAGCCGATGAAGGGACCAATCACAACGCCCGCGCTGGTCGCAGCCGACAGCCAGCCGAGCGCCTTGGCGCGCTCTTTGGGCTGCATCGTGTCCGCCACGTACGCCTGTGCGACCCCCGTCGTGCCGCCTCCCAACCCCTGCACGATTCGCGAAGCGAACAGCATCCACAGACTCGTCGCGAAGCCGAAGATCACGTAGGCGAACGCCGATGCGCCCAGGCCAATGAGCATCGCCGGCCGGCGGCCGTAGCGATCAGAGAACTTCCCCCAGACCGGCGACGAGACCAGCTGCGCAACAGCGAACGACGCAATCAGCGGGCCCACCAGCCACTCCGGAGCCTGGAGGTCCAGCGCGTAGAAGGGCATCAGCGGTGCGACGAGCATCAGGCCCATCATGTCGACGAAACAGACGGCCATCAGCACCCACAGTCGCTTCATCGTCTTGCTCCCACGCCAAGTACAACCGCGCTCACGATCATGAGCACCACTCCGAACGCCGCTGCCACGCCGGTCTCCGAAAGCCGAAGGCTCGAGAGGATTTCGATGGACACGGGTCGTGTCTCATACGTGTAGAGGACAATGGACGCCACGATATCACCGAGCGCCGCGACAAACGCGAGGCTCGCTCCCGCCGCGAGGCCCGGCCTGAGCTGCGGTAGCGTGACGCGCGCGAGCGTGCGCCAGCGGCCTGCGCCAAGACTCGCGGCCGCTTCCTCGAGCGACGGATCGAGTTGGCGATAGGCGGCGAGAATACCGCGCCCCGTGAGCGGCAGCGCGCGCACGAGATAGGCGAGCGGGAGTATGACCGCGGTCCCCACCAGCACGAATCGCAGCTGCAGCGGCGCATGGACGCTGAAGGTGATCGCGAGTGCGATTGCGAAGACGGTGCCCGGCAGCGCCCACGGCAGCGCCAGCAACGCTTCAATGGCCCGCCGCAACGCCACGCGCCGCCGCACGACCAGCCAGCCGCCGGCGAGGGCAAGAGCCACGGCGACCGCCGTGCTCGCGGCCGCCATCCAGAGCGAATTCAACATGGGGCGCAGCCGCTCGGCTTCGGAAAACAGGCGGCGGTAGTTCTCGAGATTGATCACCGGTGGAAGGACTTCCGTCGTCCAGGCGCCGTACGGCACGAGTGAGACCAGGGCGAGCGTCAGATGCGGCAGCAGCAGGAGTACCGCGAGACCCCAGCCGGCCCCTGCCGCGAGCCAGCGCACGCCCCTGCGCCGGATGGGCCGCGGCCGGGGAGCGATGCCCTTCCCCAGTGCGACGAGGATGTCGTCGCCTTCGGTGCGGCGCAGCATGACCAGCCCGGCAATCGCTACGAGCGCCAGCGCGACGGTCTCGACCATGGCAAGGGGCAGGTCCCCATTCAACTTCGTCGCGACGATCTGCGTCGTCATCACCCGAAATCCACCGCCAAAGATGTAGGGCGCGCTGAACGAGCCGAGCGCGGTCATGAACGTCAGCATCGCCGCCCCCACGAGCGACGGCCGGAGCAGCGGCACGATCACGCGCCACAACGTCGCGCGCCGACTGGCACCCAACGCCTGCGCGGCTTCCAGCATCGAGACGTCGAGCTTGGCGAGTCCCGCGCGCGTGAAGAGATAGAAGTAGACGTACATCGAGTACGCGTGGACGAGCAGAATGGCAACGGCCCCCTGCAACCGCCACGGTGCGTTCTGGAGATGGAGCAGCGACTGGATGGCGCGGGCGATGAATCCTGACTCGCCGTACAAAAAGAGGAACGCGATCACGCCGACGAGCGGCGGGAGCACGACCGGCAGCGCGATGAGCGCCCCCAGGGTTTTGCGGCCCGGGAAATCGAACCACTCGAACAGAAACGCGAGGGGAATGCCGATCGCCGCCGCGAGGATCACGCTCACCAGCGAGATCCACACGCTGGCCCAGAGCGCGGCCCACTCACCGGGACGCGTGACGAAGGCGCGGACCGCGGTCCCGTCGGCGGCATCGGCCCCCACGACGAGGATGGGATAGACGACGAGCCAGGCGAGCAGCAGCGTGAGCGCGACCGCCGCCAGGTTGGTTCTCCGCAAACGCCCCATCACAACGCGATCACGCGCGTCGCTTCGACATACACGCGCTGGCCCACTTGTGCCGCATCGGGCTCGGCGAGCACTTCGAACCGTTGGTGATCGTCACCTTCGACGAGGAAGAACGCGGCCGCGCCCGTGTAGCGCCGTTCGCGCACGACGCCTGGCAACCCGGCGTCGGCGAATCGCAGCCGCTCGGGCCGCACGACGAGGACGCCGGTCCCGTTGCCGCCGAGCGCACGGGACGACGCGCCGCGAAACACGTTGGCGCGACCGACGAAGGTCGCCACGAACAGATTGCTGGGGTGTTCGTAGAGGTCGTCCGGCGCGCCCACCTGCTCGAGGTGGCCGTTGTTCAGCACGGCGATGCGGTCACCAAGGTCGAACGCCTCCTCCTGCTCATGCGTCACGAACACCGTCGTGATGCCCCCCCCGGCACGCTTGATGACTTCGCGCAGCTCGTGGCGGGTGCGCTCGCGCAACGCGGGATCGAGGTTCGAGAGGGGCTCGTCGAGCAGCAGCACGCGCGGCTCGGGCGCGAGCGCACGCGCCAACGCCACCCGTTGCTGCTGGCCCCCCGAGAGCTCGTGCACCTTGCGCCGCTCGTAGCCGGCCAGATCGACGAGCGCGAGGGCTTCAGAGATTTGTTGCTTTGCCCGTCCCTCGTCCCCCTTCCCCCTTCCTTGCAGTCCAAAGCCGACGTTCTCGCCGACGTCGAGGTGGGGAAACAGCGCGTAATGCTGAAACACCATGCCGAAGCGGCGCCGGGCCGGCGGCACAGTGGTGACATCTTCGCCGGCGACCGCGATGCGGCCGCCGTCCGCCGTCTCAAAGCCGGCCAGGAGCCGCAGCATCGTCGTCTTGCCGCTCCCCGAGGGACCGAGCACGGCGAGAATCTCGCCGCGCGCGATGTCGAGCGTGATCGGACCGACCGTCACATTGTGGGCCCAGCGTTTTTCGATCGCGTCAATCTGGAGAAAGCCGCTCAATGGGCTCCTCCCGTGCCGCGCACGTGCTGATCCCACCACCGCATCCAGGCTGGGCCGCGCTCGGCCACGAGACTCCAATCGATTTCGGCGACCACCATGCGGCGGCGCACATCCCGCACCCAGTCGGGCAAGGAGTCCGCGGGGAGATCGAGCCGAGCCGGCACGCGGTAGACCTCGCGCGCCGCGGCCAGCTGCATCTCCACACTCCCAACGAAGTCCACGTACGCGCGCGCCGCGGCGAGATGCTTGGCGCCGCGGACGACGGCGATCCCATCCTCGATCGCGACCGTCCCGCTCCGCGGAAAGACATAGCCGATTGGCATCCCCCGGCGGCGGCTGATCA
>Ga0137368_10007397_pt1 | contig 11421 bp, 14 predicted proteins | sample SagtaG_13_FD_104917 | JGI IMG/M metagenome (GOLD analysis project Ga0137368, IMG submission 104917) | Vadose zone soil microbial communities from Sagehorn Ranch, Mendocino, California, USA - Sage1_L_100_16 metaG | ecosystem: Environmental > Terrestrial > Soil > Vadose zone | place: USA...
CAGCTTCCCAAGCTGAGGGTCGCCGGTTCGAATCCGGTTTCCCGCTCCAGTTCTTCCGAGGGGTTCCGTCGAGAGGCGGGACCCCTCGAGTTTTCTGGGCAAGGTCCTGGGCAAGGTTTTTCGCGTCCGGGCTCTGCCTTGGGGGGAGCGATGCCTGACGCCGTGCCGTTCGACCCTGCGGCCTACGCGCTCGTCCTGGGCCCGTCCGTGGTCGGCCTGCGTGCCGAGTGGGAGGACGCCGCCGCGCGCTTCGTGACGGCCTACCTCGTCCCCTGGAAGGCGGTTGAGGAACTAGACCTGTCGGAGCCCACGGGGTCGGCGATCGCCTCCGTGTCCTGGCGCCTGGTCCGCTACTCGGCCGTTCAGGATGCGGGGGACGACGTTCTCGAGTTCGCCGACTCCGTGAGCGAGGACCTGCTCGAGACCACCCGGGTGCTGTTCGACGAGGAGCGGGAGCTCCGGGACTTCGCCGGGGCCGCAGGGTCGGACCTCCTGTATTTCGAGTCGCTGTCCGTCGAGGACGGCTACGACTTCTTCAGGGTGGCAGTGGAGCTGCTCGAGCACGTCATCGAGCAGTACGGGGGCGGCTGCTTCGGAGCAGCGTACTACCGGGACCAGATGCCCCGGCTCGAGCTGGAGCGGGCGCTGCGGGACCGCGGGTTCGCGCGCGTCGAGGACGAGCCGCTGTTCTTCGTGAGCCTGGAGTTGCGGCGGCCGCCCCTTCCTGCGGTGTCCTAGGGTTCAGAACAGGCTCGGAGCGTACCGACGCTATGGATCCGGGTCGTGATCGAATAGTCGTTGCCTGACTCGGGAAACGAGCGCGTCGAACATCGCCTCGAGCTGGGGGAGCCGCCCCTTGGGCCCGTCGGAGAGAAGCTCCGAGATCACCGTGTCGAGTGGTACTTCGCCTTCCTCGATCCGTTCGCGAGCCGCCAGCATCTTCGCGATGCTCTCGCCATGTGCGGCCACCCCCATCAGCTTTTCGTACGTGCCCACCCAGGTAACAGTCGGCGAAGCGACGCCGGGCTGCTGAAGGAGCCCGCGTGCGGCAAGCTCCTTCCTGAGCCACCGGTAGAAGGCGGCGTTCTCACCGATGAACTCGTAGGTGACCAACACCGGGTACATGCGCGCATTTCTCGCGACGCGCGGTTCGTATTCTCCAGCGCGTATCCGGTTCACCTTCTCATCGAGAAGCTTGAAAGCGCCTTCGCCTCGATACGACCGTCGCTCCTCGAGCAGGAACCTCTTCAGCCACTGGAGGACCTCGTCGCGGCTACGCGCCCCCTTCCCGACTGCCTCCGGGATGAGCCCCGCCTTCACGCTGAACAGCGTGACGGCGTCTGGTTCTGACACCGCGATGTCCTCGAGTTCGTCTGGCCCGCCGATCGTGCGCGAGAGCAGCAGCTTTCCGCGAAAGTTCTTAGACCGGTAGGCGAAGATCGCGACGCGCCGGCACCAGCGCTCGAACATCTCGCCGAAAGCGACGAGCCACCGCTCTCCGCCTCGTGCGCCTGCTGTAGCAGTCGCGTGCTGGCGGAACCGCCCCCAGAGTCCGTAATGCAACTGCTCGCGCAGTGCCCACGGGGAATAGGGGACGGCCACGTCACCGGCGAGTTCCACGAGCGGTTTCCTGTAGAACTCTGTAGGGAGGAACGGGATCCCGTCAGGCAACCGGCTGCGCTGCGCCACATCCCGAGCCTCATCGACTGTCATCACGAGCGGAGAAACGAACTCCGCGCCTTCGGGCGCATGGCGAGACCCTCGTCCAAGCCAGGCGGATTTCGCGATGAACGGCGGGTTGAGTTCACCTGTCCGGTTCGGGCGGCCCCACCCTTGTGAAAGCAGCGCCAGGGCCGCCATCGGGACGAAGTATTCTCGGAGAGGGCGTCCGAACGCTCCCACCTGGAACGCTTCCCATCGACGCGGGCTCCTCAGTTCCGGATCGCGGCGCGGCCGAGTATTCATGATCATCTCTGCGCGGACGAGGTCGCGCAGAGGATCGCCGCCACGGTTGAACCGCGTCGCATGAAAGAGGTCGGCTACGAGGCGTTCATCCTCCGGTAGCTTGTCTCCGGTTCGCCACCTGCTTGCATAGTCGTTCAGCGCCATCAGGCAGAACGCCACATATCCGTCAACCGGATCCTGCTCGTTCTCCGCGCCTTCCAGCAGCGCGAGCGCGGCGAGCAGATAGAGGGACTTCTCGGTAGCGATCACCCGGTTCTGCGGCTGCGTACGCACCCACGCGGCCGCGAGATTTACGGCTCGGTACGGCCCACCGTCTAGTCGGGCAAGGGCGTCGACGGTCATCGCGCGCGCCCGCGAACTCATGACCCCGTCATTCGCGAGAACGGCCCCGAGCAGAGCCACCTTCCGGATCAGGTGTTGACGGCCACACCGCCGCACGAGTTGGAGGACCTGATCGGGAGTCAACGGTGAACCCGCGGCGTCCGAAAACGACATGAACGCGCCCGCGTGCCGAAGTCTGAGACGGAGATCCGGGGGAGGCACGGAGGAAACGGGCCCCGGCGTTCGAAGCGCCTCGACGCCATGGCACTTCTTCACCTTCTTGCCGCTTCCGCACGGGCACGGATCATTTCGGCCGAGCTTCCCCACGTTCGGCTCCTCGCTATCGCGTGCCTGGGAGACCTCCGACTTCGAGTCGGCGGTCCACGCCGCGAGCTTGTGCGGGATCTTCTTCGCGAACGCCGCGCCGGTGTGCACGACCGAGTTCATCGAGTTCGCGCCGCCAGCGTACAGCTCCTCCTCGTCCACTTCTCCACCCGTCCACCGAGGCTCGGCGGCGCGCTTGCGGTGGCACCGGTCCTGTAGCTCTCGCCGGTAATGGTGATCTGGTGGGCAGCGCTACCCCTCCTTCAAGCGCGCGGCGACGTGCGCGCGAACGTGCTCCGGGAGCTCCTCCCAACTGATTTCACGGCCGAGGTGCGGCCCAGGGAGCCCCTCCGTCCACTGGGAGAACCCCTGCGGCGACGTGGGGTCGAGACTCAGAGCGAGCGTTGAGAGGTAGGGGCTCCACGGCGCGTCGGGGTCCGCCTGGACCGCCACGGTGTAGCGGTCCACAGTCTTGCCGCCGTTGTCCCAGACGCCAGTGACGTTCGCAGGCTTGGCCATGGCGCTATCTCCCGCTCGTCTACGATTTCGACCGCGATGGAGCGGGTTGCGAAGTCGCTAGAGAACGAGCGTTTCCACCCGTCGTAGCATCCGACGCTGCCATCTGTACGACCCGACGGAGACTTCCTCGTCCGCGTAGCGCGTCCGTCCAGACAGTCTACGCGTCAACTCCTGATCAGACTCTTGATCCAGTCGAATAGCCTTCGCAGCGCGCCCTTCCGTCTCCGGTCGAGCTTGTAGTAGTACGCGCTCCGCCGTTCCTGCTCGTCGCGCCGACCCGCTTCGATCTCTTCCGGAGTCCACTTCCCAGACCAGCGGATTTCACCACGGCGGATCCAGTAATGGGACTGGCAGGGCTTCTGCCAGTTACCCACAGACGGCCACAGGCTCGGCCCTTCTTCGGTGTCCTCGAGCGTCCATTCGGTCGGACCGAGCGGAGTCCTGATCTTTGATCCGCACCCGCACGCGCACAGATGCGCAGCGGCGCCAAATTCTTCCGAGACGTAGAGCACTCCGGGCTCGAGCGTCTTTGGCATGAAGTGGACGCGCTCGAGCCTAATTCTCATGCGGCTCCGCGGGGTCGGCGGCATCGGCTTGCGAGAGGCCAGCGAGTCTTAGATCTCCCACTTCGAGGAGCAGATGATATTCGGGATTCTCCTCGAAGTAGAACCCGCGCAGTTGCTTGAACTTGATCACCGCGAGGCAAGCGTTCAGGGCGTTTAGCTCACCGATTTGGATGTTTACGCGGTAAAGGTCGTTGGGCTTGTCGGCCATCTCAGCAAGACCCTGTTTCCGCACCTCCTCGCCTTGTTCGGCAGAGTAGTAGGTCGTGCGCAGCATCCCGTTGAGCGGGCCCCTCTTGCGGTTAAGCCCCATTCCAACGTCAATGAAGGGAATGCGCTTCGCGAGCAGGAGATCGAAGATGCCCGACCTAGACGAGCCCTTGTCCACGCACACGAAAGCGAACGTCACTCCATTGAAGTCCGTTTCGCAGGATGCGTCGACGAATTTGGGCTCCGCGCTGAGCCCATGCCGGAAGTTCTCGTAGCGATAACGGTAGACCTCGGCCTTCGCTTTTCCAAGTTCGGTCGGCTCGAGTCGACCCGGCGAACGAAACGCATTGTGAACATGGAACGGGTCGAGATCGAACGCACGGATCTCCCGAACCGGGGTCCTGACAAGGAAATCGAGAACGTAGGCCCCGGTGCCGCCGAGGCCAATGACCGCGACGACGTCGTCCTTGAACTTCGCCGAGAGATCGCCGATCTCCGCTCTAGTAGTGAGGGTGTCCGCGAACTTGAACACCGAGTCATTCACGGAATCCTGTTTGACACGGAACGTGAGCGGACTCGCGCCGTGCTTCGTCATGGCGGGGCCGGAGATGACCGCGACGTAGCTCTCGATCTTGTCGTAGAAGTCCGCGAACTTGGCCGTCTTCCGGGGCTTGTTCGAGAACGAGCGCTGGACGACGACGTCGCTGCTCTTCTCGCTGAGAAGCAGGGTGGTCGGACCGCCTCCCATATTGGGGATCGCTCCACCGTCGAGCTCGTGCGGGATCCCGCCAGCGAAGTAGATCTGGTGGTCGTCCTGCGTGACCCGTTCCCGGTCGACGAAGACGAGCTTCGCGACTATCGCTCCCCAGTGCAGCTGACCTGCGGCGTCGAGGTACGGGATGTCGCGAACGATCAGGCAGTTGCTGTCGAACGCAACGGCATAGCCCTTCTCGACGAGCCGCCGGAGGTCTTCGTTACGACTGACCAGTGTCTGAAACACTGAAGATCATCCCGTCCTTGACCTTCACGGTCCCGCCGGGCGCGAGGATTCCCTCGGGCTTGTTCCCGTGCCCGTTCTTGTACTTCACCGAGTACGTGATCTCGGGATGCTGCGCGTAGTCGGGTACTTCGAGCGTCACGATCTGGGCGAAAGTGATCTCGTCCTTCGGCCACGGGTGCTGGGTTCCTTCGACGATGATCGTTACGGTCTTCGGCTCCTGAGCCATCTAGGTCTCCGTGTCGGCGAGTCGGTCGGCGCGCGGCTTCTGATTGAACGATAAGAAAACGGCCACTTCATCTAAAGGGAAGAATGTCGCAGTCCTACACGCTCGGCCACCGTGCAGCGATCTCCTCGCACGCCGCGGCCACGTTCTCTAGACGCCGCGTCCTTGCCTTGGGCGCCTCGAATACCTGGCCCGCGAACACGTCGATCACGCGAACGAGCCTGTTGTCGACGCGGCCGAGGGAGGCGAGGTACTCCTCGGCGAACTGGGACATCACCGTGGCGACGATGGGGCCGGTGGTGATGTCGAGCGGGCCGTTCTTCGCGAAGTAGAGCTTGAAGCACCCCGCGCGCGGGCGCGCCTTATCCTGGCCGGTGACGATCAGCTCGGGCCGGACCGAGATGCTCACGCCCGCGACGTCCAGTGGGGCGGCGTCGTTTGACCCCGCCTCCAGCTTGAGGCCGTCGATGTCGAGCGAGTCGAGCATGTCCTCGAAACAGTCGATGGCCTGGATGCAGAGCGACAGCGTGTCCTGCTCGAACTCCGTCGCGGGCTGCGTCCCTGCCAACCGGGCGCGGTGCGTGTGCAGCACGTTCGGGTTCAAGCCGGCGACGAGGCAGTCGACCAGCGCCTTCTCCGCGTCGCGGTACCGGACGCACTTGAACGTCGGGGGGTACTTCTGGTCCTGGATGATCTGCCGTCTCCTGGCGGGCGTGGCCGTGAGGTACTCGCCTAGCTTGTTCACAGAGATGCGCGGCGCGTCGCGCCGCCGTTCGCTTGCCATGTCCGTCTCCTTGTTCAGTACCGCCGCCTGACGGTCCGTTCAGGATGCTGAACAACGGTACTCCTTCCCCCTGACATCGGGGGTAGTGGGGCAGTCGCTCGCGAGTCGTTCGCGAGTCGCTCGCCGCGCGAAGCGCGGAGCAGGGGCCACCTACCCCGTGAACGGTTACCTTTCTCCTTCGTGCCGTCGGGATCCACGAGCATGTCCGCGTGAACGGAGGCTGCACGCCACGGCGCATCGTTTGTTACTTGGCGGGCGCAGCGCTTCCGCGGGCATCCTTGCCCTTGGGCAGGGAAATCGAAACCACGTTCCTCGCCTTCGCCAGCCGCTCCGGCAGCATGTGCGCGTAGAGCCGCGTCACGCTCTCCTCGCTGTGCCCGAGGACCGCGGCGAGCACGCCGAGGTCCGGGACCTTCACGAGGAAGTGCGAGGCGAAGGTGTGGCGGAGCCGGTGCGGGCCGCCGGTGAGCCCGGCCTTCTTCGTCGCACGATCGAACTGCCGCTTCGGCCAGTAGGCCCACTGCTCTCCCGACCGGCTCGGGAAGACCCCCTTTCCCTTGCGCGGAAGTCGCTTCAGGACGTCCATCAGCGCGTCGCTGATCGGGATCTCGCGCGGGAGACCGTTCTTCGGCTGCCACTCTCGCGATGGCCAGATCTCGATGTGGCCCGCCGCGAAGTTCACGCGATCCCACGGCAGCGCCCTCGCCTCGCCGTTCCGCACCCCCGTGTTGAGGATGAAGAGCACGATGGGAACGAGCTCTTCCGCCTCCTCCTGGAGCCCGCGCAGGAGCCGGTCGATCTCCTCCGCTGTCCATGCCTTCGCTCGGCCGTCAAAGGGGACGCGTAGAAGCTTCACCTTCGCATCGGCGACGAGGAACTTCCGCTCGCGCGCGAAGTTCATGACGACCCGGAGCACCCGCAGCTCGTTGTTGATGGAGACCTTCCGGAGCCCGTCCTCCCCGCGCTTCTTCGCGTACGCGTCGATGGCGGCCGGCCGGATGTCCGTGAGCTTCACGTCGCCGAACGCCTCCATGAGGAATCCGAGGAGCGAGGCGCGGCGATCCCACGAGCTGCCCTTCAGGTGGAGCTCAGCGTGCGGCCGGTAGTGGTGCGCGCAGAAGTCCGCGAAGGTGAGCGCGCTGCGCTGCTCGTTCTGCGGGTCCGTGAGCGACATCTTCACGCGCTCCCGTGCCTCCTCGGCCTCCGCGTCCTCCTTGCAGCCCTTCACGAGAAAGTCGCTGCGCTTGCCGTGCTGGAAGATCACGACTCGCCATCGATCCTTGCTCTTCCGGTACACCGGCATGAACACCCTCCGTCACCTGGCGCAGGAACGCCTCAAAGGCTGCCCGCGCGATTCGCCAGCTCCGCCCGAACTTCATGGCTCCGGGCATGCGCCCCTCACGACACAGCTGCTCCGCCGTCTTCTTGGGGAGCTGGAGCGCGGTCGCGAGCTGCTCGACCGTCATCGCGATGGCGCCGCGCCGGTCCCCGACAAGGACCGCGCGGCGCTCGATGACGGGCAGCGGTGCACCGGCCGGGGCGAGTCTCAGGTGTGCCTGCGGGTTCGGGCTCCGCTCGCCACGCATGCCGTGAGTGACGACCTCGGTAGCGTCGACGGCAGGAGCGAGAGTGGAGTCGTTCGTCCGCATGGCGATGAACCCCTTCGGCTCACTTCTTGGGCGGCGGCCCCTTCTGGCCGACGCTGTGAGGGTCCCTGACGAGCTCGTCGTATCGGTACTGGAGAAGGCGCCGCATGTACTCACGCTTGCTGTCGCCGAACGCCTTGCGGTCGGCCTCTAGGAGCTCGGCGACCGGCTTCGTCGCGGAGAACCAGGTCCTGAGGTCCTCGAGCGCGGTGACGACGCCCTCGTTCAGCGACCCGCCCTCATCCGCGGCCTGCTTGCGGAGCCAGGCAGCGAGCTGCACCGGCAGGCGGAACGAAATGACGGCCTTCTCGCCGGTCGGCGCGTCGGTCGAGGTGTCGGGAGGCGACTTGGGTCGGTTCATTTCCATCTCCGATATGAATACCGCATGACAACCGGATGTGCAACCATTTTCGCACCACTATCGGTTCCCGCGTGTAGTGGCGCCAGGTTATGGTTCCTCGCGGCCGATCGCAACGAGAGAGGCGGCCCAGCGACCCCGATGCCCCCGCCCGGACACCTGCTCGCCGACGCGTTACGTTGTGAGGACCGCGCCCTCTGCTGCGGCACGAGATCGATGACTCGGCACAAGACGCAGACCCGCCTCGGGATCATCTCCGACGTGCACGGCGATGTCGCCGCGCTGCAGGATGCGCTCGTTCAGCTCGCGCGTCTGCACGTCTCCGAGATCGTGTGCGCCGGCGATCTGCTCGACTGGGGGCCGTCGCCGGGGCGATGCATCGACCTGCTCCAGGAAAGTCAGATTCCATGCGTCCGCGGGAACCACGACTTCGTCGACATCGGCGGCGGGACGTTGGATCCCCCCACGTTCCTCAGCGGGAAGGCCCTCGCGTTCCTCGATGCGATGCCGTCGAGCTGGGACCGCGCGATCGCTGGCGTTCGCGTCGTGGTGGCGCACGCGAGTCCTGGCGACATCATGCGGGGCATCCACCTGGATCGTGCTCCCGACGTCGGCGCCATTCTTCAGACCGCGGCAGCGGACGTGCTCGTGGTCGGGCACACGCACGTCCCGATGCACCTGGCGGCGCCGCAGGGGGCCATCGTCAACCCCGGTTCGATCCTGCGCCAGCCGCCCCGCACCGAACGCATCCCAGCGAGCGGGACCTTCGGAATCCTCGAGCTTCCGTCCCGGCGCTTCAGCGTTCCCCGCGCCAGCGACGGAGTCGAGCTCCAGCCGACCGGCAACGCCAGCTGACTGGCGGGAATGGGCCGGACGCCAGGTCACGCCATGGGACAGCCTGTGAAGCTTTCCGACGACCTCATACTCGATTCGAGACCGTCTTCTCGGATCCGGCCGGAGATAAGCTCGCGTTTCTATCCGACGCCGCGGCTCAGGGCTACTCCGTCGTTGTCTGCTTCATCGGCCTCGAGAGCCTCGAGCTCTCCGAGGCCCGGGTCGCTCAACGGGTCCTCCGCGGCGGCCACGACGTTCCGACCGAGAAGCTCGTCGCCCGGTTTCCGAGGACCCTCCGGAACCTCGCGCGCGCTGCGCGCGAGCTCCCGTACGTCCTCGTCTACGACGACAGCGAGCGAGCGCGACCCTTCCGCGAGGTAGCTGCCTTCCAGCAGGGCGCATCCGTCCTCGTGAACGAGCCCGTTCCAGCCTGGGCGCGCGGGCTCTTCAAGCGCAAGGGCTGATCTCCGACATCCACGCGGACGATCCCGTAGATCATGCGGTTGGGGTCGTGAGCCCTTGTGAAGCTCGAGACGAACGTCGCCGAGCCGCAGGAACTTGGTGGGGATCGCCGCGGTTGGGGAGCGCGAACCGGCGGCCCACATCAGCAGGAAGGTCCCGCTTCCTGCCCTATGCGGCACGGAATAGCCTTTCTTGCTGGGCGGTGGGGCGGCTGGCGAGGGCCGAATCGCAAGCTGGCCGGACGCCCCACCGAATGGTAAGTGAGGCCAGTGCCGGGCCCGGACTACAAGACGCCGCCCCTCGTAGAGGCGATCTTCGAGGCTTACTTCCGGAAATCGCCCGGGTGGTCCGAGTTGTCGTACAAGCGCCTGGAAGAGCGCCTGCGCGCCCGCTTCGATGGGAAACGCGATGTCGTCCAGTCGGTCGGGGTCGAGTTCCAACTCGGCCCGGAAGGCCAGGTCATTCGACAGGGCCGGGCGCCGGAAGTACCGCGCCAGCAACGAATCTGGACGAAGGACGGCGGGGAACTCTTCCAGTTCTCCCCGGCGATGTGCGCTTACAACCTGCTCTCCCGGTACACGCACTTCGACGAGCACGCCGCGGACATCGAGAGCCTTTGCGCGGACTACCTCGCCGAGGCGCAGCCCACGGCTACCAACTTCCTTGGGCAGCGGTACATCAACCGGGTTGTGCTCCCGGAGGGTACGGAAGACCCAGCCGCCTACTTCGAGGTGTATCCCAAGCTACCGAGCGCCGCCGTGCACCGCCCCTTCGCGCTTCAACTCCTGGCCGAGAAGTTCGCCGATGGCGAGGTAATGCTGAACCTCGCCTACCAGGGCGAAGAGAATGGCAAGGCGTTGTTTTTCCTAGACGTTTATGCCCGCTCCACGAAGCCGCTCCAGCCGCTGGCTGCAGAGATTAGAATGTGGCATGAACGTGCGCATCCCGTCGTGCATCGTACGTTCGAAGCAGCGCTGACTGCGAAGAGCAGGGATCTATTCGGACTAGCGAAAGACCCAGCATGATCCCGTTCGGCCAGATGTTCTACTCGACGCCGAACGCCACCTGCGGCTACGCGCAGGTGGCGATCGTCCTCGCAGCGGACGATGAGTGGAAGCGCTCGTCGATTCTCATCGGGCCGACGTCGCGCACGGACATCCCCGTTCTGATGCGCACGGCGGCGGACTACACCGAAGCTATCGCTCGCGTACTGCCAGTGAACGAGGAAGCGGACCGCCTCGTCGCTCCTCTGTTCCCTGAACCTGCCCGTCGCGGGCGCATCACGCGAAGGTAGGACGGTGGAGCAGTACGGGAAGTGGCCACCGATCTACGACGCCGAAGATCTCGCGAACGCGATCGCGGATCTTGCCGCGCGTTCGGACCTGGAAGCCGTCTTCTTCGATCCTGTCACGAGCGGTGGGCCGTATTGCCAGGGTGACGTGCTTCAACTGACGTCTGGTGCCCCCGTCATCGACACCGACGGCGGACCGAACCTCGTTGGCGAGTTCAAGTACTGGCTGGCGATCGGCAACACGTGCGACTTCGAACGAGAGCTCGCGGACGTCGCGTGGACGCAGATCGTCCCGCTCAGGGACGTGAGCACCGCCAACGCGGAGCAGCTCGCAACTCTCCGGGCGTACAAGCCGAGCCGCCGCTTCTTCGTCCCGCCGTGGCCCGGCCTTCCCGACGGTGAGCAGTACGCAGCCGACCTGCTGCTGCCGGTCGCGCTTCACAAGCAGGCGATCGGGTCCGCGGCACAGGTGGTCGCCAGAGTCTCGCGTCAGGCCTGGGCGCTGCTGCACGGATGCCTTATCCGGTTCCTCGCGCGCGACGACGGGCGATTCGCGCCGTAGCTTTTGAATATACGGCGCGCTCTCCCGCTACTGTAGACGGCGTCTGGCCGTGGAGCGAGGGCCGGCGTAGGGGTCACCGCTTCTTTGCGGGCCGGCTCGGCGGCATGGGCGGTTTCTCGGGCGAGTCATCGCGCTGGGGGTCGCGCCAGGACTCGGCGTCGATGTCGACCTTGTGGCAGTGCTGGGCGAAGCGGTCGACGAGGGCGACGACGCAGGCCGCGCCGGGGAAGACGGTGCCCCACTCCTTGAAGGCGAGGTTGGTCGAGATGACCGTCGAGCGGTGTTCGTGGCGACGACTGATGATGTTGAAGAGGATGTCGGCGGCGCGGCTGTCGCAGGGCAGGTAGCCGAGCTCGTCG
>Ga0137368_10007401_pt1 | contig 11418 bp, 9 predicted proteins | sample SagtaG_13_FD_104917 | JGI IMG/M metagenome (GOLD analysis project Ga0137368, IMG submission 104917) | Vadose zone soil microbial communities from Sagehorn Ranch, Mendocino, California, USA - Sage1_L_100_16 metaG | ecosystem: Environmental > Terrestrial > Soil > Vadose zone | place: USA...
CCATCCGCGCTGCCGAGGATCGTTTCGCAGGCGCGTTCGGGATGCGGCATCAGGCCGGCCACATTGCGGCGCTCGTTGCAAATCCCCGCGATGTTTCGCAGCGAACCGTTGGGGTTCGATGCATCGGTAATTTCTCCCCGCGCATTGCAGTATTGCCAGAGGACCTGGTTGTTGGCTCCCAGGTTGTTCAACGTGGCGTCGTCTGCGAAGTAGCAGCCCTCGCCGTGCGCGATCGGAATGCGCAGCAGCGTATCGGCCGGAATTTGATGGGTGAACGGCGAATCGCGGGTGAGCGTTTTCAAATAAACATGTTCGCAGCGGAATTGGAGCGAGCGGTTGCGAATCAGCGCTCCCGGCAGCAGGCCCGCTTCGCAAAGGACTTGAAAACCGTTGCAGATTCCAAGCACCAGACCGCCGTCGGCCGCGAATTGTTGCACCGCTCCCATCACCGGGCTGAAACGCGCGATGGCGCCGCAACGAAGGTAATCCCCGTAGCTGAATCCGCCGGGCACAATGACCGCGTCGGCGGCACCGAGGGAAGTTTCCTTGTGCCAGACGTAGCGGGCCGAGTGACCCAGAACATCGCGCAATGCGTGAATGGCGTCCTGGTCGCAGTTGGAAGCGGGGAATTGAAGGACGGCGAAGTTCATGTTTTGGTGGTGCCTTGTTTGTTGTAGGTTGTTATTCTTGTCCGCCGCCAACAACCAGCCATAAACAACCCGCGACCAACAGATGACCCACCATTCATTCCAATTCGAAATGGTAATCTTCTATCACCGGGTTGCTGAGAAACTTGTGGCACGCTTCGTCAATCTGTCTTCGCGCAGTCTCCCGGTCGGCGCCGTTCAGCTCGATTTCCAGGTATTTACCGACGTGGACCGCGTGGATGCCCCCATAGCCCAACTGTTCCAGGGCGTTCTGGACGGCTTTACCCTGGGGATCAACGACGGCCTTCTTCGGGGTAACGATGATTTTGGCTTTCATGTCGGCGCGGAACAATCCCGCGAAACGGCCGCGGTCATGTTGGGCAAAGTGGCTGTCGGACGCCAGTTTTTTTTAACGCGGATGGATTTTACCCCCGGTAATCGGGCGGCCACCCGCTCCTCGTGGCGTGGGAAAGCAAGAGGCCTGCATGCCCCAGGTTCATGAGAATTGCCCGGCGGCGAAGCATTGCTTGAAAGAGGACCCCGACTCGCTAACATCTCTGCCTATGAAATTGCTGTGCGCTTTTGCGGTTTGGATTGGAATGGGTGTGGTGCTGGGAACCGGCATCCTGATGGCGGTCAAGGGCAGCCCTTGGCTGTTGATCGCCGGCCTGATCGGATTCGTGATCGCCGTCGGCAAGATCGGCTGCGCCACCCATTGATTTATTGTTTTCGCCCAGCAGTCATTGAAACCGTCCCGGGGCGAAGCCGCGATCCCTCGAATGTCTTGTCCGCGCCCCATCGTAAGGGTTGAATGGTCGCTATGAAAGCGGTGCAACTCTTCGCCCACGGTCTCCCCGGCCAATTTCAGGTTCGCGATTTGCCGGACCCCACTCCCGGTCCCGGCGAGGTGCTCATTCAGGTTTACGCCTGCGGACTGAATCACCTCGATCTCTGGCTGGAGGAAGGCCGGTTGCCCATTCCCATTCAATTGCCCCGCATCCCGGGCTGCGAAACTGCCGGACGCGTTATGGCCATCGGCGACAGCGTGAAAAACTGGAACGAAGGCGAGCGCGTCGCGATTCAATCCAACCTCTTCTGCGGCCAATGTGAATTTTGCGCGCGCGGCGAAGAGTCGCTCTGCCTGAACAGCGAAATGATAGGTGTGCAACGCGACGGCGGATTTGCCGAAAGGCTGGTCGTGCCGGAGCGCGCGCTCGTGCGGCTGCCGGACACGGTTGACTTTGAAACGTCCGCCGCGCTGACCCTGGCGGGCAGTACGGCCATGCATATGTTGACGAACCGGGTTCAGGTGCGGCCCGGAGACTGGGTGCTGGTCATGGGCGCCTCCAGCGGCGTGGGTTCGGCTGCCATCCAAATCGCCAGAAACCTCGGCGCACGCGTGATCGCCACCGCCTCCACGGCGGAAAAACAAAGCCTGGCCCTGAAACTCGGCGCCGAACACGCGGTCGATTCCCGTCAGGACGCCTGGCCGGTCGAGGTTCGCCGATTGACCGCCAAGCGCGGTGTGGACGTCGTCGTCGAACATATCGGGGGAAAAGTCCTGGGACAGGCCTTCAATTGCCTGGTGAGGGGCGGGACGATCGTGACCTGCGGCGCGACCGCCGGGCGTGAAGTGGAGCTGAGTCTCTGGCCTTTTTTCGTTAAGGAACATCGGCTCGTCGGCAGTTACGGACGTAATCGCGTTGACCTGGTCAACACGCTGGAATGGGCGTCATCCGGGAAAATCTATCCGGTCATCAATCGTATTTTCCCGTTGGTCGAAGCGCCCCGCGCCTTTGCCGCGCTGCGCGACCGCACCGTGCTCGGCAAATTGGTGGTCCGGACTTCGGCCTGGTAAAGCCGGATCTTGCTGCGTGGCACCATTTGGTGCAGACACCGTTCGGGAGTGAGTACAAAAAATGTTATAGCTATAACATTTTTTGTACTCATATTTCCATCCCGCGGCCTTGGTAATTGAGGCCTCATCGGTACGGCCGCATTGGCTCGCCGCTCGTTTCAAACCGTCCGTAGCGCAGCGCGAGCGCGGGCAGGACGAGCAGGTTGAGCAGTGTGGAAGTGATCAGCCCGCCGAGAATCACCAGCGCCATCGGCCCCTCGATCTCCCGTCCGGTTTCGCCGGAGCCCATGGCCAGCGGCAACAGGCCGAGCCCGGTGACCAGCGCCGTCATCAGAATCGGCGCCAATCGCTCCGTCGCGCCTCTCCAGGCGGCTTCCAGTCCCCAGGTCATTCCTTCCTGGCCAACCAGGTGTTCGAAGTGCGAAATCATCATGATCGAATTGCGCAAGGTGATCCCGAACAGCGTCACGAATCCGACCAGGGAACCGAGTGACAGCGAACCGCCGGTCGCGAAAACGGCCAGCACGCCGCCCACAAGAGCAAACGGCAGGTTGGCTAACACCAGCAGCAGGTTGCGTCCGCTGCCAAACACGATCGCCAACAGCAGCACGATTCCGGCGGCCGCGATCAGCGAGTGTAACAACAATTCCTTTCGCGCTTGTGCCTGTTCTTCCGCCGCGCCGCTGAAGACCGCATACACACCTGCGGGAAATTTGACCCGCGTTTCAATTTGTTTCCTTGCTTTGGCCACGAACGAGGCCAGGTCGCGTGTGCCCGGGTTGCAGGTGACGGCCTGTCGCCGCCGGGCGCCGTCATGCAGAATCGCGTAGCGGCCGGTGGTCAGGTACAGGTCGGCCAATTCGCGCAACGGCAGGCGCAGTCCCTGCGCGTTGTTCAACATCAGCGAGCCGACGCTTTCCGGTTCCCGGCGTTCGGACGGGTCCAGAACCACGGCGACGTCGAAAACCTTGTTACCTTCATAGGTCTGCGCGACGACGGCGCCCTGATAGGCGGTTTGAATGGCTTCCAGCACTTCGAGGGGACGGAATCCCAGTTGGGTCAATCGATCCGGCCGCAGCCGCACCGCCAGCCGCGGAGCGCCGGGCGGCGACTTCACCTGCACGTCGGCGGCGCCCAGCGAAGACAAAACCTGCGCGATTTCCTGCGCCTTTTGGTCCAGCACATCGAGTTCGTCGCCGAATACACTGATCACTACCTGCGCGGTCTCGCCGGCAATCGTCTCGCCAATCCGGTCCCCGAGAAACGTCAACACTTCGGATTGGATGCCGGGAAATTTTTCCAGGGTCGCCCGGATTTCCTCCTGCAACTTCGCTTCCTCCCGGCCCGGCAACGGATTCAGCTCGACGTGGAACTCGCTGCGGTGCGGTCCCCAGGTATCTTCGCCCATCTCGGCCCGTCCGATTTGTTGTTCCACCGTTTTGATGCGCGGATTCTTCCGCAACTCCAGTGAGAGCCGTTCGCCCAGCCGCAGCATCTCCGGCAGCGACGTTCCCGGAATCGCCGAAATCTGGAGCACAAAATGGCCTTCGCGAAATGCCGGCAGGAATTCACCGCCGAAATACGGCAAGGCGGCCAACGCGGCGACTACCAGAAAGACTGCCGACCCCATCACCGGCAGCGGGCGCCGGCTGACTTTTTCGAGCGCGCGCCGATGAAGGCTTTTCAACCGGAGCAAATACTTCGGTTCCTCGTGCGGCCCGGCCCGCGCGAGCAGCGCCAGGCATAATGCCGGTGTCACGGTCAGCGCGACGGCCAGCGACGCGAGAATGGCGAGGATGAACGCGATGCCGAGCGGCGCGAAGAAACGGCCTTGCAGTCCGGTGAGCGTGAGCACCGGCAGAAACACCAGCGCCACGATGAACGAGGCATAAACCACCGCGCTGCGCACCTCCAGCGAGGCGTCAAGCACCACTTGAAAAACAGCGCGCGAATCTTCAACCCGACGCCGCGCCCTCTCACCCCGTCCCTCTGCCCCTCCGAGGGGGAGAGGGTGCCCGGAGGGCGGGTGAGGGTCAGGTTCCTGGGCAGGGGACTGCGGTTCACGCGACTGGGTTGGCGCGGCTCCACTCGGTTCGCCAGCAGAGTGTGGAGCGTTCTCCCTCTCCCTGGGGGAGAGGGCCGGGGTGAGGGGAATCGTTGCGCCCGCACCGCCTGGGACTCTCTGTTTTGCGATACGCTCCCGCAATCGCCGCAATATGTTTTCCACGTCAATGATGGCATCGTCCACGACCACGCCGATAGCGACCGCCAGTCCGCCCAGCGTCATGGTGTTGATGGTGGCGCCGAAACGGTCGAGCACGATGAGGGCCGCGAGCAATGACAGAGGAATCGCGGTGAACGAAATGAACGCCGTCCGCAGGTCGAGCAAAAACAGAAACAGCACAACGGCCACGAGCGCCGCGCCGAGCAGCAGGGATGATTTCACATTGCGCAGCGCGTTCTCGATGAACGTGGCGGGCCGGTGCAGCCGCGGAATGTACTGGATCCCTTCCCCTTCAAACACCGGTTTCATTTCCTCCAGCACACGCTCGACGGTCTCCGTCACTTCCAGGGTATTGGCGCCGTATTGGCTGGCCAGCGCCACCAGAATGCCCGGTTTGCCCATGATGAGCGCGTCGCCGAACTTCGGTTCCGGCGCTTCGACCACGTTCGCGACGTCTTTCAACCGCAGGGCCCGACCTTCACGTTGCCTGATGACGACTTCGCCAATTTGACCGGGAGTGAGCGACTGGCCTTCGGTTTGGATCACGACGCGTTGGGCCGCGGTCTCGGTGAAACCCGCGCCGCGCACCCCGGTCGCCTCGCGCGCCGCGTTCAACACGTCCTGAATGGAAAGCCCAAAGGCGATCAAACGATCCTGTCTGACTTGAATCTGGAGCTGACGCACTTCGCCGCCGAAGACGGTGACCTTGGCCACGCCGGCCACCGCGAGCAAACGCGGACGCACGGTCCAATCGGCGAACGTCCGCAACGCCATCGGCGACAGTTTGTCGGAGAGCAGGCCGAACTTGAGTAAATCCATCGTGGACGACGTGAGCGCCGACATTTTGGGCGACTTCACTCCCCTGGGCAGTTTGCCGCCCAGCGCCGCCAGCCGCTCGGCCAACATCTGGCGCGCCACATAGATGTCCGTGGCTTCTTCGAAGACGGCGGTGATGACCGACAGGCCCTGGATCGACTCCGAGCGAATCGATTGAAGATGGCCGACGCCGTTCAGCTCGCTTTCGATCGGCCGCGTCACCAACACCTCGACCTGTTCCGGAGCCAGGCCGGGCGCTTCAGCCTGGACGGTCACCTGCGGCTGCACGAATTCGGGAAATACGTCCAGCTTCGCATTCGTCGCGACGAAGATTCCGTAACCGACGAGCACACACGCCAGTGTGATGACGACGCCGCGAAAGCGCAGGGAAAGTTCAACGATGCGTTTGAGCATTTGCCTTTGGCCGCGCTCCGGTTCGTCCGGCCGGATTCATCTAATCCCTTGTCCCGCTCACAAAACTGCTGGCGCTGAGTTCCCCGGAGAGAATCGTCTGCGCGCCGTTCACCACGATCCGGTCTTTGTCGGTCACACCGGAGGCAAGGAACCAGCCGTTTTCGGCCGGACGATCGAGCAAGATTTCGCGGCGCGTGAATTCCTGCTCGCCCGTCTGGAGGTAAACCCACGCCCGGCCTTCGTGGCGAATCACCGCCGGGCCCGGGACGATGACGCCGCTCAACGGTTCGCCGGCGATTTTCAAATAACCCGTGACGACGGCGTTGGGCGAAAAGCCGGGGGGTCTCCCCGCAATCAGAAATAAAAATCCCTGGCCCTGCGTTTGTGGATCGACGGCCGGGGCCGTGTCAAAAAACTCCCCGGTGACCGGCTGCCCGTTGTCACCGAGCGGGACAAGCCGCGCCGATAAAGGGGCCGAGCTTCGACGTTCTCCGCCGGGCAGATCAACGCGGACCAGCGTGCGTTCACCGGTCGTTAACGATTTGACGAATGCCGGCGGATCGTCGCGCTCCGGAATGGCTTTGCCCCATTCCAGCATCGTTCTCGTGCGCAGGGATTCAGCGAGTAACCGGTCGCGTGTCGCGGTGGCGTCGGCAGCCTGCAGCGCGCGGGCCGACGCATTGTTCCCCGCGGCCAGGGTTCGCAAACGTTCGAACTCGCGCCGGGACGTTTCCGCCGCCACCTGGGCCTGCGCCAGGTCCGTCATCAGCGCGGCCAACGGCGCCGGATCGAGGACGCGACCGTAGCCGTTGAGCTCCGGCTGCCACTGCGTCGCCGCCGGACTTTCCACTTTCAGTCCAATCCGCTTCTGTGTTTCCGCGTCGAACGCGACAATGGTTTCCCCGTTCGGGCTGCGTTTGAGCCGCGACTTTTCGGCCTTCGATTCTTGCTTTTCTTTATCGGCCTGTTCGCGCCGGGGAAGGAAAAAAGAAGTCAAAATCCCGCCCAAAGCGAAAGCGGCGATGCCAGTGCAAATGGATTTCGCTCGCGGGTTCACGGCCGGCCCTCCTTCGGCGTTGATGGTTCACTCCCACGTCGCGGGGTGTCAACCAGGGATGAAAGGGAACCGGTCCCTTCCGTCGAATCCATCGGCCGTTGCAGCGCGTCCTCCAACGCGCCGAGAGATTGTTGCCATTTCGCCTGTCCGTCGAGCTGAGCGAGCAGGGCGGTGCCCAGTTCGAACTGAACGTTGAACAGATCGAGCTGATCCACCGCGCCCGCTTTCAATTGCGCTTCGACGGATTGCTGCTGTTGCCGTTCGGCGGAGAGCAGAGCGTCCGTCGTAACCAACCGCTCTTGTGCCGTTCGATGAGCCGCGACGGCGCGGTCAATTTCGCCAATCACCCTTGCTTGCAGGGCGGTGAAACGGGCGGCGGCTTCCTCGCGGCGCGCGTTGGCTTCGGCAATTGGGCCCTGGTTTTGGTTGAGCACCGGCAACTCGAAGGTGACGCCCAGCGTCCATTTGTTGTCGCCCTGGTCGTATTGATAGCCGGGACTCAGGTGAATGTCGGGGTATTGTCTGGCGATTTGAAGTTGCAATTCCGCTTCCGCGGCGGCGTAGGCCGCCAGCGCGCTGAGAATATCCGGGCGGCCCTGGAGGGCAAGGCGGCGCGCTTCGGCTGAAGTCAGGTCGTCGGTCGCTCGTTCGGAAAAGTCAAACGCCAGTTCGAGGCCCTCGAGCGCGTTTCCGCTTACGCCCAGCGATTCCGCCAGGCGCATGCGGGCTTCGGCGCGTTTCGCTTTCGTGTCGTCCAAATCGAGCCGCGTTCGGTTGAGGGCGATGCGCGCGGCGGTCAGCTCCGGTTGCGAAATCCCGCCGACGGCGAGCCGTTGTTCGAGCAGTTTCACGATTTGTTCCTGCACGCCGCCGGCTTGCCATTCCAGGAGCGCGGCGCGGCGGTCGGCGATGACGGAATCGAGCAGGCCGGCGTGCACCCGGCTCCGCGCCTGCCAGGCGACCGTCGCGATGTTCAGCCAGGCGGACTCGGACAGATGTTGCGCTCTGGCGACGCGATGGCCGCGCTTGCCGGCGGTTTCCACGGACACGTCCACGCTGAAAAACGGAATCCAGGGCGACAAACCGTTCGCGGCGCTGAAGTCATATCCCGGAACGAGATTGAGGCTCGGGTTGGGACGACCGCCAGCCGTGCGCGCGCCCGCCTGCGCGACGCGCCACTGCGCGCGCGCGACGTCGAGGGTCGGATGAAAATAAAACGCGGCGAGTGTGAGCGCTTTCAAATCCCACGATTTGAGCGGCCAATGTTCCGGCTCATGGCCGAGGTTTTGTTCGAGGAATTCCTTCAAGCCCTCGTCGTCCAGCCGGCGGGCGTCGAGTTCCGTGGCCATGCGCGCCGGTGAAATCGGTTGCGGTTCAAACCGGGCGCAACCGGCGAGGCACACGGCGAGGAGGATGACTCGTTTCATGAAACGGCCTGCGTCTTTGGCGGAATATTCACGGCGGTGCGGCTTCATCTCTATAAGAGCAGTGTGCGGTCTTCAAGGTCTTTGTAACCCGCATTGTCTTCGCGGAACGGGCAAAAACTTCATCCTCGTTCGTGACCTCGACTGAGTGCCTGGGTTCGATGACGAGGACGAGGAGGACGACGAGGACGATCTGGTTCGTCCTGGCCGCGCCGGCACTCTGGCGATTGCTTCCGGCTTGAAACCGGTTAACCTCTCTGCATGTCTGACCCACCGCTTCAGGTGTTGGCCGTCGTCGGAAGTTTGAACCCGTCGTCCGTGACGCGCGCCGTGATTCTCCGGGTTGCGGAACGCCTGCGCGCCGACAGTTGTTCGGCGGATGTGCTCGATTTGGAAAAGGAACCTTTGGCGCTCTACAACCCCGACACGGCTTACGACGCGCCGGGTTTCCAGGCGCTGCAGCCCCGGGTGGAGCGGGCGGACGTTTACCTGCTCGGCACGCCCGATTACCACGGCGGCATCAGCAGCGCGATGAAGAATTTTCTCGACCATTTCTGGCGCGAGTTTGCCGGCAAACTGTTCGCTACCATTGTCGCTTCTCACGAAAAGGGGCTGACGGTGACCGACCAACTGCGCACGGTGGCGCGCCAATGCTACGCCTGGGCGCTGCCCTACGGCGTGTCGTTCGCGGAACAAGAGGACGTGCGCGACGGCCGGATTGCGAGTGACGCGCTCAACGACCGGCTGGAATTGCTGGTGCGCGACGTGCGCGTTTACGGCACGTTGCTGGCGCGGCAACGTCGGGCCGACCTGGCGGGAACAGAGCCGGGATTTATGGCGCGGCACCGGAAGTGACCGGCTCGACGCCGTTCTTCACGCGCATTACGACCCAACTCCATGGATTCGTGGCAGTGATTGGTTCTGGCCCGGGCCCACCGTGTGAGGCGCGTCATCTCGCGGCTCGACACGATCTTAAATCCCCAAGTACGTTGGCGCCATGCGAATCGTGACTTCGGTGGCGGCAATGCAGCGGCTGGCCGGGCAATGGAAGCGACGAGGAGTGTCCGTCGGTTTTGTGCCGACGATGGGTTATCTCCATCAGGGCCATGCCAGCCTGCTCACCAGGGCGCGGCAACGAGCCGGCCGACGCGGCGTCGTGGTGGTCAGCATTTTCGTGAATCCAACACAGTTTGCTCCCGGCGAAGACCTCGCAAATTATCCCCGCGACCTGCCGCGCGATAAGAGTCTCTGCCAGGACGCGGGCGTGGATGTGCTGTTCGTGCCCGATGAAAGGCAGATGTATCCGGCGAAAGACGGCGCCGGCTTCAGCACGTTCGTGGTCGAGGAGGTCTTGTCGCGGGGAATGGAGGGCGCTTCGCGTCCCGCGCATTTTCGCGGCGTGACGACGGTGGTGGCCAAGCTGATCAACATCATGCTGCCGGATGTCGCGGTGTTTGGGGCAAAGGATTTTCAGCAGGCGGCGATCGTGAAGCGCATGGTGCGCGACTTGAATTTTCCCGTGGAAATTATCCTGGCGCCTACCGTGCGCGAGCCGGACGGCCTGGCGCTGAGTTCGCGCAACAAATACCTGTCGCCGGAACAGCGCGAACAGGCCGTGGCATTGTGGCAGGCCATTCAGCAGGCCCGCCAGACGGTGCGAGCCTCGAGAAAACCCGTTCCGTCGGGCCGGTTGAAGTCGGAGCTGAAATGGCTGATCGAGACGCGCCCCGCCGCGCGGGTCGATTACATCGAATTCTTCAACCCGGAAACGTTGCAACCGCTGCCGAAGGTGCAGCGCGGCGCGCGCATGGCACTGGCGGTGTTTGTGGGCAAGACCAGGTTGATTGACAACGGACGACTGTAGCCTCGAAATTCCGGCATGATTCGGATCAAACGAGTTTACGAACCGGCGGCGGCGACCGACGGCGCGCGTTTTCTGGTGGACCGCCTCTGGCCGCGCGGCGTGAAGAAGGATGCATTGCGGCTGGCCGGCTGGCTGAAGGAGGTCGCGCCCGGTGACACGCTGCGCAAGTGGTTCAATCATGACGCGTCCCGCTGGGATGAATTTCAACGCCGATACTTTGCGGAACTGGATGAGAAACCGGAAACAATCCAACCGCTTTTGCAGGCCGCCCGACGCGGCACGGTGACGTTGCTCTTTGCCGCGCGCGATGCGGACCACAACAACGGCGTCGCCTTGAAGGTTTATCTGGCCGCGCGGTTGAGAGATTAGTATCAAGATGCCGTTTCAATGTTTTTGACTTGCCGGCGCGGAGATAAAGACCGAGTTTACTCGCCGCAATTTTTTTGGCGGAAGACCGTCAGAGTCAACCCGGCGGATCGGTCTTTCGATTCCGATGGCGCGCTTAGCTCAGCGGTAGAGCACTTCCTTCACACGGAAGGGGTCGCAGGTTCAAACCCTGCAGCGCGCACCATCCGCGACGCCGGCAAAGGCGTTCTCTCCTGACGACGACCCGCCGCGCCTGTTGGCGCAAGTTCGTTGCTCGTTTTTGAGAGTGTTGCTTCCGCCGGCGAGTGTTCCAATTTCAGTCAGCCATCCACAAACTGGATGGTCATCTCAATCGAAAGGTGACAGAATGTCGTGTTCTTCCCCGTTTCACCGCCTGCCTTCAACCAGTGCGCCCGGTTTTTCGTTGAAACGGAAGGAAAAAACCTGCGGCAGGTCTCCTGCTATATCGGCCTGGTGACAAATCTGAGAGCACCAACACTGAAATGAACAAGATCCTAATCATTGATCACGACCAGTCGTTTCGCGCCACTCTGGCGGCAACGCTGGAGAACCAGGGATTCGAAGTTTTGCAGGCCGGCACTGGCGCGCAAGGAATTCAGATGGCCCGAACCGGGTCGCCCAACCTGATCCTGTGCGATATCGATCTGCAAGGTCTCGGAGGCAACCTCATTCTGTACGCGGTCCGGCGCGATCCGCAGCTCGCCGCAATTCCCTTCGTGCTGATGTC
>Ga0137368_10007404_pt1 | contig 11415 bp, 11 predicted proteins | sample SagtaG_13_FD_104917 | JGI IMG/M metagenome (GOLD analysis project Ga0137368, IMG submission 104917) | Vadose zone soil microbial communities from Sagehorn Ranch, Mendocino, California, USA - Sage1_L_100_16 metaG | ecosystem: Environmental > Terrestrial > Soil > Vadose zone | place: USA...
CATGCGTGCCGCCCGACGAGTAGTGCGGGTGGTGGAAGAACGGAATTTTCCAGTCGGAACCGGAGTTGGCAAGCTCGCGTTGCAGCCAGGCGACCTGGTCGCGATCCATATAGTTGCTGTCGAGCGCGAAGAAGCGCACGTTGCCCTTTTTGAATGTGTAGTACCGCTCGCCGTTCATGTTGAACGGCTTGTAAAAACGCTGGTTCGGATCGTCGTGATTGCCGAGCGCCGCATAGAACGGGATCTTGGCGTCGAGCAATGGCTTGTATGGCAGCTCGAACTTCCGCACGAAATCCTGCGGACGCTCCGAGCCGTACATATTATCCCCAACCATCAGGACGAATTCGAACGGAAACACGTCGTGCGAGTTTGCGAGCATCACGCCCGTTTCATACTGAGCGCGATCGCCCGTGCCGCTGTCGCCAAGGGCAGCGAAGCGTACGGAGTTGGCCGCGACCGAGGGAGCGGTCTCACCCGCCGCGCCTGCGCCGATCGTGCGCGCAGCTGCCGAAGGAGCCGACGTCGCAACCGCCGTGCTCCGCGCAGGTTTTGTCTGGGGAGCGATTTGCGCCGGGGCTGCGCAGGCAAGCGCCAGGAGGACCAGTACTAAATGTAGAACACGCGAGTGTCTTGACATGATCCAGCCTCTCCACACAGTGAATGGTTACATCGGTATCGGAAAGACATTGGTCACGATGTCCGCGACGTAGTTGCCTTCGACGTCGCGAAGGATCAGATTGCGGTACACGATCCGGTATTCGAGCTCCGGTGGCAAATCAGGCAAAGCTTTGAGGAGATTCGGTGGAAACGTAGCCAGCGGAATCGTCGTCGGGTAGAGCATGTTGATGCCGATCTTGACCCCCTTCGGCAATTCGATGATGAGCGCCTTGCGTTCCGCAGCTGTCCGCTTTGCGAAATCCGCCCTGATCGTCTGCTCCAGGTACGGCACGTACTCCTTCACGAGCAGGTCGCCAGGTTTGGCACTGCTCCGAGCTTTGATCAGCGCTTCGCCGAGGGCGCGCTCGCGCGCCGAAATCTTGGCGGGATTCGACGTTTCGGTGAGCTGCGGCACCGTATCTTCGACCTTATTGCGGAGGACGACGTATTCCCTGATGCGATCCTGGAATGCTTTGGTCGCCATCGCGGCTGGATTGGCAGCTTGCGCTCGGTCGGCCGATGCCGCAGCCTTCGCGATCGACACCGTGTCCCGCGCCGATCGCGCGTGCGGCGTCGTTTGACTGACACACACGACGAAGAGCGTTACTACGGTCGTGGTGAGCGCAAATCTCATCTGTTACTCCTCGGACAGACACTAATGAGTTCAAGATAGCTTCAAGCTACGTACCAGAGACCCGGTGCCGGGTTCCAAGGTTCCCAGGTGCCAACGGACTCGTTTCACGGTGCCACGGTGCTGGTTCAGCACTTTGGAACTGAGAACCTTCGCACTTTCGCACCTCGGACACTTCAAACGTTGGAACTTTGGAGCTCTTTCACGTTTCCGATGGACACGGAGGCCCGTCGGCGATTTGCCGAACGCGAACCTTGAACGCGCGCACCCAGTCCGCGACCGCTGAGCTGCGCCGAAAGATGCCTAGCGGATCGTCGAAGCGCGAGGTCGTGAAGAGATCCGTCAACTGCCGATCGGTAAACCGCGTGAGCATGTCGGCAAGGAAGTGCCGCCCTTGCTCCGAAATATGTGCCTCCCCGAAGGTCGCGCCGTCGAACGGGAGCTTGCGCATGGAGGTCAGACACATCGCCCGGTTTTCCCAAATGGGCGCGTTCGTCCATCCCTCGAGGTTGACTTTTGCAGGACCAAAGGTGGATCCCAAATCCTGCAGCAGCAAGAACGGTTGCCGGCAGGTCTCTCCTTTTTGCCAGTCGGACTGTGAGAGGCACACGAGACGCTGGTTGTCCGCCTTGTTATCCCAATGCGCGAGAAAGACGGACAAGAGGCGCAGCGCATCGACGTGCGCGCGCGGCGCGCCGCCGGCGTCGGCTCGGACCTTATCGAGCTCGAACATCGCCCAGCCCGCCAGGCGATCCGTTTCGAGCTCGCGACCCTCGAACTTCGTCTCGATGGCTGCCCACTCGAAGTCTTCGTAGTCGTCGTAGCTGACCATCAGCGACTTATAGAGCTTCTCTGCTTGAGTAATTTCGACGGCTTTCATCACGGAAAACGGTTCTTCGGGACAGCCGTAGCAGCGCAGACGTTCGACGTACTGCATGTAGTCGCTGCCAAAACCAAGCGCCCGCAACAAACGCGTTGACGCGACTTCGGCCGGCACTTCGCCCGTCTTGCCGTACTTCACCCGTATGTGTTCGCCGCTTTCGAGGCTGCAATCGAATTTCGGCGTCGTGCCGCCAAGCTCCGTCACGCGAAATCGGCAGCGAACAACGCGCGGGTCTCGGGAGTCGTCCGCAAAGCTGACGCGCTCGATTGCAACGCTTGGCGGATGCCACACTTGTGCGCGCGCAAGCAGCTCCTCTCGTTCGGCGTCCGTGATCACCTTGGGTTTGGTCTTCGGCCGATCGTCGTGCCAGGTGGGGGGACCCGTACCAGGTCCGGCGGCGCGAACTGTTGCTTCAACGGGCGGAGGAAGCGGCCGCGCCGTGCCCCGGTAGGGGCGCAGGAACCGCGCTGTCCCACCGAGGAGAAGTGCTATCGCCGCAACGCCGAGCGTGACCCGGATAGCTCGTCGGTAGCGACGCATGCCTGAGATGTTGCAATCGGCGCGCCGTGCTTCGGATTTGTCCTCACAGTTGACCAGATGGGATCGGCGCTACATATCTCCGGCTCTCCGGCGCCGCGTGATCCACGCTCTGCTTAGCACGGCTCTTGCTCGACACCTTTGCATGAGACGCACATCTTGTCTTATAGGAACCCTCATCGCGCTGAGCTTGGTCGCCACGTCGGTTGCTGTCGCGCAGACGCCGAAACGCGCCGCGACGCACGCCGACCCAACATCAATAGACCGTGTTCTCGCGACGCAAGTCGCGCTCGATCGTGCGGGCTTCTCGCCCGGGGAAATCGATGGAAAACGCGGCAAGAACACGGATCGTGCGCTGCGTGCGTTTCAACAAGCGCACGGCTTGCCCGAGACCGGCGAGCTCGATCCGGCTACGCTCAAGCAGCTCGGGCCCGTCGTCCAGAATCCGCTATCGAGCTACGCGATCAGCGCCGAAGACGCCGCAGGTCCCTTCACGAAAGCAATCCCAAAGGACATGATGAAGCAGTCGGAGCTCCCGTCCATGGGCTATACGTCCATCCGCGAGTTGCTCGCGGAACGATTTCACGCGAACCTCGCATTGCTCGCGCGGCTCAATCAAAAGTCGCAGTTCAACGAGGGCGACGTGATCACGGTGCCGAATGTCGAGCCGTTCTTTCCTCCGGTGAAGGGGCAAGCCAGCGGTGATGCAACTGCCGCCCGCGGTGCCGATCAACCGAGCGGTCGCGGCGCGCCGGCCGGTCGCGCAAACAGCGCGGCACGCGGCACGACCAACGACGCCACGCGCACGGGAGCGCCGCGAAGCGATCTCGTGATTACCGTCACGGATACCACGAAGACGTTGACGGTTCAAGACGCCGCGGGCAACGTCGTCTTCTTCGCGCCGGTGACCGTCGGCAGCACTCACGACCCGTTGCCGGTCGGCGACTGGAAAGTCAACGGCGTCCAGCGCAATCCGGCGTTCAATTACAACCCGGAGCTCTTTTGGGATGCGAATCCGACGCAGTCAAAGGCGAAGCTGGCGCCGGGCCCCAATAATCCGGTCGGGTCTGTCTGGATTGATTTGAGCAAGGAACATTACGGCATCCACGGCACGCCCGAGCCTTCGCGCATCGGCTACACCGAGTCGCACGGGTGCATTCGTCTGACCAACTGGGACGCTGTGCGGCTGGCGCAGCTCGTGGGACCCGGAACGAAGGTCGTTCTCCGTTGAGGCGTTATGCGCAGACGGCGCCGCTTCTTTCGCGATGACGTGCTCGCGCCGTGGCTCACGTTACTGATCATCCTCGGCCTGTGGTGGGCGGGCGCAACGCTGATCGGACAGCCGTCGTCCGCCGTCGCGCCGCCTCGTTATGTCGCACCTCCGTCGGCGGCCGACCGTATTACGCCTGCCGCTCCGCCTCCTTTGCCCCGCGAGCGTATGTCGCCGGATGCCCCCGATCCGCATCCGGCACTCGAGGCACTGCATCCCACAGCGTCCGCGCCGCCGCCGCCCGTGCTCACCGAAGGCGATCTGGGCGAGTTGCACGCGCGGCGGTTGACAATTCCCGTGCAGGGCATTCAGCCATCGCAGATCGCCTCGAATTTCAACGACGACCGGGGCACCGGCCGAAAACACGAGGCGCTGGACATCATGGCGGCACGCGGAACGCCGGTGCTTGCCGCAGAAGACGGTCGCATCGTGAAGCTGTTCACGAGCGCGCGAGGCGGCTTGACGATTTACCAGTTCGATCCGTCAGAGCGGTTTTGTTACTACTACGCGCACCTGGATCGCTACGCTCCCGATCTCAAGGAGGGGCAAACCGTGACGCGCGGCCAAACGATCGGTTTTGTCGGGACCACGGGCAACGCTCCGCCGAATTCGCCGCATCCGCACTTCGCGATCAACAAGTTGGACGCGAGCAAAAAATGGTGGGAAGGCGTAGCGCTCGATCCCGCCCTGGTGCTGAAGTGATGGGCGGCCCCGTCGAACACGCCTGTGCCGGCCCGTTCAGCTTGCACCATGGCGTCGTTTACTGGCATTCTGAGGGAAGGTCGAATTTCGACAAATAGGTGTGGTGACTCTCTCGAATTCCTCGAAGTCGTTCGTCACGACGCAGCCCGAATGGACTCTCAACGGCGCGTTGCTGACGCATGGCGAAGAAGCTGTCGCACGTGTGGCGCAGGGGCCGTTTCTCTGGATTGAAGGTGCGTGGGAGGCTGACGTCTCAATCCTGCCCGTCGAAGTCCCGGAAGGCATGGAGTCGATTCGTCTGAACGTGCGTGTTACGCCTGACACCCTGAGGCGGTGGCGTGATGTCGGAATCAATCCGTTCATCGAGGCGCGCGCGCAGTTGAAGATCCACTGGCAATCGGCCAAAGCCGGCCGGGTTGACACACTTACCCTCCTTTAGACGACCCGTGGCAAGACTGCCACGGGCTTTCGCGAGCGCGATATGATGTCGCCGGGCTCATGCGCGCCTGCTTCCCTTTTGTAGTCTCGATTGCTCTTTGTTCCGTCGTTGCTCAGGCCCAGACGGCCGAATCGCCGACGACACGCGAAGAGGCTCTTCGGAAACAGCGGGAGGCCAAAGCTGCCGCTCTTCGTCCGAATAAGCCCGACAAGGTTCAACAGGCGTTGACCGCCATCGAGGAGCGTGGCCTCTTCCTGACGGCACGTGACGGATTTCACCCGAAGATCGGCAATCTCACGACGGGCAGCGGCTTCGCGCTGGGTGTCGGATACCGCAACCGCGCCATTTTCAACCGCTACGGAGCGCTCGACACATTCGGCGCCGTGAGTCTTCGCAAATACTGGGCGCTCGAAGCGCGAACCATTTTTCCCGACCTCGCGCGCGGCCGTATCAGCGCCGAAACGGTTGCCAGCCTTCGGGAATATCCCTCGGAGCATTTCTACGGTCTCGGTCGTGATGCTCGCCGCGAAGACAACAGCAGTTTTCTCCTGCGTACGGCACGCGTCGGCGGTCGCGCCGCCGTCCGGATCTTCCCGCTGCTCAGTGTCGGCGGCGGCGTCGATTATCTGCAGCCACGGGTTGGCATTGGTCGCGCGAGCGGAATTCCCACCACGCAGCAGTTATTCGGCGCTTCGAATCTCACCGGGTTGTTTCAGCGCGCCGATTTCCTGCGGTCATCGATCTTCGCCGAGTTCGATTATCGCCAGCCAAAGAACGCGCGCCAGGGCGGGTATTACCGCGTCGAGCGCAGTCACTACGACGATCGCTCGACAGGCACGTTGACGTTCAATCGCACCGATGTCGACCTGCGTCAGTACATCGGCTTTCTGTCGGGACGACGTGTCATCGCGCTCCGTGGCGTGGTGTCGACCACCGACTCTGCGGGTTGCGGGACGACCTGTCAGGAAGTCGGCCGTGGCGTGCCCTTTTATTTCATGCCCTACCTCGGCGGCAAAGATTCGCTCAGAGGATTCCGAAATTATCGTTTCCGCGGCCCGCATTCGCTGCTGCTGCAAGGCGAATATCGATGGGAGATTTGGTCGGGTCTCGAGGGCGCGCTGTTCTACGACACCGGCAAAGTGGCGCTGGATCGAGACGATCTGAATCTCAAACAGCTCGATCGCGCCTATGGCTTCGGGTTTCGCTTCAACACGGACAACGCTGTCATCATGCGCTTCGACGCTGCATTTGGAAGCCGCGATGGCAAGCGGCTGCACATGATCATGGGTGGTGTGTTTTGAGCAGGCGGCTCGTTCTCTGCGCCGTGTCCGTGCTGGCGCTTGCCGCCGGCGGCGCCGTGGCCTTCACTGCGGGTCCTCGGTTCTATCCGGACGATCCGATCTGGGTCGAGGATGACAAGGCGTTCGATGCGTCGACGGCGCTGCCGTTGGAGGATACCAACGGCTACGACTTTCTGGTGAACACGGTCATGCACCCGGGAGACTCGCAGCCGTCGCGTGCGCTCAACGTCAACACGCTGGACGAGGTGCCTGACTCGAGCTGGTTCATCAATCGCATCGGCCGGCATGAGATGTCGACGGCGGAGATCGTGCGCGGTCCCGATCGTTTCGATCGGATCGATCTCACGGGCTGGAACGTGTCAGCGGGAAAAAGCAGCGGGGCGCAGCCCGGCTTTCGCATGACCGATCGTGAAGGCCACACGTGGCAGATCGAGGTGGATCCTCCATCGAACCCGGAGCTCGCAAGCGGCGCGGAGATCATCGGCACGGCGTTCTACCACGCGTTTGGGTACTACACGGTTGATGTGTATCTCGCGGATCTCGATGCCGATAGGCTCGTCATCGCCGATACCGCGACGATTAGAGATCCGCTCAATGGAAGGCGGCGCAGATTCACGCGCCGCGATCTCGACGACGTGCTCCGGCGTTCGGCGCGGCGTGCGGATGGCCGGTACCGCGTGCTGGCGAGCCGCTTTGCCGACGGCAAACCCCTCGGCAATTTCCGGTACTACGGCACCAGACCCGACGATCCGAACGACATCGTCCCGCACGAACACCGCCGCGAGCTGCGCGGTGCGCGGGTTTTCGGCGCGTGGCTGAATCACGACGACTCGCGCGGCATCAACAGCCTCGATTTTGTCGAGACGACGAACGGGCGATCCTGGGTGAAGCACTACATGTTCGACTTCGGCTCCATTCTCGGCAGCGGCACGATCTACGCGCAGCGCCACCGCGCCGGCAACGAGTACATCTTCGAGAACAAGCCAGGTTGGCTCACCCTGGCGACGCTGGGCTTATATATCCGGCCCTGGATGCTGATCGACTATCCCGACGTACCGCCTGCGGTGGGTCGACTGGAAGCCGACGCGTTCGATCCGGAAGCGTGGAAGCCCGAATACCCGAATCCTGCGTTCAGACTCATGCGCCCGGACGACGCCTTCTGGGCGGCCCGGATCGTGGCGTGCTTCAAAGACGCGGACATTCGAGCGATTGTGGAAAAAGCTCGGTACACAGATCCGAAGTCGACCGATTATCTGACTCGCACGATCATCGCGCGGCGCGACAAAGTGCTGCGCGTGTGGCTGAACGAGGTGAATCCGGTCGTCGACCCAACCCTCACGGCTGGCGGGGCGCTGTCGTTTGCGAATGCCGCGGTTGACGCAGGAGCGGCCACTCCCGCGGAGAGTTATTCACTGCAGTGGTTTAGTTTCGATAACGCCACAAACACCAGGACAAACGTGGGCGACATGGTGGCGGCCAACGGCCTTGCGGCGCAGGCGCCCGCCGCTTTGCTGCAGGGGCACGAGTACATCGGCGTCACTATCGCCGCGAAACACGCCACGCAGAAAGCATGGGCGAAGCCGGCGACGTTCTACTTCCGCCGCGACGCAGCGCGCTGGAAGTGGGTTGGTGCAGAGCGCGAGTAGCGCACGCGTCTCCCGTACGGGCACCGACACGTACAGGCCGCAGAGACACAGGGAAAAAGTTATTGCGGTCTTCCCGTGAATTGCCTCGATGGTTGCCTCTAGTGGCTTCGATCGTCTGGCGAGCGGTATCGTGCGGTTGCAGATACAACTCGGACAAAAGTTTCTCTGTGTCTCTGTGGCTTCGTTGGCGCGTCTCAAAAGATTTCTCCAAAGAAGCTCCAGAACCACTCCTGCGATTTTTCGAGCACGCCGCGTTTTGCCCACTCTTCCAGACTGAGGCGCTTCGCGCGTGAGATGTCGTTTTCAAAATCACGCGTCAGGGCGCCGGCCAGCCCTGGATCCGCGACAGCAAGCGTGAGCTCGTCGTTCAGTTCGAGCGATCGATTGTCGAAGTTTGCCGATCCCGCGATGCTGAAGACGCCGTCCACCATCGTCGCCTTCACGTGCATCATCGTCGGCACATATTCGTAGATATCGAAGCCGTTCTCGAGCAACCGTTCGTATGCCTGACGGCTCGCAAACTTCACCGGCTTGGCATCGGTGATGTCGCCGTCGGTCAGGATGCGAATGCGCACGCCGCGCGCTCTCGCGGCGTTCAGCGCCCATTCGGTGGATTCATCGAGTATGAAGTAGGGTGATTCAATATCGATGGTGCGCCGAGAGCCGGCGATGGCGAGCAGATATAGGAGCTTGACGTTGCTCGCGCCGCCGGTCGGATTGCTCCAAACGACCATCGTCCGTGTCGCGGCGTTACGGGGCGGCCGCTCTGGATCCAGAGCGGGTACTGACTGCCCGCCCGATTCGAGCCAGTTCTCGTAAAAGGATGCTTCGAGCGAACGCACGCCAGGTCCCATCACTTGCAACTGCGTGTCGCGCCAGTGCTCTTCGGCGTCGGCGTTTCCGATCCAGTGGTCCGCGATTCCGATGCCTCCGGTGAAAGCCACATCGCCGTCCACCACCAGGACTTTCCGATGCGTGCGGTAATTGGTCTCTTCGAGCGTCCACGGGCGAATCGGGTTGAACTTGACGAGCGTGATGCCCGCGTCTTTGAGCTTTTTCATCGTCGCTGTCGAAAGCTGCGCGCCAAAGGCGTCCAGCACGATTCGCACGACGACGCCGCGCGACGCGGCGTCGACCAGGGCCGCGGTGAATTGATCGCCCACCTCGCCGTCTTCGTAGATGTAGCTCTCCATGCTGATACGCGAATGCGCCCGGCGGATCGCATCGAGCATCGGCGGAAAGACCTCGCTGCCGTTGCGCAGCACCTCGAACTGATCTCCCGTATGAATGGGGGCGCCGACCAGTGACGCGACGTACTCGGCAAATCGCGGGTCGTCCGCCGCGATGGGACTTTGCACCCGGAGCGTTTGCTGGTCCTGCGCGATGACCAGCAGCGCCGCTGTCACCAGGAACACCACCGCCAGCCAGAATCGCCAACCGCGCATCCAGCTCTTCATCTCTGTTCTCGACTGCAACATACGAGCCTAGCTGAGCCCGCTTCTTGCACCCAGCCACCGGTGAGGAGTTGACACAAATCGACGAGCTTGCGACAACTGGCGTCTGGCTGGTGGCGCTCCTTGCGATCGCAGCCATCGCGGTCCCGGCGTTCTGGCGTGTGCAATCAGCCATCAGGATTCGCCGTGCAGGCGAGCGTCCCATGCACTCGACGCGTGTTGCGCTTTGGCGTCCGGCCGGACGCGTCGACACGTTGGATCTCGCGGCGGGTCCTGGGGGACGGGATGGGGCGCCGCTTCCGCCATTCACATTTGTCGAAGAACATCTCGCCGGCACTCGGCCCTGTGTGTCACTGCGCGACGCCCGCGGTCGCGCGTGGCGTGTGAAGTGGGGCGACGAGGTCCAGGTTGAGGCCCTCGCGACGAGGCTCGCGTGGGCAGCGGGCTACTTTGTGGAAACCACTTACTTCGTTCGCCAAGGACGTCTCGAGGGACTCCGCGACCTCACCCGCGCGTCGAGCTGCTTCGGCGAAGGCGGTGTGTTCCAGAACGCGCGATTCGAGCTCGAGGAGGAGATGGTCATCAAACACTTCGACGAACACAGCTGGGCCTGGAATGACAATCCGTTTATCGGCACGCGCGAGCTGAACGGATTGAAGATCGTGATGATGTGGTTGTCGAACTGGGACGCGAAGGACGTCCGTGACGTCGCGCGCGGATCGAACACCGCAGTCTTTGAATATCCAACCCGTCAAGGGCATCGTGAAGCGCGCTATCTGATTACCGATTGGGGCGGCGCGCTCGGAAGATGGGGCAACGTCGTGAACCGGGGCCGGTGGGACTGCGCGGGGTTTACGGAACAGACGCCGCACTTCGTCGAGGGGGTCGACGGGGAATTCGTGCGATGGGGGTACTCGGGCCAGCGCACAGCCGATATCGCGGACGGTATTCGCGTCAGCGACGTCCGCTGGCTCGTCGAGCACGTCGGAGCGCTGAAAGGGTCGCAGATTGGCGATGCGGTCCGGGCAAGCGGCGGCACGCCGGACGAGATCGACTGCTTTACGGGCGCGTTGACCGCGCGGCTCGACCAGTTGCGGATGGTCGCACGAGGCGTTCGAACCTTTTCGCGGGCTATAGCGTCAAACTGAGACTAGTGGCCCCATTAGTCTCAAAGTGATGCTATTTACCCGGGCATGCTGAAGCCGCTGGTTTTCGAAACGCTTCTCGCGCTCACCGACGAGCCGCAACACGGCTGGGCACTCGTTCGTGCCCTTCAGCAACGAGCCGCCGGCCAGCGCATTCTGCCTGGAAATTTCTATCGCACGCTGCGCCGCATGCTGTCGGACGGCCTGATCGAAGTCGTGCCCGGCAGAAGCCGGTCGACCGACGAGCGCCGCCGCTACTTCCTCTTGACTCCGCGCGGCCAACACGTTGTCCGTGAGGAGGCGCGGCGGCTGCAGGCGCTCGTGCAGGATTCGCGGACACGCAAGCTCCTCCGCGCGCGATGACGCCCGTGGTGCCGCGACCGCCCGATTCACGACTGTACCGGCTGCTCCTCCGGCTGTTCCCGTCAAATGTGCGTGACCAATTCGGCGAAGAGATGGTGCAGCTGTTTCTTCATCATCGCGAGCGTGTACGCGGAACGGGCGTCGCTCGCCTGTGGCTGGACGCTGTTGTTGACGCGCTCAGACACGGCTTGGGTTCGCGTCTCGACGACGTTCTCGTGCGGCGGCGTCGCCGCGAGACGCATCGACAAAGGAAATCGAGATTCTCCATGGACACGCTTTCACACGACGTTCGATACGCCGTCCGCACGTTTTTCAAGCAGCCCGCTCTCAGCGCGACGATGGTTGACGCTGGCGCTGGGTATCGGTGCAAACACGGCGGTGTTTTCG
>Ga0137368_10007406_pt1 | contig 11412 bp, 14 predicted proteins | sample SagtaG_13_FD_104917 | JGI IMG/M metagenome (GOLD analysis project Ga0137368, IMG submission 104917) | Vadose zone soil microbial communities from Sagehorn Ranch, Mendocino, California, USA - Sage1_L_100_16 metaG | ecosystem: Environmental > Terrestrial > Soil > Vadose zone | place: USA...
CATCTCGCCCGCCGGGGCGATCAAGCCGGACTCGCCGGCGGGCAAGTATCTCGTCGAGCACGGTGTCGAGCGGAAGGACTTCAACTCATACGGCTCGCGCCGTGGCAACCACGAGGTGATGGTACGCGGGACGTTCGCGAACGTTCGCCTGAAGAACCTGCTCGTCGAGGGGGCAGAGGGCACGTGGACGGTGCACGTGCCGAGCGGCGAGGAGATGTCGATCTTCGAGGCGTCAGAGCGCAATCTCGCCGAGGGAACGCCGCTGATCGTCCTCGCCGGGAAGGAGTACGGCTCGGGGTCGTCCCGCGACTGGGCGGCGAAGGGGCCGAACCTGCTCGGGGTGCGCGCCGTGATCGCGGAGTCGTACGAGCGGATTCACCGCTCGAACCTGCTGATGATGGGGATCCTCCCGCTGCAGTTCCTGGACGGCGAGAGCCCCGATTCGCTCGGGCTGACGGGCCGCGAGGAGTTCACAATCGACGGTGTCGAGAACGGCGAAGCGCGCGAGGTGACTGTGCGCGCCGACGACAAGGAGTTCCGCGCGCGCGTCAGGCTCGACACGCCGCGCGAGCGCGAGTACCTGCAACACGGCGGGATCCTGCGGTACGTATTGCGGCGGCTGCTCGCGGCCTAGCGCTTCTCACGCGCTGACTGCTCTTCCCTGAGCTTCCGCTCGTGGTAGGCGATGCGCTCGGCGAGTTGACGCTTCATCTCGGCATCGCGCCTCCAGAACTCACGATCAAGGTTCGTCTTCTTCGGTGGTTTCATCGTTCTCCAGTAGCTCTAATACGCGATCAAGCTTCTCGTTGAGCGTCATGAGGGCGAGCATCATGGCGCTTACGTCTTCCGGCTCGATCTCCACTTAGGAATCGTGGGCAACGACGACCCGCCGAGCAAGATGTCCTCAAGCGGCACGGCCTTTCGACGCGTCGATCAGGCCGCGGAACGTCTCGGCCACCCGAGCGACGGCCGCGTCGTACCGCTTCTTCGACAGCCGCACCCCGTAGCCGTTGCGCCGATGCGACTCGACCACCCTGTCGATGTAGTCCCGCGCGTGTCTGTCCGCATCAGGCGTTCTCGCCACGATGCTCAGTGTAAGTCGTCCCAGATACGGTCGACGAGTAACTCGCCGAACAACGTGTACCAGTAGTTCTGCGTGAGCTTCTTTTGCGCGAGGAACGTCCGCAAGCGATCCGAGACCTCGAGCGCCGGCACAAGCGTCGGCACGACGTCGTCGGGACGAACCACGCCGCCGACGAACTTCCGCGTGTACGCATAAGCGTCCTTCGTCATCGCGCTCCAGAGCTTGCGGTCGTGCTCGAACAATTCCGCCAGCCCTGCGTCCTCGAGCCGCTTCAGCTTGTTGAGATTCAGCGCCAAAGGACGAGGCGGGCAGCGCCGACTGCGGAGACCGTGAGCGTCGCCAGCTGCACGCAGAAGAGGACGACGGCCGCGTCCCTGAGCGAGCGGCTCGGTGACAGCAGCCACGCAAGCGAGACCGAGGCCGTGGACAGCCCAAGCAGAAACGCGAGCAGGATCGCTCGACCTGCACGACGGTACGGCGCCACTGCAGCGGCAGGCGTCGCGGCCGAATACGACTGGAACGCGGAGACGACGATTCCGAGGAAGACGAGCAGCAATCCCGCCAGGCCCGTTGCCGCGGCGAAGACAGCGGTGACGACGTCGAGGTCCGACGGCATCGCAGCACCGTAGCCGAGCCGCCGGTGGGTCGAGGGCGCGATGTGGAACGATCCAAGTGAGTGGGTCGGAACGGAGGCACGGGCAAAGCCCGCGCCTCCTCCATGCGGCGCCGCAAGCGGCGCCTTGGCCACCGGCGAACGGTTTAGAGTCGCTCCATGCACTCCAAGAGCAACAAGGTCGAGCTGATCAAGAAGGTGCCGCTGTTCTCGAAGCTGTCGGGGGCCGCTCTCCGCGAGGTCGCCTCCGTGGCGGACGAGATGGACATTCCCGCCGGAAAGGCGCTGACGAAGGAAGGCGAGCGCGGGCGCGAGTTCTTCGTCCTGCTCGAGGGGGCCGCGGACGTGCGCCAGAAAGGCGCACGGATCCGCACGCTCGGCAAGGGCGACTTTCTCGGAGAGATCGCGCTCGTCACCAAGCTGCCGCGAACGGCCACTGTGACGACGACCTCGCCGGTACGGGCGCTCGTGATCACCGATCGCGACTTCGCGGCGCTGCTGAAGCGATCGCCGCTGATCGGCCAGGGCATCCTGGAAGCCCTGGGCGAGCGGTTAGCGCCTGAGCTCTCCTGAGCCGGGCACGAGCGTTCGACCACCGACCAGCCGCGCCTCCAGCGCCGCCTCCGCCTCGGCCGCCTTGCGCTCGGACTCGACCCGCTCACCCGCCCGCAGCTCGTCGCACACCCGCTTCGTCACGACCAGCACGACCGCCGGTGCGACCACGACGAGCACGCGGACGATCCAGATCTGCAGGCTGTACGAGAGGCCGAACATCACGAACAGGCGGTCGCCGGAGCCGGCGAAGAAGATCAGGAACACCCATGTGAAGAGGGCGGCGCCGAGCGCTGTCCGCCAGGGAGCGTCCCTCGGCCGGTCGAGCAGGTTGTGGAACCCGTGGTCGCCCGTCAGCCGGCGCTCGCTCCACGGCCACAAGAGCAGGACGGAGAAGACGACGAGCGGGAAAGCCGCGCCGCCCCAGAAGGCGTTCGGGACGAGCGTGTAGTTGCCGATCGTGACGTCGAAGTGCGGCACCAGCCGCAGCGCCCCGATCAGCCAGCCGAGGTACCAGTCCGGCTGCGCGCCGTTTGTCGCCGAGGCGACGTGGTACGGGCCCCAGATCCAGATCGGGTTGATCTGGACGAGCCCGCCGAGCAGGAAGAGGACGGACGCGACCGCGAGCCCGAGCCCGATCGACCTCGGGGCGTAGGCCGGGAACATCGGCATCCCGACGACCTTTCGCGCCGTCGCGCGAAGGCTGCCGAACTGCGTGTGGTGGCGCGCCGCGACGAGGGCCAGATGGAGCGCGATCAGCGTCCCGATCAGGATCGGGAGCACGAAGACGTGGACGACGTACATCCGCGACTCGAACGCGTGCGTTCCCGGGAACGGGCCGCCCCAGATCAATGCCGCCAGGTTCGCGCCCACGAACGGAATCGACAGCGCCACCGCGTACCCGATCGCGAGCCCCATCCCCGAGAGCAGGTCGTCGACCATCGAATAGCCGAGGTAGCCCTCGAGCAGTGCCATCATCAGCATGCTCAGCCCGACGTAGTACGTGAGGTCGCGCGGCTTCCGGAACGCGCCGGTGAAGAAGATCCGCAGGACGTGGAGCACGATCGCCGCAACGAACACGTCCGCGGCCCAATGATGCGTCTGCCGGATCAGCAGCCCGGCCTTCACCTTGAAGGAGAGGTCGATCGCCGACCGGTAGGCCTCGCTCATCTCCGCGCCTTGCAAACCCACGTACGAGCCGTGGTACTGCACCTTCGCGAGGCTCGGCTCGAAGAAAAGCGTCAGGTAGATCCCGGTGAGGACGAGGACGACGAACGAGTAGAGCGCGACCTCGCCCAGCAGGAACGACCAGTGGTCCGGGAACACGTACCGCAGCGCCTTGCGGATGAACGGCGCTCCGCCGCTGCGCTGGTCGACGAGGCGGACGGCCCCGCGGATCATGCGTACGGGCTCCGGTTGCGGACGCCCCACCAGGACGGGCCCACGGCGCCGGAGAAATTCCCCGCGGCGCGGAGGCGCCCCGAGCCGTCGACGAGGAGCGGCAGCTGCGGCAGCGGCCGGCCGGCCGGCCCGAAGATCACATCGCCGCCTCGGGCCGGATCGAACGTCGAGTAGTGACAGGGACACACGAGCGCCGGGCGCGGCTCGGTCGGCGGGAACGTCGGCTTGCGGTACAGGGCGATCGCGCAGCCTGCGTGCGTGCAGATCTTCGAGTAGGCGAGGATCCCGCGAGGCGCCCAGTCCCTCCGCCCCGACGGCAGGTCGAGCTGCGCAGGCGGCAGGCGGACGACCACGAGCGGCGCGCCGAGCTGCTCCCGGTCGGCTCCTTGCGGGAACGCGGTATAGAAGGTCTCCTCCTCGACGTCGTCGGCGAGCAGTGGGTGGCCGTCCTCGTCGACGAGCAGGCGACCGCGCCGCCAGGGCGTCCGGAAGAACGGATCCATGTGGAAGGCCGGGCCGAGCGACGCAGCGGGCGTCAGCAGCGCCACGCCGAGCGCGGTCCCGGCAGCGCCGGCACCGACGACGATCAGCCGCCGCCGTGTGAACCGGTCGCCGCTTTCGTCGACGAGTTGGCCGAGGGCCTCCTGCTCGGTGGGATGCTCGGGCGGCGGGTAGTCCTCCTCGAGCTCCTCGGTGACGACGAGCCGCTTGGCGATCAGGATCGAGGCGGCGGCGAGGAAGGCCAGACAGAGGCCGAGCGAGAGCCCGAGGAACTGCGTCTGGTTCGGGATCGAGTCGACTGCGTAGACGACCGGGAACGCGGCGCCGCACACCGTCGCTGCGAGGAGCAACGCGAGCACGGCAAGCTCGGCCCCGCGGTCCGGCGGACCGGGCGGCACCATTCGCTCGCGCCGAAGAGCGGCGGCGCGGGGACGGCGGCCGAGGAGGAGCACGATCGCCGCGATCAGCCAGCGCTTCACGCTTCGTGCCTCCGTCCGATCACGGCGCAGATCGCGACCAGGACGACCATCGCGATCAGCCACGTCACGATTCCCTCGGGGACGGGACCGACATGGCCGATCGACCAGCCGCCGCGATCCTCGGGATCCTTCGTGTGCTGGACGTAGCGAATGATCGAGTCGATCTCACCGTCGCTCAGTTGGCGCTTCGAGAAGCGCGGCATCAAGTACGGCCCGACTCGGATCGCCTCGGTGATCTCGACCGCGCTCGAGTCCCCGAGCGGCGGAGCGACTGCTCCCGTGACGTAGCCGCCCTCCGCATTGATCTGGTGACACCCCGCGCAGTGGCGCGTGAACAGCGTCAGCCCTTCCGCGACGGTTCCCCGCCCGGGATGGGGCTGCGGGATCGCGGGGCCCGGACCGAGCGAGGCGACGTACGCCACCAGCGCGCGGATCTCACGGTCGGAGAAGAGGACGCGGCTGCGCCGGGGCTGGACATGGGCGCTCCGGACGGGCATGTAGCCGGTGCGAAGGTAGAAGTCGGCGGCAAGCGAGCCCACTCCCCTCAGCCGGGGGCCGAGCTCATCGCTGGCCGCGGGCCGGTAGACGCCGCGGACGCCGCTCCCGTGACACATCACGCAGTTGCCGCCGTAGAGCTGGTAGCCGTACTCGCGCAGCGACGTTCCCGCCGGGACGCTGACGTGGACGATTCCACCTGGAGGCGGATCGGCGAGCGCGAGCGACGGCAGCGCAAGCCCGATCGCTGCCAGCAGGAGGACGTGTCTCATGACTGGTGACACGGCGAGTTGGCGAGGATTCCGACCCCGCTGAGCAGGATGATCATCAGGAAGAGGACGTTGCCGACGACCGCCGCCGACGCGAAGAAGTGACGACGCCCGTCGGGGGGCGGGTCGTCGTGCTCGAGCGTACGCGTCGCCAGGAAGACGGCGATCGCCGCGGCCTCGCCGAGCAGCGCGAACGCGCCGGCGACGACGATCAGGACGACCTCCCAGGTGTCGACCGCGAGCCCGAAGTCGCCGCCCGTGCTGCACCGCGCCACCGTGACGCCGTACCCGAGCACGAGCTGGACCGTCCACGCGATCGCAGCGCCGAGCAGCCCGTACCACTGGAACAGCTCGAGCCGGACGAGCCGTCTCACAGCGCCGGGGACACCTGCGTCAGCACGACCGCAACGGCGAGCAAGTTGACGAAGTGCCAGTAGAAGACGGTCGCCTGCAGCGCGACGAGCCGGTAGCGCGTCAGGCCGGTGATGAGCCGGAGGAGCAGCCACGCCTCGAGGAGGATCCCGATCAGCACGTGGAAGTGGTGCCCGCCGAGCAGCGTGAAGTAGATCGACGCATACGCGCTCTGGTTCGGCGAGAACTTGTCGAGGTCGCCGATGAAGAGGCGGATCTGGATTCCCAGGTAGCCGGCCTGGACGACGAGCGCGAGGAGCAGCGCGAGCCGCGCCACCCCGAGACGGTCACGGCGCGCCGCCGAGTAGGCGATCTGCACGGGGATGCTCGTGGCCACGAGCGCGGCGGTGAGGACGAGCGGCACGAGCACCTTCGGGTCCGGCACGCCGGCGGGTGGCCACTGCGGCACCTGGAACCGCAGGAAGAAGTACGAGCCGATGATCGTCCCGAACAGCGTCGCCTCGGTTGCGACGAAGACGGCGATCCCCCACCAGCCGTTCGGCCTGGCGATTCGGCCGCGGTCGAGGCGTGCGGCTTCGGCGCTCACGACTCCTCCGGCTCCCGCGTGTGCCAGGCGGCGAGCGCGAGCAGGGCCAAGCCGCCGAACACGCACGCCACGACGACGTGGCTCAGCAGGAGCGACGTGAACAGGAGCGCGACGCACAGCGCAACGACAACCGGCCACGGCGACTCGGGCGGCATCGAGAGCACCTCGTCGAGGTAGCCGTCGCGCACCGTCGAAGCCGGGGTCTCGTGCCCCTCGTCGAGCACGAACGTGCCGGCCACGAGCCGGCGGGCGTCCTCCTCGCGGTCCGCCCGATCCCAGTTCGGGTACGGGCTCGTCACCTTCGGGACGACCGGGAAGTTGTACTCCGGCGGCGGCGAGCTCGTCGCCCACTCGAGCGTCCCTCCGAAGAACGGATCCGGGCCGGAGAGCGTCCCGCGGAACCGGCTCCAGAGTAGGTTCCCGAAGATCAGCAGCAACCCGGCCGTGAGGATGAACGCGCCGATCGTCTCCGACAGGTTGTAGGCGTCCCAGCCCAGGTGCGGCGAGTACGCGTAGACGCGCCGCGTCATCCCGAGCAACCCGACGATGTGCATCGGGAAGAACGTGAGGGCGGTGCCGAGGAAGGTCAGCCAGAAGGAGAGCTGGGCGGCCCGCTCGTGGTACAGCCGGCCCGTCACCTTCGGGAACCAGTAGTACATCCCGCCGAGGATCGGGAAGACGGCGGCTCCGAAGATGATGAAGTGGAAGTGGGCGACGACGAAGTACGTGTCGGTGGTCACCTGGTTGAACGGGATCGCCGCGAACATGATCCCGGAGAGGCCCCCGATCACGAAGAAGACGATGAAGCCGCCGATGAAGAGCAGCGGCGCGCGAAACTCCGGCCGCCCCAGCACGACCGTGAACGTCCACGCGAACACCTGGATCGTGCTCGGGATCACCACCATCATCGACGCGGCCGCGAAGGCGATCAGCGTGATCGTCGGGAGCCCGGTGGCGAACATGTGGTGCGCCCAGACGCCGAAGCCGATGAAGGCGACGAGCAGCTCGGCGAGGGCGACCAGCGGGAACGCGATCATCTTCCGCTGCGTGAAGGTCGGGATGATCGACGTCGCGATCCCGAAGGCGGGCAGGACGATGATGTAGACCTCCGGATGGCCGAAGAGCCAGAAGAGGTGCTGCCAGAGGAGCGGGTCGCCGCCGTGGGCGACGTCGAAGAAGTGGAAGCCCGCCTTCCGCTGGAGCTCGAGGAAGACGAGGTCCATCGTCAGCGACGGCAACGCGAAGATCAGCGAGAGCGAGACGGCGAGCATCGCGAAGATGAACAGCGGCATCCGGTTCAGGGACATCCCGGGCGCGCGCAGCTTGAAGATCGTGACGATGAAGTTGAGCGCCCCGGCCGTCGTCGCGAGCCCGTTGAAGATCAGGCCGAGCGCGTAGAAGTCCACGTTCGGACCGGGGTCGTACGTCCGCGTGTTCAACGGCGTGTAGCAGAACCAACCGCAGTTCGGCCCGCGGTGCATGAACAGCCCGAGGTAGATGAAGATCCCGGAGCCGAGGAAGAGCCAGTAGCTGAGCGCGTTCAGGCGCGGGAAGGCCATGTCCCGGGCGCCGATCATCAGCGGCACGAGGTAGTTGCCGAAGGCCCCTGTCGTCATCGGGATGACGAACAGGAAGATCATCGTCACCCCGTGCATGGTCATCAGCTGGTTGTAGGTCTCCGGCCCGAGCACACGTTCGTTCGGGCCCGCCAGCTGTGTGCGGATCAGCAGCGCCTCGATCCCGCCGGCGGCGAAGAACGCGAGCGTCGTGAAGAAGTAGAGAAGACCGATCCGCTTGTGGTCGACGGTCGTGAGCCAGCCGAGCAGGCCCGGACGCTCCCGCCAGATCCGGTCCAGCCGCTCGATGCGGCGCTCGAGGCTCGGCGCGACGACATCGACGGCCACGCCTACTTCAGGCCCTCCAGGTAGGCGACGAGCGCGCGCAGGTCGGCGTCGGACAGCTTCAGCCCCGGCATCCGGTTGCCCGGCTTCGAGTGCTGCGGATCGCGGATCCACTCGAGGAGGTGCTCGCGATCGTTCGGAAGGACGCCGGCGCCGATCATCGTGCGCGAGCCGAAGTGGGTGAGGTCGGGGCCGACCTGGCCGCGCGCGTCCGTCCCCCGGATCTGGTGGCAGCCCGAGCACGCCTCGTCCATGAACACCTCTGCGCCGCGGCTCGCGTTAGCTGCAGCCGGCGCCGCTTCGGCGGCGAGCCAGGCGCGAAAACGCTGGTTCGACTCGGCGATCACCCGGATCTCCATGTGCGCGTGCTGGAGCCCGCAGAACTCGGCGCACTGGCCCGGGTACGTCCCCGGTCGATCGGCGTCGAGGAGCATCACGTTGTCGCGGCCCGGAATGACGTCGACCTTGCGGTTCAGTTCCGGCACCCAGAGGCTGTGGATCACGTCGGCGGTCGTCCCGACGACGCGAACGCGCGTGTCGATCGGGATGTGGAGCTCGTTCGCCGTCACCGCGCTCGTGCCCGGGTACTTGATCTCCCAGTACCACTGGTGGCCCGTGACGCGGACGTTCAGCGACGTGGAGCCTCGCCTCGGCGCATCGGTCGCGCGGATCACGAAGATGTCGGACCAGACGAAGAGGCCCGACAGGAGCACGATCGGGACGGCGACGCCAAGGCCGACGACGAGCGCCGTCGCTGCCCGCTCGCCGCCGCCGAAGGGCAGCGTCGAACGGTTGCGGCGCACCCAGCCGAGGAAGAGCAGGACGACGACGAGCCCGAAGCCGATCCAGGCTCCGGTCATCATCACCCACCAGAGCTTGCTGATCCTGCGTTCGGCGTGGCTGTGCGGATCGAGGACGTTCTGGTCGCCGCACCCGGCGACGAGCAGAGGGACGAGCAGGGTGACAGGGAGCACGAGCCGGCGTCGCCGCCGGCGGCGCCTCACCGAGTCTCCCGACATCGCGATGGTGATTCCGCCGCGAGGCGACCACAAACCATCGCCCACGCAGGCGGGTCAGGTAGGCAGGATGCGCGTCGCCGTCGCCTTGAACGTGGCGACAATCTCCTGCCCCGGCTCGAGCGCGAGCCGCTCGACGGAGACCGCAGTCACCTCCGCCGTCAGCTGCGGCAGCCGAACGCGCGCTCGGTTCCCGAGCGTCACGACCGAGAGGATCTCGCCCGGGAGATGGTTGAGCGCCGAGTCGCGGGGCGGCTCGCGCGCCAGCGTGACATCCCACGGGTAGAGGACGACGTCGACGCGACCCGTGGCCTCGTCCGTCGCGTAGACGGTGACGCCTCCGCCGAGCGCGACCGCCGTCAGGCCGTCGCGGCCGGGGGACGCCTCGCCCGCAAGGACGTTCGCGCCCGCCAACCGGGCGACGTACGGGTCGGCGGGCGCACCGAGGAGGTCCCCTGGAGTCCCCAGCTGACGCAGCCGCCCGTCGACGAGCACGCCGACGCGGTCGGCGAGCGCGGCCGCGTCCTCGAAGTCGTGGGTCACGAGCAGCGTCGGGAGCCGGAGCTCGCGCAGCAGGTCGTGCAGCTCGGCACGGACGAGGGAGCGCGTATGCGCGTCCAGTGCCGACATCGGCTCGTCGAGGAGGAGGACGCTCGGCCCCCGCGCCAATGCGCGCGCAAGCGCCACGCGCTGCCGCTCGCCGCCGGAGAGCTCGCGCGGCTTCGCCCTGGCGAGGTGGGCGATCCCGAGCCGGTCGAGCAGGCCGTCCACGGCGCCACCGGCGAAGCCGACGTTTTGCTCGACGCTCAGATGCGGGAAGAGGGCGTACTCCTGGAAGACGAAGCCGACCGAGCGCTGCTCGGGGCGGAGATCCGTCCCGAGCCCGAACCAGACGCGGCCGTCGCACTCGACGATCCCCCGACTCGGCCGCACGAGCCCGGCGACCGCCCGCAGCACGGTCGTCTTCCCGGCTCCGGACGGGCCGACGAGCGCGACCGTCTCGCGCCCGACCTCGAGCGCTAGCTCGAGCTCGAAGCTGCGGGTCGGAACGGTGAGATCGAGCCCGAGAGCCATCCGAAGGCCTTGAGGGCGACGAGGATCGCCGCGCCGATGACGATGAAGAGGGCGCTGATCGCGAGCGCGACGTCGAGGTCCTGCTCGAACTCCGCGTAAATCGCCAGCGGCAGCGTCTGGGTGACACCCTGGAGGGAGCCGGCGAAGATGATCGTCGCGCCGAACTCGCCCAGACCGCGTGCGAGCGCGAGTGCCGAGGCCGCGCCGAGGCCGGCGGCGGCAAGCGGTAGGGCGACGCGCCCGAAGACGCGCCAGGGCCCGGCACCGAGCGTGCGTGCCGCGGCGAGCAGATCGGCGTCCACGGACTCGAACGCGACAACAGCGCCGCGAAGGTAGAACGGGCTCTCGACGAACGCGACCGCGAGCACGACGGCGGTCTGCGTGAACCCGATCCGCAGGCCCAGCGCGTCCAGCTCGTCGCCGAGCAGGCCGAACCGCCCGAGCGCCGCCAGCAGGCCGATCCCGGCCACCGCAGGCGGCAGCACGAGCGGTAGCTCCACGAGCGCTAGGACGACGCCGCGTCCGCGGAAGCGCCGCCGGGCCAGGAGATACGCCGTCGGCGTCCCGAACAGGAGCACGGCGCCGTGCGCGATCGCGCTCGTCTTCAGGCTGACGACGAGCGCATCGCGCGTGACATCGTCCCCGAGCTGCGCGACCAGGTCGCGCGGCGAGACGCGGAGGAAGATGGCCGCGAGCGGCAGCAGCAGGAAGGCGAAGGCGACGGCCGTCGCAGCGGCCACGATCGCCGCGAAGAGCGCCCTCATCGCCGCGGCAGGCCGAAGCCGGCGCGCCGGAGCAGCAGCCGTCCCCGCGCCGACAGGACCCGCCGGACGAACGCCCGCGCCGCAGCTGCGTGCGCGGCAGCCTTGACGACCGCGATCTCGTAGCGGATCGGCGGCTGGGCCCACGCGGGCAGCGCGACCACCCGGACCTTCTTCGCCACCGCCTTCGAATCGGTCACGTAGGCGAGCCCGGCGTCCGCCTCGCCGAGCGCGACCTTGGCGACGATCCCCTTCACGTCCGTCTCCTGGCTGACGACGTTCTTCATGACGTCGTCCGTGATCCCGAG
>Ga0137368_10007411_pt1 | contig 11407 bp, 14 predicted proteins | sample SagtaG_13_FD_104917 | JGI IMG/M metagenome (GOLD analysis project Ga0137368, IMG submission 104917) | Vadose zone soil microbial communities from Sagehorn Ranch, Mendocino, California, USA - Sage1_L_100_16 metaG | ecosystem: Environmental > Terrestrial > Soil > Vadose zone | place: USA...
GATCTGGTCGCGATCTGGCGCATCCAGGCGCAACTCGTCGCCGACATCGCCGGACTCTACGGCAAGGACATGCAGCTCACGCGCACGCACATGCTGTACTGCCTATTCCGCCACGCGGCAAGCCAGCTTACGCGCGACTTCGCGGTGCGCGCCGGCGAGCGCTTCGTCATCCAACAGTTATCCGGTGGCGCGCTGCGGAGCGTGCTTACCGGCGTCGGGATATCGGTGACGCAGCGGGTCGCCGGCACGACCGCGAGCCGCTGGCTGCCGGTCGTCGGCGCCGCGGCGGTGGCGGGCTATGCGTATTTCGATACGCTGCAGGTGGGGAAGACGGCGGTGCGGATGATGGAGGGCGTGGTGCTTGAGGCTGCTTCGGAATCCTGATCGCGCGTTGACCACTGCGCGGCATCGACTGACTGCACCAGAGCTGGCTCTTCAGCTGATCAAGCCCGCCTGCCACTCACGGCAACGACGATGCCTCCCGTGGATCGCTACCCGCGCGACCTGATCGGCTATGGCGCGCATCCGCCGCATGCGCGCTGGCCCGGCGGCGCGCGCATCGCGGTGCAGATTGTCCTCAATTACGAGGAAGGCTCCGAAAACTCCGTTCTTCACGGCGACGCCGCATCGGAGACGTTTCTGTCCGAGATCATCGGTGCGCAGCCATTTGCGATGCGCCACCTGAGCATGGAATCGCTCTACGAATACGGCTCGCGCGCCGGGCTGTGGCGACTGCTGCGCCTGTTCCGCGAGCGCCGCATTCCGGTGACGATCTTCGGCGTGGCAATGGCGCTCGAACGTAACCCCGCCGCCGTCGAGGCGATGGTCGAGGACGGGCATGAGATCGCGAGCCACGGCTGGCGCTGGATATCCTATCAGCAAGTCGATGAAAAAACCGAGCGCGAGCACGTCTCGCGCGCGGTCGTCGTGATCAAGCGGCTGACCGGCACGGCCCCCGAGGGCTGGTATACCGGCCGCGACAGCCCGAACACGCGACGGCTTGTCGTCGAGCACGGCGGCTTCGTCTACGACGCCGACTCCTACGCCGATGACCTGCCCTACTGGGCGGAGGTCGAGACCAAGAACGGCGTGAAGTCGCATCTCGTCGTGCCCTACACGCTCGACACCAACGACATGCGCTTCGCAACGCCGCAGGGCTTCAACAGCGGCGGGCAATTCTTCGCCTACCTGCGCGATGCGTTCAACGTGCTCTATGCCGAAGGCGATCCCGCGGGGCTCGATGCGCCCAAGATGCTGTCGATCGGGCTGCATTGCCGGATCGCCGGCCGGCCGGGCCGGCTCGCGGCGCTCGCCCGCTTCCTCGACTACGTGCGGAAGCACGACGCTGTCTGGATCGCGCGCCGCATCGACATCGCGCGGCACTGGATCGCGACGCATCCCTACGTGGCGAAGACATGACGCTCGCGGAGCTCAATGCGCGCGACCGCCGTGGCTTTGTCGTGGCGCTCGGTGGCGTCTTCGAGGATTCGCCGTGGGTCGCGGAGGCCGCCTGGCCGCGACACCCGTTTGCGACGCTCGACATGCTCTACCGTGCGATGGTGGATGCCGTTCGCGGCGCAGGGGAAGACGCACAGCTCGCGCTCATTCGCGCGCATCCGGAGCTGGCCGGCAAGGCCGCGGTCCGCGGCCAGTTGACGGCTGATTCGAAGGCCGAGCAATCAGGCGCCGGTCTCAACCAATGCTCGCCGCAGGAATTCGCGCGGCTGCAGGAGCTCAATCGCTCCTATAACGCCAAGTTCGGATTTCCATTCATCATCGCAGTGAAGGGTCTCGACCGGGCGGCGATCATCGAGCGCTTCGCCGAGCGCCTCGAGCGCGATCGCGCCACCGAGTTCGAGGAAGCATTGCAGCAGATCGCGCGCATCGCGTGGTTGCGCCTGGAGGCGCTGATCGAAGAATAATGCCCTCACCTAACCCAAGCGGGGCGAGGGAAGAAAACCCCCTCTCCCGCTCGGGAGAGGGCTGGGGTGAGGGTGGGGTAACTCAGAAAGGACAACAACGCCAAGCGTCCACGCCGTCGACGAAGTACTGCCCTACGGCCAGATGGCGGCGGTCGGCTTGCAGCACGTGCTGGTGATGTATGCCGGCGCGATCGCGGTGCCGCTGATCGTCGGCGGGGCGTTACGCCTGCCGAAGGATCAGATCGCGTTCCTGATCAACGCCGATCTCTTCGCCTGCGGCATCGCGACGCTGATCCAGTGCATCGGCTTCTGGCGCTTCGGCATCCGTTTGCCGGTGGTCATGGGCGTCACCTTCGCCGCCGTTGGCCCGCTGGTGGCGATGGCTACGAGCGGCGTCGACATCACAGGCATTTTCGGTGCGGTGATTGTCGCCGGCGTGTTCACGGTGCTGGTGGCGCCGTTCGCGAGCCGGCTGGTGCACTATTTTCCACCGCTCGTCACCGGCACGATCATCACCGTGATTGGCATTACGTTGCTTCGCATCGGCATCAACTGGGCCGGCGGCGGCGTGGGCGCGAAGAATTTCGGCGACCCGATCAACCTCGGCCTCGTGGCGCTCGTGCTGGCGACGATCCTCGTGATCAACAAGCTCTTTACCGGCTTCGTCGCCAACATCGCGGTGCTGATCGGCCTCATCCTCGGCTTCGCGGCGGCGATGGCGCTCGGCATGGTCGACTTCGCGGGCGTGTACGACGCCGAGTGGGTCGCCCTCGTCTACCCCTTTCGCTTCGGCACGCCGCGCTTCGAGCTTGGCGCGATCGTCTCGCTGTGCATCGTGATGATCGTGGTGATGGTCGAGTCGACCGGCATGTTTCTCGCTTTGGGAGAGATCTGCGGAAAGAAAATCAGGTCGCCCGAGATCGCGCGTGGGCTCGCGGCCGACGGCCTGGGCACGATCATCGGCGGCGTGTTCAACACGTTTCCATACACGTCTTTTTCACAGAACGTCGGTCTCGTTGGCGTCACCGGCGTGCGCAGCCGCTGGGTCGTCGCCATCGCCGGCGGTATCCTGATCGCGCTGGGGCTGCTGCCCAAGCTCGGCACGATCGTGGCATCGATCCCGCAGCCGGTGCTTGGCGGCGCGGGACTGGTCATGTTCGGCATGGTCGCGGCGACAGGGATCAAGATTCTCGCCCGCGTCGACTACGGTCCGCGTCACAACCTCTTGATCATCGCGATCAGCATCGCGGTCGGCATGATTCCGCTGGTCGCCCCAACGTTTTTCGCCCAAGTGCCCAGGTGGCTCGCGCCGCTGGTGAACAGCGGCATCACGCTGGCTGCGATCAGCGCCGTGCTGCTCAATGCGCTGTTCAACGGTGGCGGGTCGGATGCAGATGCGAAACGGGAGCTTGCCGCGGCAGCGAGCGCTAATGCGCGACATCGATCGGATCTCCCGAAAGTGAGTTGCTGAATCTCAGGCAGCCGACGACAATTCGGACGGCACGGCCGCGCCCACCGAACATCACCGGCTGAAGCATTAGCCAGGCGATTTTTTCCTTCGCGCTGTGGCGGGCGACGGAACGTCGAACACCGCAGGCCCATATCACTGCCCGACGAGGCCGGACGATTGACAGGTACTGTATTGCTTCTGCATCGACGGGCACTGGACTGAACCATAGGAACAAAATACGCAGCAGTCGCCGGGGCGCGGACGCAGCAGCGCCTTGCAGGCCGTGCACTCGTAGTAGAACTGGCAGGCGTCGACAGGCATCGTTTCCCGCTTCCTGAATCCGCATTCAGGGCAGGTCAGCACGGATTCGAGAGTATTCATCCGCTGCTCACTTACGTACGGCAGACGGGAACCCTGCGTTCGTCGTGGCCTTGACTAGAACCGTAGGCGCTGCCTTGTCCGGATCGAATTGCACCGTCGCGGTCTTCCTGTCGAGGTCGATCTTGGTGTTCGTGACGCCTGGAACTTGTTCCAGCGCTTTTTTCACCGTGATCGGACACAACTCGCAGGTCATGTTCTGGACATCGAGCACGACGGTTTGTGTTGCAGCTCCGACGGCGGCACTCGCCGCTAGCACAAGAACAGAAGGTAGGACATAACGTAGACGCACGATGCTTTCTCCTTTCAATAGAACAGCGGGGCCACCCAAGGTACAGCCAGCAAGGCACCCAAGAGCACGACGACCACCCAGAAAATGGTGCGTTGACGCGCCAAGACCTTCGGGTCGGCACACGCGGTGCCGGGAGCACAGACCGGAGCAGTTACGTAGAGCTGGCGGAACGCCAATCCGAGGAACAGCAACGTCAGCCCGATGAAGATCGGGCGATAGGGCTCCAGCGCGGTCAGATTGCCGATCCAGGCCCCGCCGATGCCGAGCGCCAGCAGCACCAACGGCACGACGCAGCACAAGGAAGCCCCGATGGCCGCCAGCACCCCGGCCGCCAGCGGACCCTTGGCACCGAGTGCGGTCATGCGTTGTTCCAGTGAATCCTTGGCACCGAAGGCGGTCATCCGTTTTCCAGGTCCGTCTGCATCCGTTATATGATAAAGGCCGTACCATGGTACGGGATCAAGGGGTAAGACCGATGACCGATTCCATCACGATCGGACGCCTGGCACAGGCGGCCGCGGTGAATGTCGAGACCGTCCGCTACTACCAGCGGCGCGGGCTGGTCAGTGAACCAGTCAAGCCCTTGGGCGGACACCGTCGCTATCCACCCGAAGCGGTGAAGCGCGTGCGTTTTATCAAGCGTGCGCAGAACCTGGGTTTCACGTTGGACGAGGTGTGCGGTCTGCTCGCACTAGACGACGGACAGAGTTGCCGCGATACGCGGCGGCTGGCGGAGAAAAAACTGGCCGTGATCGAAGCGCGACTCGCCGATCTGGCTCGCATGCGCAAGCTGCTCAAGGGCCTTATCGCCGAATGCGAATCCGGCAAGCGGCCGCGCTCGTGTCCCATTATCGCAACATTGTCGGCAGGAGCTTGAGTAACCGTGAGCGGCCGCCAAGATCACATTGAGGAGAGCGAGATGACATCATCGGCAAAGGTTGACCGCGCCGAGCTTGAAACCAAGGTCCAGGACATGTATCGCGCGGTGGCGCTGCACCCGGAAGGCGAGTTTCACTTCGAGATGGGGCGCGCGTTGGCGGAACGCCTGGGTTATTCACCCGAAGATCTCGACCGTGTACCACCCGAGGCGATCGAGTCGTTCGCCGGCGTGGGCTATTACTTCCACCTCGCGGATCTCAAAGAGGGCGAGAGCGTCCTCGATCTCGGCAGCGGATCGGGCATGGACACGTTCGTCGCGGCGCTCAAGGTCGGGCTCAGCGGCCGAGTGATCGGCGTCGACATGACCGACGAGCAGCGGCTGAAGGCCGAGCGACTTCGCGACCGGAGCGGAATGCGCAACGTAACCTACCTCAAGAGCCATATCGAATCGCTTCCTTGCGCGGACGCGTCCGTCGACGCGGTGATCAGCAACGGTGTCATCAATCTGTCGGCGGACAAGCCCAAGGTATTTCAGGAAGCGGCCCGCGTTCTCAAGCCCGGCGGCCGTCTCGCGCTCTCCGACATCGTCACCGAAGTGCAGCTACCGGACGGAATCGTCTGCAACACCACGCTGTGGGCCGCCTGCATCGGCGGGGCCATGCAGCAGGACGATTACCGTTCGGCGATCGAGACAGCGGGTTTCAAGATCCGGACGGTGGAGGACAATACGAGCTACCGGTTCATCTCCGACAACGCCAAGGCCGCGAGCAAGAAGTTCGGCGTCAAGAGCGTTTCCCTGGTTGCCGTGAAGCAGGGCTAATGTGTCGCCCTATTTGGTGGGAGCAAGGCTCTGCGCCCAATACTCCTGAACCGTTGTCGTCGCGACGAGCACCTTGAAGCCGATGGCCAACAGCTGGCTTTCGACTGGGGGTGGCGGCCCCGCGCTGGCGCAGTCGGCAGCAACCGCCAACACTGCCAATGCGCTCAGCACCATGAGCAAATCGCCCGGTGACAGTTCCAAAAACGCTTCATGGGACTCGGTCCTGTCGCTGTTGTGCAGACCCCGGGCCGAGCTATCCGGCAGGGTCGACCGACCAGACCCCGCCGGACATTGACCTCGCAATTACTTTCGAATCACTTCGTAGAGCCCACCGGCTAGGTTGTTGCTGCCGAGCGAGTTGTCTCGCTGATTGACGATGAACTGAATGTCCTTGAAGCCGCCAACGAAAATCCTGTCGCCGGATCCATTGGTATTAATGGAAGTATAGAAGATGGGCTCGCCCGGCTGGAGCCCGATTTCGGAAAGGTCCACGTTGAAAAGCTTGACGAGTTGAGCCTCCTGGAGGTTGTTTCGGTTGACAGGAGCGTGCATTAGCAATCCCTGCGGCGGCGTCCTTGCAAAGGAAACCCAATCGGTGAAAACGAGTTGACCCTTCAGGCCGGGAATGCTGTTGCCAAAGTAGAGAGCCGAACCCGTATTGGCATTCGGACCCAAGACCGGATCGAGATGGGTATATTGCACGAGTGGACGGTAGAAATTCGGCAAGCGCGATGCCTCGAGCCCATAGGCAATCACGCGCGCATCGTCCTCTTCGAAGGCGGTGGGGAAAATTCCTTCCCACGGCCGGAAACCAAAATTGATTCCATAGCTGTCGAAGCCGTGAATGAACTCGATGGTATCTTGTCCGGTGTTGGCGAGATACTTGATCCAGCGCTGTCCGCCACCACCCGCTTTCTTGTCGTCGACTACTTCGTAGTGCACCTTGCTGGGATTGCGCATTCCCTTTACGAGCGGCGTGAACGCCCCGGTCGGCACCTGTTGGTTTTTCAGGTCAGTAAACGTCGCTACGGGCGCGTTGTTCGTAAAATCTTTTCCGCTCAGCTTGTTGAGATCGATCTTGAGCAGCTTGCCCGACAGCTGGTCGTCGTCCTGTGCAATGTTGTTTGGATCATACTCACTGCCGCCGTCGCCAAGCCCAAGAACCAGCGTATTCAATTCGGGCGACCAGACGAGGGACTGGAATCCCGTATGGTTGAAATACGGCCGCTTGATCTTGAGAAGCGTACGTCGGAACTGGGGAACACCGCCGACCACTTGATATTCTTCGACATGCCCTACATGGTTGTATTCAGCCATGTTCCAGGGGTCGGAGGTGGAAACGAGCCACTGAAAGAAGTTGGGCTGGGAAGCGGTGTGCTCGTTGATGTTGGTATACCAAACCCAGAATCTACCGTTCTGGCGGAACTCTGGATCAGCGGCGAAGCCGATGAGGCCTCTCTCGTCGTACGTCCCCGGGACTGGATAGCCGAGGCCAGGAAGAGACGGGATCCCTGTGCCGAGCGTGCCAACTTTCGTGCTTAGATCGAGAAAGACGGAAAAATCAGTCGTGCTTTGAGAAGCGAGGCTCTTCCGGAGGAGCAACCCGGGCTGCGTACAAATAAAGACGGAATCGTCGATAACGTTGATGTCTGTGACGACGCCAATCTTTTCCGCCACCGGCCTCAATATGACATCGATGTCAGCGGGGATCTCTTGGGCCTTTACTGGAGAAGGACCTGTCAGTGCGACGAAGGACAACAAAAACGTGAGTAATGTCAGCTGTCTCATGAACGCGAAGTATCTTGCCCGCATGGTGGTCTCCTTTGCGAATCCTGATGTGAAGGCGCCATGGCGGCGCCCATTTCACAACAAAGTGCGCAACTTCACATAAGTGCGCAACTTCGTTTCGGACACTTAACGCAAAAATCCAACGCTCGGAATCGGCCCGACATCGCGGTGAACAGCGGCGACGAGATGCCTATTCCAGCCGCAATGGCGCAAAAGCCACGGACGATTGGTTGCCCGTGAATCGGCTGATCATCGACTACTGGCGAAGACGCCGCGATTAATAATGGGGCATTTGCGGAACTTGTTGCTACCGTGTGTCAATGCTCGCCAAGACGCTTGAGCACGGCGAGCGCCTTCGCCTCATCGTCTCCTCCCAGCTCGTAAAGCGCCGCCACCGGAAGGAGGGCGTCGCGTCGGACTGCGGTCGGCGCAGCGACGACGGCCGTAGCAAGCAACACCGCTGCGATCAGTAAACAACTCCTCCTGGCGAGTGGGGCGTAGAAGCGTCGCAAGGCCTGCACCTCCACGGTTGACAAGAAATCACTGCACTCGATCGGCGCCCAGTTGACAGTGAGTTCGAAAGCGATTGTCGAATGGTTACAGAGACGGGCACAATGCCCCGGCCGGGCCTTTCCGGCCCTTTTCTTCGCGGCTGTAACCGAACACTGTGACGCAACGAAAGGATGCTTATGGCCTGCCGAACGTTCACGAGGATCGGCTGCGCGACCTGCTCGTCCGTGGGCTTGCTGGTGACGCCGCAGCGTACCAAGCCTTTCTGAAGGACTTGAGCGGATATTTGCGCGCCTTCCTGCGCAAGCGTATGGTGCGCCTGCCGGAGGAAGTGGAGGATCTCGTGCAGGAATCGCTGCTCGCCGTGCACAACCAGCGTCATACCTACGATCCGGGACAGCCGCTGACAGCGTGGGTGCACGCGATCGCGAAGTACAAACTGGTGGACCTGCTGCGCCGGCGCGCCTGTCGTGAGCTTCTCAACGATCCGCTCGACGACGAGCTCGCCGTGCTGGCCAACAGCGATACCAACGCCACCGCGGCGCGTCTCGACTTGGCGAAGCTGCTCGAGCAGCTGCCCGAGCGTCAGCGCCTGCCGATTGTCTGCATGAAGCTCAAGGGAATGTCGGTGGTCGAGACCGCACGCCTGACCGGCATGTCGGAATCCGCGGTCAAGGTGGGCGTGCACCGCGGCCTGAAAGCGCTCGCGGCGATGATAAGAGCGCATCGATGAAAACCGACGACCTGGTCGCGCTGCTTGCTACGGGTGCCGGGGCAGTCGAGGGCAACGCGGCTGCGCGGCGCTATGCGACCGCCCTTGGCTGGGGCGCGTTCGGCGCGACCTTGCTGATGGCAATTCTGATCGGCGTGCGCCCGGACATCGACACGGCAGCGCTGCTGCCGATGTTCTGGCTCAAGCTCGCGTTTCCCGCTGCGGTGGCGGTCGGGAGCCTGTTTGCGGCGTCGAGGCTGTCTCGCCCAGGTGCGCGACTCGGGTGGACACCCGGTGCGCTCGTCGCACTCGTGCTCGCGATGTGGCTACTGTCCGCGTATGTACTGCTCGGTGCTCCGCCGTCGGAACGCGTAGAGCTCGTCATGGGCAGCACCTGGGAATACTGTTTGTACTATGTCCCGACGCTGTCGGCTCCGGTGCTTGTCGCGACGCTGTGGGCGATGAAGGGGCTCGCGCCGACGCGCCTCTCGCTCGCCGGCGCGGCAGCCGGGTTGCTCGCGGGAGCGATCGGCGCGCTGATCTATGCGCTGCATTGCCCCGAGATGGAGGCGCCGTTCATCGGCGTCTGGTATGTAGCGGCCATGCTGATTCCAACTGTGGCCGGGGCATTGCTCGGCCCTATCGTGCTGCGCTGGTGATCCGCCGGTAGCGAAGCGGCGCGCCGGCGGTCACCTCGGTCGCTCCGCAGAGTGCTACGCGATCGCTTCCGAGATCTGTAATTGCGGGGGCAGTGTAACCGCCCGCCACTTCCTTGCGAATCACTTGTTGGATGACGTGCACGTTGCCAGGCAGGAACGGGCAGTCCGCAACGCGCACTCGGCGTCGCGGCGGCGTTGGTCCGAGCTCCACGCCTTCGAAGCTGCTCCCGGGTACGCCGGGTGGCGCGTGGAAATTCCGAAAGGCACAAACGTTTCTTGAGGAGAGCACCGATGAAGTTTTTCAAACTTTTCCCGAGACTGGGATGGTTGGCCGTGGGCGGAGCAATGCTGTGCGGCGCGGCGGGAGCGGCGTCCGCGTTGGGATACGACGTTACCGTCACCAATCTGACCCGGGGTCAGCAGTTCACGCCGATTCTGGTCGCCTCGCACAAAGCGGGCGTGCGTCTGTTCGATCTGGGCAGCCCGGCAAGCTCGCAGCTCAAAACACTGGCGGAGGAAGGCAACGTTGCGCCAATGACTGCCTTGCTGCTAGGCAATCCCGATGTGCTCGACGTCGTCAATTCAGGTGCGCTGCTGAATCCCGGGCAATCGGTCACGCAGCGGGTCCGAACGGGCGGCGGTTTCGATCACGTGAGCGTCGCGGCAATGCTTATTCCGACCAATGACGGCTTTTTTGCAGTGAACGATGCGACAGGTCCGAGCGGGCAGCAGACTATCACCGTGTTTTCGCCTGCGTATGACGCCGGTACTGAAAGAAACGACGAGACGTGCGCTTCGATCCCCGGGCCGTTTTTTGCAGAATGCGGCGGACCGGGCAGTGGCGGCGCGCCTGGAGGCGGCGAAGGGTATGTGCACATCCACGCCGGCATCCATGGCATCGGCGACCTGGACCCCGCGCTCCGCGACTGGCGCAATCCCGTGGCAAGAATCACGATTCGCCGCGTGAATAACTAGATCCTTCCCTGGACAATCCCGGCCGCGCTCAGCGCGGCTTTTTTTCGTGCGATCGAAACCGACGAATGGCTGGCTGTGCCTGATCAAGCTCAGCGCGCGACCGTTGCTTCAGCGAGCCCTGATAGTGCCTTGCTCAGACTGCTCACGGCGGGACATTGCGCCACACCATGGCGCTGCGCGAGGAAAGCCGGGTCGTCGTAGCCGAGCCAGACCTGCGCCTGGGCGTCCTCCCACACCAGTGCCTTGAGTGGAAGATCGATACCCACGGATTGAGCGCATTCCATGAACGGAGTGCCTCCTTGGGGATTGCCAAAGATGAGTACCTCGGTAGGCCGAAGCATCTTGCCAATTTTCGCGGCACCTGCGGCATGGTCAATGCGCGCGAAGACATTCAGCCCGCGCTGTCTGACGTTGTCTTCGAACCGGTTCATGGTTTCCTTGGCTGCGAAGGGACTCTTGATTGCGATGAGACCGTCAGCGCCGAAAGCCGCAGACGAAAACGCGAGCAGCGACGCAAACACGAAGGGCAGCGAGCGGTTCATGGGTAGCTCCTTGGTAGCCTCCGTTCACGCCTCGCCTCGCGCCGGATAATCCTTGGCAATGACGAAGTCGAGCGCCGCCAGGATTTCCCTGAAATGCGGTCGGGCAAAGGGCATCGACTGCACCGCCGCCCAATACAGTGTGCGGTCGGGCCGGACCAGAAATACTCCAGGCTCACTGAACAGCGCTGGCTCTTCGACGCCGGCAGAAGTCATGCCGCGCCCCGTCGAGATATACAACCCCCAAGAGCGCGCGGTCCCGATGGTCAGCGAATGGCCCACCGTCAGCTGCGAGAGGCCCCAGCTGGCCTGGGCCTGGCGGGCGCGCGCGTCCGTATCGCTGCTCAAGGCGATGACCTCGACCCCGCGCGTCGTGAACTCGGCGTGCAGCTTATCCAGCTAGGCGATATAGGTCTTGCATACCGGACAGTGAAGCCCGCGGTAGAACACGATAAGCGAGAAGCGCTGCGGTGTCGCTTCGGC
>Ga0137368_10007412_pt1 | contig 11406 bp, 12 predicted proteins | sample SagtaG_13_FD_104917 | JGI IMG/M metagenome (GOLD analysis project Ga0137368, IMG submission 104917) | Vadose zone soil microbial communities from Sagehorn Ranch, Mendocino, California, USA - Sage1_L_100_16 metaG | ecosystem: Environmental > Terrestrial > Soil > Vadose zone | place: USA...
ATGAGAACGGCTCAGCATGCTGGTTCAATGGCGTAGCGATCTGCCGGCACTGGATCGCGCGATGAGTTTCTTGAACCGGCATGCTGAGCCGTTCTCATTGGGTTCCTCTTTCATCCACCTCACGGAGGAAGGACACGGGTGTTTTATTAGAAACCAAGTCGTAGCCCATGGCAGAACAGCGTTCGTAGATGGGCCACTGCGGAATCAGAAGAGAGTACTGTCAAGAAAATGGTTCATGGTCTCAGAGCGTGACGCGACCTACAAGCACGTGCCCGGCATGTTCATATTAAAGCAGTACGCAGATCTTATTCCCGAACAATTTGGACCTGAGTTCTTGGAAGGCGAGTGGCTATATGATTCTGGTGCTGATAAGAACTCGCGCGTCAAGTGATCTTCCTCAAAACTGCTTTTCTGCTCATAGGTAAACGTCGAGAGGCAAGTCGTGGCAAAAACAGATAGGATCGTTGCGAATTACCTTAAACAAGTTGGCGTAAGGCGTTATCCGTCATTCGAAACCTTCACAAAGTATCTCCAACGCAGGTACGGCAAAAACGACGCTGAGAACCTCTTGGACGCGGTTGATCGCAGAGGTCAAGGTGAAGATGTGGACATATACCCACTTCTCTACGCTTCATTAGATCTGAGCGTAGACTTTCTTGGATTTGAGTCGGATTTGCATAGTAACTATCTTCAGTGGTTCCTCGATGAATATTCTGAGTCTTTCAATAAACCGTCGAGGGTTCTAGACATCGGTTGTGGAAATGGAGTTCTGACTTGTTTCTATGCCCGGCACTTTTCCGAAAGCGAGGTCATCGGTATCGATAGCAGTGCGGAAGCACTCGTCTGCGCCGAGGAACTATCGCGACGTTTGGGTTTAACAAACGTGCGGTTTATGAATTTGAGTTTCCTTGATTCTAGCTTGGGACAGATCAGTGGCCGCTTCGATCTGATCGCCGCGATTAAAGCGCTTGGGACTGCGATCGAGCTACCGGAGTTCGACGTAACGGTGCCCCTGCGATCACTTCTGCGGAGCTACACTGACTCGGCGCAGGTGGAATCACTTGACAACATCTCCGAACTGCTTGGTTCCGAAGGAACCCTGGTATCAATGGATCGTTGGAGTGGAGTCCGCAGCTTCATGTGGTGGGCATGTGCTCTGAATAATGCTGGCTTTGCGATAGAGTTTAGCAAGAGTAGTCGAGTCGAATATTTCTCGGTCGCTGCCGAGAAATCGAAACGGATTCAGGTGTTATGGAGCCGGAAATCCGAATCCGGATGTAACCAAGTCGAGGATGCTATAGCGTTTTGGTTGCACTCCAGATACGCGGAGCGGCTCAACAAACTGCGAACGCTCGATTTCCAGCATGACTTGGCTGAAGCTGCATTCGCTTCGATCAACCCGAAAACATTTCGCTTTGGTATCAAAGGCGTGAACGAGGAACTAGGCACGCGCTGGATGGAAATATGGCAGGCGAGCCCTTTTCTGTTAGTTTACCAGTTCAGTACAAATGGAGACCGCCAATTGGAAGTACTTCCCAGCATATTCTATAGGGACTCAGAGGATCATATGCGCGATCTTTGCAAGCGAGCGCCTGAGGGTACTTCCGTCAGCACATATGATGTACCGGAATTCAACTGGGAATGATTAGATTCTTTTGCTCAGGCCCTCTCATTTTCCAACCCGAATTCCAATGCGAGCTGCTCTTCAGGCTCCCTTGGCAAAACAGCCTTGTGGTAAGCGCGATACATGAGGCCTGGTGCGGCAGGATGGTCAGTCGCATGAATCATATAATACATGACGTTCCCTCCGTCTTCGCGACTGTAGATCGGCCATGGCTTCACACTCTTGTATCCCAAGTCCGCTTTGAAGCGCTCAACAAACACTTCGACTCGTCTTTGCGCTCTCATTTGTCGCAAGCTATCCCAGTCGTCTCGTCCCCACCACCGCTTTAACACATCGATATCTTTCTGCGCAGCGAAGGTTCTTGCAGACCAATGATTCATCAGGAAATAGAATAACTCGATCTTGGGACCCGTAGTTTTGTATCTCGCTAGTGCTTCTAGGCTCGACCAGTGACATTCGAAGGTTCTCTGGTCCAGCAGACAGAAGCAAGCTTCCTTCTCGCGAATTTTTCCTGAGTTTAATAGCTCATGGATCAAGTGGTTGAAGTCGCCGCCGTAGACCTCAATTTCCCTTTTGGGCTCTTTAGCTTTTCGGCTGGGCTGAGATTGTTTTAGGTCATTAAGCGCCGCTTCCTGATTTGCGTCGATGTCGTAAAAGTGAAGATGTCGCAACCGCTTCGGTTCACTCTCCAATACAAGCTTGGCGGCCCACATTTCCGGCTTCTCGGCTTCCTGCGGTCCAGCAAATCCATCGATGTAAGTACCATGCTTCGTGATAAGAACGAAATAGTAGAGATAGCGCTCGATCAGCCTAGCTTTGTTCTCGGTCCAAATTGGATGTCGAAGTGGTTTTACCTTGGGCTCCGGTTGGATGGGTTCCGGTAACTCAAAAAGGAATGGCGCGTTTTCGTCTGTGGGAGGCTCTTTATTCACGCATAACTTGTCCGCAAGCAAGGATCTCTAGTTCACGTGACCGTTTAATCTCTGAGGTCCGGTCACGCGACGACGGGCTCAAGGCCAACGCGAGGCTGAATGGAGACGAGTTGGGGCCGCTCATCCAAAAGCTTGATGCGCTCTGTTGCAACTGCGTCTCCCGTGCTGTGTAGACAATGGCAACCTTGCCAGCTTGCTCCTGTGGCCCTCCACATAGATTCATCTTCCTTACAAAGCCCGAGTGGAATTCCAGGAGCGAGCAATTCCTTGATCCGTTGAAAGGCTCTGGTATGAAAGTCGTTGCCTGTTCGGTATTTGAAACCAGACGGATCGACGGTTTCTATGTAATCAAAGATTGAACCGTCGCGTCCGTTGGTCTCCGCTGCTCGGCGCAAATTCTTTGCGTTGGAAGCGCGCAATGCCCCGATCGTCAACATCTCCGGACCCACCTCGTTGATGCGAATCATGATTTCATCTAATTCGGGCTGCCACTCTGGTATTGGCGCTAATGCGTCTAGGCGAAACCTGATGCGGTACCCGGCGGCTTTCATTTCTTCAGCTTTCTTCAGCCTTGCCTCTAGCGGCGCAACCTTCTTCTCATAGAGTCGGCTGATGGTGGGTAAAGACAACGACCAGGAGAAAACAACATTCGGAGACGGACCGAAGACCTCGGCAAAGCTAGTCGAGGTAAACTTTGACAAGACTATTAGCGTGTGGCGGACAGGATTCTCATCGTTGAAAAGCGGTATGAGAAGCTCGAGAGGAGTTACGCCTAACTGTTTCTTGTAAGGTCCTTCAAAAGCGAGTCCATCTTGATTTTCTCCGACAATTAACCCGGCAGGCTGAGGTTGCTTCAACCAACGCCTGGCCTCCGCGACGATATCTCGGAGATTTTCAAAAAGCGTGCCTTTGAGATCATATAGCCCGGTTCGGTAAGGGTGCTGGGTCTGGAGAAAACAGTAAGCGCATTCACCGGGGCACCCTGACGCAACCACAGCCTGCCAAAACTTAAAGCAAACTATGTTGTTTTCACCGGGGCCGGAAAACTGCTTAATAAAATGGCCAACGCGACGAGTCGTGATCATACCAGTACCCCTTCTCTTGGCGGAATGTAGGTTAGAAGTACGTCGTCGTTAATACGGCTCCGACCGTGGCTAGGCGATAGGACTCCCGTATCGATTAGCTCCTGGACAACCGCATTGTAGTCTGTTTCATTGAAATCGCCGAATCGTTCGAAAATGAATTGCCATTTGATTTCTCCGCGAGTTAGCTTTGGCCGGTTCTGCAGGTAGTTCAGGATCGCAGTTCTTAGCTCGGCGCGACGCGAGCGAATCTCTCCTTCAACCGGGTCAATAAGTAGCAGTTGGTCTGATTCGTAAGACTCTCTCAAAAGCTGATCCTCTTCGTTTCGAATGAACCGTTTCATCAGCCCAACTCCGTCCCGATGGCGAGTACAGTAAATCAGATAATATTTTGGAGCGGAGCCCATTGAGTCACGAATAGGGTAGGCAACGACGTGATAACCGTAGCCTGACAAGCTGTCCATGTAATCATCAAGGAGAACCTTTTGACGTTCAGTGGGGCTCAATCGGTCTGTTGCAAAAAACTGCATCCACCTGTCGCGACCAAGAATCCTCGTAACATTGCCGACGATCGTATCGCACGCTTTGCGTCCGATGTCCGTCCGAGTCTTTGCGCGAAGGTCGTCTGCGAGTCGTCTCAGGCCATCAAGATCGAAGTTGATAATGAGTTCGGTGATCGGCTGTCTTCTTGTGAGGATCGGACGCAGATAATCAAAGTGAATCGGCGATGGCCCGTATGGGTCTATAAAGAAGAAAGCCGGCGCATCGCCAATCGCCGTTATTATCTTCGGTATTAATTCGCCGAACCTTCCTCTTTCATTCGTTACTATGCCTCGCTTCACCCAGGATTCAGTTACTTCACACAGCTTCTTGTGGTTTTCGCGGTTAGCCTCAACATTGATCAGTTTCAGAGTGATGGGATTCGACCACCGCGCAGTCATCTGCAATTCGTGCGATCAGTAAGGGTGATCCGTCGTCCCCGTTGTCATACTGTCCCCTTCCAGCAAACCCATCGACGCAGTAGATCTCTGGTGCCCTGCTACCTACTTTCGAACTGAAAGGTACCAGATACTTCGCAAGCAATCGATGCTTCCGTTTCGACCAACTCTGAGGGCTGCTAAAGAACTCAGCTTTTCTCATTCTCACTTCCAGTGCGGTGTACAGGATAGGCGAGTACCGTCACTCACAACAACCGTGTCATCAAGCCTGCCTGTTAGGAGATGTCTCTCTTTCATCTTGTAGTGTATTGCGGTATTCCCTCTCTAGGATAATCGAGAGCGCGATAGAAGGTTGAAGCCTCCTTCTATCGGGAAAATGACTCCACTCATGGAAAACGGAAATGCCAGCCGGTGGACAGAAATTAGACCCTGCCCCATTAGGAGGCTGGGGCCAGCAGTTTGGGCTTACGCCCAACTAACTGGGATGATCTGTATGAATGTTAAGCTCGTGACAGCCCCCCGTCAAGATAGCGACAAGGTACTGTTAAGCAAACGATTCTGACTAGACATAGTTCGAAGGGCTTGATCAATTGAGAAAATACGCACTCCAAACTGGTCCAAGACACAAGGCTAACTTAGCGAAGAGGGTATGTCTCTAACCTGTGCATCCATAGGGTTATCCAAGTTGTTTCTTCTTTAAGATAATAGTAATCTATAGTTGGTCGATTATTGATTGATTCTGCTCTCCAAATCCGACAACGCCTTGACAACTGTTGCGAATGGTGGCGGCTCGTTTAGAAACATAGGCCGCATCGCAAGATAATCCTTTTCCAATTCAACCATCCGAGATTCGGGTGGTGCCAGATGGAAAGTTCCCGGTTTCGCCAAATCGTAACGCGCCCAGCTTGATGGGAAGAATCGACTCTTCCAATCCGCGACGTGTTGTCGTAGCTCATCGTTAGCCAAGACAGGGCCAATTTCTGCGCGCGTTGCCATTGCAGCCGTGTCTGAATAGTGCCGGGAGAAACGATCGCGGATTGGTTTTGCGGCATCCCGATGATACTCCGCGTGCAAGATCGTCGCTTTTTCCCAAAAGGTCCGTTCCAGTTCCAGCGCCACTAGCTCACAATGAAAGTCATCGAGCAATTCCGGAAACTCTTCTGCGACCCAAGGTCTTATACTATGCTTACCGGCTGGCCTTTGATCAGTCAATGACCCAAACTCCATCTTCACTGAGCGACGAAGATACTCGAACCCAGTAGCTTCGGTGGATGGATAGTGAAAGAGCACTACAGGTGAATGAGTGTCGTCGTCCACTTGAAACTCCATCCACGCTTTACCGCTCATTGGTTTACCGAGTGATTCTTCGGCAATGCGCTCCAACTCAGGGGCGAAACGTGCCCGCACTTTTTCAATGCAGGCAGCTTCCAACTTTTCCATTCGCTCCGTTCGTTTGTTTCGACTCACCGCCTCTTCGACCCACTCCTCCTTGATGCCGACAAAATCCGGGCTAACGGACAGATCAATGTCTTCCGAGAATCTCTCGATCACCCCAAAGACTTTCGATAAGGAAGTGCCGCCTTTGAAAACTAATTGTTCGCCAAATTCTGGATGAGCAAACAAGACGGCAAGAGTCCATGAAACCCAGAAGTCCTTCTCAACCATGACGGATGATACAGCGCGTCGAGCCGCCACTTCCCGAATGATGACTGCTTGCTCTTCTGGTGTACGCGTGAAGAATTCCAGTTTCACGATCCACTCTCAGCCAATTCACGAAACAACGGATGCATCCAAGTGGGCGCGAGCGGCAGGTCTTTCAATAATTGTCGGCGCTCTTTTACAGGCAACGTGCGTTTCAAGTGCGCCATGCGTTGCGCGGTAATGTGTTCCTGGCCCAGATGCCGAAACGCTTGCATTAGCAGCCCGCTCAATCGTCCCGCCGCAGCCATGTTGCGAGGTGTGGTGTGGCGCAACTGGATTTCCTGCCGTCCGATTCTTACCGTGCGCGAAGGACCATCCGTCAAGAACACTGCCTTGGCCGGCACTTGTTCAGAAAGGCCCAGCAGGTTCGTCGCGTAAGCTCCTGCTGGTTGTAGACGAATACGGTCTTTCCCAGCCAGTGCCTTTGCGACCTTTTGGATGTCCGGTGAGAGTGTTCCTAACTCCGGGTGCTCCCGTGGATACTCGTAGAGCCCGCGCGCCAAGCGGCGCAAGATTTTCTTCTCAACCAGCCTGTGTAGCGCAAGATCGACTGCCCGACGACTGGCAAGGTCTAGAAAATCGCTGGGAGTAAACATAGCACCCCTCTTCGAACCGTAGATTCGACTAAGGATTTTGCTATCAATACTTTGGCCGTTATTTTGCATGACAAGTTTGTAAGAAAAACTACCCTATTTTTCTTACAAGAAAACGGCGGGAATGGCAAGGAAAATGCGGCCTCTTGTCATAATCATCCGTGCGAATCGATAACCTACGAGTAGGATTTCCGGTGGCGAGGCGACTTTGGATACTTAGTAGCTAGAAGTCTGTAGAGACTCGTAATGGAGCCAAGAAAGGCTAGGCTGTTGCGAATCGAACCTTTAACCCATCGTGGGCGTGACGGAAAGGTATACACCCGTACGCGGGAGGTCGAGAGCCAGATCCGCGAAGCATTGTCGCTTGACTGGACCGTTTTGTGTGAACACGTGGCGATCGAACGATATACGACGCCCGGCTTCATTAAGGAAGAGTGTCTAGTTTATCTGATTCGGCGATTCCTCCGCGCAGGTGAATCAGAGTTGGTCAGTCACTTGATTAACTGCTTGGCGAATCGGCTCGCGAGGCGAGTTCACAGTCGAGTATCAGCTTCGCTTAATTGGTCCCTAGTCGATGATAGCACCCAAGAGGTTATGATTGAAGTCGCTCGGCGCATTACCGATTTGGATTCTGACAAGGACGATTTCGCTCAAGCGCGTTTTGGGCTTTGGCTTGAACGAGTGACGTACAATGCAATACGTCCGCATATACGAACACAACGAGATACGAGAGCCAAACACGCTGATATTGAAGAAGTGGAACAATCCAACGGGAAGAAAAAAGCTCTCAGAAGCGATTCACTCTCGCCGGAACAAATCCTCCTTAATCAAGAAACGCTGCGGCTCGCTACGGAGCAGGCCGAGGGTTTGCTCGAAAGACTCGATCCTGAAGTACGCGAGGCCTACATGTTGCGGCATCGGGATGGCATGGAAATCGAAAACAAAGATCCTGATGTGATGACGATCAGCAAGCATTTTGGACGCACACCGCGAACTATTCGGACTTGGCTCAGAGGCGCAGAGGAAAAACTGCAAGAACTGCAGGGAGGCCAACAATGAGCAGAAGAGGAGACATAGCAAATTTGGACGATGTTCTTGACTTTTACTTAGCATCAACCCAAGAGACGGGAAAAGATATGCTTGCTGAGATGATCAAGCAATATCCTCAATTCGAGGATGAGTTGCGTGATTTCTCTGCATTTAGAAACATTGGGGAGCGAACAGCGGATCGTACTTATTCGGCTGAGGAAGAAGACCTGCTTCAAGCACGCGCTGTTAGTGCTGTTCAGAACGTTCTCTATCAGAGACAAACTCAAACTACTAAGCCTATCCCGCGCGAAAGAGTTTCAGTCATCGCAGCGCGCGCTAAACCACCGTCGAATCGCTCAACCGGTGCAAAAGCCACACTACAGAAGACGCGAGCTGGCAAGCAACGAGCGCGACGGCATTGCGCTCGGGCGGTGCTGTCTGCTGAAATAGTCGATAAACTACATAACGAACCTACGTTTGGACGAGTTAAACATCACAAGATCTTTCATCTCTGCGAGTACGTGGCCCAACTTGAGGAAATCCGAGGCGAATATCAACGGAAGGCGGCAGGTCCGCTGGATCATAAACTCATTTTCTCTGTTGAGGACGAACTCCAACGCCAGAAATGGTTTGAGACTTATGAATTGAAGTCATATGGGCATGGGTATCGCCCGCTTTCGAAAGCAGGTGGCCACCGAAGCTATTTCACAAGGTGGTGGCCACAGAAAGGCAAAACGGTCATCAACCTGATCGAACTGATGCGTTCCTGGAAGACGCAACAATGTGAAATCTTTAGCACAGTCTATGCGGCGTGGAATGATCTTATCGTCTTGGGTAAACCTGTCACGGATGATTTGATAATCACTGAGGTGCTTGAACGGTGGCATGAAAAGAAGAAAGCGATTACCGAAGAGCGGTGGCGGGCCGCGATTGAGTGGATGCGCAAAAAAGGCTTCGTTCCAACCGGTTTCGGTCAAGCCACGATAATCAATGACGATCCCCATTAATAACTCCTGCCTTTCAGTTTGAACCTTTGAACTTCGACGCACTCGATCTCTTCAGAAAAATCTCAGTCTTCCGGTCTAGCGCGGTAGCGGATACTTATCGATTGAAGCGGCAATTAACCGCTTGCATCGTCAGTTCTGTTGATGGGGCATTAATTCGCGCCCGCGGAGGGCGACTACGAGGTAAAAACCATGAGTGATCAAATGATCGAACTATTTGTTCAAGGTGAAGAAATTGGCGAAGTGGCACTGATTCGTGTTCCGCGCGATGCGACGGTGCGCCAAGTCATCCAGAAGGCAAGGACAGAATGCGGGATCGAGGCAGGCCAGGGCGAGATCAGTTTCCTCATTGAAGACAAGGAAGAAGAAATCGCACTCGATGCCAAACTGAGCGAGGTTGGCATCGGTCATCGTCATCGCGTGCATTTCCATCGGTGTCGACGTGCGAAGGTCTCGGTGAACTTCAACGGCATGACGAAAGCGCAACCGTTTTCTCCTTCTGCCACGATCGGCAAGATCAAGCGCTGGGCTGATCACGAATTTGGCTTAAAGGGTGTTGACGCTACTGAGCATGCGCTTCAGCTTTGTGGAACTAGCACGAGACCGGATCTTGACGTGCACGTCGGTTCACTCGTTAAGCATCCCGACTGCCAGATTTGTTTCGACTTGGTTCCGAAGAAGCGAGTAGAGGGCTAAGTGGACGCGATGACGCCCGCCGAAAAAGTGTTTCGCGCTCATGTTGAAAAGGGGCCCTTTCAGAGCGGGGTTGATCGAGGTCGCTGGCGGCTGGTGCGCATAGATTGGCCCTATTCGGTGATAACAGTTGCAGCCGCGGCACGAGACAACGCGCCTAGCGAATATGCCTTTCGCTTCGAATTGATTAACTACCCGGTTACGCCTGCAACGGCTCAACTATGGAATGAGAATCCCAAGGGACTTTTAGAGAGTGCGAAATGGCCGGGCGGACGCGGGCGCATTCCCTTGGCATTCAATCCGGGCTGGAAAGGAGGCACTTGCTTATACCTGCCTTGTGATCGGCACGCTATCGAAGGGCATGATCCTTGGCGCACTCAACATCCAGAGATGATCTGGAATCCGAAAGGCGACATTACTCAATATCTAAAGATTATTTATGACCTTCTCAATTCGGAAGATTATACGGGGCTTCGTGGCTCCTAGACATCGATTGTGTTGTTCCACTCGCGTCTGGAAGGATGGTCTCGCAGAGTTACGTAAGCGGACGCAAGGGGTACATGAAAGCGGCGCGTTCTTGCTCGGCTACCAAGAAGGAGCGCGCCGAAGAATTACTCGATTTGCATATTACGACGATTTTGATCCGCACTCGTTGGATTCAGGAATCGTTGTCTTTGATGGATCAGGTTATGGCCCTCTGTGGCAATTGTGCCGGGAAACTGGCTTAACAGTAATCGCCGATGTGCACGTTCATGGCGGTGCGGCGCGTCAAAGTAATGCCGATCGCGATAACCCAATGATAGCGCTGCCTGGTCACGTTGCGATTATTCTTCCCGACTTAGCTAATCGAATTGTGTGGCAACCTGAAGTCGGTATCTCTCAATATGAGGGCCAGCATCGGTGGCGAGACTGGAGCGGTATACGAGCAAAGCAATTCTTTTATATCGGTCTTTGGAGTTAATAGAACAATGCTAAATGCTGAACAGATCGGCAACGAATTGAATCGTTCAATAAAGCTCGCGGTTGATAGCGGAGAGGCTTCGACGATCGATGAGGCGCGTGAAATTTTCGAAGGATACCGGCTCGGCGTCATTGTAGGACCCGACGCTGCCGCGTCAGCCACAAAACAAGCTGCATTGTTTACGGTTGTGAACACGGCAAGGCGTTGTTTTCTCGGCGGCGTCGAAGTTCAAGTGGCCAACGCGAATACCGACTTGTTGCTTCCGTGGCGAGATTGCCGAACGATAGGTCAAGCGATCGTTGATTTGGGAGGAAAGGTCAGCGATGCCATACCAACCGAGTCGCCGGTGGTCCTCATTGGCGATGTTCATGGTCCAACTCTAAACGACTTCACATTAAGGGCAACTTTTGATGGCTGGACCGGCGGTGTCGCACCCGTGGAAGATGGGATTCGGTTAGATGAGTTTCAAGAGTTTACTCCTTCGGGAGTGTTGGCCGGTGCCTTGGCGGTTTCGGAAGCATTCCAACATATGCGCGGGCGAAATGCGCTTGCGGGACATCGAGCCGTTGGGTTCTCGCTCTGGAAGCCAGAGAGCACTACTTCATGGGTGGATGATAGTGACACGGGCCCCAAACTGGAATGGTTGCCGTCAAACTTTTGGTTGATTGGTTTGGGACATCTGGGCCAAGCATATCTCTGGACTCTTGGTTTTCTGCCGTACGCTAATCCTGAAACAGTTCAATTAGTATTACAGGACTATGATGAACTTGTCTTTGCAAACGACAGCACTTCGTTGTTGACTAACAGCAAAATGATCGGTCAAAAGAAGACGCGTGCGATGGCTCAATG
>Ga0137368_10007428_pt1 | contig 11392 bp, 7 predicted proteins | sample SagtaG_13_FD_104917 | JGI IMG/M metagenome (GOLD analysis project Ga0137368, IMG submission 104917) | Vadose zone soil microbial communities from Sagehorn Ranch, Mendocino, California, USA - Sage1_L_100_16 metaG | ecosystem: Environmental > Terrestrial > Soil > Vadose zone | place: USA...
CACAATCGCGGACGGTGGCATCGCTGTTCATCCAGCGAACTTTCGCGGATCCATCGGCAGGTTACATCGCAGGACTGATCATGACGGGGCTCATCATCTTCATTGCCGCCGCGGGGCTGTACGCAACCATTCTCGGTTACTCGCGCATTCCGTTTGCCGCGGCACGCGAGGGCGATTTCTTCCACGTCTTTTCGCGCGTGCACCCGACCAAACACTTTCCCCACGTGTCGCTCGTCGTCATCGGCGCGGTTTCGATCCCCTTTTGCTTCTTCACACTCGGCCAACTTGTCAACTGGCTGATGCAGGTGCAAATTCTGTTGCGATTCATCTGGCAGTGTGCCGCGGTGATTCTGCTGCGGCGCTACCGTCCGGATATTCCGCAGCCCTTCACGATGTGGCTCTATCCATTGCCGGCGCTGCTCTCACTCGCGTTGTGGCTGTACATCTTCTTCACCGGGCCGTTGGAAGGGATCGTGTTCTCTTTCGCGTTCCTCGGAGCAACGGTGATCGCATACTTGCTATTTCTTCGGTCGCGCGTGGAGGAGCAGGTGGAGGAAGGCGGGACTTGAGTCCCGCCTATAAGGCGCGGCTCAAGCCGGGCCGAGGTCCGCGATCGACGGCGGCGCTAAAGGGCCGCCACTACGTGACTGCTATTTTGCTTTTCCCAGCGCCAATAGGTTAGCCATCAGCCGATACGCGCCCGGAACGCCGTACGGCAACTGTCGATGCATCGCGTACGCGAAGTACGTGTAGTGACCCTTTCCGTGACGCAGCCACAACCATCCACCTTGCTGCGGCGACTGACCCTTGTCCCATGTCGCAACGACGGGACGATATGCGGGATCCCACTTGCTCCAGAATTTCGATCCGCGCTGCTCCACCCACGAATCGAAATCAGCTTTGGTGATCTTGTTCGGCCAGTTGAGCATCGGCACATCACTCGCCAGAATGTCTACAGGCGAATCTTCTTCTGAGACTTCTTCCGCTCGCGCGGTGAGCTCCCCGGGCTTCGGTGCAAACGCAGCGGGCGCGAGCTCCTGTGTGTTGTACAGGACGATGAGATTTCCGCCGCGCTCGACGTAATCGATCAGGCGCCGATTGTATGTCTTGAGATCTTCGCGAACCGCGTACGCGCGTGTTCCAGTGACAATCGCATCGAACCGCGCGAGATCACCTCGCGCAAGCTCGTTCTCATCCAGCAGCGTCACGGTGTACCCGAGTTGACGGATACCGTCCGGCACCTGATCGCCAATGCCCATCACGTAACCGATGTTCAGGCCGGGAACCGTTTCGACGTCGATGCCGCGAACGTCAATCAGCGCAGGACGATAGAGCTGACGCGCCTCCAGATCGCGATACTCGATGGTTTCGTATCCCTCTAGGTACTCGCGCCCGTTCGCAGTCGCAACCGCCTGAACCTGATACGTGCGATCGGCCAGCGCGGGAATCTCCACATCGAACGCGTACGTGGCGCGTTCGCCCCCTCGGGCAAACGAAAACGGCGCGCGTGCAGGCGTCACTGTCCAGCCCTGCGGAACCCGAAGCATCACGTCGCCGCGGCTACCCGACGCATTGTTGTTCAGCACATACACCTGCACTTCGAATGTCTTCGTTTGTGCTTTCAGAGGCACCACGACGGTCGGTGGATTCGCGGTTACGGCAATCGCCGGGACCACGCGGACTTCGCGCATCACGTAGCCGTACGGCAGTTTCGCTTCGCGCCGCTGCACGACTTGCCGGGCGGTGATAGCCACGCCGTCTACCCGATAACGAACCGTAGCCACGGCGGGCGAATCGCTTGAGGGCTTGCCGAATTGCGACGCGTCAACCAGCTGGTAGCGCGCGTCCTGAAACGCTTTTCGTTCGAAGTACGGTTTCGAGCTCAAAGGCGCGTCGGCTGCAAGAGTGACGTTGAACCGCCGGGTCACGACTTCGTTCGATGCGGGCGCCGTCGCTGCCGCTGCGCCTGCGCCGGACGCCGTCCAGCCTTTCCCGACGGCGAGCGCGATCTCGTCGATAGCAACCTTCGGCGTTCCGCGGCTCGCAAACGCGACGCGCACTTCGAACGTTTGCCCAGGAACCACGGGCCCCATAACAGGAGGCGGCGCGAAGCCGGCCGCCGGCCCTGTCGGGTCGGTGGTCCCGGCCGGTTGCGCGACCGCAGCCTGCGTGACGCCCATCGCCGTGTTGATGGCGTCCTCGAATTCCGTCTCTTTGCGCTCGAGATAGAAAACCGCATCGGGCTCGGATGCAAACGCCGCAACCGCTTCGCGCGTAGCCGCGAGTCCTCGCGCGAGCGCTGGCACAGAAGCTGACGGATCTTGAATGGAGAACCTGGACACGGCCTCTTCGACCGCACGGGAGATTGCCTCCAGCCGTGCCTGCGCTCCGGCCGGTTCCGTTCGCCTCAGCGTCTTGAACAGGGCCACGAGCGACGTGTCGATGCCGTCGAAGAACGTCTTCTCGCGGGCGCCGGTGGACGACGCGGGAAGAACGGTGTCGACACGTTTGTAGTAGCCGTACTGCGGGCCGGCCGCGAGCGCGAGCCGGCCGCTGTTCTGCGATCGCTGGTAGCTCAGTCCCACGCGCGCAAAATCGCTGTACGACATTCCCAGCCACGGACTGTACTGACCGGGATCCACTCGCACCGTCCAGTCTTCGTCTTCGCGGGCACCGCCGATGTACACCTTCAACGGCTGCCACGCGCGAAGCCCTTCGCTGATCTGCTCGGGAAACCTTTTGGGATCGCCTGCGGCACGGAACGCTTCAACGGTCACGAGGCCGGCCGTCTGATGATTGCCATGCCCATCGCGCTGATTGCCTTGAAAGCGCGACACGAGCACGAGTGGACGTTCCGTCCGAATGATCCGCACGACATCCCGCAACACATTCTCCTTGCCCCACTTGTCCAGCGCTTCGTCGAGTCGCTTCGAGAAGCCATAGTCAATCACGGTTGTGAAGTACTGCGCGTCGACGCCGTAATACTGATCCGCGTTCAACAGTTCTTCGGTCCGAATGAGCCCGAGGCCGTCGAAGAGTTGCGGGCCGAGCGCGTTATCGCCCGATTGCCCGCGATTGAGGGTCATGAGCGACACCCGCGCACCAGTGCCGCGACTGAGCCACGCCAACAGTCCGCCGTGCTCATCGTCTGGATGCGCGGTGGTGTGCATGACGCTGGCAATCGTGCGAAGCTTCAGGAGCTTCTGCCAGGTGCCGGAGGCGCCTGTGTCCTGGGGCAGCGGCTCGTAGGCCTGGAGCGCACAGAGGCCAACCACGAGCAACGCGCAACCGGCAGTCAATGTCTTCATTTCGATGTCTCCGCAGCCGGCGCGGCTAAAGCCCGCCACTACGTGTCGTCGACCGTCGTCTGGCATCCCCGTACGTAGTGGCGGGGCTTCAGCCCCGCCGGCGAGTTTCAGAAGTAAAACTTCACCGCCAATTGGATCTCCCGCGGGTCCCCAAGCGTGCTCGTGATCTTTCCAAACGTGTTCAGGTTCGAGACGCTCGCTCCGGGGAATCCGTAGTTGACCCAGTTGAACAGGTTGAACGTTTCTATGCGCAACTCGAGCCGCTGGGTGCCAATCGGCACGGATCGAAAGATCGACAGGTTCATCGACTTCGAACCTGGCCCGCGCACCGAGTTCGACGGGCACGTCCCGTACGTAAAGGCATCGGTCGCGCGGAACGCGTTGATGTCGAACCACGCGTCGAGCGTCTGGTCGAAGCCATCGGGGACCGGATCGCCGACGCAATTGGCACGAGACTGGCGGCCCTGTCCCGTATTGGCGCGGTCCGTCGAGCTGATGGTGAACGGGCGGCCTGCGTTCAAGGACAGGATGCCGTTCACGACCCAATCGCTCGCCACGACACCCAACGCACCCGACGGCTGCGTACGGCGGCCATGTCCCCACGGCAACTCGTAAATGAAGCTCGTCACCAGGCGATGCGGGATGTCAAAGGCGAGCGGACCGTAGTAGCGTCCCATGTCATACGCGGTCAGCGGGAAGTTGCCGGAGGCGCCGCCGCCGGCGCTGAGATGATCCAGATAGTCGCCTTTCGCGCTGCTCCAGGTGTATGCGACGTTGAACGCCAGCCCATTAATCATGCGCCGCGACAAACGCGTTTGCAGCGCGTTGTAATCGGCGCGGCCATTCGTGACGATCTGCTCGAGGAACGCGTTGCCAAATCCGTACTGCGCGTACGGAAACACCACCGGTCCGACACCCGGCGCTTGAATGATGCCCTCGTTCAGATTGCGCAGTCGCCGCCCATTGCGCGTGCGATTGCCCACGTACTCGACGGCGGCGACCGTAGTCGGACCGATCTGCACCTCCGGTCCCACACTGAACTGATGCACGATCGGCGTGTTCTGATTGGGATCCTGAATGCGCCACTGCACGAGCGTCTTGTTGACGCTGTCCGGCGCGAGTGAGATGAACCCGTCGCTGAAACGGAATGCCGGCGGGTCGTTGGCGGAGTTCGCGCTGATCGACACGTCGACGAGTTGCGGAAGGTTCAGACCAAGCTGACTCTCGCTTCCGTAGCGATCCTGCTGCTGATAAAACACGCCGTACCCGGCGCGCATCACGATCCGCTTCGCCGCGTTCCAGGCCAGGCTCACACGAGGCGCGAGGTCGTTGCGATCGGGCTCGATCAGCGTGCGATCGCGAACGCTGCCGTCGCGCGCGGTGATTATCGCGCCCGTCGCGGGATCGATGTTCGTCAGCAGGTTGCTGCGATCGAACATCGGTGTGAAGTACTCGTACCGCACGCCGTAGTTCAGTGTGAAGGTGGGAGTGAGCCGCCACGAATCCTGCCCGTAAACCTGCCAGCCGTCGGCGTACAAGTCCGGCTGATGGAAGAGTGACAGGCGCTGCGACGATGCAAGGCCAAGCAGGAAATCGCCGATGGCAAAGCCCGTGTACCGACCGTCGGAAAAACTGAGCTCGCCGTTGAGCGACCGGATATCGATATACGTCACGAGATCCCGCCGCCGCTCGAGACCAAACTTCATCGCGTGCTGGCCGCGGTTCCATGTGAGGTTGTCCGAAAACTGAAACACCTGCGACCACTGGAACTGCGGGCGGAAGAACGGACCCCCAATGCGCTGGAAGCGCGTGATCGCCGTGTGTGGGAGACCGCCGTAGAAGCGTGGGTCCTTCGGCACACCGCGGATGCCGTATTCGGTGTTCGCATCGACGCCAAACGCCGGATGGATCGAATCCGAGCTGACCTTGTTCCACGCCGCACGGAACTCGTTGAAGAGCGTCGAGCCGAACACGCGCGACCAGCCGCCAACGGCGTTCTGCCCTCGATTGAAAATGTCGCTGGCGAAATCGCCCGACGCGACCGGATCGTTGAGGACCGGCGGCTCGTGACGATCGGTGTTTTGGAAGCTGTAGCGGCCAAACAGCTGGTCACGTCCTGCGTGCAGCGTGTGATCGACGCGGATGTCGAATTGATCGACATCGTTGTTGAGAATGCCGTTGGAAACGAAGTTGTTGTTGAAGAAGCCGGCGCCGGGAACGTTCGGCAGCGGGTAGAGCCGCATCATTTTCGCGGCTACCGGATCGATGCAGGACGGATTGATCCGCTTCGCGACCGCGTCCACGCATCCGGCCGGCACGAACGGATTCGAGGCCGTCATCGTGCCGGTGAGCTCACTGAGATCGCCTTGGCGCATGCGATCGGTCGGCACTGTCGCCGGTTGGGACAGCGCTCGTTCCGTCCGAGACGCCTGGTAATCGCCGAAGAAGAACGTGCGGCCGCGCATGAGCGGTCCGCCGAGCACGCCTCCCGCGATGTGCTGGTTGAACGGTCCTTTCTTCTGACCCGCGCGGTTGTTGTCCCAGGTGTTCGCGTTCATCGACTCGTCGCGGAAGAACTCGAACAGCGTGCCGCGGAACTCGTTTGACCCCTGTTTGACCGAGGCATTGATGACCGCGCCCGCCGCCTTGCCGAATTCCGCCGAGTAGGTGCGCGTCTGCACCTTGAACTCCTGGAGCGCATCCACAGGCGGCGCGACGACCTGCGGACTGCGTTCCTGCAGGTTGGTCGACATCGAATTGTTGTCGGCGCCGTCGAGCGTGTAGTTGTTCCACGTCGCGTAGTTGCCGTTGGCATTGAAGAACGTGTCTTCGCCACGACTCGTGATGCCAGCCGGCGCCACGACGACACCCGGCGTCAAGAGCGCGAGCTCCGCATAACGTCTGCCGAGAAGCGGCAGATCGCGCACTTGACGCTCGTCGACGACCGCGCCGATGTCAGCGGATTGCGTTTGCAGCAGCTCCGCGCGCGCCGAGACCACCACCTCCTCGGACACGGCGCCAACGTCCAGCGTGAAGTCGACGTTTCGCCGGTCCTGCACGTTGACGACAATGTCGCGTCTGACGCCGCGGCGAAATCCCTGCAGCTCCGCCGACACGACGTAGCGCCCCACTTTCAGCGCAGGGAAGATGTATTGACCGCCGGCGTTGGTAACCGATGTCAACGCGACGCCGGTGCCTTCCTGCGTGGCGGTCACCGTCACGCCGGGCAGCACCGCGCCCGATCCGTCAACGACAGTGCCGACGATGGCGCCGGTGTCGAGCTGCGCGGCGGCAGTGGATGTGAAGAGCAGCAGTGCGAGACATGTGAATGGGATGAAGCGGAGGGTGGGGAACAGCATACGGCCTCCTCTCGACAAGAACGTCGACACTATATACCGACACTCCGGAGCGCCTAGAGTGCCTGGAGTGCCTAGGGTGCCTCGAGTGCCTCGAGTGCCCGAGTGCCTGGAGTGCCTGGAGTGCGCAGAGTGCCTGCGGTGCCTGGAGTGCGTTGCACTCTAAGCACTCCAGGCACACCAGGCACCTTAGGCACCCTAGGTACTCTACTTGCGTGGAACGAAACTTGAAACGGCCGCGCGCGGAGAGTGCGATGGTCCCTTGTAGAGGACATGCAATGCGTGCTTTGTTCGTCGGCGTTTGCCTCGGCGGCGTCTTGCTCTCGTCGTCCGCGCAGGCGCAACCGGCACCCGGGGTTCGGCAATCGGCGCAATCAGCGGTCGGCTTTCAAGGCGGCGCGTCGATCGATCCGGAGCAGGTGTTCGCGGGCGTGTTCTGGCAATCGCCGACGCTCGGCGGCCGGTTTCACATTCGGCCCGGCATCGACGGCGGGTTCGGAAACGACCTGCGGCTCGCCACCATCAATATCGACTTCCTGGCGAGGTTCCCCATCGGCAGTTCGGGCTGGAGCTTCGTCCAGGGCGGTGGGCCCGTCATCGTGATCACCAAAATTCGGGGGTTCGATGGCTCCGATACGAGCGCCGGTGGCAGCTACATCCTCGGATTCGCGCACAACAGCGGATTCATCGGCGAGTTTCGAATCGGTGGCGGGAACGTGCCGAGCCTGAAGATGGGCGCAGGCTATCAGATCAGATTCTGATGATCGATCACGAGAGTTCCTTCACGGTGGGTTCCGTCACGTCCGTGCCGGCACGGTAGCTCACGTACGTTCGGCGAGACTCACGACTGACGAGCAACTTCACCGCGTTACACGAAGCGTCGCGCGATAGTCCTGTGGCGGGATCGTTCGCGCGCTGAAGGGGTACGGCGCGAGCTGCACGAGATGAATCGTCAGATCGTTGTGTCGCACCGGCTGCATGTTGCCCGTGTGCAGTTCGTATGCACGCGTGCTGCCCGACGACACAAGACTGATATTCACGATCGCATCCCCGCCCAGCACGCAGACGGCATCGGCCGGACAGCGTGAATCGTTCGATACACGGTCGAACCGAACGCTCACGCCCGTCCCTTCAATCACTGCGGCCTGCCCTGGATTGAGGGTGAACTCCTGATTGAGCGGCGTCGTTGGTCCAGTGACGCTTTCATCACAGGCAATGCCGGCCGCAAGTGCACAGACGAAAAGACACGCGCGCATATTTCCTATAGACGATCGCGGCGGCCGGCGAGATCACTGCGGGGTCAAGTGCCGAACCACCTTGCCCGCCGCGTCGAGGAAGTCGATGCTTGCCCCGCCGTCAGCCGCCACGGTCAGCGTCAAACGAGGCTTGCCGGTTGCATCGGCGAGCGACACGGTTGCCGCCTTCTCCTGGTTCTTCCCCACGAAAACGCGACGCGGTCCGGCAGGCGCAGCGGCGCGCGCCGCCTTGACCGCCTTCTCACGATCCGCGTCGTTGGTGAGCGCATTCGCGTCGTTGAGTTTTTTGATCAATTCCGTCAAGTGTGTGTCGGCGCGATCCCACACCTGCAGCCCGGCCATCCGCTGGTCGTTCGATTCGGCATACGTAATCGCTACGGTTTGATCCTGCTTCAATTGATCGAAGGCCAGCTGCGCGCCCGCGCGACGTTGTGCAGCGCGCTCTTCGCCGTCGTACGTCAGCCCGCCAACCTCGTCGCCTTCGTCGTTGAAGAAGATCAACCCCGCACTCGGTCGCCGTCGATTGATCGTCACCCCATCCATCACGCCGGGATGCATCCGATCTTTGTTCGCGATCACCAGCCGCAAGGTGCCGTTCGCATCGACAACGTTGAGCCGCTCGACAGTGAGCTCGTCGATGCGCTGCGGAGCCGGCGTCTGCCCTAACGCGGCGACGGCGACAAAGATGAGTGCGAGCGAGCTGACGACCACAGACACCTGGAGCAATCGGATCTGGCGGCGAAGCGAGCGGCGCATGGCAACTCCTACACTTCCATTTGTCCTGCCCAACGCGGCGCGTCGAGATGGATGCCGACTTGATCGAGCACGCGCGCCACTGTCTGGTTCACGATGTCATCGACGCTTTGCGGGCGCTGATAAAACGCGGGCATGGCCGGACAGATGACCACGCCCAGCCGCGCCAGCTTCAGCATGTTTTCGAGGTGAATCACGCTGAGCGGCGCCTCGCGGACGACGAGCACGAGCTTGCGGCCCTCTTTGATGACGACGTCCGCTGCGCGGTGAAGCAGGTTGTCGCCGTAGCCGGTTGCGATGGCGGCCACGGTCCGCATGGTGCAGGGAGCGACGATCATTCCGCGCGTGAGGAACGAGCCGCTCGAGATCGGCGCGCCTTGATCCGTTATGGCGTGAACATACGTGGCGAGCGCCTGGACGTCCTTGACTGAATAGTCTGTCTCATGGACGAGCGTGCGTGCACCCCAACGGCTCATCACGAGGTGCGTCTCGATCGCCGTCCGTTGCAGCATCTGCAGGAGGCGAACGCCGTACATCGTCCCGGTCGCGCCTGTGATGCCGATTACGAGACGATCCACGTCCCCGAGCGTATACCACGCAAATTCTGATTGCAGCTCAGCGGCGCGGTGCCGCGTTTCGCCGTCCTTCGGCCTCCTTTGCGTCGTCGTCGATTGCGCGAACGAAGCCCGCCCGAACCGGCGGCGGCATCGGAGAATCGGCGCCGCGGACCGATTTCCAGAGAATCTCGTTGAGCTCGTATTCTGGCGCGACATCCGCTTCGTCGAAGGGCATGGCCATCGACGCGAGCGCGCCCCACGCATTCGCTCCGTTGCGTTCGGTCACCGAGATTCGCGCAGCAAGCGCCTGGTACGCCGTCAGTGTCGGCGTCGCCTGAAATGCGTTGTACATCGGCGTTGCCGCCGCGTCATATTGGCTCATCGGCGGCAAGCCGAGAATGAGTTCCATCGTTCGCAGGATCCCGGACGTCGTGTAGAGCGTGCTGTCGAGCGACCGTCGTTTCACGAACGGACTCACCGCAAGCGCAATCGAGCGGTGCGAGTCGACGTGATCCGGACCATTCTGCGCATCGTCTTCGACAACGAAGATGGCGGTTTCCTTCCAGAACACGCTGTTTGAAATCGCTTCCACCAGGCGGCCCAGCGCGGCGTCGTTTTCCGCCACCATCGCCCGCGGTGTCAACGCGCCGGGGCGAGTGCCAACGGTGTGGTCGTTGCCGAGCCGAATGACGTTCAGGCGCGGCAGCCCGCCATTTTTTTCGAACTCGCGGAATTCCTTCAGCCAGACATCTATTCGCTGGTTATCGGGCGTGTCGAGATCCCACGGTGGATATGATGGATGGACCTTGCCCTTCAGGCCCGGCACGGTCGCTTCGACCGGGCCCCAGCGCTTCTCCCAGTCGGCAAATTCGCCGTAACTGCGGACCGAAACGCCCGCGCGTGTCGCGAAATCCCAGAGGTAGCCGTCCGCCGGCGCGGACAAATTGCCATACGTGTTGCGAACACCCCACCCGCCCTCGCTCAGGTAGACGGCGCCACGCTGGCCGTAATTAGTGGGCCAGAGCTTCTCGACAACGTCGGTTGCGTACGCGCCGGTGGAAAACGCGTGCCCGTCATAGCTGACTTCGGCGTCTACGTAGAAGTTGTCGAGCACGACGAACTCACGCGCCAGGGCATGGGCGTTCGGCGTGACCTCCTCGCCGAAGATTGTGAGGTGCGGATCGCCGTTGCCCCGCTCGAGATCGCCGAACACCTGGTCGTAGGTTCGGTTTTCCCGGATCACGTAGAAGACGTATTTGATTGGCGATGGCTCGCCGACTTTGCGCGGAATCGGCGACGCAGCCGGCGCATCGGCTGGCGCGAGCCGTGTCGCATCGGAATACCGTGTCAGCGCGTACACGCGATCGGTAAGCGTTTTGAGATCGGAAGCGGCCGGAACGTCAATAATCGAGAGCGAGCCCTGGAGCAGTTGGCCGGCGTATTGTCCGTCGGCCGCCGGAGAGGTCGCCTGCGGACCGCGGGGATTGGCCTGACCGGACAGACCCTTGCCGTTGAGCACCATCAGACGGCGTCCGTCGGGGCTGAACGCAACCGACGTCGGATACCAGCCGGTCGGGATGAACCCTTCGACTTCACTGGCTCCCGCCCGTTTCACGTCGACAACCGCCACAGTGTTGTTGTCTGCGTTGGCTACGGCAAGCGTCTCCCCGTCCGGCGACAGCGCCAGCGCATTTGGCGTCGTCCCAGCGGGCGCGTCGGGAAAGAGCGCGACCGAGATCTGTTCGCGTGCCGTGAGTGCCGGCAGGTCGAGCGCCCACACTTTGTTGGTGCTGGCGCAAGCGACGAAGAGTCGTCCGCCGTCTTTCGAGAGAACCATGGCATTCGGGTGCTCGCCGATCGCCGCTTCACCTCTCACGTCCAGCGTTTCAGCGTCCAGCGCGAGGACCTTCGCGGCGCCCCACAACGAGACGAAGACGGTCCCACCGTCGCGCGACATCAGCACCGTGTACGGCTCCGCCGGCAAATTCACGGTGCTGCGCACGGTGCCGCTGGGCAAATCAATGGCACTGATCGCACGCCCGAGCACGTGGACGGCGTAGAGACGTGAGCCGTTCGAGTTCATCGCGAGTCCGCCAATGAAGCCTGTGCCCGCGAGGTCGCGCAGGTCCGGCGACAATTTCACGGCCGGCGGCGCGACGGTA
>Ga0137368_10007429_pt1 | contig 11392 bp, 6 predicted proteins | sample SagtaG_13_FD_104917 | JGI IMG/M metagenome (GOLD analysis project Ga0137368, IMG submission 104917) | Vadose zone soil microbial communities from Sagehorn Ranch, Mendocino, California, USA - Sage1_L_100_16 metaG | ecosystem: Environmental > Terrestrial > Soil > Vadose zone | place: USA...
TCATGGGCCCTTCGTACTACTGGACCGCGAAGGAGCCCGCGCTCGAGTGGTTCACGACCATTCCATTCGGCATGAACCCCGAGGGTATGTCCGCCTGGTACTACCAGGGCGACGGGCTCAAACTCTCGGAGGAGGCGCACGCTCCCTTCAACCTCGTGCCACGGCCCGCCCTGCCGGTTCCTCCACAGATGGCCGGATGGTTCAGGAAGAAGACCACCACGATCGGCGACTACAAGGGGCTCAAGATGCGCATTGGCACCGGCCTTGGCGGCAAGGTCTATGTCAAGGCGGGCGGCACGGCAGTCCTCACCCCCGGTGCCGACATCTACGCCGCCCTCGAGCGAGGCGTGATCGATGCCTGCGAATGGGTCGGGCCGCATGACGACATGAAGCTGGGCCTGCACAAGACCGCCCGCTACTACTACTATCCGGGCTGGCACGAGCCCGGCACCACGACCGAGTTCGGGTTCAATAAGAAGGCATACGACACACTCCCAGTCGATCTCCAGCGAACGCTCGACCATGCTGCGGCGGCAGTGCAGGTCCATGGCCGCACGGAGTTCCACGCGAAGAACGCGGTCGCGTTGGAGCGGCTCAAGACGGAGTTCAAGGGCAAGGTCGAGGTGATCCAGCTCCCGGTGCCGGTGCTGCGTGATCTCAAGAAGCTGGCGACCGAGGTTGTCAGGGAAGAATCCGAGAAGACGCCCATCGCCCGGAAGGTGCACGCCTCCTTCACCAAGTTCCAGGCGCTGGCGGGGCCGTGGGATCACGTCGCCGAAGGCGCCTACCATCAGCTCGTTGCGCTGTGAGGAGGGCAGCGCGATGACCGACCGGCGGAGGTTCATTGCAACGGCGAGCGGGGTAATGGCGGCCGCCGCCGCTGCCGCGGTAGTCGATGCCCCCAACGTCATCGCTCAGCCGAAGGTCCAGTGGCGAATGTCCACGGCCTGGACGGCGGCGCTTGACATACACCAGGGAGCGGCCCGGCGGCTGGCGACGGTCGTGGAGGAGACGAGCGGCGGGCGGTTCCGGATCGAGGTCTTTCCGGGCGGCCAGATCATGCCGCCGTTCGAGTGCTTCGACGCAGCCTCCCAGGGCAAGATCGAGGCATTCATGGGCTCGGGGCAATACTGGAGCAATCGAGAGCCCGCAATCGAGTGGTTCACGACCATTCCGTTCGGCATGAACCCCGAGGGCATGGCCGCCTGGTACTACCAGGGTGATGGGCTTAGGCTCTGGGAGGAAACCTACGCCGCCTTCAATCTCGTGCCGCGCCCCGCCACGGCGGTGGCTCCCCAGATGGCCGGCTGGTTCAGAAAGAAGATCACTGCGATCGGCGACTGCAAGGGGCTCAAGATGCGGATCGTGAATCTGGGGGGCAAGGTCTATGCGAGGGCGGGCGCCACGACCGTGCAAACCCCGCTTGCCGAGGTCTATGCCGCTCTCGAGCGTGGCGTCATCGATACCGCCGAATTCGTCGGGCCGCACGACGACATGAATATGGGCCTGCACAAGACGGCGCGCTATTACTACTACCCGGGCTGGCACGAGCCTGGCACCACGCTCGACTTCGGCTTCAACAAGAAGGCCTACGAGGCGCTGCCGGTCGACTTGAAGCGAACGCTAGACCACGCCGCCGCCGCAGTGCAGGTCTATGGCCTGACGGAGTTCCACGCGAAGAACGCGATCGCCCTCGATCGGCTCAAGATGGAGTTCAAGGGCAAGGTCGAGGTGGTCCAGCTCCCGGTGCCGGTGCTGCGTGATCTCAAGAAGCTGTCGGCCGAGGTTGTCAGGGAAGAATCCGAGAAGACGCCCATGGCCAGAAAGGTGCACGCCTCCTTCACGAAGTTCCAGGCCCTCGTGGGTCCCTGGGACCATGTGGCTGAAGGCGCTTACCACCAGCTCGTGGCAGGGTGACGATGCGACGGATGCCGAACTTCTGCTTCAGGGCGCCTCGCAGCCTTTGGGTCGTCGTGGCGATGTTTCTCTGCTTGCCCACACACGCAGCCCAGGCACAAGAAGCTCGTCGCCCGTTCCGGATCGGCGTCCTCAACGCCGCGTGGGCGGCGAGCCATCCTACCGTTGAAGGACTCAAGGCCGGGCTCAAAGAGCTCGGCTTCGAAGATGGCCGCGACGTGACGTTCGATATCCGCTTCACCGAGGGAAGGCTGGACGCGATGCCCGCCGCCGCCGAGGCCCTCGTCAAGGGCGGCGTCGACCTGATCTTCACGAGCCAAGAGGCGGCCACCCTCGCCGCGAAGGACGCGACGGAGAGCGTGCCCATCGTCTTCACCCTGGTGGGCGACCCGGTGGGCGCCGGCATCGTCGGCAACCTTGGCCAGCCCGGCGGCAACGTGACGGGGGTATCGAGCCTCCAGACCGAGCTCGTCGCGAAGCGTCTGGAAGTTCTCAAGACGCTCGCTCCGGCCGTCCGTCGGGTCTGGCTCATTTATTACCAGGTCGACCGCGGCACCACGCCGATGATCGGCAAGGCGCTCGAGGCGGCACTGCGCATGAAGCTGGAGGTCTTGCCGAAAGGGGTTGCCGACGCCGTCGAGCTGAAGCGAGTGCTCCGCGAAGTCCGGCGCGACGACGCGGTGCTCGCGCCGGAAGGCTCGAACCCGGACCTCACGATCGCAATCATAGAGCAGTCGCTCGCCTTGCGAGTCCCGGCGGTCTTCGGGACGGCGCTCTGGATCGGCTATGGCGGTCTCATATCATATGGGCCCGACTACTACGCGCAGGGAGTCCAGGCCGCCACGCTGGTCGCCAAAATTCTGAAAGGTGCCCGGCCTCGGGACCTGTCGATCGAAGGCGCCGGGAGGATCGATCTCGCGGTGAACCTCAAGACGGCGGATCTTCTTGGCCTCACCGTGCCCCGAAAGATCCTGCTCCGCGCCGACGCCTTCCGGCGATGAAGAACCCCCTCTCGCGTGGGCGGCTCTTCCGCAAGTACGTCGTCGTCCTCCTCGTGCTGGTTGGCGGCGTCCTGATGGCGTCGAGCCTGGTCGAGCTCTACTTCTCGTATCGAGAGACTCAGCGCGCGATCGTCCGGGTCGAGCGCGCGAAGGCCGTGGCGGCGGCGGCTCGCATCGAGCAGTTTCTGAAAGAGGTCGAGCTGCAGGTGCGCGAGACGACCCGGACCGCGTCCGACGATCCCGACGCGAGCCAGGTGGGACCAGGGAAACTCGGATTTCGAGAGGGATTGGGAGCGGCGCTGGCGCAGCAGCGCGAGCTCGACTTCCTCAGGGTCCTTCGCAATGTCCCCGCGATCAGCGAGCTCAGCCATCTCGATCTCTCCGGCAAAGAGCAGATTCGTGTCTCTCGCCTGGACCCCGATATCGTCGAAAGCCAGGAGGACTTCTCCCAGGCCCCCAAGTTCGTCGAGGCGAAAGCCGGGAAGACCTACTGGAGTTCCGTGTATTTCAAGAACGAGTCCGAGCCTTACGTGACGCTGGCCGTGCCGGTCGGCAAGTACGCCGTCGAGGTGACGACGGCGGAGGTCAACCTCGGCGGCGTTCTGAGGATTGTCTCCCAGATCGAGGTCGGCCCGGGCGGATACGCCTACGTAGTGGACTCCCGGAACCAACTGGTCGCCCATCCGGACAGCCGGATGCTGCGAGCAAAGCGGGATCTCTCCACCCTCGTCCAGGTAAAGTCTGCACGGGCTGAGCGCTCGGGACTTATGGCAGACGCCCCGGTCACCGTCGTGGCCGACGGTCTCGGTGGCGGGCAGGTACTCGCGGCGCACGCGGCAATCGCTCCCCTCGGGTGGCTCGTCTTCGTCGAACGGCCGGCCGCCGACGCCTACGCGCCCCTCCGAGCCCCGATTATCCGGAGCGCCGTTATCTTCCTTCTGGGCCTGGGGCTCTCGATCCTGGCGAGCCTGCTCCTCGCTCGACGAATGGTCGCGCCGATCCGGGTGCTCCAGGAAGGCGCCGCGCGTATCGGGGCCGGCGACCTCAGCCATCGCATTGAGGTCCACACCGGCGACGAGCTCCAGGCGCTCGGAGATGAGCTCAACCGGACGGCGGGACAGCTCGAGGAGTCGTACGCCAACCTCGAGCAGAAGGTGGAGGCGCGCACGCGGGAGCTAGCGGACGCCAACCGCGACCTCACCGAGGCCCTGGAGCAGCAGACGGCGACTGCGGAAATCCTGCGGGTCATCTCGAGCTCGCCCACCGATATTCGGCCCGTCCTCGATGCAGTTGCCCAGAGCGCGACACGCCTTTGCGAGGCTTATGACGCGATGGTCGCTCTCAGGGAGGGGGACATGCTCCGCGTCGCGGCTCATCACGGGCCGATCCCGATCCGGTGGCGGGCAGATCCAAGACCGATCAACCGTGGCTGGGTGTCGGGCCGCGCGGTAGCGGACCGACAGCCAGTTCACGTCCACGACCTAGCCGCGAGCGGAGCTGAGTTCCCCCTGGGCCAAGCGGATGCCGTCGAATCCGGCCACCGGACCACCCTGGCCGTGCCGCTCCTACGCGAGGACGAGGCGATCGGCGTGATCCTGATCCGCCGCCTCGAGGTCCGTCCGTTCACCGACAAACAGGTCGCGCTGCTCAAGACCTTTGCCGACCAGGCCGTCATCGCCATCGAGAACGTCCGGCTGTTCAAGGAGCTGGAAGCGCGCAACAGCGAGCTGCGAGTCGCCCTCGAGCAGCAGACGGCGACCAGCGAGCTGCTCAAGGTGATCGGGCGGTCCACCTTCGATCTCCAGCCGGTCTTCGAGACGCTGGCCGTGAACGCTGTCAGGCTGTGCGAGGCGAAACGCGGGGTGATCTTGCGTTTCGATGGGCAGCTCCTGCGGTTTGCGGTGGGCCACAACGTCTCCCCCGAGCTCAGAGAGTTCTTCGAGCAGCACCCCATCGCGCCCGGACGCGAGAGCAACTCCGGGCGCGCCGCCCTCGAGCGGCGCACGATCCACAATCACGATGTCCTGGCCGATCCAGAGTACGCCTACGGGGGGACCCGGGTGGATCCCTACCGGACTGTCCTCGCGGTTCCCATGGTCCGCGCCGACGAGCTGCTCGGCGTGATCATCATCTACAGACACGAAGTCCGACCATTCAGCGACACGCAGGTCGCGCTGATGGAGACCTTCGCCGACCAGGCGGCCATCGCCATCGAGAACGCGCGACTGCTCACCGAGCTCCAGACCAAGAACGCTGACCTCACCGAGGCCCTCGAGCAGCAGACCGCGACGGCGGAGATCCTAAGAGTCATCTCCAGTTCGCCCACCGACGTCCAGCCGGTCTTCAACTCCATCGTCGCCAGCGCTGTGCGTCTCTGCAATGCCCGTATGGGGGCCCTGTATCGATTCGACGGCGAGCTGTCGCACCTGGTCGCGCACCACAACTACCCGCCTGAGGTGCTCGAGGCACTCCAGCGGATGCACCCGCGGCGCCCGCAGACCATCCTGGCTTCAGATCGGGCGCTTCTAGGACGAGCCGTGACGCAGATCGAGGACACACTCGCGGACCCCCACTATCCTCGCGAGGTTGCGCTCGGCGCGGGTGGCTTCCGCAGCGTCCTCGCGGTGCCAATGCTCCGCGAAGGCGCTCCGATCGGCGTGATCGTCATCACTCGGACTGAACCCGGTCGGTTCGCCGACGGGCACATCGAGCTGCTGAAGACCTTCGCCGACCAGGCGGTCATTGCCATTGAGAACGTGCGGCTCTTTACGGAGTTGCAGGCCCGCAACAGCGAACTCCGGGTCTCGCTCGAGCAACAAACGGCAACCAGCGAGCTGCTTAAGGTGATCGGTCGTTCCACCTTCGATCTCCAGCCGGTCTTCGAGACCCTGGCCGAGAATGCCGTCCGGCTGTGCGAGGCCAAACAGGCATTCATTTTCCGCTTCGACGGGGAGTTCCTCCGAGTCGTGGCGTCATACGCCGTCTCTCCTGAGCTCAAGGCCTTCTTCGACCAGAATCCCGTCGCTCCCGGAGGCGGAAGCGTTGCGGGGCGCGCGGCTCTCGAACGACGTACCATCCACGTTGACGACGTGCGGACGGATCCCTCCTACACCTGGGCGGCGCGCCAGGTGGATCCCTACCGCACCGTGTTGGTGATCCCCATGCTCCGTGCCGGTGAGCTGATGGGAGCGATCGGTGTCAACCGGCACGAGGTCCGGCCCTTTACCGAGAGCCAAATCACCCTGATGGAGACCTTCGCCGACCAAGCGGCCATCGCCATCGAGAACGCACGACTCCTCACCGCGCTGCAGGCGAAGAACGCTGACCTCACCGAGGCCCTCGAGCAGCAGACCGCGACGAGCGAGATACTACGCGTTATTAGCGGCTCCCCGACGGACGTCCAGCCGGTGTTCGACGCGATCGCGCAGAGCGCAGCCCAGCTGTGCGAGGCCTTCGACGCCGTAGTCTACCGCATCGACGGAGATGTCTTGCGCCCGGTCGCGCATCACGGCTCATCATTCGCGGTCGGCGTAGTTCCACTCGTTCCGGGAACCCTCGGTGGGCGCAGCGTGATCGAGCGACGACTCGTTCACGTCGCCGACGTCCAGGCCGCGGCGGACGAGTTCCCGGAGGGAGCTGCGATCTCGCAACGGGAAGGGACTCGGTCCTTCGTCAGCGTTCCCCTACTCCGGGAAGGTAGCGCGATCGGCACCATCGGGGTACGCCGCTTCGAACTCCGGCCGTTCGGCGAAAAACAGATCGCTCTGCTCCAGACCTTCGCCGACCAGGCCGTGATCGCGATTGAGAACGTCCGCCTCTTCAAGGAGCTGGAAGCCCGCAACCGCGAGCTCACCGAAGCCCTGGAGCAGCAGACGGCGACCAGCGAGGTCCTGAAGGTGATCAGCCGCTCGACGTTCGACCTGCAGCCGGTGCTGGACACTGTCATCGCCAGCGCCACCCGGCTCTGCGGTGCGACACGTGGCCACATCTTCAGGTTCGATGGCGAATTCCTCCGTTTCGCTGCGGCTTACGGCGCTTTGCCGGGCTTCATCGAGTACCTGGAGGGCCACCCAGTGCGACCTGGATCCGGCTCCGTATCGGGGCGAGCGGCCGCGGAGCGACGGATTGTGCATGTCCGCGACGTGCGGGAGGAGCCGGGATACCAATACGCCGAGCTGATCAAGCAACAGGACTACCGGACTGTGCTGGCCGTTCCGATGTTGCGGGAAGAAGTCCTGGTCGGCGTCATCGTCATCGTGAGATCGAAGGTCGAGCCCTTCACCGTCAAGGAGATCGAGCTGGTGACCACCTTCGCCGATCAGGCCGTGATCGCTATCGAGAACGTGCGGCTGCTGCAGGAGCTCCAGGCGAAGAACGCCGACCTCACCGAGGCGCTTGAGCAGCAGACGGCGACGAGCGAGATCCTGAAGGTCATTAGCCAATCGCCCACCGACGTCCAGCCGGTATTCGATGCCATCGCCCGCGAAGCCATGCGGTTGTGCAGCGCGTCCTACGGCGTCGTCGGCCGATACGACGGTCAGCTGCTGCACCTGGTTGCCCACGAGCATGTACGCCCTGAAGGTGTGGCGGCGATGAAGCGCCTGTTCCCGACCCGCCCCAGCCTGGCGACCACGAGCAGCCGCGCAATCCTTGAACGGGCCGTGGTCCATGTGCCGGACGCGCTCGAAGACCCCAATTACGACAAGGCGGTGGCTCTCGGCCTTCAGGTCCGAAGCGTTCTTGCTGTGCCGATGCTGCGCAAGGGTGAGCCGATTGGAACGATCTCTGTGGGTCGCCTCGAACCAAAGCCGTTCGGCGACACGCAGATCGCCCTGCTCAAGACCTTCGCGGATCAGGCGGTGATCGCCATCGAGAATGTGCGTCTCTTCAAGGAGCTGCAGGCACGGACCAGCGAACTGGGGCGATCGGTCGAAGAGTTGAAAGCCCTGGGCGAGGTCAGTCGGGCAGTTAGCTCCACACTGGATCTCGAGACCGTACTGACGACCATCGCCTCCCGCGCCGACCAGCTCTCGGACACCGACGGTGGAGCGATCTACGAGTACGATGAGGCGCACGAAGAGTTCCGGCTTCGCGTGACGCTGGAGCTCGAAGACGAGCTGATCGAGGCGCTTCGAACCGCTCCGATCCGATTGGGGGAAGGAGCGGTTGGACGGGCGGGAATAGCCCGGCAGCCGATCCAGATCCCCGACATCCTCGCCGAGGCCACTTACATGGGGCGACTGCGCGAAGTCGCCGAGCGGGCGGGATATCGCGCGCTGCTCGCGGTGCCCCTTCTGCGTGAGGACCAGCTCGTCGGCGCTCTCGTCCTCCGGCGGAGAGTTCCCGGGTCGTTCCCGCAGGAGACGATCGATCTTCTTCAAACCTTCGCCTCGCAGTCGGTCCTGGCGATCGAGAACGCGCGGCTATTCCGCGAGATCGAAGAAAAGAGCCGGCAGCTCGAGCTCGCCAGCAAGCACAAGTCCCAGTTTCTCGCCAATATGAGCCACGAGCTTCGCACCCCGATGAACGCCGTGCTGGGCTACACCGATCTCATCCTCGACAATATCTTCGGCGACGTGCCCGAGGCAATCCGCGACACGCTCGAGCGCGTCAAGAGCAATGGGCAGCACCTTCTCGGCCTGATCAACGACGTTCTCGATCTCTCGAAGATCGAGGCGGGGCAGCTTACCCTCTCGCTTGGCGAGTACTCGATGGGCGATGTCGTCCAGGCGGTGGTCTCGGCTGTGGAGTCCCTGGCGGCGGAGAAGAAGCTCGCGCTGAAGGCGACGGTGCCGGCCGATCTGCCGCCCGGCAGAGGCGACGAGCGGCGCCTCACCCAGGTGCTCCTAAACCTCGTGGGAAACGCGATCAAGTTCACCGACGACGGCGAGGTGTCGATCCAGGCGCGGGCCTCCGACGGCGCCTTCGTGGTCTCGGTGTCGGATACCGGCCCCGGCATCTCCGAGGCCGATCAGCGGACAATCTTCGAGGAGTTCCAGCAGGCCGACAGCTCCAGCACGCGGAAGAAGGGCGGGACCGGCCTCGGGCTCTCGATCTCCCGCCGGATCGTGGAGCTTCACGGCGGCCGCCTCTGGGTCGAGTCGACTCCGGGACGTGGGTCGACTTTTTCCTTCACCTTGCCGGTGCGCGTGGAGCGCCAAGCGGAGAGGGCATGAGCAAGCGAATCCTGGCGATCGAGGACCACGAGGAGAACCGTCGGATCCTGCGCCTCCTTCTGGGGAGCGCGGGCTACGAGATGATCGAGGCCGTGACCGGGGAGGACGGGGTAGCCATGGCGGAGAAGGAGCGCCCCGACCTGATCCTCATGGACATCCAGCTCCCCGGCCTTGACGGCTATGAGGCGACGCGCCGGATCAAGGGGAACCCTGCGCTTCGCCACATCCCGATCATCGTGGTGACCTCGTACGCCCTGAGCGGCGACGACGTGAAGGCCTTCGAGGCCGGCTGCGACGCCTATGTCACCAAGCCGTTTGTCCCGCGCGAGCTGCTCGCGAAGATCCGCGAGTACGTGCCGTAGACGGGGCCCAGCGTGAGAATACCGCCACGGATCTTGGTCGTCGACGACGTGCCGGCCAACGTGCACATCCTCCAGAGTCGGCTGGCCGCCCACGGGTACGACATCGTCACCGCCACCGACGGCGAGGCGGCGCTGGCCGCCGTCAAGGAGGCGCAGCCCGACCTGATCCTGCTCGACGTCATGATGCCCAAGATGGACGGGTTCGAGGTGTGCCGGCGGCTCCGCGCGGACCCCTCGCTCCCCTTCATCCCGATCATCATGGTCACGGCCAAGGCGGACCCCAAGGATGTCGTCGCGGGCCTCGAGGCCGGCGGCGACGAGTACCTGACCAAGCCCGTTGACCAGCCCGCGCTGGTCGCTCGGGTGAAGTCCATGCTGCGGATCAAGAGCCTCCACGACACGGTGGAGGCGCTGGCTGCCGAGCGCGCCGAGTGGAACAAGACCCTCGAGCGCCGGGTCGAGGAGCAGCTCGGGCAGCTCGAGCAGCTCGGGCGGCTCAAGCGCTTCTTCTCGCCTCAGCTCGCCGAGCTCATCGTGGCGGGCGGGACGGACGACCCCCTCAAGACCCACCGGCGAGAGGTGACCGTCGTCTTCCTCGACCTGCGGGGCTTCACCCCCTTTGCAGAGACCGCCGAGCCGGAAGAGGTGATGAGCGTCCTCCGCGAGTACCACGCCGAGATGGGCAAGCTGATCCTCGAGCACGAGGGGACGCTCGAGCGCTTCACCGGCGACGGCATGATGATCTTCTTCAACGACCCGGTGCCGGTGCCCGACCCGGCGGAGCGGGCCATCCGGATGGCGGTCGCCATGCGCGAGCGAGTCAGTGGCCTCGCCATCGGCTGGCGCAAGCGGAGCTATGACCTGGCGCTGGGGGTGGGGATCGCGCAGGGGTACGCCACGATCGGCGCCATCGGCTTCGAGGGGCGCTGGGACTACGGCGCCATCGGGACGGTGACGAACCTGGCGGCGCGCCTCTGCGGCGAGGCCAAGGGCGGCCAGATCCTGGTCCACCAGAAAGTCGCCACCTCGATCGAAGACCTGGCGAATCTCGAGGAGATCGGCCCCCTCACCCTTAAGGGGCTGCTCCGACCCGTCGCCGCCTTCAACGTCGTTGGGCTAAGGGGAACCGTCTGAGGACGGAACCAAGCTGATTCCGCCGAGTTGACGGGGCTGGGTAGAATGAAACCGGACCCGGCAAGGGTGCAGCGTGGCCGCGGCCACGCTGAGTAAGCTTTTTCCCCTCGCGTCGAATGGACGCGCGGGTGGGCCTGTCCAATGGGGCGACGGGCCTAGGAGGTGGATCATGAAGCGTTGGGCGATTGTGGTTCTTGCGGTGGTTAGCGCGGTCCTTTGGACTACCAGCCCCAGCCTGGCCTTTAGTGGCAATCGCGGCGGCTCCCATAGCGGGTTCAGAGGCCATCGCGATGGGTTCCGGCATCACCACGGCTTCGGGGGTGCCCGGGTGTTCATCGGGCCCGGGATCTTCTTCGGCGCCCCGGCTTTCTATCCATACCCCTATTCTTATTACCCATATCCCATTTACTCGGCGCCGCCCGAGGTAGTCGAGTCTCCGCCGGTCTATACTCAGCCTCCAGCGCAGCAGTACTGGTACTACTGCTCGAACCCGCCGGGCTACTACCCCTACATCACGCAATGCCCTGGCGGCTGGCTGCAAGTCGTGCCATCCCCGGGTCCGGCCACTCCCGGACAAGGACAGGGGTACTAGCGGGCTGACGCCATACCGGGCTGCGCCGCGGCGCGGCCCCGGCTTAGTGGCCGACGAGCTTGCGGACGAGCTCGGGCCCGTTCTCCCAGATCACGAGCGCCACGCCCATCAGGCTCTCGCCGGCGATCCAGCCTGAGGCCACCGGGAAGGTGAACTCCTCCGCCCACTCCGGATACTTCTTCTCCACCCACCAGCCGAGCAACCCGCCGA
>Ga0137368_10007430_pt1 | contig 11392 bp, 13 predicted proteins | sample SagtaG_13_FD_104917 | JGI IMG/M metagenome (GOLD analysis project Ga0137368, IMG submission 104917) | Vadose zone soil microbial communities from Sagehorn Ranch, Mendocino, California, USA - Sage1_L_100_16 metaG | ecosystem: Environmental > Terrestrial > Soil > Vadose zone | place: USA...
CGCCTCGGTCAAGCCATCGCCGGCTGGGACTGACCGGCACACGAGGAGGAACCCGTGTCTGACATGACCGTGAGCACCACCACCCCGAGCGATCGACATCGGGATCACAGGCAACCAACCGGCTGAGGAAATGTCGCCGGAGCGCCTTGACGTGGTCGTCATCGGCGGCGGTCAGGCTGGCCTGGCGACGGGCTATCACTGGCCCGGCACGGCGTCCGCTTCGTGATCCTCGAGGAGCACACCCGGGTTGGCGACAGCTGGCGCAACCGCTGGGACTCGCTGCGCCTGTTCACGCCGGCCCGCTACGATGGCCTGCCGGGGATGGCGTTCCCGGCGCCGCCGCACTCGTTCCCGACCAAGGATCAGATGGACTGGTACGCCTCAGCGTTCCCCTCGTAGCCTCGCAGCGCGGCGGCCGAGCGCTGCGCCGCTGTTCGCTCTGCCACGCCCCGGGCGACCGCGCGCTGGGTGGTCATGCGCTCCGAGACCCCCCAGGCCACGGACCCAGCGAGGGACAGGACGGCAGCGGCCGCGGCCACCAACCGAACCAACCGGGGCCGCGATGAGACCGGTGCGGGAGCTCTCTCTCCCCACTCGTCGGCGAGGACCGATAGGACCCGCTCCTTCAGCTCGGCGGGGCGCGCCTCCTCGTGGGCGGCCCGGGCGAACATCAGCAAGCCCTTATCCAGGCTTGCAACATCCCGGCGGCACGCAGCGCATCCGCGAAGGTGACGCCGGACCTTCGCCGCCTCCGTCTCCTCGGCCGTGTCCAGGGTGAGGTCGGGGAGCAGCCCGAGCACTTGCCCACGGTCTGACAGGTCATGGTGAGGGTGACGGTCCTGTCCCCGGTCGCGGCCATGGCGGGCCCGGACAGCGCCGGGACCGACAAGAACGCGACGGCCAGGATCAGACTCAGACCAAGCAGCGCATCGGCCTCTCCTTCCTCGTAGGAGCGATATCTCCCGAGCACTCCCGGTCATGCGGCCACCCGAGACCCGATCTCCTCGTCCCGTGTCCGAGTGGTTCTCACGGTTCTCACCGCTCGTGCACTCACGGCATCCGCGACCAACAGGATCACGAGGAGCCCCTCCACCGACTTGTCGGTGAGAGAGAGCGCGTCAAACACGAATCCCACCACGACGAAGTAGGCGATGATGGTGGATATCGTCACGCCCATCAGCGCAAGTCGAGCGAGCCACCGGAGCGGCTCGAGGAACCCGAGCGGTGCATACAGCGCCGTCACCGCACCCAAGTACCCCAGCGCCGCCAGCCAGAAGGGCAGCCGGAGCTGGGGCTCAGGAGAATTCGGTGTCACCGCCAGGTAGATGTGGACGGCTGCCGTGAAAAGGGCGGCCAGGATGACGGCCATTTGCACGGGACCGATGCGCGACCTGGCTCGCTCTTGGAACATACGGTGCCTCCTTCTCTCCGTGGCGCTCATAGGGTCTACGGCCGAGGCAGCGTGGGGGTTCGCCGGTTGGATCGCCGCAAGCCGACGCACCCCCTCGCCCGTACCGCTTGGCAGAACGGGCCGACCGGAACGAGAAGGCACATCGCGAAGGGAGCGAGACCGAATGCGGACGAGGCAGCAGGGAGCGAAGATACTCATCGCGCTGGCGGCGGCGCTCCCGCTGCTCGGCGCGGCGTGCAGCAAGAGCTCGTCCCCTCCGACCACGCGGACGCAGCCGCCGGCGACGACCCAGCCGCCCGCGAGCGCATCGCCGAGCGCCGCGGGCGCGATGCTTCAGCAGGGCGCCGGAGGGTTCGTGTTCTCGCCGACGACCCTCAGCGTGAAGGAAGGCGAGAGCATCACCGTCGCCTCCCGACCGCGTGCTGCTGACCTCATGTTCCTCCGAAGAACCTTAGGACGTCCCCCTGATCCGTTCCGGCGCCTTTTGGGCCCATCGATCCACAGCCACAGCCGCGAGTACCGACGACACTAGCCCGGGCTACCACCCCTGGTCGTGCCAGCCGTCGGCACCGACGGCTGCCCGCCCAGGCTCCCAAGCTATTTGCGAGGCACGACACTAGCCACTGGGCGAACGCGGGACCACGTATTGTGCTGGATGCACATGTTCCACCGCTGGGTCATGGTCCGAGAGCTGGGATCGTACGACCACGGGCTGAACGCGTTCCGCCGGATCTACCCGAGCTCGGGTTTCTACGACGACGGGCTGCACATCGTTCGGGACACTTCGGCCTGAGATGGCGCCTCGACCGCTCGGGCTTTCGAGCGGATCCTCGACCCCAGGAGAGCTCGATGCACCTCGCCCGTGACGTTCGCGCCCCGACCGAGCATGCTTTGGTCCTTGGAGCCCACACACCGGATCCGCTTGCTGGGGAGGTTCGCCGTGGCCCGCCGCGGCGAGGAAATCCCGGGCGCGTCCTTCGGCGGCAGGCTGGCCCGCCGGCTCCTGCGGATGCTTGCCGTCCGCCGTGGAGAGTTCGTGTCGAAGGACGTGCTGGGGGAGGGGCTGTGGCCCGATCGCATGCCATCCGACCCCGGGGCGAACCTCGAGGTGCTCGTGTCGAGGTTGCGCCGGGCGCTGGAGGAGCCGTCGCTCGTCCTCACCGGCCCGGGGGGTTATTCGCTGGCCGCCGACCCGCGCTGCGTTCTCGACGCGGAGGAAGTGCTGGAAGCGGTGACTCTGGGCCGCGCGCACCTGTCGGCAGGCCGGCTTCCGGCGGCGCTGGTGGAGTTCGAGCGGGCTTTCGAGCGGTGGGGCGGGGAGCCACTCGCGGAGGATGCGTACGAGGACTGGGCGAGCGAGTTCCGGTCGAGGTTCTCGCGGACCCGGCAGGAGGCCCTGGAGGGTGGAGCCGTGGCCTCGCTCGGCGTGGGCGACGGGGGCCGCGCGCGCACCTTCGCGGAGCTCGCCGTCCACCGGGAGCCCCTGCGGGAAGGGGCCGTCCTCCTCCTGGTGCGGGCCCTCGCTGAGTCCGGCGATCAGGCCGGCGCGCTGGCCGCCTTCGCGGCCTTCCGCGAGCGGTACGCGGAGGAGCTGGGGCTTGATCCTTCCGTGGAGGCGGCCGACATCCACGAGCGTGTCCTCCGAGGCGATCCGCTGCCGCCGCTCGTGACCGTCCCCGGCCGGGCTCCGTCATCCTCGGCCACCGGCCCGCGCCCCCACGAGCCCCCGTTCGTGGGCCGGGAACGAGAGCTCGCCGCGCTCCTGGGCTCCGAACCGGTCGTGTTCGTGCGAGGGGCATCTGGGGCGGGAAAGTCCCGCCTGCTCCACGAGCTCTCGGCGCGCGTCCACCTCCCGGTCATATACGCGAAGGCGTTCCTTCCGGACCGCGACGAACCCTGGAGCCTGGCCCGATCCGTCCTGGCGGAGGTGCTGGCGCTCGACTCGCTGGCGGCGCGGGCTCCCTCCTCGCTGGGAGCGGCTTCGCTCGTCGAGGTCCTGCCCGAGCTCGGCGACCTCAGGGATCTCTCGCCGGCCCACGTCGATCCGCGAAGCCGCCATGCCCTGGCCCTCCTGGCGGCGGTCCAGATGGTGCAGTCCGTCGCCCGCGAGCCGATCGTCCTCGTGATCGACGACCTTCAGTGGGCGGACGTCTCGAGCTTGCGCGTGCTCTCCGCCCTGGCCACGCGGGTGGGCGGGCTTCGGTTGGTCGCGGCCTTCCGGTCAGACGAGGTGGAGCCGGCATCGCCCGCCGATTCCTTCGTGGACGAGATGCAGCGGGCGGGACCGTCCGTGACGATCATGCTGGGGCCTCTCGAGGAGAGCGCGATCCGCGAGCTGGCCGGAGACGATCTCGTTGGACGGATCCTCGCCGAGGAGACCGACGGGACGCCGCTCGCCGTCGCCGAGGCGCTTCGCCTCATCGAGGAAGGGGGACCGGGGCCGATCGGTCGCGGGATGGGGCGTCCCCGTCGGAGCGCGGACGAGAGCGCGGTGCGCGCGGCCGCCCGAACCGGGCAGACCCGAGCGGTCGAGGGGCGGATCCAGCGCCTGCCGGGCGGCACGCGGACGCTGCTCGAGCTGGTGGCCGTGGCGGGAAGGGAGCTGGCGGCCGGGACCCTCGCTCGGGCCGCCGGCCGGGGCGAGGGGACGGTCCTCGACGGCCTCGACAGCCTGGAGGCAGCCGGACTGGCCCGCTCCGGTGATCGCGGCTGGGTGGTGGCGCACGACTCGATCGCTGAGGTGATCGTGGCGAGGTCCACGGCCGCCCAACTCGTGCAACGGCACGGCGCGGTGGCCGGGGCGCTCGCGGCCGAGCGGGCGGAGCCGTCGGAGGTGGCCATGCACCTGGCCGCCGCCGGGGACGTCGCGGGAGCGGCCGGGCGCTACGAGGAAGCGGCGACCATCGCCCTGCGGCGTTTCGCGAACCCCGAGGCGGCGGCACTCGCGGCCGATGGCCTGTCGCTGCACCCCAGCGAGGAGATGTGCACGAGACTCCTGTCGATCGGTGCCGAGGCGCACGCTCGCACCGGTGAGCTCGCGACGGCCAAGGCCGAGCTCCGGACCGCCCTGGCATCGATCGCACCGGGACCCGAGAAGAGCAACGTCCTGGCTCGGTTGGCGATGGTCGAGAGCGGAAGCGAGGACTTCGAGAGCGCCGCGCACCTGGTGGACCTCGCGCTCGCCGAGGCGGCGGAGGACACCCGCAGCCGCGCGCACGCGCACGCCGTGGGCGCGATCGTGGACCTGAACCGAGGGCTGCTCGAGCGCTCCGAGGAGCACGCGAGCACGGCCCTCGCGCTCTTCGAGGCGCTCGGCGATGCGAGCGGCTCCGCCGGGATCCTGGACGGGCGGGCGATGGCCGCGTTCCTGGGCGGACGGATCACGCAGGCCGCCCGGGCGTTCGATCGGGTGGCACGCTTGTTCCTCGATTCTGGGGAGTTGATGCGCGTCGGAACGCCGCGCTCGACCCGAGGACACGCGCTGGTCTTCATGGGCCGTCCCGGCGAAGGGCTGACGGACGTCGAGCAGTCGCTGGAGCTCGCCCGTTCGCTGGGCCACGCCGAGGGAGAGAGCTACGCGCTGTGGCATCGGGCCGAGGCCCTGGCGGCGCTGGGGAGAGCAGAGCAGGCCGTCGAAAGCGCATCCGCCGCCCTGGGCATCGCCGAACGGATCAGGCATCGGGAGTGGACGGCGGCAGCGCTTCGAGGCCTCGGGATCGCGTCCGAGGCCGCGGGCGACCTCGCCGCCGCGGAAGCGACGCACCGCCGGGGGCTGGAAGCGGCGGAGGGCATCCCCCTCTTCGTGGGGTGGGCGGCGGCCCGCCTGGCGATCTGTCTCGTCGGCCTGGGACGGCTCGAAGAAGCCGAACCGCTCGTGGAGCGAGCGCTGCGAACCGGCCCCCCGCTCAGCGGGTACGAGGCCCGCCTCGCCGACGCGGGGCTGCGGGCCGCCCAGAGGGATCCGAGGGCGGGCGCCGTGGCGGCCGAAGCCGCGCAGGTGGCCGAACGGGGCGGCCACCTGGCGAGTGCCGCCGTGCTGGCCTGGCTGGCCGGCAACCTGCCGGTGTCGTGAGGGAACGTCGAAGAGGTTCTGAGAAGGAGTGGGCGGGGCGCGCAGGGCGCCCCGCCACCCGTGGGAACGCGCGTGGTCAGCTCTTCGCGTACTCCGTGGCCCCGTACCAGTCGACCACGACGACCGGCTCGTCGCCCACGACCCACGCATCGTGCCCCGAGGGGAGGTAGGTGAGCTGTCCGGGGGTCGCCTCGAACTCGGTCCCGTCGGCCATCCGGATCCGGAGGGTCCCGGAGAGGTGGTACTGGAAGTGGGGCGCCTCGCACAGCTCGGTGCCTGCGATCGGCTTCACGTCGGTCGACCACCGCCATCCGGGCTGGAACACCAGCCGTCCGATCGACCCCTCGGCGGTGTTCACGATCTCCGCCTTTCCATGGTCGAACGTCCGGACCTCGTCGGGCTCCGCGAAGTCGCGGTGCTCGGTCTTGGGCATGGCCTCCTCCTTCTCTTTCGGGGCGCCGCCCCGATGACGGCACCCGGCCGGAGCAGACGCTAGAGGCGTGGGCTTGCAGGGACCTTGCAGGTCCATGGCTTGGCCGGATCAGCTGGCCGGATCAGCGCGGGGTGAGGGGTACACAACATCGGTGCACCGTCTCTGAGCAGCGACTTTGCCTAGCATCCAAGTGGAGGGCCAGGGCCTCCTGAGAACACTGTTCTCTGAACGTTCTCCGGAGAGAACGACAGACATGTAACTACATCGCCGTAAGCGCTTGGCCATCTTCCCGATGAGTCAGCAGCTTAGAACGAGAAGGGCGAGTTCACTCCTGGAGCTCGAAGTCCTCGGGGACTTCGCCGCCAAACCCATGGCCGACGCGCTCCACGACCGCGCGCTCTGTCTTCTGCCACTTCTCGTCGCTGACCAGGACAGCCGCCATCACGAACATGGGCTGCTGCCGGTTCCGAAGATCCCTGCCGGTGCTCCCCAGCCTAGTCCAGTAGCACAGGTGCATTGCGTCACGATAGAACCCTCGGGCCGCGGCCGAGGTCGTTGTCTGCTTTCAGGGAGATGCTGCCCCCGACCGGTGGCAGCTGTACTACGAGGCGATTCGTGGCGAAGCTCCAGGGCCTCCAGCCAATCGCCCTTGGCGTCGGCCGCGTCGCCGGAGCCCACACGACGCGCGGGCTGTTCCCGTAACCCCAGGGCCGCGTTTGACGGCCCCGGTCGGGCGTCCGGACAATGCGTCGTCCGGTCGCTTGGGAGGCAGTCGTGCGGGCTCGGCGGAGGGTTCGTCGTTGGCCGAGGGGGTTGGTGGCGGCCGCGCTCACCGCAACCGCCGCCGTTGCTCCTGCCGTTCCCGCGTCCGCCGCCTCGTGCTCGAACCCGGGGCAGCCCGTGAACGTCGGCACGCATGACAACTACCTCCAGGGGCTCGCCCTGGTGGCCCCGTGCAACGTGTGGGCGGTCGGATTCTTCAACAACGGGACCGCGAACCAGACGCTCGTCGAGCGGTGGAAGGACGGATCGTGGACGCATGTGGCGAGCCCCAATCCCGGCGGTTCGAAGCGGCCGGACGAGCTGTACGGCGTCGCCACGTCCGGGTCCAACGCCTGGGCCGTCGGGGACACCTCGACCGGGGCGGCCTTGGAGACGCTCGTCCTGCGCTGGAACGGCACCGCGTGGACGCGCGTCCCCAGCCCGAACCCCGGCGGCCACGCGCGGCGGAACGTCCTCTACGCCGTCACCGCCCTCTCGGGTTCCAACGCCTGGGCGGTCGGCTACTTCTTCGACGGCACCGCGTTCCAGACTCTCGTCCTGCACTGGGACGGCGGGTCGTGGAAGCGAGTCCCCAGCCCGAACCCCGGCGGCCATGCCGAGAACGACGTGCTGTTCGGCATCGCGGCGATCTCGTCGTCGAATGCATGGGCGGTTGGGTACACGGCCGACGGCACGCTGCACCAGACGCTGGTGCTCCACTGGGACGGGTCGGCCTGGAAGCGTGTCCCCAGCCCCAGCCCGGGCGGTCCCCACCACCACGACTACCTGGAAGGCGTCTCGGCCACCTCGGCGTCGAACGCGTGGGCAGTAGGGGACTTCTCGGGCGCCGAGACGCCGAACCAGACGCTGGTGGAGAGGTGGAACGGGACCGCCTGGAAGATCGTCCCGAGCCCAGACCCGGGCGGATCGGATCAGCTCAACACCCTGAACGGCGTGTCGGCCACGTCGGCCACCGACGTCTGGGCGGCCGGCTACTACGAAGGCAGCACGTCCGACCAGACCCTGCTCCTGCGGTGGAACGGCTCGTCGTGGAAGCAGATGCCGAGCCCGAATCCCGCCGGGTCGGTGCACCTGGCGCTCGTGGAGGTCGTGGGAATCGCGGCCACGAGCGCGTGGGCGGTGGGGTCCTGGACCGACAACTCCGTCTCCCGGACGCTCGCCGCTCGCTGCTGCTAGTGCCGCGCGCCCGAAATCCTTTGGCATTGGGACGGCCCTGGTCGGCACGCATCCTCGGGGAGTCCCTGGTCTCGTTCGCCACGAGATCCAACACGACGATCTCGTTCCCGGCGGAGCCGAGCCTCCGAAGGCGAGCACCGTCGTTTCCTGGGGCGAACTCTTCGCCGACGCGGTCGCATCGGGATCGTCGAATTCCAGGGTCCGCGGGTACCTCAAGGCGCTGGTGAAGCCGACCTGGGACTACCAGCAGCAGCTCCTCCACGACAAGAACGCCACCCGGTTTGGACGCTTGAAGATGGGGCTCGAGGCGGTCGCGAGCTCGGGGGATCCTCCCGCAAGTCGTCTCGTGGGAGGCCGTGGGATGCATCCGCCTCCGGCACCGGGGGCCGGCTGGACGGGAGGTCGTAGGACCATCGTCTAGGTGCAGGCGGGACCGGGTGGCTGGGACGCTGTTCGCGTTGGACACACGCACAACGGGGAGAGGGAGATGAAAGCGAGCCAGGCTCCGGTTCGAAGCGAGTTCACGACCGAGGCTCGATCCCGGTCTCGACTCCGCGAGAGAAGGGTAGTCCGGGTCGTGAGAAGACTCCTGCGTCCCCTGGCGCTGCTCTCGCTCGCTTTGCTCATGACGATCCTCGGGACGATCGCGGCCGAAGCGACGGTCCGCATCTCGAAGGCAGAACTCAATGGGACCAGACTCCTGCTGGAGGGCACCGCGGCCGCGAACCGCACCATCACAGTGAACGGCGTGGCGATGGGGACGAGCGACGGGGCCGGCACCTTCAAGGTCGACCGGGATCCGTTCTCGCCCCCGGCCGATTGCCGGGTCGCGGTGGACGACGGGTCCAACACGCCGACCACGGCGACGCTCTCGGGGTGCACCGTGAGCTCGACGTCGTCCTCCTCGACGGCTGCCCTCGCGGCCGTCAGCGTCAACCCCACCGAGGTGATCGGAGGGAATACATCGACCGGGACCGCGTCCTTGACCGCTGCGGCGCCCACCGGCGGCTTCGTGGTGTCCCTGTCGAGCGACAACACGGCTGCCGCGACCGTCCCGCCGACCGTCACGGTCGCAGCCGGCTCCACCAGCGCGACGTTCACCGTCTCGACGAACCAGGTGAACGCCCAGTCCTCGATCATCGTCGGGACGGCCGGCGGGATCACGAAGTACGCGATCATCACGGTGTGGGACGAGTTCCACTTCACCCACGGGAGCATCTCGATCATCCCCGGTGGCAACGGGAGCGGCGTGGTCACGTCTGATCCGGCCGGGATCAACTGCACCATCACGAACGGCACCGGCTCCGGAACCTGCTGGAGCTTCTTCCTGACGGGAACCGTCGTCCGGCTCGATGCCCGTCCGGCGGCAGACTCGAGCTTCCAGGGCTGGCGCGCGCTCCCCGGCTGTGCCGACCCCTCGAAGATCACCGTGCCGCGGGGCACGAACATCAACTGTCAGCCCGGGTTCGTCCTGAAGTAACAGTCGGCCCTCGCCGTCGGCTCGCCCGAGCGCACGCCGTAGCGGGCCACAGGATCGCCGTTCACGCTGGATCAATCGCGACGCCCAGCGCCTCGGCGAAGGCCCCGGGGCCGCTCGAAGTGCGGGACCGTGACTCGCGTCCTCTACCACCTGCAGTGGTTGGCCGCGGCATCCGGCGCGCGGCAACGGTCCACGCCAGGGCCAGAGCGACGAGGGCGAGGAGCGCGAGCGGACCGCCGAGACGGCCGTGCTGCGGACGAAGGAGCGCCCACCGGGCGTGCTGCTCTTCCGCAACGGCCTCATCCAGCGGGCCTTCCTTCGCCACGCCCCCCGGCAGCGGTTCATGAGCGCCTACGTGGCGAACGTCCCCGGTCCGCCCGTCCCGCCGTACCTCGCCGGGTCCCTCGTGCGTGAGGTGATTCCCTCACCGCTCGCGGCAACCGGCGGGTAGGCGAACCAGGCGAGCGGCCGGGATCGAACGCTCCGGGTCTACAGGTGGGCGAGCATCGTGCCCACGATCCGCTTGGCCTGCTCCAGGTATGCCGCGGCGTCCTGGCGGCTACCGAACGTCACCGTGACGAAGAAGTCTCCGTCGAGAGCGGAGAGGACGCCCGCGTAGTCCTTCGCGTACCAGAAGGCGTCCTGACCCAGGCCGGCGACCGGCTCGGGGGACCCCCCGTCGGCTTCCGATGGCCTGCCTGGCGGACTCGTAGTTCTCCGCGACGTCGACGAACGTGACCAGCGTGTGGAACGTGCAGGCCCGGATCGTCCCGACGCCCACGTGCGACGGCCGGCCGGGCCCGGGGTCCTTCCCGGTCGCCGCCCGGATCTCCTCGCGGGTCGCGAGCGCGCAGGCGTCCGGCACGGCGCCGTCCGGGGCGCCGGTGACGACGGAGGAGGCCGAGGCGCTCGGCCGAGCGGTGGGCGACGCGGAGCCGCCGTCACCGCCGCCGCCGCAGCTCTCATCCAGGCCCGCCGCCACGGCGAGGCCAGGCGGCGGTACCGTCTGTACTCGACCCGGATGGACGAGATCGGCGTCGAGGCCGCGCCCTTCCCGGGACGGACGACCTAGCGCGGGCGACCGCCGAGCGCCGGGCGTTCCGGTCCGAACGGTTCAGGACGGTCGACGACCTGGTGGCCTGGATCGAGGCCGTGATCCGGCCGTCCACCGAGCCCGGCCCACCCTCGCCGGGCCCCGGCCGGGATCAGTTGCACAAGAGGCGGCACGATGCGCGTGCTGGTGGTGGAGGACGACGCCCTCCTGGCGGACGTGGTGACCCGCGGGCTCCGCCGCGAGGGGATGGCGGACTGTCTTGCGACGGTTCTCTGTGACAGACAGCACATCGATGCTTGACGTGCGGTATTTGAAAGGCCATCAAAGGGAGTCTCACGGCACGGGGTCGGGCGGTCCCGGGACGGTGCCCCCGGTCAACACGACCAGCCTCTCGAGAAGGGCGTCGACATAGTCGCGGGTCTCACCTGTCGGCTCTTGGTCCAGGTGCCTCCAGCGTCGCTGTTCGTAGAACAGGGCACAGCGCAGGATGTCGATGTCGTCCGGGAGTGTCCGGCCCTCCCGCCAGGACTGGACAGTCCCATTGCCGATCGCGACGGTCTCCGACGCTCCATGACGTGCGTACCCGTGATAGGTCAACGCGAACTCCACGAGGTCGGGGTACCAGGGCGATCCTGGCGGCGGAATCGGAATGGGAGCGTCCACGAAGGAGAGGCCATGTCGCGGCCGTGCGTCGGCTTCGGACTTCTGGACCCGGTCCACGAACTCGGCGATCGCGAACCAGTTCCTGTTCGGCCGGGGTCCGTCGCGCCGAACCTCATAGACCTGATTGCGCCACCGACCGGACTTGATGTCCTCGTCCAGGTGTTCCCCGGACACGCCCTCGTTCCGGCCCATGAGCCTACCCCAAGGTGCCATCCTCGTAGCCCCGAACGATCTCCAGGCCGCGCTGCCTGCCCTCGGCGTTCTTGCCGTAGGAGGCGATCCCAGGGCCAACCAGATCGGGCCATGCCTTCAGCGCGAGC
>Ga0137368_10007442_pt1 | contig 11381 bp, 9 predicted proteins | sample SagtaG_13_FD_104917 | JGI IMG/M metagenome (GOLD analysis project Ga0137368, IMG submission 104917) | Vadose zone soil microbial communities from Sagehorn Ranch, Mendocino, California, USA - Sage1_L_100_16 metaG | ecosystem: Environmental > Terrestrial > Soil > Vadose zone | place: USA...
AAGACGTGCCGGTGATCTACGGCTTTTCATCGAAGGCACCCGTCGGGGCTACGGCGGCCTCGATGCTCGACCGCTATTTTCGATCGGGCGCCAGCGGCGAGATCGGCAGCGGCCGGGCAAGCGCAAGGATGCTCGGAGGCTTTTCCGCCAACTCAATGGTCGTCACAAGTGGTTTGACCGATGGGGATCCGCAGGCGGCACATCGGCGGGACGTTTGCCAATTCGCAGACGATCGGTTGTCGCTCACCCAGAAGCTCGGCTTCGTCCATCAGCTCCTGGATCGCGAGGCAGCGGAAGTCCGCATGTTCCTCGACCGCATCGAGAAGTATACGGCGTCGCTGAGCGAGACCGAGCGGCAGTCCCCCGCGGTTGCCCGGGCGCTCGACGCGATCGCGCGCGACGAAGGCGCTCGTGCGCGGTACCTCGACTTTGCACGCGATGCCGATCAGCCCGCGGTTCGCGCACGCATGCTGGAGCTGGCGGCCAAGTTCGGCTGGCTGTCGCCGGCGGAGAAACGGGCGGAGCTCATGCGGCTGATCAGCGGCCAGCTGGCCCGAAACGCCGTGAGCCCGGCTGATGTGGATCTCGTGTGCGCGCTGAACAAGGACCATGAACTGGACCAGGAGCTGGATCGGCTGCAAGTGGCGCCCGCGCAGGCCACCGAAGTGACTCATGCCGCAGTCCTGGCTTGTTTGGGCAGCACCGAGGCTCGCGCGCAGGTGTTGCTGGCACTGACCAGTCCCAATGACGAAGAAGTTCAGATTGCGCAGGTATATCTGCACCACCGCCCGATAACGGACGTGAATGAGCTTCGCGTCGTTACGTCGGGGATCGCGCGCATGAACGAATCCAAAGCGCAGGTTCGTGCCCTGGAGACTCTCGCAAGCCAGCGCGTCTCCGATCCCGAAAGCCTCGAGGAGTTGACGCGTCTGTTTCCCGTCGCCGAGTCGGCCGGCGTCCAGAACGCCATCGCCGGGATCCTGATCCGTTCCGACTTCGAGAAAATCGCCACGCCCGAGCTCGTGCAAACACTGCGTCAGCATCGCCTCGGGCCTCCCGGCCGCGAAGACCTGGTTGACGTTCTTATCCGGCGCCTTGCGAGCGCAGTAGCTTCTCCTCGGCTCTGAACGCCCGCATGGATTTTTGGGCAAGGATCCGGCAGTAAGGCGCGCGGACACCCTCTCGCCGGAAGCAGTCCGCGAGGGGATATCCCTGGCGCACCGGCCGCACGTCATGGCCGGACGGTTCCGGCCATCCGGCCCGGGCCCCTGTTCCAAGGCACGGTAAACATGCAATACTAGCGCCCTTTTTCGCGCTAGTACCTTTGCATGTCGGCTTCCCTGAAATTTGCCCTGCTGGCTGCCTTGCTCGTTGCCGCGTGGACTCACGATGTGCGCGCCGACAAGAAGACGGTATGCACGATCACCGTCAACTCGCCTGACGAAAAGGAAATATTTCGCCGCAGTCTGCCCCAGGACGATTTTCAGTTCGTCGAGTTGGTGGAGCGCGGTCGCCCCGATTGGTTGGCGTCGGCCTGCCGCAAGGACGTGCGCTGCGACCTTCTTCTCATCTCCGGCCATTTTGATGATGGCACCGAGTTTTATTCGGATCGGCTGGATGCGCGCGAGTCCCTGCCCGTCGACGAGATGGAGCGCGCGTCGTGCAGCGACTCGTGTCCTGGATTGTTCTCCCGGCTGAAGGAGGTCTATCTATTCGGCTGCAACACGTTGCAAGCGCAACCGCTCAGAAGCACTTCGGGCGAGATCGGGCGAAGTCTGATCCGTTCCGGGCACGCGCGGGCCGATGTGGAGCGACTCGTGCGCGAGCTGAACGAGCGGCACGGCGAAAGCAATCGCGATCGCATGCGCCACATCTTCAAAGACGTGCCCGTGATCTATGGCTTTTCGTCGAAGGCGCCGCTTGGGCGGTCTGCGGCCCCGATGCTGGACCGATATTTTCAATCGGGCGCAGGTGGCGAGATTGGCAGCGGAAGGGCGAGCCCGAAGCTGCTCAGTTTATTTGCGCCGAGTTCCATGACTGTCGCCACCGGCTCGAGCGATTCGGATCCGCACGCTGCCTTTCGGCACGACGTCTGCCATTTCTCTGATGATCGGCTGTCGGCTGCGCAGAAGCTCGGCTTCGTGCATCAGCTCCTGAATCGCGAGATGGCGGAAGTACGCATGTTCCTCGAGCACATCGAGAAATATGCGGCGTCGCTGAGCGAGACCGAGCGGCAGGCGCCCGCGGTTGCCCGTGCGCTCGACGCAATCGCGCGCGATGACGCAGCCCGTACGCGATATCTCGACTTTGCGCGGGATGCCGACCAGCCCGCGGTTCGCGCGCGCATGCTGGAGCTCGCGGCCAAGTTCGGCTGGCTGTCGCCCGCGGAGAAACGAGCCGAGCTCATGCGGATGATCGGCGACCAGTTGGCCCGAAACGCAGTGAGTCCGGCTGAAGTGGACCTCGTGTGCGCGCTGAACAAGGACCACGACCTGGACCCAGAGTTGCACGGGCTGCAAGTGCTGCCCGCGCAGGCCGACAAGGTCTCTCACGCTGCGGTCCTCGCCTGCTTGGGCAGTACCGAGGCTCATGCGCGCGTGCTTCGCGCATTGACGAGTCCCAATGATGAAGAAGTCCAGATCGCACAGGTTTACCTGCATCGCCGCCCGATCGCCGATGCGACCGAGCTACGCGGCGTCGCGACGGGAATCGCGCGCATGAACGGCTCCGATGCGCAGGCTCGCGCGCTCGACACGCTCGCGCCCTATCATCTTTCCGATCGCGAAAGTCTGGAAGCGCTGACGCGTTTGTTCCCGCTTGCCAAGTCCGTAAACGTGCAGAGGGCTATCGCGGGGATCCTGATCCGTTCCGACTTCAAGACGATTGCGACACCCGAGGTCCTGAAAACACTGCGTCAAAGTCGGCTGAAGTCTCCAGACGGCGCGGACCTAATCGACGTGCTCATCCGACGCCTGCAGACCTCTTAATCTAGGATCGCGTGCTGATATTGCTTTGCAACACAGACCAGAGCTCAGCCTCCAGCAATAGCAACCCATTGATTATGTGCGGTTTTAAGGAACGGAATTCGACCCCTCATAGTTGCGGCGCGGATTCGCATGGGCCGGGCTGGCTATGTGTGAATATTCACGTTTCAATATTGATAAACTTGACCGATACTTCGTACGTGTTGAACGAATAGTCAACTACCCGGAAAGGGGGAAGCTCGATGACACGGAATAATCAAACAGCGCTCGTCGCGGTAGCGGTGTTTACTGTGGCGGGGCTGGCGATTTACATGGCCGATTTCAAGCCGGACGTGCTTAAGAACGCCTTTGGTACTCAGGCCGCAGTGTCAGCCGGTGCTGCGGGCGCATCTGGTGCCTCTGGCACGTCGGGTGCCTCTGGCGCGTCGGGTGCCTCTGGCGCCTCGGGTGCGTCGGGTGCGTCTGGCGCCTCGGGTGCGTCTGGTGCCTCTGGTTCCTCGGTTGCGTCTGGTGCGTCGGGTGCCTCGGGCGCTTCGGGTGCGTCTGGTGCCTCGGGCGCGTCGGGTGCCTCGGGTGCATCGGGTGCGTCTGGTGCCTCGGGTGCGTCGGGTGCCTCAGGCGCTTCAGGTGCCTCGGGCGCTTCGGGTGCGTCGGGTGCCTCAGGCGCGTCGGGTGCGTCGGGTGCCTCTGGTGCGTCTGGCGCCTCAGGTGCCTCTGGCGCGTCGGGTGCCTCAGGTGCCTCGGGTGCCTCAGGTGCGTCGGGTGCCTCAGGTGCGTCGGGTGCCTCGGGTGCGTCGGGTGCCTCGGGTGCGTCGGGTGCCTCGAGTGCCAACTAGGCAGAACGGATAGAGAGCACCCCGGCGGAGTTACCACAGAGTTGGCATTCACCGGAAATCTCCGCCCGGGCGATCCTCTGAACTTCAAAAGCGGTAGTCGATCGACTACCGCTTTTGGTTTTTGTATGTCCGGACTTCGCGCCTGGCGACGATGACTCCTCATTACCAGCCGATTAGTTACGCCATCCTCATCGCCGGCATCATCCCGCTGGTGTTTCTATATCTCGTCAATTGGCTGAATTTCTTCGAGACCCACCGCATCAAACCGTTATTGCTGGCTCTCGCCTGGGGGGTTATATCGCTTGGGCTTTCCTACAGCGTGGATCACCCGATAAGGCTCATCCTGGGAATGCCATTCGTGGGAACCCACTTCGCACCCCCGGTCGAAGAAGTCTTCAAATCGCTCGTCCTTCTCTATCTCGTTCGCCGTGGAGTCATGACTTCTTTCGTCGATGGGGCCGTTTACGGCTTCGCCGCGGGAATCGGTTTCGCGATTGCGGAGAACATGCTCTTCCTCAGCCGAGTGGATATAGACACAGGGGTAATCGTCGGCACTTTGCGCGCCTTCGCGTCATCGGTGCTTCACGGCAGTACGTCGGCGATCGTCGGTATGGCGGTTGCCGGGTTTCCTCTCGGCAGGGTAAGACATCCTTTGCTGGCTTGGCTCGTTGGCCTTGCCGTGGCGATCAGCATCCACACCGCCTACAACACGATCGCGTTCCATGAATTCGTGTTCGCGAAAGCGAGCTTTTTGGCTCTCACAGGCACTGCCTTTGCCGCCCTAGTCCTTGCCACTGGGGCCATGCTGTGGGGCCTGCGCCTGGAGCGCCGTCGGTTGCGCAAGTCGCTCGGATTGAAGACGGGTGTATCCAAGGGCGAAGCGATGCTCGTGCAACGTATCGATGACCTCGACGATCTGCTGGCGCCAGTCGAGGAACGCTTTGGCGAAATCAAGCGCGAACAGGTCGCGAACGTCCTACTCCTTGGGGCACAGCTGGCGATGAAGCAGGACCAGATAAGGCAGACAAGAGACCCCGAATTGCGCACGGAGCTGCTTCCGCAGATCACCGAGCTGAAGCGTGAATTGAAACAGGCGCGCAATGACGTAGGCATCTACATCATGTCCTATGTGCGCGCGATCATGCCCAAGACGACGTGGTCGCTGTGGGCGCGCGTTGGGCAGATACTGACGAAAATCGAAGCGCCCGGGACGAATCTCTGGAGTGCGCTCGGGACCAAACTCGCGTCGCATGATTCAACGGGTACGGGCCTGTATGCCAGAGTTCAAGCCGCGCTCGAATCGCGGATGCGGGCTGCAGCGCTGGCAACGGAAGGCGAAGAATAGTTACTCGAAGCTGTGCAAAGATTCACGCAAAAGTCGAAAGAACAGCTGGTCGAACAGCGCCTTATCAATGGGAGGATCAAACGGTGAAATGTTTTTTCGACGATAACGAAGCCCGGGGGGTCTGTCGTTTTTGCGGCAGGGCCACGTGCAAGGATCACGCCGAGAAACGTCTGCCGTACATCGCGACGATTTTCGTCGGGGCGAACAGCACGCCGAAAGCGGTGGTTGTGGCCGATGCGTTGTGGTGCGGCGTGTGCAAGCCCGAAGCGCAGCCGGTGCCGATGCCGGAAATCTATTGACCGAGTTGCGAGCCGGCTGCGTCTATAGCGGTGACTTCTCGATCTCGGCGTAGGCCTTGCGCGCGCTTTCCAGATTGCGCTGCGCCTTCTTTGCCTTCGCGGCGTTGCCGCTCGCTTCGACCTTCTTGAGCTCCATCTCGCGCCGGTCGATCCGGCGCTGCGCCTGCTCCAGTGCGACCTTGCGTTTCTGCTTGAGCCCGTCGTCGCTGCAATGGACCATTTCGGCGCGGGCGCGCTCGAGGCTGGCAAGCTGACGGGTATTGCCCTTGGCCTTGGCTTGGGCGATGTCGGCCTCGAGCCGGCAGACCTTGGCGGCGCAAGGTTCCAGCGTATCGCAGGATGCAGCGGCGCTGGCAAGCGGGGCCGCAACGGAAATCGCGGCTGCGATCACGGTAAGCGCGGACCAGCGACAAGCCGTCATCTTTTTTTTCGCTCCCTCACGCAGGCGACGCTCATTCTAGCAGTGTCACATCCGCGCCGCACTCTGGGTACTTGCGCGGCTACGGTCGCGTATTTCTACGCGCACGCCACGCAGGCTTCTGGCCCCTTCTCAATTGCGGCAAACTCTCTGCCTTGTACAGCTTCGTCTTCCTATATCTAGCCGGCCGCGAGCGGCGGCCCCTGGAGCGTCGACGCGCTACGCCGGGTAACCTGGGCTGCTCCCAGAAGGGCCGGCCACGCCGCCGTCAGTTTGTCCTACAGCATTTTCGGATGGCTGCCGATATTCGCGAAATCTGACTCGGGTTATCTTGTCAGCGTTAATCAGGGGCAGTATCGCAAATGGGTCTACGTCTACTGTGGGTACTTGGGTTCTTCGCGCTTGCGAGTCTCGGGCAGGCGCAGGAAATTCACAAATGCGCCGGCCAGGACGGCGTTACCTATCAGAGCGTTCCGTGTCCATCGGGACAACAGGAGCAGGCGTTTGCATCCATCGCAAGGAACCAGAATCGTCAGGCTGCATCCGCCACTAGTAACGAAAATGCTCCGGACGCCTACACATCCCGATCGCGCGAGGCGAACCGCTACACCGGCACGCCCTTTGCCGCGACGACGTTGTTCATCGGCATGACGGATACCCAGGTTCTGAATCTCACGGGCTGGGGCCGCCCAAGCCAAATCCTGCGCTCCAAGGCGATACAGGGATGGCGCGAACAATGGATCTACAAGGATGCGGCAGAGGAGTGGCGCTTCCTGTATTTTGAAAACGGCCGCCTTGTTACGCGGGAGGAAGCGCCCGCGCCATCGATGCAAGCCCGGATCTCGTCTGCGCAAGAGCTTCCGCGGTAGCGGGCCGCTTGCTGCGATCACTGCCGCCTGCCCAGTTCTCGGCGATCTGCAGCGTTTGATTGCCGTCCGACGAGTGTCCAGGCGGAAGATAACCGCTTCAAAGCTTTAGCGGCTTCCCGTATCCCGTCAACTCGAGATATCCACGGCCGATCTCGCGCCCTGGCTGAACCGCGCGCACGGCGCCTTCCCAGTAGATCGTGCCGGTGCCGGCCCGTGCATCCATTTCCTGATCGTCCATGAGCGGCTCCACGGCGCACTCCACAGAGCCGGCGCGGACAGTCATCGCGACCGGATAGTCGATCTGTGTGCGAGGAGAGCGCCATCGACGTTGCGGCGCAAATTGAATCTCGGCCGGCGCGAAGCTGCGCACGCTTCCATCCCGGGCGCGGTGACTGCCGCCGGCCCACAGCGCACCGCCGGAGCGATCGCGCATGCGGAAGGCCATCAGCGCGCCGCCATCGTCGAGGTTGATGCCGATCCAATCCCAGCCGGTGGCGTCCGCCGCCATGTACTCGCTCGACCATTCGTGATCGAGCCAGGCGGTGCCGGTGACGTTTGCATCGCGGCCACCGGCGGCGACTTGCCCTGTCACGGCGAGCTGCGGCTGACTGTAGTAATAACTCGCTTGGAGCGGACTCGGGCCCTTGCGTGACAAGCCCGCCTCGCCCTGCAGCAGCACCGGTTGCGTTGGCGCGAACCGAAGATCGAGCTGGAAATCGCGCGCCGCGATCCGCGCGCGGTAGCTGCCTTCGATGAGCTGCAGAGACCAATCTCCGATCCACACGTTGGTCGTGCCTTCGAGCGCAGCAGCGATGTCGAAGCCCGCGCGCGCGGCCCGCTGGTCGTGGCGCAACCGTCCGTAGCGAGGATCTGCGATGGCGGCGTGCGCAAACAAAAGCTGGCGTGGTGCGAACCGGCTTGCGTTTTCTTCCGCAACCCCGGGGCGGTGGCGGAAGAAGGTGACCTGGAAGCCGGCGGCATTACCGCTCGTATCTTCAAGCCAGCCGGTGACGTACCACCATTCGTTGCGAAAGGCGGGATGGCTGCCGTAGTCCTGTGGAAACTGCAGTGGCCGGCTCGCCTCTACTTCTGGATACGGCTCTGCTGCGCGGGCTGTGGCGGGGAGAAGCAGCAAAGGGCTCGCGAGGAAAGCACGTCGCTTCATTGCGATTTCCTCGATCGACGACGACGAGGGCTCACCAGTCGTCCTTTACCGCCCGTATGGCGTCATCGCTCATTGCCTTGCGCCCGCTCGCCCATGCAGTGAGCGTCGAAAGCGCGAGCACGACGAGCGCGGCCGCGGCGAGGGTCGCCCACGGAACCGAGACGCCCATGCCCCAATGGAACGATTGCCGGTTGACGACGTGAATAAGGATGAGACTGATGGCCGACCCCAAGCCCAGCCCAACGACGAGTCCGATACCGCTGACGGTCAGCCCTTCGCTGGCGAGCATTGCGCCGACCTGTCGCCGCGTCATGCCGATATGCCTCAGCACGCCGAACTCGCGCCGCCGCGCGAGCACCAGTGCGCCGAACGACGACGACAACCCGAGTAAGCCGATCACCACGGCGGCGAGCTCGAGCGCGTAGGTGACCGCAAACGTGCGATCGAAGATCCTGAGCGAGAAGTCGCGGACTTCGCCGGGCGCGGCAACGTCCAGCTTGCCGCCTCCCGGGACCTCGCGCGCGATCGCGTGGCTCACTTGGTCGAGATCGGTTCCGGGCGCGAGCCAGAGAGCGCCGTTCGTCGCAGTGCGGTCGCCGGTGAGGGCGACATAGCGCTCACGCTCGATCACGACCGCTCCCTGGGGCCGCGCGTAATCGCGCCACACGCCCGCGACCGCGAACGCAGTCGGCTTCCCTGCGATCGGTATGGCAACGACCTTTCCCGCCGTGAAGCCGTACAAATCGACCATCGCCTCGTTGACCCACATCGGCGGCGCCTCCGCGGGCGGCCTTGCCGGAGCGCCCACCAACGCCAGTCGCCGACCCGGATCGGCCGGGTCGATATCCCTTGCGAGCAGTACGACACGCGGCCGCGACGGGTCGAGCAGAAGCTGCTGCTCGCGCACGAACTCGGCGCGCCGCACACCTGGAAGCGCAGCGATTCGCGTCTGGTCTTCGGACGTCATGTACGAGGTGTCGCCGGCCGCGGCGGCTCGAACGTAGACGTCGGCCGGGAGGATGCGCTCGAGCCAGACGTCGAGCGCATCGCGGAATGACGTCACCATGATCGCCATCGATATCATGAGGCTCATGCTGGCGACGATCGCGGCCAGGCTCACTGCAGCCTGTCCGGGCGCGCCTCGCAGTTGCAAGAGCGCAAGACGTGATGCCGCGTCGCGCGGCGAGGGAATGATCGAGAGGATCGCCGCAGCGATTCGCGGCATGAGCATCAGAGTCCCGATGAGGAGCAGCGCGATCGCGAGGTAACCAAACAGCGGTAGTCCGGCTACCGACGGCAGGAATGAGGCCAGGGAGCCGATCGCGACAGCGGACGCGCCGGGCCAGATCGGGCGCAACCGGGCGAACGCGCGCTCTTCGTCTCCCGCCTTGAGCGCCTGCGCCGGCGGGGCGCGCGCCGCTTCGAACGCCGGCACCAGGCTGCCGAGCAGCGCAGCCGCGACGCCGAGGCCGAAGCAAAGCACCAACGCGAACGGAGCAGGAACGAGCGTCGGCGCAACGCCGCGAAAATAGCCTGACCCGAGATCGGGACCGATAACCCGTATGGCGGCCTCGGCCAGCACGAATCCGGCAACGAGCCCGAGCGCGCTGCCTGCCGCGCCGATCAACGCACCTTCGGCGAGGAGCGATGCTACGAGGCGCCGGCGCGTTACGCCGAGCACCCGCAGCAGCGCGAACTGCGCGCGCCGCCGGACCACCGCCAGCGCCTGGGTCGAGAAGACGAGCAAGCCTCCAGTGAACAGCGCCACGAGCGCGAGGACATTCAGATTGACCCGGTAGGACCGCGACACGCTCGCGCTGGCCGCGAGGCTCGCCTCGGGACGCTCGACCGCGATACCGGCGGGCAGGCGCTGCTGGAGCCTGTCGCGAAACGCGGCAAGATCGACGCCGGGCTTAAGGCGCAGATCGATGCGCGTGATCGAACCCAGCCGATCGAAGTTGGATTGCGCACCGGCGATGTCCATCACCGCAAAACGCTGTTGCTCTCCGGCCCGAGCGAGGCCCGCGACGGTGAGCGTCGCATCGCGGAGCGCGACCTGGAAGCTTAACGCTCCGCCGGCAGCGAGACCGAGCCAGCGCGCTGCGGCGGGGGAGAGAAACAGCAGGTCCGGACGGAAAAGATCGAGGCGGTCGCCGGCCTCGGCGATCAATCCCGGCTGGATCTCGGCCGCGCGGAGGGCATCGACACCGACGATCTTCAGCACGTCCTCGCGGTCGGCGAGCTTCGCATCAATCTCCACGACCGGGCTCGCCACCGCTACCTCAGGCAGCCTCGAGAGCTCTGGATACAGGCTTTCGTCGAAACCGCTCCGCGGACCGCGGACCTGCAGATCGGCGTCGCCGGAAAGTGTCCGGACACCGAGCGCCAGCTCGTTTTGCGCCGACTGGGTGATGAGCTGCACCGCGTAGCCGAGCGCGACGCCGAGCGCGATAGCGAGGACCGACAAGATACCGCGCGTCTTGTTCTGCGCGAACGCGCCAGCCAATATCACCCTGACCGCTGCCATTGCCGAATGCATCGAAGCTCAGCCCGGCTCGCGTTCGCGCAGTCCATGTGGCGTCAGCAGCAGCGTGCGGTCACAGGTTTCCGCAGCTACGCGCGAATGAGTCACCAAAATGCCCGCCGCACCGTTCGCCTTGACCTGCTCGCGTAGCACGCGGAGAACTTGGCTCGCCGTTTCAGGATCGAGGTTGCCGGTGGGCTCATCGGCCAGCACCAGACGCGGACCGTGGACGAGCGCACGGGCGATCGCGACGCGCTGCAGCTCGCCTCCTGAAAGCTCGCGCGGCGGACTTGCCGCGCGCTCGGCGAGACCTACGGCTGCAAGCATCGCGGCCACCCGGCGCACGGCGCCGTCGTCGGCGATGCCGAGCAGCGACAGGGGCAATGCAACGTTCTGCCCGACATCGAGATAGGGCAGGATGTGGAACGCCTGGAACACGAAACCCATTTGCGTCCGGCGCAGAAGCGTGAGCGCGTCGTCGTCGAGCGTCGTGAGCTCGATGTCACCGAGCTTGATCGAGCCCGAATCGGCGCGGTCGAGGCCCGCAACGAGATTGAGCAGCGTCGACTTGCCGATGCCCGATTCGCCCATCACTGCGACGTAATCGCCGGCCTCGAGCTCCAGGTCGACGTCGGTGAAGACGGTTCGCGGCCGGGGCCCGCCGTAGCGCTTGGTCAGGCCGTGGACGGAAAGCATAGCCGAGCGTAGCGGCCGGCGCTCGACGTGGCAAGCCGCAGCGAGCTATGCGGCCCAATGCGCCGCGCAGCATGCGGTCCTTAAAAACGCCGCATCGCTACGGACGACGATCCGTGGAGCTCATCGGAAAAAAACAGGCCCGGCGACGGCCGGGCCTTATATCGGTCGGACCGAATACAGCGTCCTGCCGCTTGCGGTCCGATATGCGCTGGCGGGACGCCTCAGTCTTCGTCGTCCCAATGGCC
>Ga0137368_10007443_pt1 | contig 11381 bp, 13 predicted proteins | sample SagtaG_13_FD_104917 | JGI IMG/M metagenome (GOLD analysis project Ga0137368, IMG submission 104917) | Vadose zone soil microbial communities from Sagehorn Ranch, Mendocino, California, USA - Sage1_L_100_16 metaG | ecosystem: Environmental > Terrestrial > Soil > Vadose zone | place: USA...
GATCTCATGAGCCAATCGTGAGGCGAGACCGGTGTCTTCCATGATGGTCAGGTGATACTCGCCTCTTTGAACCAGGGCCTCAGAGGGAACAGGCACAACTGCCGATTTACCATCAACAGGTGTGCTCGCGGCCGCCACGTTTTCGCTGGTGAACACAGCGGCAGCTTCTGTTTTCTCGGGGATCTCTTGTTTGTGGATCTCCGCGGCCTTTACCGTACTCTCGTCCTTCGGGACGAATACGTTCAGGGGAGTTCCATCCACCGGACAGAAACTAAATCTATCCGCAAACTTTTCCTGGCATGTGGAACAAAACTTCATTGCAACTACCTCATTTTGCCTTTGGGGGAGCAGTACTGGCTTTGCCGCGAAATCAGCGCGTCCAAACTCCCTTTGATAACTGGTTACTAGGCGCTGATCGAGCGTTTTGGGAGGCCCTGGGGCAACCCAGCACTCAAGCAACTTCTTAAGCTCATCTTCCGCAATAAACGGGTCTTCTGGCTCGGTGCTGCTCATTTCAAGCCTTCTCCAAAGTAACAATTTCCTGCCTACTATTCAAATATGGTTCTAGTTTGCTTTTCAGGCGTTGACGCGCCCGATAAAGTCTGGCCTTTACCGCTCCCACGTCCGTTCCTGTGACACCAGCAATCTCGCTGAGGGCCAACCCTTCATACTCAAAGAGCACCAATGCCTCGAGCTGCAGAGGGGGCAGATCCAAAACTGCGTCTTTCACCTTCTGAGATAGCTCTTTATCCAGCAGTTTACTCAGGGGCTGCTCCCGCTGGGAAGCCACCGGCTCCGCAACCAAATCATCCATCGCCGCCTCCCTCCCGGAACTCCGAAAGTGCTTAAAAGCGAGGTTTCGGACAACGGCGTAAAGATAGGTACGTAATGATGCGCGTTTCGGATCAAAGTTGCCTGGCTTTCTCAATAGGCTCAAAAAACAATCATGTGTTATGTCTTCAGCCATCTCGACCGAGCCCAAAAGTCTGTAGGCAAATCGAAAGACTCCATCCCGGTGCCGCTCGTACAGCCGAACAAAAGCTGCCTGGTCGCCGCCTCCTGCCCTTTCAAGCAAAAGTTCGTCTGTTGTTCTATCTGGCAATCAAGCACTCGATCCTGCAGGAATCGCTTCCTACTTCTATTACCGAGAAAACGCCAAAAGATACTCTGTTTCACACCATTTGTGTTGGAAAATCAAGAATGCAGCCGATCTGGAATTATACTATCGTTTTCTCATCGAGTAGTCAGACATTATCCGCAGGCATTGTTCGGCCGCTGTTTCCACGTCTGAATCTAGGATTGGATGCATCTAATTACCAAACGGTTGACGGGGAAATAGGCCGCCTCTAAGATGTTTTCGGTCTAATTCCTTTGAGGTGGCTGGCAAGTTTCCTTCTCGACAGACCAATGTTTCGCCAACCGGGCTTCAAACCAATATTTATGCGTCTACGCTCAACTATCAGCCCAATACGCACGTTTTCCATCGCGGTCTTTGTGCTTTTGCCACTCCTGACTTTGCCAGCCGCAGGAATTGCTCAGACGCTCCCCGAACCGGAAAGCGAACAACTGCTCAATGGTCTTCGAATCTTGCTTTGGCTGCGGCCTGGCGATCAGGACGTTATCCTGAAACTTCGCATTCATAGCGGAGCCGCTTTTGACCTTGCGGGTAAGTCTGGAGAGATGGCGCTTTTGGGTGACATTCTATTTCCCGATCCAGCGACGCGAGAGTATTTCACGGAACAGATGCAGGGACGACTTCAGGTCACTACAAACTATGACTCCCTAACCATCACACTGCAGGGCCGAGCCAGCGACTTTGAGAGAATCGTGGAAAGTCTACGCAACGCCCTGGTGACAACTCAAATCACTCCAGAAAATGTGATCAAGGTTCGTGAAGGCCGTGTAAAGCTCGTAAAGGAAACTGCCGTGTCCTCTGGTATGTTAGCCGATCGTGCGATCGCTGCCCGACTCTTTGGCGACTTCCCCTATGGAGCACCGGAGGCCGGATCTACCGAATCTCTTAGACGAGTGGATAGGTCCGATCTGCTCCTGGCACGAGAACGTTTTTTGAATTCAAACAATGCAACTCTTGCAGTTATCGGAGACTTGGAAAGAAGCAGGGCTATGCGGACACTGCGCCAGCTTTTGGGGATTTGGCGGAAGGGCGAACGTAACGTTCCCTCCACTTTTCGTCAGCCTCAGCCCCCCGACACTCGTACCATGCTCATCAAGGCGCCAGCGGACCAGACTGCTGAAATCCGAGTCGCGGTAGTGGGACTTGCTCGCTCCGATCGGGATTGTCCTGCTGCTAACCTATTGGCCGCAGTCGCACGTCGGCGTTGGGAAAATGGCTTCCCAGAATTATCCCGGAAACCGGTTTTCGCCCGACATGAGGCGCACGTTCTTCCGGGCATGTTTGTCATGGGTGCAACAGTAAGTATTCCACTGGCGGCCAAGACCCTTGAGTCGGCCAAAAACGTGTTGCAGTCATTCACTCAAACACCCGTTACTACCCTTGAGTTGGAACAAGCAAAAAGTGAATATATAAGCCAACCCACTAAAGAATTGATGACGGCGGACGGTTTGGCCCAAGCCTGGTTGGATATTCATACCTACAATCTCCCGCCGCTTGCGGAGCAGAGAAGCACTTTGGCGGGTTTGACGGCTGCCGACCTGCAACGAACTGCCAGTCGTCTCTTTCGAGAGGCCTCTATCGCGTCCATAGCCTTGGGCGACTCTGACCAGCTGAGAGTGGAACTCGAGCCGCATCTGAAGCTGGAAGTGATTGGAGAGATGCCTGCTAAGGCCAATGCGCCGTCTCAGCCTGCAGCAAAGCCTTCAACACCGTCTCCAGGTTTACCCAAACCAGACTAATTACAAAGGTTTCGCAATCCCGTTGCAACCAAACCTCAATTAAGTTCCGGTTAACTGTGACTGAGGATAGAACTGCAGCCGAGAATGAGCATGCCAGTCGCGTACGTCAGATGTTCGCGACAATCGCCACTCGGTACGATCTTTTAAACCATCTGCTGTCGGGCAACATTGACAGGCGATGGAGACGAGCGACCGCGAATTGGCTGCGCGAGAACCTTCCGCCCGGTGAGGTTCGAATTCTCGATGTTGCCTGTGGTACTGGTGATCTTTCGCTCACGTTATTTCAAATTACCGGAGCGCGGGTTGTAGGTACGGACTTCTGTCGACCGATGCTGGAAATTGCCTCGACAAAAGCCTTGCGGCTCCAGAGGACAATTCCTTTTATTGAGGCCGATGCTCTAAACCTCCCCTTTCTTAATTGCTCGTTTGAGGGAGCCACAATTGCTTTTGGGTTGCGGAATCTGGCGAGCGTAGAACGGGGTCTTAGAGAACTCTTGAGAGTGCTGAAGCCAGGTGGTCGAGTCGCGGTGCTTGAGTTTTCGCAGCCCGTGTTGCTAGGATTTCGTTCGCTGTTCCACCTTTATTTTACGAGGCTGCTGCCTTTTGTGGGTGGCCTATTGAGCGGGTCAAGAGCCGCTTATGAGTATTTACCGAAATCTGTTTCGCGCTTTCCGGGCCAAGAAGAACTCGCTTCGTTGATGAGAAGAATTGGTTTCGAAGAGGTGGAATATAGGAACCTGACGGGAGGGATTGCGGCGCTCCACTTGGGAAAGCGTCCTAAGAGATTCTAACGAGATTGGTTGCAATTCAACATTAATTTGCAGCCATAAGACGTAGCCCGCGAAGTTTAGCCTTTTGAGCGCGCGGTTGTCGGGGCCACGCGACTCATACCAGCTTTCTTGCGGGCTACGTTCTTTTTTGCTTAAGAGCTTGGTCTTTGTACTTTGAGCTTTGAACTTGGTGCTTTGAACTTGGTAGTCTTGCCTTTTGGCCTTCGAGAACACAAAGCTCAAAGACCAAAGGCCAAAGGCCATCTCCCAAGGCCAAAGACCATCTTCCGCTATGCTATTATCCTGCCGAAGTCATATCCTAAGCTGCTCGTCCGAGATACCCCCTGGTGCGGTCCACTCTTAAGTATAGAACTTTGGGCACCCTTCGGCGGATAGGCATTCTGCTGCTCGTTGTCTGGACCGTCGTCTCTTTGGTGACCCTGCTTATCGAGCTCGTGCCCGGTGACCCAGCCGTCGCGGTTTTGGGAGAGCAGGCCACGCCCGAGCAATTCGAACAGTTTCGGCAGAAACATGGTCTTGATCGTCCCCCTTTCTTCTTCTCTTTCCCTCGTGATACTGCCGGTTCCAGACACTTTCAATGGTTCGGCTGGAACAATCGCTACACCGAATACTGGCAAGGAATCCTTCACGGCGATATGGGTCTTTCTTTTCGGACCGACAGACCTGTTGTGGACCTCATACTTGAACGGTATCCGGCTACAATTGAACTTGCCGTCGCTGCTCTTCTGATAGCCGTGATTATTGCTATTCCGCTCGGCGTAGTTGCGGGAAAGAATCACGGCAGCTGGATCGATAATTTAGCTTCCGTAGTGGCGCTTTTGGGAATTAGTCTGCCAAGTTTCGTGGTTGGCCCGATGCTCGTTTACGTCTTCGCGGTGAAGCTCGGCTGGCTTGCGCCGTCCGGCCGGTTCGACTGGAGTGACATTGTTCTTCCTTCATTTACGCTGGGTGCGGCTCTTTCGGCGATCCTCACTCGAATGGTGCGTTCCTCGGTCATTGAGGAGCTCGGCGAGGACTACGTTAGAACGGCGCGTGCCAAAGGTCTCAGTGAAACCAAAGTAGTATATAAGCACGTGTTGAAGAATGGTCTAATTCCGGTCGTGACCATACTGGGTCTGCAGCTTGGAGTGCTGCTCGCAGGCGCGATAATTACTGAAAAGATTTTTGGCTGGCCCGGTCTTGGCTTGCTGTTGGTTGAAGATGGAATCGGCAAGAGAGACTATCGCGTAGTTCAAGGATGCGTCCTGGTGATCAGTATGACCTACATTGTGGCGAACAGTCTTACCGATATGGTGTATCGATGGCTCGATCCTCGGATCAGGGTTTCGTAACACGAAATGGTCTTGGGTCTTGGTTCAAAGACCAAAAGACCAAAAACCCAAGACCACCGCAAAAATGAACCGTCTGACCATCGTCGGCCTTGTAATCGTCGCGATTTTCGTGATGGTGGCAATCTTTGCTCCCTGGATCGCTACGCATGAGGTTGGGGCAACCAATCTCTCGCTTCGTTATCTTCCTCCTTCGGTTGCGCACTGGTTCGGCACGGATTCGACCGGCCGCGACATCTTTTCACGCGTAGTGTTCGGTACGCGTATCTCGCTTGAAGTCGGCATAGTCGTAGTAACAGTATCTGCAGTAATTGGCACGGTGCTGGGCATGTTTGCGGGATATTACGGTGGCTGGATTGATCGATTTATCTCGGGATACGTTTTCAATGTTTTTCTTGCCTTTCCTGGTTTGCTTTTAGCTATCGCCATGGTTGCCTTTTTGGGAGCCGGCTTGAACAAATTGATTTTGGCGCTGTGCATTATTGGTTGGGTCGGGTATGCCCGACTAATTCGAGGCCAGGTGTTGAAAGTGCGAGAGTATGACTTCGTTCAGGCGGCGCGTGCGTTGGGCGCCACTGACTTTCGCATACTCTTTATCCATATTCTGCCTAATGCCATTCAACCATTAATTGTGCAGGCGAGTTTAGGCATGGCCGGAGCGGTTCTGGCAGAAGCCTCCCTTTCGTTTCTGGGTCTAGGTGTACCTCCTCCAGCACCGTCATGGGGTGTAATGATTGAAGAGGCTCGCGATCTCTCGACTCTGCAATCAGCCCCTCATGCGCTTATCTTTCCTGGTCTCGCAATAGCCTTGTCAGTGCTGGCATTCAACTTCATTGGCGACGGTCTTCGTGAATATCTGGATCCGCGCCAGCGTGAAAGATGACTCAGAGTTGCGATCACAATGACTTCTTTTGAAAAGCAGTTTGACACTCCCTAACACGCGGGCTACCATCGTGCCTCACGCGAATAGAGTCTTTTCTATATCTTTTCATAAATAGATTGCCCAAATAAAAGTAGATGACTCTCGGCATCGCTGAAAGCGTTATTGACCTGGTCGGTAATACTCCTCTGCTCCACCTTTCACGATTTGCACCTCCCCCTCTCGCCGATGTTTATGCCAAGCTGGAATGGTTCAATCCAGGAGGTTCCGTTAAGGACCGAGCAGCACTGGGAATGATTCTGGAAGCGGAACGCAGAGGATTTTTGGCGCCGGGCTCTACGATCATTGAGCCAACTGCGGGCAACACGGGCATTGGGCTGGCCCTAATCGGCGTCGCCCGCGGTTATCGTGTTATTCTTTGCGTGCCACGCGGCTATGCCGTGGAGAAGATGAAACTGATCAAAGCTCTGGGCGGCGAAATCGAGTACGTACCCAGAGAGGAGGGAATGAAAGGGGCAATTGCCTGTGCGCGTGAGTTGGCCACCAGGATCAAAAACAGTTTCATTCCGCAGCAGTTTGAAAACGAAGCGAATCCATGTTTTCACCAGAGGACGACTGCCGGCGAGATTATCGAACAAATGGATGGGAGAATTGACGCAGTGGTCATTGGCGCCGGCACTTCAGGAACTTTCGTCGGGGTTTCACGAGCGATCAAGCAAATAAATCCTGCGGTGCTTTGCGTACTGGTAGAGCCTGAGGGGTCAATCTATGGCGGTGGGCCACCTGGTACTAAGAAGATTGAGGGAATCGGGCAGGTCGACTTCCTGCCGCTCATCTATGACGCAAAGCTGGCTGACGAAGTCATGATGGTGATGGATGATGAGGTGTGCCAGGCAATTCGCAGATTGGCCCGTACCGAGGGCATAATGGGGGGATGGTCCTCTGGTGCCGCCGCCGCCGCGGCCTATCGGATTGCGGAGCGATTAGGTGGCGGTAAACGCATAGCAACTGTCTTTCCCGATGGGGTCGAGAGGTATTTGAGCCAGGGAATCCTTGATTCGTAAGAGAACCGGGGCTTTGAGCTTTGAACTTTGTACTTTGTACTTTGTGCTTTGAACTTCGTACTTTGTACTTTGTGCTTTGAACTTCGTACTTTGATAATAGCGAACTCTAATTCGCAAAAAACAAAATAAGGGCAAACAGCAAACTTCTAAGCACAAAGTTCAAAGTACAAAGTTCAAAGACCAAAGTTCAAAGACCAAAGCCCCAAGGCCACCATTCACCATTCACTAATTATGGGCTTCGCCACCACAGCAATTCATAGCGGTCAGGAACCCGATCCAACTACCGGCGCCGTAACAGTTCCCATCTACCAGACTTCTACCTACGCACAGGAGGCGCTCGGCAAAAATAAGGGTTACGAGTATGCGCGAACGCAAAATCCGACGCGCTTCGCGCTGGAGCGGAATCTTGCCGCTCTTGAGGGCGCTCAGTTCGGCTTTGCCTTTGCCTCCGGAATGGCAGCGATCGACGCTGCCCTGCGATTGGTAAAATCCGGCCAACACGTCGTCGTATCTGACAACACCTATGGCGGAACTTTTCGCCTCTTTACTCGCGTCCTGGCTGACTACAATCTCGAATTTGATTTCGTCGACACGTCTGATCCGCTTAACGTCGAAGCCGCAATCAAACCGAACACGAAAATGGTGTTCATTGAGACCCCTACTAATCCTGTAATGATCGTTACAGATTTGCGCGAAGTGTGCGCCATTGCACATCGCGCAGGCGCTCGGGTGGTCTGCGACAATACTTTCATGTCGCCTTACCTGCAGCGCCCACTTGAATTCGACGTCGATATCGTGGTCCATTCCACCACAAAATATTTGAATGGGCATTCCGATGGCGTTGGTGGCGTTGTCGTTCTAAACAATGAAGCAGATGCAACCGCGCTCGCCTTTATTCAAAACAGCGCCGGGGCCATCCTTTCGCCCTTCGATTCATGGTTAGTCATGCGTGGTACCAAGACGCTGGCGCTGCGGATGGAACAGCACGACAAATCGGGACGCGCCGTCGCTGCTTTTCTGGAGGAACATCCCAAGGTTCAGAAGATTTACTATCCCGGTTCAGCTTCTCATCCACAACACGCTCTGGCCAAACGGCAGCAGCGCGGTTTTGGCGGGATGGTCGCATTTGACGTAGGATTACTGGCGGCAGCGCGCACGGTTCTCGAATCTGTTAAGCTATGTACGCTTGCCGAAAGTCTGGGAGGAGTGGAAACCCTGATTTCTCACCCGGCGACCATGACTCACGCGTCTGTCGATACTGAGAAACGGGAGCGTTTAGGTATTACGGAAGGTTTGATTCGAATCTCAGTCGGTCTTGAAGACACGGATGACATCATCGCCGATCTCGACCAGGCCTTAGAAAAAATATAACGTGTCATTGTCCGCCAAACTTGAGTTTGTCCACCGAAACGACAGCTAACGCTTATCGGACATCTAAAACTGATCTACAAATTTAGCAGAGAAAGTGACAGCCAAAGTATAGTAGAGTTAAAATCCAGCCTTAATTGGATCCTTTTTTTCTCTCCTTATGCACGTAGAATTGCATGCAAAAACCGACGTAGGTCGTGTCCGTCGCGGCAACGAAGATAACTTTCTGGTGCTGGAACTTTCCGCGCATCGAACCTGGACCGGTTCCGATGGAGTCGAACCACCGAAGGAATTGACCGGCTTTGAGCTGGGCGATAAAGGATTGGTCCTGGTAGTCTCTGACGGAATGGGTGGCGCGCTCGCCGGCGATGTTGCCAGCCGCATGGCCGTTGATTCAGTACGCGAAATGCTGATGGGAAGTGAGTCAGAAGAGGGCTGCGATCCCCAGATACCGCTGGTTGATTGTCTTAAGAACGCGACGGTCTATGCAAATCTGGCCATTCACCATCGTAGCCAGGAAGACTCGCGCTGCGCCGGCATGGGAGCGACTTTTACGGGAGCCGCAGTGAGAGACGACCTCCTGGATCTGGTACAGGTTGGCGACAGTCGTGCCTACATTATTCGCAAGGACCAGATCCGTCTGGCAACAAAAGATCAGTCACTGGTCCAGCAACTCGTCGATGTCGGCCAGATTAGCGAGGCGGAGGCTGAAACCCACATGTTTCGCAATGTGATACTTCAGGCTCTCGGCGCCCAAAGCGAAGTCACTCCAGTGACGGGCAGAATTCGCCTGAAACGAGGCGATACTCTGTTGCTCTGCAGTGACGCTCTCTCCGGTAAATTGCGAACCGAGGATATTCAAAACATCGTGACCAGTAACCCCGATCTGGGCACCGCCTGCGATGAATTGATCGCGGAAGCGAACAATCGTGGCGGTGAAGACAACATTACGGTGGTCCTTGCGCGCTTTAGTGGTAATGAACTACAGGAACCCGCCAGCGATCGCATAACGATCGAGTTGCCACAGTTAGAAGAAGACAAAACTCTTGACGATAATTTCGAAGCTGATACCGAGCCGCACTAGTTCAGCTTTCTCCCGGGAGTGTCTTCTGTCGCCAACCAGAGCTGCCATTGGCTTCCGCATCGATACGACGAACATAAATTGAGGCGCCCTGGACGCTCTCCACTCTCACGCGCTCTCCTGCCTCCAATGGAGACTCGCCTGATGCAGGATACGCGGTCCATGTCGATCCAAAGACTTTAACAGCGCCTTCCTGCATTGCTCCCCTGCTGGATGAAACTACGGTCCCAATCTTCCCGGGTAAGGCGTCAACCCCAGTACGAAGTTGATCTCCAGACTTCTCCCGGGAAAAGTAATTGAGGAAAATGGTGCGTGAAGCAGCCGTCAAACCCACTGAAATTGCAGCAAAGATGAGGAATTGCAACCCGAAATTATGAATTCCGATCAATCCGGCAAACGCGGCGGCCATCGCCCCAATTCCAAACCAGAGCAGGACGAAACCCGTGGTAAAAACTTCGGCAACGATAAGAATCGCGCCCAGAACACACCACAAAATCCAGATCCAGTCAGTCATACAATTTTCGCCAATGAACTTTCATCTGAGTTTGGTTTGCTGACTCTTCGCCAGCGCAGTTTATCCTCTCAGTAGATTTTTAAGCACAAACCACACATTCGCGGGACGCTCGGCCAGCCTTCGCATAAAATAAGGATACCAGTGTTTGCCGTAAGGCACGTAGATCCTGACGTTGTAGCCGTCTTTGGCAAGCTGCCGTTGAAGGTCTCGACGCACACCATAAAGCATTTGAAACTCAAATTGTTCTTTTCTGATTCCCTCCCGCTGGGCAAAGTCGATTGTGGCGTCGATCATTTGCGGGTCGTGCGTGGCAATCCCGTGGTAAATGCCGCTCCTTAACAACAGCCGCACGATCCGCAGGTAATTCTCGTCAACCTCTCTCTTGGTCGGAAACGCGACCTCTGGTGGTTCATTATACGCGCCTTTGCAGATACGTATTCTGGCAGGTAATTTCAATAAAGATTGTGCATCGTCGTAACTACGTCGCAAGTATGATTGCAGCACTATACCAACATCATTCAAACCAAATTCGCTGCGAACGCGCAGAAATAGATCGAGAGTCTTCTGAGTAACATTGGATCCCTCCATGTCAATTCGCACAAACTTCCCTCGTCGCGCGGCGTCGGCGACAACCGTCCGCGCGTTTCGATGGGCCAGGTCCCAATCAATCTCCAGACCAAATTGTGTCAACTTAATGGAAATATTCGATCTGATTCCTGACTGATCGATGGCGGCCAGGATGCGTTGGTACTCTGCAACCTCTTCCTTTGTCTCCGCAGCATTAGTTACGGATTCATTAAGATGATCAAAAGAGGCGGTACAGCCTTCTGCATTAATTTGACGAATGGCCTCTACCGCTTCGGCCAGTGTCTCTCCAGCAATAAAGCGCGTGGTTAGTTTTTTGAAGGGACGGAAGCGTGTTGCAAAATCTTTGAGTCCTTCACGTTCGGACAGGTAGATTAGAGCGCTTCGAGTTGCCATGGTGTCGAGTTATCAGAATTGCAGGTCTGGACGTAATTCGGAAGCTAACGATACTGTCTTACCGGAGTGAACCTTATGGTATTCTTGGCAGCGCACTTCAGAGCACAGTCTTCGCTAAGGGCAAGGTTTTCCGCACAAAAGCTGCGCCATGGGATAGGACCAAATGCGCCTGAAGCTCGTATTCGTTTCATCTCTACTCGCTGCCGCCGTCGGCTCAGGCGCCTCCATCGGCATCATTCTGGCCGTTTCTTCATCCTGGAAGCCAATCTCAAAGCCCGGGTTGCTCGTGCTCTCTAGCTTGCTACTGCCGGTCCTGGCAATCATTTGCGCCTCGATTTTTGTTTATCGCCACACCGCACGTCGGCGCAGGACGCAGGCTTTTATCACCGCCGTGTTAGCGATTATCCTGAGTCTGACATTCTTTGTCGTCACCTCGGTAATGACGGCCCATCGCACAATTCGGCCCCCGCAGCCCAATGGGCAGCGCCCGATAAGCTAAC
>Ga0137368_10007448_pt1 | contig 11374 bp, 10 predicted proteins | sample SagtaG_13_FD_104917 | JGI IMG/M metagenome (GOLD analysis project Ga0137368, IMG submission 104917) | Vadose zone soil microbial communities from Sagehorn Ranch, Mendocino, California, USA - Sage1_L_100_16 metaG | ecosystem: Environmental > Terrestrial > Soil > Vadose zone | place: USA...
GAAAGGAGGCCGCCGGCGAACTCGACCAGGAGCACGCCCAGGGTCAGGCCGAGGGCCAGCCTCAGCCGGGCGCCGCTTTCGCTCACGCGTTCCACGAACCTAATTTACCCATCCCTTCCGGGGTCTCCCCGAAATCACCGGATTTCGTGGGGTGGGTCGCGCCACCAATCTCCTCCGTGCTCCAGGTAAGCCAGGAGCATCCCGTGGCGGAGCCCCTCGTGGCTGACGTGGAGCATGGCCAGGCCGTACCAGTCGAGCAGCAGGAGCAGGGCTTCGATGCCGGCCCGCATGGCTTTGATGCGGGCTGCGGGCAGGCCCACCTCGGTGGCGAGATGGCCGGCGCGATGGCGATCCAGGCGGGACTCGCAGGTCAGCAGGTCGGCCGACGTGAGGACCTGGGGCGGATTGCGCCTGGCGAGCACCGACGGCAGGTTGGAAGCGGTGCCGCCCGTGGCAACCAGCCGCTCGACCTCGCCGTCAGGGGCGTGCGTCAGCTCGCGCAGGGCTGCCTTGCGGAGGCGGGCGCGCTCCTCGGGCTTCGGCGGGTCGGCGAGGAATTGGGCAGCGAGGACCCCGGAGCCGATGGCGAGCACCGCCGACCGCAGCATCTCGTGATCGCGCGCGATGACGACCTCGGTCGAGGCTCCGCCGAGGTCGACGAGGGCCCACTCGCGGCGGGAGGCGTGCCGGCTGGCGGCGCCGAGAAAGCTGAGCTCAGCCTCGCGTTTCGGGGAGACCACGTAGACAGGAACGCCGATGACATCGGCCGCCTTGCGCGCGAAGGCCTTGCCGTCCGACGCCTGCCGCACCGCCTGGGTGGCGCAGGCGATGAGCTCGTCGTAACCGTGTCTCCTGGCGTCGGCCAGCACCTTGCGCACCGCCCGCAGGGCGACCGCAGCGCGGCTCCCGATGACGCCGGTCCGCGCCACCCGCGCTCCGAGCTCGGGCATCTCGACGTAGTGGGCGACGTCCTCCAGCTTGCCGCGCACGACGTCGGCGACCAGGACATGGACGGTGTTGGAGCCGATGTCGAGTGCGGCCAGACGCATCGACCTTGAACTCTAGAATCACGGCGTGGCCAAACGTACGCGCGTCGAGCGCGATTCCATGGGCGAGATGGAGGTCCCGGCCGACGCGTACTACGGCGCCTCGACGCAGCGCGCCGTGCTCAACTTCCCGATCTCCGGCCAGCCGTTTCCCCGGCGTTTCATCCGCGCCCTGGGCATGGTCAAGCGAGCCGCCGCGCAGACCAACCGCGAGCTCGGCCTCCTGCCGCGCCGGCGGGCGCGCGCCATCGCGACCGCGGCGCAGGAGGTGATCGACGGCAAGCTGGACGACCAGTTCCCGATCGACGTCTACCAGACCGGGTCCGGCACCTCGACCAACACGAACGCCAACGAGGTCATCGCCAACCGAGCCACAGAGATCCTCGGTGGGGAGCGCGGCTCGCGACTCGTGCACCCGAACGACCACGTCAACCTGTGCCAGTCGTCGAACGATGTCATCCCGACCGCCATGCAGCTCGCGGCCGCGATGGCGGTCCAGGACGAGCTCATCCCTGCTCTCGAGCGCCTGCAGCGTGCGCTGGAGGTGAAGAGCCGGGAGTTCTGGCCCGTGGTCAAGACCGGCCGCACCCACCTTCAGGACGCGACACCGATCCGCCTCGGCCAGGAGTTCAGGGGCTACGCCGGGCAGCTTGAAGAGTCGGTCCGCCGGGCACGTGCCGCCGTCGACGAGCTTGCCCGGGTGCCGCTCGGAGGAACGGCCGTCGGAACGGGGCTCAACTCACACCCGCAGTACGCGCGCATGGCCGCGGCCCGCCTCGCCAAGGCGACCCGGCTCCAGGTCCGCGAGACCCCCAATCACTTCCACGCCCAGGCGACGCTCGACGCCGTGGTCGCCGCGCACGGCGCGCTGCGCACGATAGGGACGAGTCTGTGGAAGATCGGCTCCGACATCCGGCTCATGGGCACCGGTCCCGTCGCGGGCCTCGGCGAGCTGCGGCTGCCGGAGACGCAGCCCGGCTCGAGCATCATGCCGGGCAAGGTCAACCCGGTGATCATCGAGTCCCTGCTCATGGTCATCGCCCGCGTCTATGGGAACGACGCCACCGTGGTCGTGTCAGGCCAGGCAGGGAGCCTGTTCGAGCTGAACGTGATGATGCCCGTGGCCGCGGTCGCGACGCTCGAGTCGATCACGCTACTCGCGGCGGCGGTGCGCAATTTCAGCGAGCGATGCGTCGAGGGGCTGCAGGCCACCGACCGAGGGCCGGAGCTCGTCGAGCGAAGCCCCATGCTGGCGACCGCGCTCAACCCCGTGATCGGCTATGACGAGGCGGCCAAGCTGGCCAAGGAGTCGATGCGAACCGGCAAGTCGATCCGCCAGCTCGCGCGCGCCCACGGGGTCGCCGAGAAGCAGCTGAACAAGGTGCTCGACCTCGGTAAGATGACCAGGCCCGGCCTGGAAGGCCCGGGCGGCGGCGGGGGCTAGGTCCCTGCCCTGATGCGAGTGGAGCACCCGCTCCTCAGGTTTCGCCTTGCGTTCACCCTGCTCGCGATCGTCATCGTCATCGGCGTCGCCGGCTACATGCTCATCGAGGGCTGGGACCTCCTCGACTCCTTCTTCATGGTGATCATCACCATCAGCACCGTCGGCTACACCGAGGTCCATCCCCAGGGCGCGGCGGGAAGGCTGTTCAGCTCGGGTCTCATCGTCGTCGGCGTGGCCACGATGCTTTACGGCTTCGGTGTTTTCGCGGAGACGCTGACCGACAATGCATTCGGCAGGTATCGGAGGGCCAGGCAGTTGCAGCGAGATCTCGACCACTTGAGCGCCCACTTCATCATCTGCGGCTACGGCCGCATCGGCACGCAGATCGTCGCCGAGTTCGAGACCCACAAAGTCCCGTACGTGGTCATCGACCAGACGGAGGAAGCACTGGAGCGCATCCGCGCCGAAGGGCGCCTGCACATCGAAGGCGATGCTTCGAGAGAGGAGATCCTCAAGCAGGCCGGCATCGAGCGAGCCCGAGGGTTGGTTTCCGCGGTCGACTCCGACGAACGCGCCGTCTACATCGTGCTGGCGGCGAGGGCCCTGAATCCCAACATCTACATCGTGGCCCGCGCCGGTCGACCCGAGTCCATCCGCCGCATGGAGCTCGCCGGAGCGACCCGGACGATCTCCCCATATCTGATGGCGGGGCACCGCATGGCCGAGCTGGCGATCCGGCCGGCCATGGTCGACGTCCTCGACACGCTGCACCACGGGGAGGCGGGCATCGGCGTCGAGGAGATGCTGGTCACGGGGGGGACGAACGCGGCCGGCAAGACGCTGGAAGAAGCACGTCTCCTATCCACGGACGCGGCCAGGGTGCTCGCGGTGCGGCGCTCGGACGGGACCGTCAGCGTCAACCCGCCATCCAGCATGCGGCTGGAAGAGGGCGACATGATCATCGCGCTAGGCACCGAAGACCAGCTGTTCGCGACCGCATCGCTGCTGCGGTAAGGAGGCCGGGGGGACACGGAAAGCTCCGCTTAAAGTTGTGTCGTGAACCGGCTGGCTGAGCGTCCGGCCCTTGTCGCGCTCGGCTCTGTCGTCATCGGAGTCGCGCTTGTGCTCGCCAAGCTGGTCGTGGGCCTGCTCACCGGCAGCCTCGGCATCCTCAGCGAGGCGGTGCACTCGATGTTCGACCTCGCGGCAAGCACGTTCACGCTGCTCGCGGTTCGCACAGCGCGAAAGCCCGCCGACCAGGAGCACCCGTACGGGCACGGACGCGCCGAGAACCTGGCGGCGTTCGCGGAGGGGATTCTCCTCATCATCACTGCCGGCGTGATCGCGTTCGAGGCGGTGCGGCGGCTGGTCGAGGGAGGTCCCCCGGTGGATCCGGCGCCCTACGCCTTCGCCCTCTTGATCGTCTCGCTCCTGATCGAGGCGGGCCGCGCGGTGGTCCTGCGCCGGGTTGGGCGGCTCGCGTCGAGCGAGGCCATGCTTGCGGACGCGACGGATCGCACCGCCGACGTGCTCGCCAACATCGGCGTCCTGGTCGGTCTGCTTGGAGTCCGCATGGGCCTGTTGTGGGCCGACGCGGCAGCCGCGCTGCTCGTCGCCCTGGTCATCCTCCGCGCGGCGGGATTTCTGGCCTGGCGTTCGGGTGACATCCTCATCGACCGCGCGGCCGCCGGTGCGGAAAGGCAGCTGCGCGAGGCGATCCAGGACGTCGACGGTGTGCGAGAGGTGCGGTCGGTGCGGGTGCGCCGATCGGGCCCCAACCTGATCGGCGACATCAGCATCGCCACCCGCCGCATGCTCCCGGTCGAGGCGGCGAGCGCCCTGGTCGACGGCGTCAAGGCTCGTGCGGGGTCCGTCCTGCCCGGGCTCGACCTCGCAGTCGCGGTGGAAGGACAGGAGCGGAGCAGCGACCTCGTGGAGCGGATCCATGCCGCGGCCGCGCGCAACGGCGGAGTCCGCGACCTGCACAACGTCACAGTCGAGCGGGAGGCCGATGGCTCGCTCCACCTGACGATGCATGCCAAGCTTCCCGGCGACCAGACGCTGGACAGCGCATCGCGAACCAGCCGCGCCCTGGAGCGCTCGATCCGCGCCGAGCTCCCCGAGGTGAACCGCATCGACATCCACCTCGAGCCGATCGAGCCCGACGTGGTGCCGGGCCAGGACGTGACCGCCCGCAACGAACAGCTGGCGGCCCGTGTGCGCCAGATCGTGGAGTCGCACCCCGAGGTCCTGCGGTGCGTCGACGTCGAGCTGAGCAGCCGGCACAGCCGGATCCACGCCCACGTCGTGGCCGAGGTCGCCGGTGACATGAGCCTGGAGCAGGCACACCGTATCGAGAGCGAGCTCGAGGAGATGATCCGCAGCCAGGTTCCCGAGCTGCAAGAGGTCGTGACCCGGGTGACCGCCTGACTCGGGCGGCATGGAACTTGGATACGACGTCATTTTCGATGCGGCGGTCTGGGAAGCTACGCACCCGTGAACTTCCGGATGGCCGTGGCCGCGATCGCGTTCCTGGCTCTCGCGATTACGGCCTGCCAGAGTCCGCTCCCTGACCCTCCCCGGCAGGCGGGGAGGGAAAGTGCGGCGCCGATGCCGGTTCCCAAGCCGCCGCCGACGCTGGCGAGCGCCATCCGGACGGCGATCGACCTCGGGCCCACGGATGCGGCGACCACAGTCAACCTCAGCTTCGGCCTGAAGGCGCGCCGCCAGGACGAGCTCGCCGCGCTGCTCGGCGAGGGCAGAGTCATCTCGGCCGCCGACTACGCACTCAGGTTCGGCCCCGACCCCGTTCGGGTCGACGGCGCGCTTCGCTTCCTCGAGGCGGCCGGCCTTCGCGCTTCCTGGCGCCCCGGTTCGAGCGTGATCGCGGCCGACGGCCCGGCTCCGGCCGCGGCGGCCGTGCTCGAGGTCGGCTTCGAGACGTACAGGCTCCCCAGCGGGGCCACGTTCTATGCCGCGCTCGAAGAGCCGCGCCTGCCCGCGGCGCTGGCCGCGGTGAGCGCGAGCGTCGCCGGCCTCGACGACTACCACCGCGCGAGGGGCTACGCGGTGCAACCAGGGGGGCTAGTGCCGACGGACGTCCTCGCCTTCTACAACCTGAAGCCGCTGCGCGACAGCGGCCTCGACGGCAAGGGCCAGACCATCGTGCTGCCGGAGATCGACGACCTGCCGAACCTGAGCGACCTCAACAAGTTCGCCGCCAAGTTCAAGCTGCCGCCCTTCGACGGCGTGCTCACGGTGAAACGCGACCCGAGCTGGGGCACGCCCATGAAACCCGAGGGCGAGACGGTCCTGGACCTCGAGATCATCCATGCGGTCGCTCCCGCCGCCCAGCTCGTGGTCTACCTCTCGGCGCCCGACTTCGGCCACAGCGACCGCGCCTTCGACCAGATGGTCACCGACCATCTCGGCTCGATCATCTCCGAGAGCCTCGGCTCGTGCGAACCCGACACGCCCGGCGGCGCCCGCAACGTGTACGCATCGATCCAGGATCGGGCGCTGGCGCTCGGCATGTCGCACTTCGTCGCCAGCGGCGACAGCGGGGCGTTCACGTGCGGGTTCGACCAGGAGCCGGCCGGCAGCTTCCCGGCGACGCTGCCGACCGTCACCGCAGTCGGGGGCACCACGGTCTTCGAGTCGAAGGAAGGGCTCTACTTCAGGGAATACGCGTGGGGCAGCCCGCTCGACCAGAGCGGCGGCGGCGGCGGCGCGAGCCAGTTCTATGCGGCGCCGGAATACCAGAAGAAGGTCAGCCAATCGATCGCCAAGGGCCAGCGCCAGGTGCCCGACGTGGCCGCCAACGGCGACCCCTCGACCGGCTTCCACATCGTGTTCAAAGGCCGCGACGGCCAGGCGGGCGGGACCTCGGCCGCAGCGCCTCTGTGGGCCGGCACCATCGCCCTGGTCAACCAGGACCTGAAGCAGAAGGGCCTGCGCGAGGTCGGGTTTGCCAACCCGGCCATCTACTGGATGGGCGAGAACTCCTCGAAGCTGGAGCCGAAGCCGTTCCACGACGTGACGGCCGGGAACATCCTGGGCTACGCCGCCACCTCCGGATGGGACTTCGCGACGGGGTGGGGCAGCATGGACGCGGTGGGCCTGGACGCGGCCTGGGTCCGCTACATCAAGTCGGGTGGTGGATGAGCGAGGTCGCAGAGGTCGAGCGCCCGCCGCTCGTCACATGTCCGCACTGCGGGTCGATGGTGCCTGCCGGCGAGTTCTGCGGACACTGCGGCGCGCACCTGACCACCGGCAGCGCGCGGAGGATGGACGCTTTCGCGGCGGTGCCCCGGCAGCGTGTGGCGCACCTCTCGATCATCTCGACGGTGCTCCCCCTGCTTCCCCACCGGCGCGGGGGGCCGTTCCGGATCGCCCTGGTCGCGGGCGGAGCGCTCGTGGTGATGCTCGCCGCGATGCACCTCTTCGCTCCCGCGACGGTCGCCGCGATGTTCGTGCTGCCGGTCCTCTACCTCCTGTACCTCTACGAGGTCGAGATCTACGAGAGCGAGCCGTGGCTCGTCATCGGCGCGACGCTGGTGATCGGCGCCCTGCTCGGCATCGCGTTCACCAACGTCGCCGGCGCATCGCTTTCGCAGCTCATCCTCACCGGTGACCGCGAGTCGGCGTTCGTGCTCGCCGCGATCGCTATCCCGGTCATCGCCCAGGTCCTCATGCTCGCCGGACCCGCGTTCCTGTACCTGCTCCGCGACCGTTTTCGAGAGCCACTCGACGGCCTCGCGTTCGGCGCCGCGTCGGCTTTCGGCTTCACGCTGGCAAGCTCGCTGACGGCTTTCTGGCCGCTGATCACGGGACCGCTGGTGGCGGGCGGCTCACCCATCGACTGGGCGGTGCGCCTCACGCGCGCGGGACTGCTCATCGCCCTGATCAACGCATGCACCACCGCGCTGATCACGGCTTCGGTGTGGCTGCAGCGCTACGACCGCCGTCGCTACGGCCGCCCGGCGACGAGCGGCATCCTCGTCGCGCTCGTCGTCGCGTTTGGCGTGCAGATCGCGGTCGGCGTCATCGGATTCGTGGTCGACGACCTGATCGTCGACCTGGTGATCGTCGGGACGATCACGGCCTTGCTCCTTCTTTTCCTCCGTGTGATCACCCACGACGCGTTGCTGGTCGAATCCGCCGAGCTCGAAATCGGTCCCGACGCGCCGTGTCCGGAATGCCACCGCGTGGTCCCGACCATGCGGTTCTGCCCGGCCTGCGGTGCCGCGCGTGCCGCCATGCCGAAACAGGGCCGCCGGCCCGTCGCGGTGAAAGCCTGATGGCGACCACCGTGGCGCGCTACTGCGGGCGGTGTGGCGCCCCGATCTCTCCAGGCGTCAGCTTCTGCGGCAGGTGCGGAACGCCGGTCGTGGCCGCCGCCGTGGCGCCGGCTCCGGTCTACAGCTACGCGCCGGCGCGACCGGGCAGATACCCGAGAGCGGGGCAGGCCAAGCTCGCCGGGCCGCTGGTCGCGGGCGGGCTCGTCCTGATCGTTCTGGTCGTCGCCGTGGCCGTGGGCCTGGTCGCGATCGCGCAATTCACTGGAGGCAATCACCCGCCATGCACGGTGAACTGCGCGCCGAAGATCGTCACGCCGCTGCCCGAGGAAGCCTCATACCGAAGCTCGGCGTACAACTTCGCCGTCAACTACTCGTCTTCCTGGACGGTTCGCGATCAAACCGACGCCGGCATCACGCTCGGGACGCGGATCGGATCGGTCCAGGTCGCCGGCATCAAGGGGACCACGCCCGAGCAGGCCATCGACTCGGCGGTCGGCAGGCTGCCGTCGTCGAAATGGCAGGACGTCACCCGCGTCTCGTTCCTGGGCGGCGCCCACATCGGCGACCAGGACGGCGTGGGGGCTGTTTACTCGGCCAACCTGATCAACGCCTCGCAGACCGCGACCAGGGTCCGCTTTGCCGTGATCGCGGCCAGCCGCGGCGGCGTCACCGTCGTCGTCTTCGCGGTCGATCCAGCGGACCCGAAGGACTCGCCGAACGGGATGCCCGAAGGTCAGGCGTTCGACTACCTGTGCACGGAGTTCGCCTGGAGCTAGAGGCGCGGCCTCGGGCTAAACCTTCTCGAGCGCGAGACGTGCTCCAAAGCCCAGGAGCACGACACCGGTCACCCGCTCCATCCACTGCCGGACGCGCGGGGCGGTGATGACCTCGCGCACCCTGGTGACGAACAGGCCGTAGACGTTCATCCAGGTCCAGCCGATCAGCGCGAAGACCACACCGAGCTCGAGCAATCGGGGAAGCACCTCCTGGCCGGGCAGCACGAACTGGGGCAGGAAGGTGACGAAGAACACGCCCAGCTTGGGGTTGCTGATGGCCGAAAGAAAGCCCTGCCGGAAGACCGCGTGAGCCGGCGGTGCGGCGGGAGCGCCCGCAAGCAGGTCGGCCGGCCGCCGCCGCGACTCGATGAGCGTCCGGATGCCGAGGTACGCGAGGTAGCCCGCGCCGAGGACCTTGAGGACGAACAGCACCTCGCTCGAAGTCCGCAGAAGCGCGGACAGTCCGACCGCGGTCGCGGTCACCCAGAGGACCAGGGCCAGCGCGATGCCGCTCGTCGTCAGCACCACTCCGCGACGGCCGTGGGCCAGCGCGTTCCTGGTCACCACCGCCATGTCCGGCCCTGGCGTGACCGAAAGCAGCAGCGACACGCCGGCGAACGCAAGCAGCGTGGTGTCCATCAGGCGAGCTCCGGAAGCTCGAACGAGATCTCGTAGACGCCGCCGACGAGCTTGGCCTGGTGGATCCATCCCATCTTGCGCAGGAGTCCCAGCATCTCCTGGTTTTCCGGCAGCACGATGAGCTGGAAGGTCCGGATCCCGTGCGTCCTGGCCACCCGGGCCAGCTCGGCGAGGAGCACGCTTCCCAGTCCGCGACGCTGGAACTCGTCGATCACGGCCACGGCGACCTCCGCCATCTCGGTCTGGGCTGCGCGGTCGTAGCGGGCGACACCCACGATCCTCTCCTTGCCGGCGGGTCGGTGGGTCGTGGCGACCAGGGCGAAGCGGTCGTTGTAGTCGACGACCGCAAGGCGGTGGGCCAGGGCGTCGGACATCCGCTTGATCGGCGAGAAGAAGCGGAAGTAGACCGTGCGCTCGGACATCGCCGCCACCGCCTCGTGGAGGAGCGGCTCGTCCTCCGGGGCGATCGGGCGCAGGTGGACCCTGGTCCGATCCTTCAGCTCGATGACACGGGACTCAAAACCGGAGGAAACCACCGCGTTAAACGCTAACCTCCCGGCGTGATCGAGAGTTCCAGCCGGTGGCGCAACCTGGGCGCGGCCGCCGGCGCGGCCACCGCCACCCTGTTCGCCGTCTACGACCTGTACCAGTGGGCCGCCGCCTACGCCGCCGACCGGTTTCACAACGACCTCACCTTCTACCTGGCCGGCGCCAGGATCGGGCTCGCGCACGGCTGGTCCTCGATGTACGACCTGGCCCTGCAGCAGGGCGCGCTGGACGCCATGGGCTCAGGCATCCACATCGCCGAGCTCGCGCGCTACATCAGCCCGCCCCCTGTCGCCTGGCTGGCCATCCCGTTCACGCTGCTGCCCTACCCGGTCGCCTACTGGACCTGGTCCGGGCTGCTGCTGGCGGCGCTCGCGCTGACGTGGCGGCTGGCCGCGCCCGACGTGGGTCGCGCGCGCGTCATCTTCCTTGCGGCCGCGCTGGGCTGGCTCCCGGTGATCTATGGGCTGCAGCTCGCGCAACCCGGTCTTTTCGTCGCCCTCGGGGTGGCCGGCTCATACGCCCTGCTGCGTTCGGGACGCCCGCTCTGGGCCGGCATCGCGCTCGGTGCGCTCGCGCTGAAGCCGCAGCTCGCGTTCCTCGTCCCCGTCGCCCTTCTCGTGACTCGGAACGACCGCGCATTCGCCGGCAGCGTGCTGGCGCTCGGCTTGCTGGCCGCCGCCTCCGCGACAGCTCTCGGCGGCGGTGGATTGAGCGACTACCTGGCCCGGCTGAACTTTGCCGCCGGCGTCCCCGTGAACCGAGAGCTCACCCTCGCCTACTTCCTTGGCCCAGGGTTGCTGACCCGCGCGGTCCAGGTGGCGATCGGCGCCTGGTCGCTTTTTCTCGCGTACCGGACGCGACGGTGGGGAGTCGAGTGGCCGTACGCCTGCGCGCTGGCCGGCGGCATGCTTGCGACCCCGTACGTGCATCTCGACGATCTCGCGATGCTCGGGCTCGCCTCGTGGCTCATCCTTCGCGCACCGCACCCGCGCGGCACGTGGGCCTACCTGCTCGCCGTGGTCCTGGCAGTGGAGGGTGAGCCGATCTGGGGTCCGGCACCGGTCATCGTCGCTGAGCTGGTCTCGCTCGGACTTCTTTCAGTGGTGGCGCTGACGAGCGCTACGCCGGCCTGGAGGCCGGTTGTTGCAGCGCGGGCTGCGCCGGGTGATGGCCGTTTGCCTCGTCCGACCACGCTTCGGTGAACTGGCTGTTGTAGAGCCCGTAGTAGAAGCCTTGCCGTCTCAGCAGCTCGGCGTGCGTGCCCTGTTCGACGATCCTGCCCTCGTCCATCACCACGATGGCGTCGGCGTTGCGGATCGTCGACAGGCGGTGCGCGATGACGAAGCTCGTGCGGCCATGCCGAAGCTGAGCCATCGCCTTCTGGATCAGCACCTCCGTCCTGGTGTCGACGTTGCTCGTCGCCTCATCGAGGATCAGGATGCTGGGGTCGGCGAGGAAGGCGCGCGCGATGGTGAGCAGCTGGCGCTGTCCGGACGAGAGCTCCGACGCATCCTCGTCGAGCACGGTGTCATAGCCCATGGGCAGCGTGCGGACGAACGAGTCGACATGCGCCGCCTGCGCCGCCGCAACGACCTCGTCCTCCGTCGCCCCGTCCTTCCC
>Ga0137368_10007463_pt1 | contig 11364 bp, 6 predicted proteins | sample SagtaG_13_FD_104917 | JGI IMG/M metagenome (GOLD analysis project Ga0137368, IMG submission 104917) | Vadose zone soil microbial communities from Sagehorn Ranch, Mendocino, California, USA - Sage1_L_100_16 metaG | ecosystem: Environmental > Terrestrial > Soil > Vadose zone | place: USA...
TACACGGACGGAGCGCCGAGCAGCGCGACGATCACCATAGCGGACAACGATCAGACCCCGCCGGAGAAACCGGTCGTGTCCGTGTTATCGTCCGACCTGACAGCATCTGAGCCCGGCACGGACACCGCTACTCTCACCGTCAGCCGAACCGGCGGTACAACGACTTCCCTTACGGTGCAGTACAGCCTCAGCGGTACGGCGGTGAACGGCACGGATTACCAAACCCTTTCCGGTTCCGTGACCATTCCGGCGGGCGCCTCGTCTGTGAACGTGGAGGTGCGACCGATTGACGATCACCAGGTTGAAGTTGCGGAACTGGTAATCTTCACCTTGTCTCCAGACAATTCGTACAACGTGGGTCTGCTAAACTCCGCCGTTGTCACGATCCTGGACAATGATCTCCTGCTCCTGGGAATCGAGCCTTCCGGTGGCGCAGATTAGGTCGATGCCATCAAAACTGTAGGGTCCAGGAACGTTGAATCAGATGCAACCTCGGGCTTCCCGCAAACCGTGCAGCCGCCGCTGCGAAGCGGCGGCAGATATCGAATTCCGGTCGGCGAATGGAGTGGGTCCCCGGCCGAACGTAGGCGATTACCCCAATGGACCACGGCTTGCCACCGGTGCACTGATAATAGAATGAAAGACGAGAGATACGACACGCTGCCACGAGGGACCGGCACGCGGGCGGGGCCTCTGTTCGGTTGGCTGGTCGCGGTTCTGGCCGCGACCAATGGCGGGCGGGCCGCCGACCTTTTCGCCACGAGTCTAGCCCAGCTCAACACCTCGATCAGGCAGGCTCGCCCCGGCGATACCGTGACGATGGCCAACGGCACTTGGACCAACGCCGATATCCTCTTCAAGCGGAGCGGAACCGCCGACAACGTCGTTACGCTGCGGGCACAAACTCCCGGCCAGGTCTTTCTCACCGGCGCGTCGCGCTTGCGCATGGCCGGCAGTTACCTGGCGGTGGAAGGCCTGACATTCAAGCAGGGTTACCTTGCCTCGGGCGACGTCATTGCGTTTCGGGAAGACCCGTATTCGCCGGCCGCCAATTGCCACCTCAGCAATTGCGCAATTATCGATTACAATCCGCCGACCCGAGACGCCGAGACCAGATGGGTCTCGCTTTACGGTTTCAGCAATCGGGTGGACCATTGCTCTTTCCAGGGCAAAGAGAATTCGGGGGCATTGTTGGTCGTCTGGCTGCCCTCCGCCATCAGCCCCGATGCAACCAGGCCGAACTTTCATCAGATCGACCATAACTATTTCGGGCAACGCCCAGATCTGGGCATCAATAACGGCGAAACGATCCGGATTGGAGATGCGGCCACCTCATTCGACATCTCCCACACGGTTGTCGAGGCAAATTATTTTAATGAATGCATCGGCGAGATCGAAATCATCTCCAACAAATCCTGCGAGAACGTCTATCGGCACAACACGTTCGTGGATTGCGAAGGCGCGCTCACGCTGCGACACGGCAACCGTTGCACGGTGGAAGGCAATTTTTTCCTCGGTCACGGCAAGCCCCGCACCGGGGGAGTGCGGATCATGGGGGAGGATCACAAAGTGTTTAACAATTACTTCCAGGATCTCGCCGGGGCGGAGGGTCGGGCGGCGCTCAGCATCATGCAAGGACTGGTGGATTCGCCCTTGAATGGCTACTTCCAGGTCAAAAACGCCATCGTCGCCTTCAACACCTTTATCAACTGCGACCACGGTCTGGTGATCGGTCTGGCGGACACGCTGACCGGCACGTCGCGCGAAACGACGCTGCCGCCGGTGGATTGCCGCATTGCCAACAATCTGGTTTACTCGACCCGCAACCAACTGGTCGATCAACGGATCACCCCCGTGAATCTGACCTGGGAAGGCAACCTGATGTTCGGAACGACCCTTGGCATCAGCGTCGATAGCGGCATTACCTTGGCCGATCCGATGCTGGTCGAAGCGGGCAATCGCCTTTGGCGGCCCGCACCAGACAGCCCTGCCCTGGGCGCGGCGCAAGGGGAGTACAGTTTTGTCACGACGGATGCGGACGGGCAGGCGCGACCGGCACGGAAAGACGTGGGATGCGATCAGGCAGCGGTCGGTGGAGTGACACAGAGACCGCTGACGCCTGCCGACGTGGGACCCGCCTGGATGGCGCTTTCGATCCAGACACTCGACCATGACGGGCAAAAATTCACGCTGCGCTGGAATGCCACGCCGGGAGTCACCTATCAGGTTCAATTCAGCGCCGACTTGGCAACCTGGCAAGATGCCGGACCTGCGATCACCAGCAGCCATTCCATTGAAACCTGGTCCGATAGCCCGGTAACCGCCAGCACATCGGTTGGTTCTTGGCGCTTTTACCGGCTGACGCAGCTCCCTTGAGCCCACGCGGAGACCGAGCGCCGGGTCCGCCCTCGATGACGCCAAAGCGGAACGGCGATACTTCTACAGGAGATAACGGAGGAAACAGAGAAACGAGACGTTCTGTGAGAATGGCACGGCAGGAGTTACATCCTTAACATACGGGTCATACGGGAACCGACGCCAACCGTAGTGCTTCAATCTCCGTTTCCTCTGTTTCCTCCTGTTCAATTCAGATGCCGCTCTCAGCGCCGAGAAGCGAAGAGCGTTACTCAATCTTGCTCGTGGTGCGTTCGTGGAGCCACTGGAGGTCCGGGCTTCCGGGGGCTGTAAACGGGCCGAACCGTTCCTTCAAAACTGGTCTCTTGGTGCGAACATCCTGCCACTTCTTGATCTCGGCGTGCCCGTCGGCAAAAGCGAACGCGCCTGCGCCTGAATGATGCGACGCCGCCAGGTCCATCCATATGGCTTCGCCGCGATTATTGCCGTCCATCTGCACGTCAAACAGGCCCTCATAGATGCTGTCTTCGTGTTCGTCCACGAGCACCGCGGTCCGGCTGGGTCCCGGATTTGTAAAATCGCTTGCCCTCCGGAAAACCCGATAAAGGCTTGATCCACGCGCATTGAGACCCACGTAATTGTTCATCGAGTAACTCCGCACACGGGGGTAAGTTGTCCCACCGATGTCAACCGAGGATTTGTCCTCTGGGCATCTATAGACGCGGTGGTTGTTAATGTACGGCCCAATGCTGCCGAAGCGCCCGGGTACGAGGTTCGCGATGTTGGTGTTGTCAGCAAAGAAGAATCCGAATAACGCATTACCGTTTATCGTCATAGCCCCCGCCACCCAGCTCGGGAGTTCGGGATACTTGCCCGCCTCCGCTGTGCCACTGTTGGGAGCCAACCAATCGGAGTTATCGTCTGCATCCATCATCCAGCCCAAATGGAGCTGCTTCAGATTATTCAAACACACGATGGTATGGGCCTTTGCCTTTGCCTTTGCCAATGCCGGAAGGAGCAACGCAGCCAAGATTCCAATGACCGCCATGACGACAAGCAGCTCAATGAGCGTGAAGCAGCGCTTTCTCGTACCGCGCCGCCGTGATCCGTTTGCTTGACCTCTCACAATGCCTGGAAGCCAAGGGCGTTACTCGATCTTGCTGGTTGTCCGTTCGTGGAGCCAGATGAGATCCGGGCTACCGGGCGCTGTAAACGGATCCACCCATTGCTTTAAGACCGGCCTCAGCGTGCGAGCATCCCGCCACCGTCTTGTCTCGGCGTGGCCATCGGCAAAGCTGAAGGCACCTGCGCCTGAATGATGAGACGCCGGAAGGTCCATCCACATCGCTTCGCCCCGATTATTGCCGCCCATCACAACGTCAAACAGGCCCTCATAGATGCTGTCTTCGTGTTCGTCCACGAACACCGTGGTCCGGCTAGGTCCCGGATTTGTAAAATCGCTTGCCCTCCGGAAAATTCGATAAGCACCTGATCTACGCCCATTGACGCCCACGTAACTGTTCATCGAGTAACTCCGCACGCGGGGGTAAGTGGTCCCACCGATTTCAACCGAGGATTTGTCCTCTGGGCATCTATAGACGCGGTGATTATTAATGTACGGCCCGATGCTGCCGAACCGCCCGGGCACGAGGTTCGCGGTGTTGGTATTGTCAGCAAAGAAGACTCTGAATAACGCAGTACCGTTGATCGTCATAGCCCCCGCCACCCAACTCGGGAGTTCGGGATACTTGCCCGCCTCCGCTGTGCCACTGTTGGGAGCCAACCAATCGGAGTTATCGTCTGCATCCATCATCCAGCCCAAATGGAGCTGTTTGAGATGGTTTAGACAGACGATCGAGTTGGCTTTCCGTTTCGCCTTGCCCAAAGCGGGCAAAAGCAAGGCGGCCAGAATCGCAACGATAGCCAAGACTACCAGAAGTTCGATCAGCGTAAATGCCAGCCTGACGCGCGCTCGCGCTTTCCAAACTTGCATTGTCTTTGCCGTCATCATGCGAATTCGCCGCTGAATCATCAATGGCCGTCGTCAACAAAAAGCATGCCACGGACAGACCGCGAGTTCCAGCGGCGGATTTGGCGGATTTGCCAATCTTCAGGACAAAATGCTCTGTTTATCGGCAGTGTTTCAACGGCGTTATTCAAGATCGGCAGACGCTGCTTTGTCAGCGCGCAGGACAAAGCGGGGAAACAACAAAGTAGTTCCCTTCATCCCAGGATCGTCATTTGCTTGGATCAAGGAGGAAGCCCCTGTTCTGGCCATCCTGACCAAGGGCCCAGCCAACAATCTTGCCCGCGTCATTGATCCACTCCGCGCTGTGGAGTTCCAATCCGGTGCCCGCCGCAATCAAATCGTTGAGATTCCTCATTCCCAATCCCCCGTTCTGCCAGAGGAAGGCGCGGTCGCTGCTGCCCGTGCCTGACTTCGAGTATCCAACCACCTGACCAGCGTTGTTAATCGCATAGGCGATGCTGTAATTATGTCCCGGTAGCGCATTGAGGTCGGTAAAGCCCGTGCTTGGTCGGTGAACAAATGCGTTCGTTACCGCGGGAGTCGATCCATCCATAGAGGCGCCCACGACCTCGTCGAAATCGTTGATCGCCTGCGCCTCGCTGTAGTCGGTGGAGGGATTTTGGCTCATCGTGCCGAGGTCGTCGGTGGAGATAATCGTCAAGCCGCGTGGATCGGCCGGGTCAATTTGCGACGTGCGATAAGCGTGGAACGGACCGCCAGGTCCGGTCACTGACTTCCCGACGATCTTTCCGGCGCCATTGATCCCATAGGCATAACTCGCGAGGGTATCTGCAATCCCGCCAAGAGTTTGGAGGTCGATCGGAGTTCTATTTATTGTAGTATAGGCCGACCAGACATCTTTCACCCAATAAATGGCGCGGCGAGTCGCGACCGAATTCAGGCCGCTACCGGCGATATAACCGGCTTTGTTGATCGCCGAGGCTTCCCCGCTCGTTCCGCTGGGCAGGTTGATGAGCATGCCAAACTCCTCCGGGAGGCTAGTCTGCGTCCAAAGCTGGCCCACGGTTTGCCCGAAATCGGCGGCGCCACCTACGATTTGCCAGGAGTCGTTGATGGCTGCGGCCCATGAATTCAAGCCACTGCCAAGCGAACCTCGGTCGCGCAGCGGACCAGGGCTCGTCCAGTCGTAGGCGTGATAATTAAACGAGCCGCCAAAAAGCCCATAACACTCTCCCACGACGACGCCGTTGTTATTGACGCCGTGCGCAAAGTTGGGACCTGTTCCGACAAAGCTCCCGAGGTCCGTGATGTGAATCGGCTCGAAGTCGTTCCACACGGCAACGCGATTGGCTGTTATCCCGCCTACGCTCGTCAAGGATCCGGCCACATAGACCCTGCCGCCGTAACGATCAACGGCTGCCGCCTTGCAGAAGCCGTTCGCGCCCGCGCCACTTGGAACACTGGAGGACCAAGCGCCGTTCACATAGGCATACACGTGTTTCGAAGGCAAAGTACCGACCGCGTAAGCTTGTTGGCTGCCATTGAAGGCAACGCAACTAACGGCACCTGCGGTCCACAGCACAGGATCCAAAGTCGCCCACGTGCCCGCAACGATATTGTACTTCGCAATGTTCTGCGCGGTCGCCCCGCCGACTCCGCTGAAATTGCCACCCACAAACAAGTCATTCCCTCGAACGGCCAAGGCGGTGACCGTCGCGGTTGTTGGCGTCACACCCCCAAGACTGGCCCAGGCACCCGTGCCCGTCGTCCACCTCCAGACGAAGTCGTCGTCGCCGCCAACATAGACGTTGCTGCTGTCGTCGATGGCAATGGCACGCACACGGGCGGTCGGGCCCCCGGTGCCTGAAGCGAGTGCCAAGACCCGTCCCAATAAGCTACGAAATCCGGTGTGAAGTCCATGCCGGCCGTTCCGCCGACTCTGGTAAAGGCTCCGCCGATATAAACCCGATTTCCTCTGACGGCAATCGCGTCAACAATGTTATTGACGCCGACGTTTTCCCCGGTACCCAGCGCCGGTAACCAACTGTTGTTCACCGGGTCCCACTGGGCGATTCGATTCACTGTCCCGGGACCGGTGATCGTCGTGAATTCTCCGCCAACCCAGAGATAGCCGTTCGCGGCGAGGACGTTGACAGCCCCGGAAGTGATTCCGCTGCCGACCTCAGTCCAGGTGCTGGTGTTCGGTGTCCACTTGGCGATGCCCCTCAGAGTCTTTGCGCCCGAAAAACTGGCCGTAAAGATTCCGCCCGCGTACAACTCACCTCCGTTTACAGCCAATGCATTGACGATGTTGTTGAGTCCATTGTCCGTGCCTTCGGTTAGCGCCCCCCACTGTCCACTAACAGGATTGCAGTTTGCCAAGAAGATGACGCTGGCGAATATCACGCCGGAACGAACCCCTGGTTTGATGACCCATGATTTCAGGTTGCTTGCATGGTTGGATTGTTTTAGATAGTTTCTCATTGTATGATTTTTCGCTCCGCTGGTCAGGCCGTGGCCTCCAAGCCGGCGCCTCTTCACCCGAAGCGGCGCTGTTTACGTTCTGCTGGCGGAGCGAAATCTTTTTGTTATGCCGAACGATCACGGCAGGCGCGCGAGATCGAGTCTGGCGCCCTATGAAACTCAGCGTGTCGCAAACTCGTGCCGACCGCCAGCGGATGACGAGATGCAGAAATGAGCCGATGAAGACAATCGGACGAGCGGGTGCTAAGTGGTGGTGGTGGGTCATAGCATCGTTGCTTTCTCTGCTTCAGAGTGTCGTTAACCAATCAGCTTCGCGTCGGCTTTTCATGGCCGTTTGCCCAAGCAGACGATTCGGGCGCTGTCGCTGCCCGGAGCGGTCAGGATGACATCAAGTCACGATCTGTTTCCCTCCTCCTCGCTCATGAGTTGAGGCAAAGCAATCGAGCGAGTTATTGATTGATTGTGTACGTACGAAGCGGCGACGGCGAAATGCATTCGCTCAAGGGTTGCTCCACGTTTAGTAGTTCGCGGATCAAACCGGCGAAGTATCAGAGTAGGCCCAGGGCTAATTTCGAAACGGCACGCTTCCTTGAGCCGACGCAGGGACCAAGTGCACCCTAACGTTGCATGAAACCCGCATGACCCCTCACCCTTAATCCCTCTCCCCGCGCGTTGTACCAGCCTTGTTTCCACCGGCGCGGGGAGAGGGCAGGGAGAGGGGCAAGTCCCACCGGAAATGCGAGGTCATGGGGTAACAGAAAAGCTGGTTTCACTCGGCAGTGAAAGGTGGATGGTTCAAATCCCGTAGGCATTTTGTGCAACCACAGGGTGCACTAATCGCGTCGCGAAGCCCAACTGGAACCGCGATTCTTCCACAGGAGGTAACGGAGGAAACAGAGAAACTGAGACGTTGTGTGAGAATGGCACGGCCGGGTGCCACTAACTAACTAACCAAACGTAAGGATCTCAAGGAACTCGCGCACTAAAGCAATTCCTTGATCAGCGCGTCGGCCTTTTCCTTCGTGATGCCCAGCTTGCGGTAGGCCAGCGGGCCCTCGCCGGTGTGCAGAACCGGCTCCTGTTGCTCGAGCGTCGGGAGGTCCGTGCGTTTCCAGAAGAGCCCGATGGGAATTTCCTCGCCCCACTTGTAGGCCTCGTCCATTGCCTTATGGAAATCCGTCGGGTCGTGGCCTTTCTCTTCCAGAATTTTTACGCGCGGATTGAAGAACTGATACGTGTTGTCCTTATTGAAAGTCACGCAGGGGCTGAACACATCCACCAGGGCGAAACCTTTGTGCTGAATCGCCCCCTTGAACAGTTCGACCAAATGCTTTTGTTTGCCGCTGAATCCGCGGGCCACGTAGGTCGCGCCGGCGGCGATGGCCAGCGGAATCGGGTTGATCGGATTTTCCACGCTGCCGTGTGGCGTGGTCTTCGTTTTCATCCCTTTGACGCTGGTCGGTGAGACCTGGCCCGTCGTGAGCCCGTAGATCTGGTTGTCCATGACGATGTACGTCAAGTCCACGTTGCGGCGGGAAATGTGCACGAAATGGTTGCCGCCGATGCCGTAGCCGTCGCCGTCGCCACCGGTGGCGATCACGGTCAACTCGTGATTGCCCAGCTTGGCTCCCGTCGCCACCGCGAGCGCGCGCCCGTGCAGTGTATGCATCCCGTACGTGTTGATAAAGCCCGGCAGGTTGGACGAACAACCGATGCCGCTCACCACGAGCACCTGGTGCGGTGGGAGACCGAGTTCGAACAGCGCGGCCTGGAGCGCTGAGAGTACAGAAAAGTCGCCGCAGCCGGGACACCAGTCGGGATGAATCCGACCTTTGTACGTGTCTTTGGTAAGCATTTGGGCTGTGGTGGCCGTTGTGGGTGCTGTTTCGACTGCGGTGCTCATAAGGTTCAAACAATAATTTCGTGGACGGGCACGGACAAATTCGTTTTGCCGGCGAGTTGATCTTTGACCGCGTTGACGATGTGGTGTGGCATAAACGGTTCGCCGTCGTACTTGCGGATGTGACCATGCGCCTGGAAACCGGTCTCGGAACGAAGGTACCGGGCGAACTGGCCGCTGTAGTTGTTTTCGACAACGATACCCCGCTTGCACCGGGAGAGGATGCGCGCCACCTCATCCGCATGGAACGGAACGATCCATTTGATCGGCAGTTGGTTGGCCACAATGCCTTCTTCGCCAGCGAGTTTCTCGACCGCTTCCCGAATCACACCTTCGGTCGAGCCCCAGCCCACCAGCGTCACCTGGGCGCTCTCGGGGCCGATCAGCTTTGGCGGCGCGATCTGCGTAAGCGCCGTAGTCATCTTGCGCGCGCGCTTTTCGACCATCTTCTGGCGTTTGTGCGGATTGGTAAATTCGTCGCTGATTAGCGTGCCGTCTTCGTCGTGTTCGTCCGTGGCGGCAACAAAGATGTGCCCCGGCACACCGGGAACCGCCCGCGGCGAGAGGCCGCTCTCGGTGTTTTTGTAGCGCAGGTAAGCGCTGTCGTTGTAACCACCGAATGGATTGTCTGTGCTGCCGTTCCCGTTCGGAAGGATGAGGTCGCCGCGGTCGATCTTCACGTTGAAGTCCAAATCCGCGGGGTCAGCGCTGCAGGTGCCTTCGGAAATCAAGAGGTCGGCCAACACCAGTCCGGGGCACTGATATTTGTCGCACAGGTTAAACAGCTCAGGAATCGTCTTGAACAGGTCGAGTTGGCTGAACGGCGCGACAATAAACCGTTGATAGTCGCCCTGGCCCGCTCCCAGGACCTGCCAGAGGTCACCCTGCTCGGTCTTGGTCGGAATGCCGGTTGCCGGACCGCCGCGTTGGACATCCACGCAAACCACCGGAGTCTCAATCATGCCCGCCATGCCGATGGCTTCGCTCATCAGCGCGAAGCCGCCACCGGACGTGGCGCACATCGCCCGGCAACCCGCATGGGCGGCGCCGATCACCATGTTCATCACACCGATTTCGTCTTCCACCTGGCGCACCATGATGCCGAGTTGACGGCCGTGGTCGGCCATGTACTGGAGGACGCCCGTTGATGGGCTCATCGGATAGGCGGCGTAAAACTTCACGCCGGCGGCTATCCCGCCCATCGCGGTCGCTTTGTTGCCCGTGAGCACCGCCAGCCCTTTCGGGCCCCGCGGCGCTTTAAACGCCATTGGCTTGAAGTTCTTCGCCGCGTATTCGTAGGCGTCGCGGGCGATTTTCACGTTTTCCGCAACCACCGCGTCGCCCTTCTTCTTGAATTGCCGCGCGATCACGGCTTCCAGTGGCTCGAATTCGATCCCGAGCATTTGGAGGCCCGCACCCAGGGCGGCGGTGTTGGACGCGAGCTTGTTTGCTCCGCAAATCTGTTTCATCGGCATCGGGCAAAGTTGCACCTCAGCCGCGGCCGGGCCGGGTTTGAGTTTGTCGCCGTCGTAAATTACGGCCGATCCCGCCCCCATGAGTTTCAGATGTCGGTCCATGGTGTCCTGGTTGAGCGGGATGATGATGTCCAGCTGGTCACCCATGCTGCGGACCGGACCGTCGCTGGCCCGGATGGTAAGGAACGTGTGACCGCCGCGGATGATCGACTGGTACGCGTTGTAGGCAGTCAGGTTGAGACCGCGCCGGGCGAAGATGCGCGCGAGAATGTCTCCGGTGGAGGCAATACCCTGGCCATTTTCGCCTCCGATTGCGACCGCAAAATCAATTGTTGCCATAGGAAATTCGGACTGGAACGCGCTCGGGCCAAACGAAAATGATTCCTTTTCGAATCGTTTCCAGAGCGTGCCCTACCCAAGACAAAACCATCAATTGCGGACCGAGCCAAGGAAAAATATCAGCTCGCAAATTCGCCGTTGTCAGCGGTCGCGGCGGTGATACAGTCCGGCTATGAACAAGCCTTCTCTTCCTCCTTCGTGCGATTGCTGCGGTGAAATCAGCCGCCGTGAATTCCTCAAGACGGCCGTGGTGGGAGCCGCCACGGTCGCCGCCGCGCCTTTGCCCGTCCTGGCCGCTGAGCGCGCGGGCAAAGCCGCCGCAAAAAAGCAAACATCCGAAACACTCGTCACGACGCTCTACAAAAGCCTGAACGACGGGCAGCGCAAGCTGATCTGCTTTCCCTTCGACGACCCGTTGCGCTCGAAAGTGGACAACAACTGGCATATTACCGAGAAGAAGATTTCCGAGTTCTTCAACAAGGATCAGCAAGAGATGATCCGCCAGATCTTCCTGGGACTGCACAGCCCCGAATATGCGCAGACGGTTTATGACCAGGTCGAGCACGACGGCGGCAATGCGGGAGGATTTGGTGGCACATCCATCGCGCTCTTCGGCGAACCGGGCACGGGCAAGTTCGAATTCGTGCTCACGGGTCGGCATTGCACGCGCCGTTGCGACGGCGACTCGGTTGAGGGTGCGGCATTCGGCGGGCCGATTTTTTATGGCCACGCCGCGCAGGGGTTCAACGAAAAGCCGGATCATCCCGGCAACGCCTACTGGTTCCAGGCCCGGCGCGCGAACGAAGTCTTCACGGCCCTGA
>Ga0137368_10007483_pt1 | contig 11345 bp, 10 predicted proteins | sample SagtaG_13_FD_104917 | JGI IMG/M metagenome (GOLD analysis project Ga0137368, IMG submission 104917) | Vadose zone soil microbial communities from Sagehorn Ranch, Mendocino, California, USA - Sage1_L_100_16 metaG | ecosystem: Environmental > Terrestrial > Soil > Vadose zone | place: USA...
CCTTGCGCACCCCCGAGGGGGAGCGAAGGCTCGAAGAGGGAGAGGCCATTCACTTTCCCGTCGGCCCCGCGGGTGCGCATGCGCTGACGAACAAGACAGATAGCCCCGTGCGCTATGTGATGGCGTCGACCCAAGGCGCGCCGGAGGTTGCCGAGTACCCCGACCTGGGACAGATCACCGTCCAGGGCACCAACAACTCGCAGACCGGCGATCAACTCTGGTTCATCTACGACGTACCGCGAACCACTGACTAAGTCCGGCGTGAGCCGGCCGCACTTTCAGCTTCGTGCAGTTAAGTCGTCAGGGCCAGGATCACGGCCGCAGTGACAGCCCAGAGGACGACCGCCGCAACGAGCGGCCGGTCCGTCAGCAGCACGTTCTCCGGCTCCTCGCCGAGATCGTCTCGGTGCACGAGCAGCAGGTAGCGAAAGAGACCGAAGACGACGAACGGGATCGTCGCCATCAGCGCGGGCGAGTGCGCCGTGAACGTGTAGATGGCGTAGGCGGCGATCGTGCACGCGACCGTGACCGCGATCAGCTGGTCGACGAACGGAAGCGAATAGCCGTCCAGCACGGGTCGGCTCGAGCCCGGTAGCACGAGTTCGCTCCGCCGCTTCGCGAGGGCCAGGAAGAGGGCGAGCAGCGCGGTCACGAGCAGGAGCCAGGGTGAGATGCGAACGTCCACGGCGGCCGCACCCGCTGCGGAGCGCAAGACGAAGAGGGCGGCGATCGCGAAGACGTCCAGCAGCACGACGTGTTTGAGGCCGAGGCTGTAAGCGCCCTGGAGGGCGAGGAAACCCGCCAGGAAGGCCACGGAGGCAATGCCCAGAGGCGCGACAAGCGCGAAGGCGACGATCGAGAGCGCGACTGAGAGCATCAAGGCCCTGCGAGCCGAGAGCTCCCCCCGCGCGACCGGCCGCAGGCGCTTGAGCGGATGACCCCGGTCGTGTTCGACATCGCGTACGTCGTTCACGAGGTAGGCCCCGCTCGAGGCGGCGCAGTAGGCGACAAATGCCGCGGCGGCCTCGAGCCAGCGAATCGCGTCCCCCAGCTTGGCGGCAAAGACGAGCCCGGCGAAGAGGAGCAGGTTCTTCGACCACTGCCGCGGACGCAGCGCGGCCAGAGCGGCGCGAACCGGGGAGCGACGCAGAGGAAGCACAACGACTTCGGCTCGTGCGGGCATGGCCACGGCGCGGCATGCTACGGGCCGACCGCCTGAGAGGAGGGGTTATGCCGAACGAGATCTCCCCGTACCTGTACTACGAAGACGGCGGAGCAGCGATGGACTGGCTGATCCGGGTCTTCGGCTTCGAGGAAGACATGCGCATGACGAACGACAAAGGCCGGATCGATCACGGACAGCTGAAGCTCGGAGACTGCATCGTCATGCTCGGCGAGCCGGGCCCGCACTACCAGAGCCCGAACAAGCGCGGTGGCGCGACGGCAGGCGTGCACGTGTACGTCGACGACGTCGATGCGCATTACGAGCACGCGAAGGCCGAGGGCGCGACGATCCACATGGAGCCGACCGACCAGGAGTACGGAGACCGGCGCTACGACGCAGAGGACCTCGAGGGCCACAACTGGTTCTTCGCCAAGCGTCTCAGTTAAGGAGGTCGCGGACGAGCACGCATAGGAGCCGCGACATCGACCGTGGCCTGGGCGGGCCCGTAGGGTCGTCGTTCCTCGGTCGGAGTGCTCTTAGTCGCGGAAAGTGCGAAGCACTTTGCGCGAGTCCCGGGCCCGTGGCCCGGGACCTACAGCTGCGCGGGCAGCACGAGCTCGAAGCGGCTGCCACGGCCGACCTCGCTGTCGAGCTCGATCCGCCCACCGAGCGCGACGGCGAGCTCGCGCGCGATCGCGAGGCCGAGCCCCGTTCCCTTGCCGTCGTGCGTCCAGAACGGACGGAAGATGCGCTCCTGCTCGTCGAGGCCGATCCCCGGCCCGGTGTCCTCCACGGCGACGTGAATGCGACCGTCCTCGGCACTGAGCCGCAGGTCGACCCGCCCGCCGTCAGGCGTCCAGCGGAAGGCATTGGCAAGCAGGTTCGTGATGATCTGCAGCACGCGGTCGCCGTCCGAGACGATGACGGGGTCGGCGGCGACCTCTTGCGAGTAGTCGATGTCGCGCCGCTTCGCCTCCTCGCCGAAGACCGCGTACGCGCGTTCGAGGAGCCGTGCCATGTTGACCTCCTCGTGCAACACCGTGAAGCGCCGCGTGTCGAGTTTGGCGAGATCGAGCACGTCGCCCACGAGCCGCTCGAGCCTCCCAGCCTCGGCGGCGATCACGTTGAGCGACGCGGCCCGCCCTTCGGGGTTGTCGGCGAGCCCCTCCCGCAGCGCCTCGACGTGGCCGCGGATCGCGGTCAGCGGTGTCCGGAGCTCGTGCGACACCGTCATCAGGAAATTCCGTTCCAGCTCCTCGGCCTCGGACAGCCGCTCCGTCATCTGCCGGAAGGAGTCGGCGAGGTCGGCGATCTCGTCTTTCCCCGCGACTACGGGCACCGGGGTGTCGTAGCGGCCCTCGGCGACCTCGTCCGCCGCCTGCGCCAGTTTCCGCACGGGCCGCGTGATGCGTCCGGAGAGATACCAGGCGAAGGCCGCCGTTACGAGCAAGCCCACGAGTAGAGCGATCGCGAGGCGTTCCAGCAGTCGAATGACCTGATCGCTCAGCTGCGTCTGAGGCGTCGCCACGATGAGCGCGCCGACCGGCGTTTGATCGAGGTAGAGCGGATGGGCGACCGCCAAGAACGTTCGACGCTCCCCGGGAGGCACGAAGTCGAACTCGAGCGTCTTGCCCTGCAGAATCGCTTCGAAGTCGATTGCTCGCCTGGAGAGACGTCTCAACCCCGACCTCTGTCCCGAGAAGAAGTCGAGGCCGACGTAGAACAGTCGGTTGCCACTCGCCGCTTCCAGCCTGCGCGCTTGGAAGAACGGCGGCGGCTTATCCTGCTCCTGGGCCCGAAGCGCCTGATCGGAGTAGAGCTTGGTCAGGCCGGCCGCCTCGCGCCGCAGCTCGCGCTTCGCCTGATTCTGAGTGTAATTCCGGAAAAGCCCGAAGGCGATCAGCGTGGACACGAGCCCCGTCAGCGCAATCCCGGCGAGGAAGAGCGCCGGCAGACGGAAGCGCAGCGACCTGAACATTTCTTCTAAGCGGTCGCAGTCTCCTTCGCCGGTGAGACCTTGTAGCCGACGCCCCAAACGGTGACGATCGGCGACGCTTCGCCGAGCTTCCGGCGCAGCTGGCGGACGTGGACGTCCACGGTCCGCGTGTCCCCCGCGAAGGTGTAGCCCCAGACGCGCTCGAGCAACTGGTCGCGCGTGAGCACGAGGCCGCGATGGTCGAGGAGCTCCCAGAGCAGGTCGAACTCCTTCGGCGCCAGCTTGATCTCCTCGTCGCCGACCTTCACTTCACGTCGGCCGGCGTCGATGCAGAGATCGCCGTGCCGGAGAGTCGCGCTCGCGACTTCCTTGCGGTCGGGTGTGGAACGGCGAAGGATCGACTTCACGCGCGCGACGAGCTCGCGAGGGTTGAAAGGCTTCGTCAGATAGTCGTCCGCACCGACCTCGAGCCCGATGATCTTGTCGACGTCCTCGTCGCGCGCCGTCAGCATCAGGATCGGCACCTCCGAGCGGCGGCGGAGGCGGCGGCAGACCTCGATGCCGTCGATGTCCGGCAGCATCAGGTCGAGCACGATCAGCGAGGGCTGCTGGTTCTCGGCCTTCGTCAGCGCGTCCTCTCCGGTCTCCGCGACCTGTACGTCGTAGCCCGCGTTCTTCAAGTACAGCGAGACGAACGAGGCGATGGAAGCCTCATCCTCGACGACGAGAACTGTCTGCAGTGTGTTCAGAGGCATCGCCTCCAGAATGCCAGAGCGGGCCGCTGTCAGGGGATCGGCGGAGCCATGAGCTTGAAGCTCGTAGCCTCGTCAGGCAGCGAGTGGTACTCCTCTTCGTTCAGCGACCAGACTCCGTCGTAGAAGATCCCAGCCTGTGTGTCACCGGCCCCGTCGAGGATTCCGGGTCCGCGTCCGATCGCGCTCAGGAAGATGCCTCGGCCCTCGATTCGGATCTGGTAGCGAGCGCCGATCAGCCGGAAACGGATGTTTCGGCCCTGGTAAGTCGTGGTCTTGGCCCCGCGGTAGGTCGTCTTCTTCGAGCCGTAGACGACTGGCCGCTTGGAGTCGTACGGATTCGGGTCTGTGATCGTCAGCTTGCCCTTCTCAAAGCGACCCGTGATGCTGCCCTTGACGTTCAGGAAGATCATCCCGCGCCCTTCGCGAACCGACAGCGTTCCGTCCTGCGGCTTGCCCGAGGATTGCGCGTAGGACGCCGCGGGCACGGCGAGCAAGATCAGGAACAGGACCAGGAGTGTTCGCATCTCCACGTCAAGTATGCGCGCTGACCTTGTGGCTCCAATGAGGGAGATGTAAGGAAATGGTTAGCTCCGCTCTGTGACTGAGTTGAGCCAGTTCGGGGCTGGGATTCTTGTGGTCGCGGGCGGCGTTCTGCTCGCCCTGCTCGCGCGCAAGCTCAGCGAACGCTTTCCGATTCCGGCGCCTGCACTTTTCCTCATCGCTGCGGCGGTTGCCTCCGATGTCTTTCCCGGCCTCCGCGACGCGGTTTCGATCAAGACCGTCGAGCGGATCGCCGTCGTCGCGCTCGTTGTGATCCTCTTCGACGGCGGAATGCACGTCGGCTGGCGCCGCTTCCGGGTCGCGGCTGTCCCGATCGCCGTGCTCGGCGTGGCCGGGACGTTCGCGACGGCGGGCGCGATGACGCTGTGCGCGCACTACCTCTTCGACTTCAGCTGGACGACAGCCGGCATCCTCGGCGCGGCGCTCGCCCCCACGGATCCTGCGGTCATGTTCTCAGTGCTCGGCGACAAGGAGGTGGGCGGCAGGACCGGCACGATCCTCGAGGGCGAGTCGGGCGTCAACGATCCCGTGGGAATCGCGCTCATGATCGGGATGCTCGAGTTCGCGACGGCCGACGACGGGTCGTTCTGGACGGTTGTGAGCGAGTTCTCCGTCGAGATGGGCGTCGGGCTCGCCGTGGGGATCTTCGGCGCGGCGCTGCTTGTCCCGTTCATCCGGCACGTGACGCTGCCGAGCGAGGGACTCTATCCCCTGCGGACGCTGGCGGCGGCGGGTGTCATCTACGGCGTGGCTGCGCTTGCGCATGGCTCGGGCTTCCTGGCCGTCTTCATCGCCGGTCTCGCGCTTGGTGACGTCGACGCCCCGCACAAAGAGTCGATCGAGCGCTTCCACACGTCGCTGGCGAGCCTGGGCGAGATCGTCGTGTTCGTCGCGCTCGGGATCACGATCGACGTCACCGAGCTCGGCCGAGACGTGTGGGTGGACGGATTGCTCCTGGCGTTGCTGCTGGCGCTCGTGGCGAGGCCGCTCGCAGTCGCGCCGTTCCTCGGCGCGACGCGGCTTCGCACCCGCGAGCGCATCTTCGTGGCCTGGGGCGGGCTGAAGGGAGCGGTGCCGATCCTCCTGGCCGCCTTCGCCGTGCTCGAGGGCGCCTCGGGAGCCAATCGGATCTACGGGATCGTCTTCGTCGTCGTCGCCTTCTCCGTGCTCGTCCAGGGAGGCAGTCTGCCGTTCGTCGCAGCACGACTCGGGATTCCGATGCGCACCGTGGCTCGATGATCGAGCTCGGACTGGCTCTTCTGGCCGGAGCTGCGCCCCCAGCGCTCCACGATCTGCACGTCTCGAATGGATCCCGGCCGTACGCCGGTGACGGACGGCTGCTTGCGACCCTCAGCCCGAACGGCGACGGGTTTCGCGACCGGGCGATCGTCAGCTTCAGGCTGGATCGAGCGACGACGGTTCGACTCGAGGTGCTGCGCACGGACACTCTGCGTCCCGGGCGCGCGACGAAGACCATCTGGGCGACGACCCGGCACCTCCGGCGCGGCCGCCGTCAGATCGTCTGGAGGCCCGCCCGCGACACCGAGCCACGGACGTACATCATGCGGCTGAAGGTCGGGCCCCGGGTGTACATGAATCTCCCCGGCAAGCGACGACGGGCACCCGTGGTGCGCGTACAGGGGATCGAGGCGAGCTTTCCGCGCCCGAGCTATGCGCCCGGCGAGCAAGCCGATCTGCGGCTGGCGACCGACGCCGCTTCGCTCCGCCTCCAGGTCTTCTACTACTCGAGCCCGGTCGGGCCGCGCGCGCGGGACTTCAAGATCGCGGGGACGGCCATGACCGCGCCGGTCCGCCTCGACTGGCGCGGGCACCGGAACGCTCCTGGCCGCCTGCGGTTCATCCGAGCCGGTAACTGGCCGAGCGGGCTCTACTTCCTGAGGCTAAGCGCCGGAGACGGCCGCGTCGGCTATGCGCCCTTCGTCGTCACCCGAAGAGTCCCTCGCTCGCGCGTCGCGGTCGTCCTCTCCACGAACACCTGGCAGGCCTACAACTTCTGGGACGAGAACGGCGACGGGTGGGGCGATAGCTGGTACGTGAGCGACACGACCCGCAGCGTCGACCTCCTGCGACCCTTCCTCGACTTCGGGGTCCCCTTCCGCTTCCGCGACTGGGATCTGGACTTCATCGCCTGGCTGAACCGCACAGGGAAGCAGGTCGATTTCCTCTCCGACGACGACCTGGCGGGGTTCCGGAACGGGAACGCGCTCGCGGCGGCCTACGACCTCGTTGTCTTCCCCGGCCATGCCGAATACGTGACGGCACACGCTTACAACGTCGTCGAGCGCTACCGCAACCTCGGCGGCAATCTCATGTTCCTCGCCGCGAACAACTTCTTCTGGAAAGTGAGACGCGGCGGTAGCCGTCTGGCGCGTGTCGGGCTCTGGCGCCGGCTGGGCCGGCCCGAGGCAGCGCTCGTGGGCGTGCAGTACGCGGCCAGCGACTACGGCGGCCACCAGGGCGGGTACGTCGTCATCGGTGCAACGAGCGCGCCCTGGGCCTTCGCCGGAACCGGGCTCGGAAACGGCAGTCGCTTCGGGCAGTACGGGTTCGAGATCGACGCCCGGGCAGACTCCACGCCCCGCGGAACGCAGCTCCTCGCCGCGATCCCCGACCTCATGGGGCCCGGCCGCACCGCCGAGATGACCTACTACGAGACCCCGGGCGGTGCGAAGGTGTTCGCGGCGGGAGCGCTCAACTTCGCCGCCTCGATCGGTGAGCCAATGGTTGCCCAGCTGGTTGAGAACGCCTGGACACGGCTCGGCCGCCCATGAGCCTCCGGGTGACACTCTGTTACTAGGTCTCTGGGTACTCGAAGAAGCCGCGCCCCGTCTTGCGGCCGAGGTGTCCTGCGGCGGCCAGCTCGCGCAATCGTTCCGGCGGCGACATCCGCTCGTCGCCGGTCGCCTCGTGCAGCGCCTCCGCGGCATGGATGTGGATGTCCACGCCGACGAGGTCGACGAGAGCGCACGGGCCCATCGGCCAGCCGACGCCCATCGTCATTGCCTTGTCGAGGTCCTCCGGCATGATCCCGTGGTCGAGCAGCCGAATGCAGTCGTTCAGGGTCGGAACCAGAACTCGGTTGACGATGAAACCGGGCGTGTCGTTGCACCGGATCGGTTGCTTGCCCGCGCGCTCGGCCCACTCGTAGGCGGCGTCGACGGCTTCGTCGGAGCTGTGTTCGGCTCGGACGATCTCGACCAGCGGCAGCAGCGGCGCCGGGTTGAAGAAGTGCATGCCGATAACCCGCTCGGGATGCTCCGTCGCCTCCGCGATCTTTCCGATCGGGAGCGCGGACGTGTTCGAGGCGAGGATCGCTTCCGGTCCCACGATCCGGTCGAGCTCGGCAAACACCTCCCGCTTCGGGTCCAGCTCCTCGACGATCGCCTCGATCACGAGCTCGCAGCCGGCGAGATCCTCGAGCTCCGTCGTGAACGTGAGCCGACCGAGGGCCCCGTCGCGTTCCTCGGGCGTCAGCTTGCCCTTCTCGTCCGCGCGCCCGAGGTAGTGCTCGATCTTTCTGCGCGCCTGCTCGCAGAGCTCCGCGCTCACCTCGCGGCCGAGGGTCTCGAAGCCGGCCTGGGCGGCGACCTGCGCGATTCCAGCCCCCATCGTCCCCAAACCGACCACGCCCACCCGACGAATCACAACCGCGATGCTAACCCGGGAAGGAATCGGCCCACTACTGCGTCCTGTAGGCACATGACGCGGTTTCTCCTCGCCTTCCTCATCTGCGGCCTCTTCTTGCTCGCCGTGCTCGGCGCGCTCGCGGAGATTTTCAGAGGAAGGCGCCCGGTCCTACTTCCCCACCGGGGACCTGCGCTTGCCTAGCTAAGGTCGCCGTCGCGTAGCGGCACGCGGCGGCGGCCCGAGCTAGGAACGGCGCGCGAGCACCCACAGGAAGCAGGCCTCCCCTTGCTCCGCCTCGTCCTGGCAAACGACCTCGTGCTCGAGCACGTCGAGCCCGGCCTCCGCAAGGAGCCGCAGGTTCGTCTCGACGTCGAAGCCGGAGAAGAACATCGGCGCTCCCAGCCAGTCTTCGTCGACGGTGTCAGACGAGTCTTCTCGGCCGGTGGTGGCGAGCAGGTAGCCACCGGGCTTGAGCCAGGAAGCGATCCGCGTGTAGACCTCGGCCACTTGGGCCCGAGGAACATGTCCAAACGTGTAGAGAGCGACCGCGGCATCGACCGACGACGCCGGAAATTCCAGCTTGGTGTAGTCGGCCTTGATGAATCTGCCGGCCGGCACGAGCGCGCTGGCGCGACGGAGCTGCTCGGAGGAGATGTCGACTCCCGTGTAGCGATGGCCCGGCGCGAGGAGGCGGGCCGCGGGCTCCCCGTTGCCGCAGCCGAGCTCGAGCACGTCGGCGCCGGGCGCCAATAGACCCAGCAGACGCTCGAGGTACCCCAGTGCGGGCGAGCCCTCGACTTCGTTTTGCGCCCACTGCGCGTAGCGCTCGGCGATCGTGTCGTAGCCGCGCTCGACGATGCGCTTCGGATCGTCAGACACCCAGCGACTCCGCTTCGACGACGATCGCCGTCATGCCCTCGTCGGATCCGGATTCGTGCTCTCGCCGAGATCCCACGCGACAGCTTCGCCGGCTTCGATCGGCTCCTGCTCGCCGCCGCCCCCGCTGACCCATCCTGATCCACGAACTGCCACGAACAGCTGTGGCGCCGTCGCGGGATGTCGGCCCAAGACGCCCCCCGCCCCGATCTCGATCACCACGGCATGCGCGTGGGCTGCGAGTCGGCGTACTTGCGCGCTCGTGCTCCCTGGAGCAGTCGCCTCGCGCTCGCCGCTGAGCTCGATCCGCCTCAGAGCCGCTCGATCACCGCGGCGATCGCCTGCCCGAACCCGATACACATGGTCGCCACTCCGTAGCGAGCCTGGCGGCGCTCGAGCTCGTTGAGCAGCGTCGCCGTGATCCGAGCGCCGGTCGCGCCGAGCGGATGACCGAGTGAGACCCCGCCGCCGTTCGGGTTCACGTCCTCCATCCGCTCCTCGAGGCCCGCGTCGCGCACGAACTGGAGGACGACGGACGCGAACGCCTCGTTGACCTCGATCACCGAGACGTCGTCCCAGCCGATCCCGGCCCGCTCGAGCGCACGCTCGCAGGCCTGCGGATTCCCGTGCAGCATCCGATACGGGTCGACGCCGGCCAGCCCGAACGAGATGAACCGGGCCCGCGGCTCGAGGCCGAGCTTCGAGGCCTTGCGCTCGCTCGCGATCAGCACCCCCGCCGCCCCGTCGCAGATCTGGCTCGAGTTGCCCGCGGTGATCTTCCCCTCGGGCAGGAACGCGGGCTTCAGGCCAGCCAAAGCCTCGAGAGACGTGTCCCGGCGCGGGGTCTCGTCGACCGCGAAGAGCGTCCCCACGTGCGGGTTCTGAACCTCGACAGGAATGATCTCTTTCTCGAAGCGGCCCTCGTCGATGGCCGCGATCGCGCGCCGGTGCGACTCGAGCGAGAACGCGTCGAGCTCCTGACGCGTGAGGTTCCATTCGTCGGCGATCGCTTCGGCCGAGATGCCCTGAGGGACGACTTGCCAGCGCTCGAGGAGCTTGTCCGAGAGGTCTCCGCCGTTCGAGCCCATCGGCACCCGCGACATCATCTCCACGCCCGCCGCGACGACGAGACCGAGCTGGCCCGACCAGATGGCGGCGGCCGCGTTGAAGTTGCACTGCAGCGAGGAGCCGCACTGGCGGTCGACAGTCGTGCCGGCGACCGTCTCGGGCCAGCCGGCGACCATCGGCACCATGCGGCCGAGGTTCCAGCCCTGCTCTCCGATCTGCGTCACGCAGCCGAGTTGGACGTCCTCGATCTCTCCGGGATCGATGTCGTGGCGCGCCAGGAGCCCATTCAGGACCTGGCCTGCGAGCTCGTCCCCGCGAATCGACGAGAGCGTCCCGTTCCGCTTCCCGATCGGCGAGCGGACGGCGTCGACGATCAGTGCATCGGATTCCCAGTTAGGCACTGGCCACAGAGTAGAGGCGCAAGGCGCCCACGCCTTTGAGCTCGTGCTCTCCACGGTCATCGAAGCGAATTCCCGAGCCCGCGACCAGGTCCTTGACGGTCCGTGAGACGAGCACTTCACCCGGTCGCGCTTGGCTTGCGATTCGCGCCCCTGTGTGCACGGCGAGCCCGGCGACCTTCTCGGCGAAGAGCTCGCATTCTCCCGTGTGCACGCCAGCTCTCACTTCGAGGCCGAGCCGCCGCAACCCGCTCTCGATCGCGTAACCGCAGCGGATCGCCCGTGCGGGACCGTCGAAGGTCGCGAGGAACCCGTCGCCGGCGGTGTCGATCTCCCGGCCGTTGAAACGAGCCAACTGCTGGCGCACCAGGGTGTGATGCCGCTCGAGCAGCTCGCGCCACCGGCGATCACCGAGCTTCTTCGCCTGTTCCGTCGAGCCGACGAGATCGGTGAAGAGCACTGTCGCGAGCACGCGATCGGGCTCGGGCCCCCGACGAGCGCCGGTGAGAAACTCCTCGATCTCGTCCACCACTGAATCCGTGTCGCCGCCCCAGAGGGTGTGAGCGTCGCCTGGCAGCTCCACGAAGGTCGCCCCGGGAATCTGCTCGGCGAGCCACCGCCCTTCGTCCACGCTGGCATCGAGGTCGTCTCTCCGGTGCAGCACGAGCGTCGGCGCCTGGATCGAGGGCAGAACCTCACGAACGTCGATCTGGGTGTTCATGCGCAAGAGCGCGACCGCGGCGCCGGGGCTCGCGCTGCGGCGGAAGTAGGTCGCCAGGCGGTTCTTGAAGGCCTCGTCCTCACTTGGCGCGAGCTTGTCGAGGTCCATCGTGTGCGACCAGTTCTTCTCGAGCTCTTCGATCTCGCGCGCCCGCGCCTCCGGTTTCGGAGCCCACGGATAATCCGGGCTCCAGATCCTCTTCGCGAAGACGCCGTAG
>Ga0137368_10007498_pt1 | contig 11325 bp, 8 predicted proteins | sample SagtaG_13_FD_104917 | JGI IMG/M metagenome (GOLD analysis project Ga0137368, IMG submission 104917) | Vadose zone soil microbial communities from Sagehorn Ranch, Mendocino, California, USA - Sage1_L_100_16 metaG | ecosystem: Environmental > Terrestrial > Soil > Vadose zone | place: USA...
CAGGCGCTGGCCCACCAAGCCATGCTGGCGATTCAATTGATACGCTTGTCGGAGCAAAGCCGCCAGGCGGCCGTTGTGGCAGAACGAAATCGCATGGCCCGCGACATTCACGATACGCTGGCGCAAGGATTCACCGGGGTCATCATGCAATTGGAAGCAACAAAAGGTGCCATTGTGCAAAACAATCTTGCCGAAGCGACAGACCGCGTTGAGCGGGCGGGAGATCTAGCGAGGGTCGGACTGGGAGAAGCGCGACGGTCGGTCCTCGCTTTGCGTCCACGCTCGCTTCAGGATACAACCTTGTGCCTGGCCTTGGACGATTTGCTCAAGCGCATGACTAATGGCAGCAGCTTGCAGGCGGAATTCCATCTGGAAGGAGATGAGCCAGTAATGCCTGCGGATTGGGAAGAGGGCCTGTTGCGAATCGCTCAAGAGTCTCTGACGAATACGATCAAACACGCGAAAGCGAAGAACTTCAGAGCCACTTTGGCCATGGCCCCGAATGAAATCCAATTCCGTCTTGTGGACGACGGTGTTGGATTTGACCTGTATGCGGAACATGAAGGCTTCGGATTGGTGGGAATGAAGGAACGAGTTGACCAGATCGGTGGTCAGTTCGTCCTGCGTTCCTTGCCGGGTCAAGGCACGGAGATTCAAATTATTCTGGACCGCTAATCTGCGCTGATGAACGCTAATGAGACAGGAACAATGCTTGGAAATTCGTTTGGTGGTAGCACAGGCGACCCGCCTGTTCCGTCCGGCGACTCGCCGGACGGCGGGAGCGGTGATTCAAGCCAATGGGGACGGGCTTTTCGCGACTTTGCTGGCCGCAGTTCCGGTCGGCGGGTCGCCGACCGGGGCGGGCGGGTCGCCCGCGCCACCCATTTTCAAAACAGGCTCTTAGCGGATATCAGCGTTGATTAGCGGTTCAACTGCCATGCCTGGACTCAAAAAACGCGCAGCCGGGGGACGGAAGGCGAATGTCATCCGCGTTCTGGTCGCCGAAGATCACTCCGTTGTCCGCGACGGTCTGGTGGCGATCATCAAACAGGAAGCGGACATGGACGTGGTCGCTGAAACCGGCGACGGCCAGCAGGCAGCGGAACTTTGGAAAAAGCACCGGCCGGACATCACCTTGATGGATTTGCGAATGCCGGGGCTGGACGGCGTGAATGCCATCTATCAAATCCGGGCTGCTGATCCGAATGCCCGCATCATCGTGCTCACGACGTACGATGGCGACGAGGACATTTATCGCGGAATGCGTGCCGGCGCGAAATCGTATCTCCTCAAGGACGTGAGGCGCGAAGAACTCTTTCAGTGCATTCGCGAAGTGCACACGGGCCGAACGTTCCTTCCACCCGCTGTTGCGGCGAAACTTGCGGAACGATTGCCCACGGAAGAACTGACTCCGCGCGAACTGGAGGTCTTGCGACTGCTCGCGGCCGGCAAACCCAATAAGTTGATCGGCGCTGACCTGACCATCACGGAAGTCACCGTGAAGAGTCACGTCCAATCCGTGTTCCGAAAACTGAACGTCTTGAGCCGAACCGAAGCCATCGCCGTTGCGAACCGCCGGGGATTGCTTCACTTGTGAGAATACAATCCTTCACGACCATCTTCCGCAATGCGATCGTGTGGGCCGCCGAAAAACAACCTCTATCAAAACCAAAATGAAAATTGGACTCTATAGCATCACTTACTTCGGTTGCTGGTATCGCGGCGAAGCCCTCACTTTGCCCGAACTCATTCGCACCGCATAAAAATTCGGATACGACGGCGTAGAGATCGATGGCAAGCGTCCGCACGGCAATCCGCTGGACTGGCCCAGGGCTCGTTGCCAGGAATTGCAACGTCTGGCGAGCGGCGAAGGAATCGAGATTCACGGCGTCGCCGCCAATAACGACTTCAGCAACCCGGTCCCCGAAGTGCGTGAGGCCCAAATCTGTTTCGTGCGCGATTTGATCCGAATGACCGCCGACCTGGGCGCGAAACATCTCCGCGTGTTCCTCGCCTGGCGGGGGATCACGCGCCATCCGAAGTTGGCTACCTACAACATCGCTGAAGGGTATTGGCCTCTCGTCCACGAAAGATTCTCTGAAGAAGAAATCTGGGGCTGGTGCCGCGAGAGTTTGATCGAGTGTGCTCGGTATGCCGGGGACATGGGCGTGACACTGGCGCTCCAAAATCACAAACCCATGATCAAGGATCACCATGACGTGCTGCGAATGGTGCGTGAGGTGAATTCACCGCATCTCCAGGTCTGTCTCGACGCCCCTTTGATGCCGGACAAAAGCGCCGCTGCCATGAGCGAGGCCGCGCGGGCTGTCGGCACAAAGCAGGTGATGTCGCACGTCGGTGGAGAATTTGATCGCAACCCGGACGGCAGCATTACCGGGGTGGATCGGATCGACGGTGTCATTACGGCGAGACGAACCCGTACTATCGAGACTTTGCACGTGCCATGCATGAGATCGCGTACCGCGGTTACATCAGCTATGAACTTTGCCACCAATTGCCGGTGGTAAACGGTGAAACAGTCGGAATCGAATTTGCGCACAAGAACGCCCAACTGGCGGTCGAATTCATGCGCGAGATCATCCGCGCTGAATCCGGGAAGAAACCGGCCAAGCCCGCCACCCCGCAACCGGTCGGCGTCGCCTGAGGGTGCGGCTGGACGGAAGCGCTTCGGACTGTTGAGATGTCGAAGATGACCTCGAAATCGAAGTTCGCGACGAACTGGATATGTCTGCTGCTCGCCGGCACTTTGGTTTGCGGTGGAACCTTGCTCGCGCAAACAGCCGAAAAACCAAAGCGCAATCTCCTGTTCATCGGACAGGCTAAAGGCTACCAGCACGAAGCCATCTCCACGGCAATGGCAACGCTTTACAATCTCGGACGCAGCTCTGGACTTTGGAACACGCAGTTGCGGACTGACTGCACCGCCATCACCAAGAAGCCGCTCAAGTGGGAGGCGAAGAACCTGGACGCCTTCGACGCGATTGTCTTCTTCACCGACGGCGACCTCGATATGGATGCATCGCAGAAGGCTGACCTGCTCTCGTTCGTTCGCGACGATGGCAAAGGCTTCATCGGCATCCACAGCGCGGCGATCACGTTCACCAGTTGGCCCGAGTACGGGCAGATGCTTGGCGGCTATTTCGACGGTCATCCCTGGGGACAATTCAACGCCCCGCTCGTGGTGGAGGATTCAACGTTCCCGGGAATGAACCATTTTCCAGCGACGTTCACGCTCTTCGATGAGATTTATCAGATCAAAGACTTCTCCCGACAAAACGTGCGCGTGCTGCTCAGCCTCGACGCCGAGAAAATTGATCTCTCCCGCAAAGGCGTGAAGCGCGCGGACAAGGATTTCGCCGTGGTCTGGGCGAAGAACTACGGCAAAGGCCGCGTGCTCTACAACGGCCTCGGGCACGTGCGAGCTGTGTGGGAGCGTCCCGATGTTCAGAAGATGTGGCTGGAGATGGTGCAGTGGTCGATGGGCCTGATTCCGGGCGATGCCACACCATGCTCCAAGCCGGAGAAATTAACCACCACCGCCAATGGTCGCTAACGGGTTTGACCGGACGGTTGCGATCTCAGCCCAACGCTGTTCACGGTGATGATCGAGCAATTGTGTCTTTTCCCTTAGGGTTCGTGCACAAACAAGTACCGGACAGGAGGCGTAATTCGAACAAAACGACGCTCACCCTGACCCTCTCCCGTCCGACGGGAGAGGGAACAGGCAGCCCCGTCTCTCACGGCTTCCAAAGCGGTTGGATACGCCGACCGACGGAGGACGATTCTCCCTCTGCCACGACCGCAGCGCGAGTGATGGCGTCGGCGCGGAAGACCCACGGTTTTCCGGGCGCAACCGACCTGGGCATAATGACGGCGAGGCCTGTGACGCCCCATTGGCTTGATGTTTTTTCATCATAGCGGTCATAGCACTCGACGAAGCCAGGTCCGCGACAATTGGCGTAAGTCTTCTCTTCCACAAGCCAGAGATTCGTGCTTTCGAGGCTGCGAGCGCCGGCGGCAAAATCTCCACCGTGGGGGACGGCGCGTAACCGACATGCAGCTCGCCATATTCGCCGCGAGCCAGGGCGCGGACCTTTTCCACGGATTCGTCCGCCCGCTTTAACAACTCGCGCACTTCATCCAGGAAAAGCTTTCCCTCCGCCGTGAGCGTGACATCGCGTGAGCCGCGCTTCATCAAGTCCACGCCGATCTCATCTTCCAGGTCCTGCACCTGCCGGCTTAGAGCAGGTTGCGCGACCCGAAGCTGCGCAGCGTCCTTGGTGAAGTTCAGGGCTTCACCGACGGCTAGAAAATATCGCAGATGCCGAAGTTCCATTGATTGTAGGAGATGTCGTTAGAGCCTCGGATCAACCGGCTCGCTTTCCAGGGCGAGCACGCCAAATACCGCCTCATGCACCCGGCGCAATGGTTCTTTGCGGACAAACCGTTCAAGCGATTCAATGCCGAGGGCAAATTCGCGAAGCGCCAGTGACCGTTTCGTGGAAAGGCCGCGTGCCCGAAGACGTTCGAGATTTTCCTCCGCCGTATATTCCGGGCCATAAATGATTCGGAGATATTCGCGACCGCGACACTTCACGGCAGGTTGCACGAGTCCGCGGCGACTCCTGGCGATGAATTCCAACGGCTTCACAACCATGCCTTCGCCGCCGCGTCCAGTCAGTTCTTCCCACCAACGGATGCCTTCGGCTTCGCTTTCAGGATTGGTCACATCAATTACGCGGAACGGCGTGGCGACGATGATGCCGCCCGCAAGACGCGCCAGCGTTTGCATGTGCCAGTCATTTGGTTTGTCAGCGTGAACTGTTCCCTCGCTGGCGAGCAGGTGAAACGGCGCGAGTTTCAATTCGTTCACCGAGTTCACAGGCCAGCAATAGCGACGATAAGCTTCGACGTAGTCGCTTACCATCTGGCGTCGCGTGGTCGTATGCGCTAACAACTCGCCCACGTCGAGGCTGCGGGCGGCGGCTTGCTCAAGTGCAGCGACTTCAGCCGCGAGCGTTGCTTGCGCTGATGCACCAACTGCGGCGTATTGCTGTTTCAACAACTCCTGCGCTTTCGCTGACCACGGCATCAGCTCGCAGTCGAGGCAGAGCCAGTCGGTTTTGAATTCATCCCAAAACCCGGCGGAGGTTGCGGCGGCACGGACATGCTCAAGGAATTCTGTTTCCAAAATCACATTGTCAAAGAACCTGCGACCGGTGCGCGTATAGCAGATGCCGATGCCTTCGCCGGTCACGCCGAAAGTTTTCCGTGCGGCATCTTCATCGCGGCAGAGGATGACCACGGCACGAGAACCCATGTGCTTTTCTTCGCACACCACCCGCGGCACACCCGCATGGCGAAAATAAGCGAACGCTCCCGCCGGATGCTCCAACAATCCGGGAGCTTGGCTCGTCTCGCACGGCGACATCGTGGGCGGCAGATAAATTAACCACTTGGGATTTGAGGCGAAACGGCTCATCACTTCCAGCGCGGCAATGGAGTTCTCCTCGCGAATCGTTACGTTGCCGTGCAGGCGTGTGCTGACGATGCGTTTGCCCGTCACGTCGGCGAGGTCGAGCAAGTCGTCGTGCTGCTGTTGTGCTGATAGGGTTGGCGCTTGCTCCTTCGGCGCCAGAAACGGTTTGCGCGACTCGGCGTATGTCTGCTTCGCCGGAACGGAAACGAGTTCCTTTTCAGGATAACGTAACGCGGTGAGCTTCCCACCAAAGACGCAACCGGTATCAATGTTGATGGTGCGATTCAACCACTCTGGTTCGGGCACAGGCGTGTGACCATACACAACCGCCGCCGCGCCGCGATACTCGGCGGCCCAGTTGTAGCGCACCGGCAAACCAAACTCGTCCGTCTCGCCAGTCGTTTCCCCGAACAACGCAAACTCGCGCACCGCGCCCGAACCGCGACCCTGCATCGTCTCTTTCATGCCCGCGTGGGCAACGACGAGTTTGCCATCATCGAGCAGGTAATGGCTCACAAGTTTGTGAATGAAATCTGCGGCAATCCGGCTAAAGCCGCGACAGTGCTGTTCGTATGCCTCAAACTGTGCGAGCGAATCAGCCAAGCCGTGGGAAATCTGCACGTCCTTGCCCCAGATTTTTCGCATAAACTTCATGTCGTGATTTCCCGGCACACACAACGCACTGCCGAAGTTCACGCTATCCATCACGAGGCTGACGACCTCTGGAATCTTTGGCCCGCGATCCACGAGGTCGCCAACGAAAACCATCTTCCGACCTTCTGGATGATGCCACGCACCAGCGCTCTTTCCAGTTTCGTAGCCGAGCTTGGTCAGCAACTCCATCAGTTCATCAAAACATCCGTGAACATCGCCAATGATGTCGAACGGTCCATGCTCCTGCTTCAAATTATTCCACAACGGCTGCCGCTCAATCACAGCGGCTTCGATTTCTTCCAGCGATTTCAGCAGATGCACATGGCGGAAACCCTCGCGCTCCAGCCCGCGCAATGAGCGATGCAACTGCTGCGCTTGCTGGCGGATGACATGCGGGCCGAAGTCACGGTCGGGGCGGGTCTTGTTTCGGTCGTGCGCCACGCGCTCCGGCACATCGAGGACGATGGCCACCGGCAGGCAGTGGAACTCGCGGGCGATTTCCACGAGCGGCTTGCGGGATTCCGGCTGCACGTTCGTGGCGTCCACCACCGTCAGTCTGCCCGCCGCGAGCCGCTTGCGGGCGATGAAGTGCAGCAATTCAAAAGCATCCTTCGTCGCCGCCTGGCTGTTCTCGTCGTCGGACACCAACCCGCGACAATAATCGGAGGACAAAATCTCCGTCGGCTTGAAATGCTTTCGCGCGAACGTGCTCTTGCCCGAGCCGGACACGCCGATGAGCACGACGAAGGAAAGCTCTGGGATGGTGAGTTTCATTCGACAATTGTCAGCATCACGCCCGCATTCTATCCGCAAGGGCCGATGGCCCGAAAGAAAATAGCCCAGGGCAAAGCGAGCGACGCCCTGGGTTAACCGCCCGACAAATCATCCGAGCCCTGTAAGGGCGGCAGAGGCGAAGTATGTAACGTCACGGAAATCTTTCCTGAGTTGAGCGGCGGCTCAAAGAACACGGCCGTGATTTTGGTTGGCTTTGTCTTTCTGACCACCTCCGCAAAAGACGGGAAGCCATTCAATGGCGGGCAAACTCCTTGAGGCGAGCAACCGATGACGAGCATTTCTCTGGCTTTGTCGAAGCCGATAATCATCGCTTGTGGACGCTTTCTGCTGACGAAAGCCGACTGAACATGCTTCAGCCCCGAAATGATTTCCTTTGCGGTCTTGGTGTCGCCATCGAGAACGCCAAGACATACGCTCAAGAAGTGACGCGGCCTTTGTTGCTCCAGTGTTGTCACGAATTCTTCGATTGGAGGTAGGAGCGGCTGTGTCGGCTTTGGAACTTTTGGCCGCAAACCAACCAAACCATCATAGTAGGCATCAATCTCCTCAGTGAAGCCGGTCACCATCAGCATCGTGTAGTCCCTCTTCTCACCCGGAGGGAAAAACAATTGGCCAGCGCGGCAGAAGCCGAACAGGTCGAGTTCATCACGGGTATTCAATTCCTTGACATCATTCGCTTGGGTTCGGCGGATGAGGTAATGGATGAACGCAGAAGGATGGTCTGTCAGTTCCGCAATCACTCGCAGGTCATTCAAACGGCCCAAGGCCATTCGTTCCCTTCAATCAATCCCAATGCTTTCACCGCACGAAGGCTCGTTTGCAGGATGGAGAGCATCTCGAAACTGACAGTGATGATGAATTGATGTCTGACGTCAGCCCGTCGGACACGAGTGACCTCTCGCCCATGTTCGTCGGAGAGCACAACTTCTGCCGTGTTTCGAATTGTGTTGAGAATTCGCTTTCCCTGCTCGAACGCCACGTCAAGAAGCTCCTTCGCATCACGCTCCAGTCTCTTCGTCGCGCCGCGTTTGGCTTCATCCGAAAATTTCCCAGCCTTGGCCTCCATCACGATCAAAGCATCATCGTAGAGCACCAGTCCATCGACTTCCCCTCGTTTCAACTGCCCTTCATCCTGAAAACTGTAGTGGAGTTTCCGAAAGTGTCGGCAGCCCGGCAGTATGCTGGCAACGAGTTCGACGGCTTTTTCCTCCAAGTATCCATCACGAATCGGGAGAAAACTGTTTTGCCAGTAATCCGCGTCCACCGCTTTGACCACACCTTCGAGCAGAGCCAAAGCATTGCGGAACGCGAGCGGACCAACCGGCAGGTAAAAGCGCCCGTCATGTTCAATGAATGGCTTCGTTTGTGTTACCGAAGGATTCAGCGGCCAGCCGCACCAATTTGGAATTTGAAGGAATCGCTGATTCTCACCGAACTTTGCCGCCAGCAGCCGGAGAATGGCTGCGTCCTTTGGATTTCTCGGCGTAACTTCTATCACCTCTGGCGGACCGGGAGCATCAATCAAGCTCACGAATTCCGCGACGACCTCTTTGTTCTGTTCTCGAAACGGTAAGTCGTTAACCGCCGACACCGCTTGTTCAAATCGTTTCCCATTCGGCAGAGCGCCACTTGCAGCTTCGTAGCGAAGGAGCAATTCATCCATCAAGTCGCGACTGCGCTGGTAGCGATTGTTCACCGCACTGTTGTTTTGCAGTTCGGCGTGGCGTAGCAACGCGAGGAAGTCGCCCGAAGTGAAGCCGCATTTTTGCGCCAGGAACGTGTCGTGAGATTGAGCTAATTCGGTGAACTGCTTTTGAACGTGGTAGGAGTAAGCTTCACCGCGAACGAACTGAGTATTAATCATCAGATTCGGGCGCAGCTTTTCGGAGTCACCTGCCGAAGAGTAATAATAGATCGCATACAGGTGCGTTCCGGAGTCAAGGAGGTCGAAACACTCCTGAATGATGTCGGGAGTGGGCGGAGTTGCTGTTGCAGGAAACGGCTGACTCAAAAAGAGGCTGGCGAGGTGTTCGCACTCTGCTTCACCAATTTCCCTGCCTGGCGCGCGAGCTTCGGGGTCACGAAACAGACGGTTTACTGCGGTTTCCGAAAGGATGGGCAAGGGATTGAAAAGTCGTCCGATTTCAAGCAAGCGCTGGATGGTCTTGTCGATTTTGGCGCGCATATCGGTTGCAGCAGCTTGGAGCTTGTCGCGCATGATTGACGCCTGTGCGCCCGAATCTCCTTTGTGCTCCTCACGCTTCCGCCACTTTCGCACTTTCTCCTTACGACGCTTGTTTTTGTTTCGTCCCATCTGTCTGGTTTGTTTTCATTCCACCAGTATCCGGTTTTCTTTCGCCCTTTCAGGGCTTGAAATCGTTTTGATTCGTTACCCAGGGCGCCGCTCGTTTCACTCCGCTTGCCCTGGGCTATTTTCTTTCGGGCTTTCAGCCCTTTGAGTTTGGTTGGTGTGACATCGAATTAAGCCTTTCTTTCAAACACCCCCATCTGCGTCGGAGAACCAACCACCAAATCTTCCGGGCCGACGGTCAGGAAGCGCACGTTGTAACCGAAGCGAGTGGCAACAGTGTTTGCCCATTCCTGAAACTCCACGCGTGTCCACTCGAAGCGATGGTCGCGATGGCGGAACTTGCCGGCGGGCAGCGTTTCCCATTTCACGTTGTATTCGCGGTTGGGTGTCGTGATGACAATAGACTTCGGTTTGGCACACTCGAACAGCACACGCTCAAATGCAGCCAAGCGAGCGGCGTCAAGGTGCTCAATGACTTCCACCACGGCAGCGGCATCGAAGGCGGCAAGACGTTGGTCACGGTAAATGAGCGAACCTTGCAAGAAGCGCAGACGCTCCTTCTGAATGGGCGGAAGGCGGTCGTAGTGCAATCGGTCATGGGCGATTTCGAGCGCGCGATGCGACACGTCCATGCCGACGATTTCGGCGAATTGCTTTTCCTTCAGCAAAGCCTGGAGCAACCGCCCTTCGCCGCAACCCAAGTCCAAGACGCGCGACGCGCCGGTGTTTTTCAACGCGGCCAGCACCGAGCCAAGGCGTTGTTCATTGAGGCTGATATTGCGCTCGATGGCTTCTTCTTCCTGTGCGTGAGTTTCTGCAACCGCATCTGGATTTGGTTCGCCTTCATCCGCGAGTTGCGCAAGCGCGTCGTCCACCAAGCTGCGTTGGTGTTTGAGATAGCGGCGTGTGATGGCTTCGCGTTCGGGATGCGACGCCAGCCAGCCCGCACCGTGACGCAGAAGTTTTTCTACCTCGTCATCGCTCACCCAATAGTGCTTGTCGTTGTCCAGCACCGGCACGAGAACGTAAAGATGTGATAGAAGCTGCTGCAAGGGCAGTCGGGCATCCAACTCAACTTGGAAATACGAGCTTTCTCCCCAGTCAGAAAATTTCTCATCAAGAGGCAATCGGCGCGCGGACACGGTGTAGCCAAGCGGCTCAAAAAGTTTTCTCAGAAACTCCTCGCCGCCTCGACATGCCAGAGCAGAAAACTTCACGCAAAGCGGCAATGGCGTGTCCGCCAGTTCGGGACGCTCTTTACTTTTGCCAGAGAGGGCACTTCCAAAAACATCGGCGAGAGCAACACTCAAAAAAGATGAAGCGGCATAAGGCCGGTCATTGACGTATTGCTCCAATGCACCGCCTTCGCCCGATGGCCCGCGACGATTTCGCACCAGACCGACCGGATCAACTTCGACGAGCAACGCAACCGTGCATCGTTCTGCCGTGGCTTCGGGATAAAAGACGTGGGCCTTGCCGAACGAAAGACTGAATGACTGTGGACGCGCCGGATTCTTGCGGAGCAAGTAACCGAGGTCGGTGGCCGGACTGTGTGTCGTTGTTAAGGTCAGCAGCATCGCTGCGTTCCATTATGCCGGAAAAGCATGACAGCGCAAGGAACGTGGGATTGGGCGGCCAAATTTGGCTTAAACTTTTCAAATTCAACCGGCGTAAAACTTTTCTGCGAACGCGGTCAAATCAATTAAACGAAACTAGCGCGAATCAAACCCACCTTCTTCTGCTGATTTGCGGGGTTTGACCTCGCGAACTAATTGTTGCGCTTTTGAGATTTGTCCCGCTGTCAGCCCTCCTTCGACGGTGGGCAAAACTTTCTTGGCGTCAGCATGTCCTTGGGCCGCAGAAAGGCTGATTCTGCCATCGAGGTTCAAACAACGAGCGTGAGTGAGCCAAAGCGGTAAAACTGCCGTCCCCCGCACGCCGTCAGGACAGGCGATACGTCAAACGCTGCAATATCAAGTTTTGAGTTTTGGTCAATCGGCTCGTTCTGATCGAAGACAACTGGCCCGTGTTGGTCGAGACAAACGCACATTCTGACGTTCGAGTC
>Ga0137368_10007506_pt1 | contig 11319 bp, 14 predicted proteins | sample SagtaG_13_FD_104917 | JGI IMG/M metagenome (GOLD analysis project Ga0137368, IMG submission 104917) | Vadose zone soil microbial communities from Sagehorn Ranch, Mendocino, California, USA - Sage1_L_100_16 metaG | ecosystem: Environmental > Terrestrial > Soil > Vadose zone | place: USA...
GAAACCATGAAAAAAGGCCAACGAGCGCGAACTCGTTGACCCTTTGAACTACTTGCGGGGCCGCAGCCTGAATGAATCAGGCACCCGAGTGCTAACCGGAGTCATGTGGGTTTGAATCCCACCGGCCCCAAACCATTTCTTCCACGGGACGAACCCGCCCAACGGAAGGTCGGACGCGCTCGCTCAGTGTACGCAACACGAACGTGGCAGGGCGAGGTGCCGATGTCAAGACGGGTTCTCACAACCGAAAGGGGGTGAGAAACATGCAGTACAGCTATCACTTCAAGGACACCGACGAGAGGACGAAGCGCCTCGTCTGGGAGCGCGGCATCCCGATTGAGGGCTATGACGCGGCGGTCTGGCGCCGGGACCAGTGTGGACACGCCATGCAATACTCCGAACACGCGAACACGAGTTCAGAGTTTGGGTGGGAAATTGACCACATCAAACCCCGCGCCAAAGGCGGCCAAACGGTTCTGGAAAACCTCCAGCCGCTGTACTGGGAAACCAATCGCAAGAAAGGCGACCTGTACCCTTGGAACTGCTCAATGCTGTAGCAGGACCCCGGACGTGACCTTGAGGAAATCAATCTTCTGACAGGTCGCGTCCGTGAACACAGGCTCCACGAACGCCCCAATCTCAAGGAGATGTTTGTGGAGCCTTTCGTTTCTCGCGTACTTGTCCATGTACGACGGTTCGCGCTGTTTGGGCAGCGTCTCGGTTTTGGTTTTCATAATCTCACTTCGTCAACTGATTTCCGCAGGTGTTCGAGGGAAATTAGGGGAGGACCCCGCGAGAGGGCGTAAGATGATCTGCGCAATTCCTATGGTTCGCTCTCTCATAACCATTGCCGTCATCTCACGTCCGCGTCCACTTCGAATCTTGCTGCCCCGGTAAGGAACGTCACGTTGGCGCCCTTGGCCACGTTGGCCATGCACGAGCCATAGATACGCACATCCACTGCTGCGGGCGCGTCAAGGGAGGCCGGCGCGGGTGTTCCCGTGACGTTGGAGAGCAGCACGCAGTCTTTCAACGTCAGGCCGTTGGTGCCGACGACGGTGAGCAGCACCGGGTCTTCGGTAAACTCGACGTGCAGGCCGTAGATGGCGCTTGATGTAATGGACCGAGCCGTCAATTGACTTGTGCCACCGAAGGCTTGCACGGCCACACCTGCCGTGCTGGAAACGGAGTCAACGTACACAGCGTTAGTGTCGCCGCCAATGTCGAGTCCGACGCCGCCCGTGGCCGCGATTTCTTCGATGCTTACGATTCGTGCCGCCGTAGAGTTCAACCGCGCGTGCACATTTCGATTTTACCGTCCTGATGCGGAAGCGCGTCTTGCCACCGATCGCGCGGATAGCGTTGTTCAATTCGGACGTGAGGCTCAATGCCTCAAAGTGAATGTCCGTGCCAGGGTAGCCAACGATGAACACTCAGGAGAGGATGTCCGAGCCGTTGTTCGCGAACTCGCCTTCGCCGGTGATTTTACAGATTACGGCCCCGTTCGTGCCGCCTGTACCGTCGTCAAAGATGCCGCCGCTGGCCGGGCCGGAATAGAATCACTTTTGCGCCCAGGAGAAAATGCCAGTTCACGCCGGTCTTGAGCAGTTTCTTTTCGTCGTAAACGCCAGGCGGACCGTGATCGTGTCGCCGATCTGCCCCGCGTTCTTCGCGGCAGTCAGCGTTCGGAACGGTTTCCGCAGCCGGCCGCGCTGGTCAGTGGCGTCGCTGCCGTTCACTGCATCGACCCACACAAGATTGCCGGTCAAAACGTCGATGCCCGTCACCGCCTCTTCCTGCGCAAGCGGATGTGGTGTAACGAGTCATCTGCCGCAAATGCAGATCAGTTGTGAAGGCAAATCGCTTCAACGATTGTCCACGCGGAACATTTCAATCCAGTGGGTCGAGGAAAGCGGAAGAATCTTCGTGACCCGCAGGGACTTGGGCTGCCGGGACCGGAATTTCGTCGTCGCTCGTCACGGAATTGCACCCGCAGACCTTGGAACTGGCACAGTGGAGGATTTCGTCATCATTGATGACGAAATCTGAGATTGGCGTTGTGGGCAGGTTCGGTAGAAAAGGCGCACACACCCAAGCTTTTCTGCGATGCATCCAGGCACGCCACGGCGATTGAGGTCCCGCGCAATCCGCAGCCCAGCCCAAATGCTCAGGTGAAGCTGACACGACTTTCGCTTTACCTGAACCACCCTGCAGGTGGGGTGTGGCGACTTGCACACCACAAGGAGTTGTGCTATTGATGAATCGAGACGAGGAAACTCGATTCTCCCACCCGAATATGGGGCCGGACAATTGTCCGGTCTTTTTATCCTATCATAGGTCAGGCCTAATGCCTGTTTACGCGAAAGCGTCCCTCAACTGAGAGGCCACAAATGGCGAGAGTTTGACCGCCGGTTTGCGGTCGGCTTCATGACCCCACTGCCCAACTGTGTGGCCGTGTGCCTTGGGCAGTTCACTTTTCGATTCGATTTCGCGCAATGCCGCGCGCAACGAAGACGAAATTTTGTCCAGAAAGGAAAGATGATTATGCAAGTGACGACTGAAAGGCCGGACCAGGCCGCGCTTACGATTGACAAAAGCGCGTCTGTCCTCGGCCTGCACGAGTTCAGCCTGCTCTCGCGAATTCAAGCAGGCGAAATACAATCCGCGCGGGCCCGTTCCGGCGAAATGGTGATTCCAGAGAGTGAACTGGAACGATTGGGCCGCACGCCCATAAACACCCTGGCGGTTTCAAGCCAAGGACAGGAAACAAAGCTCTCCGATGACCGTTTGGGAATTAAATGGAGGCCTGACGGAGCGACGAGAGCCAATGGCGAACGACTCTCCTACACGGTTCCCAATTCGGATGGCCAGTTTAGCGAGGGCGAGATCAAGAGTTACCGCGCTGCATTCGGCGCGATCGCGGGCGAATATGAATCCTTGACCGCCCTGAAAACGCAGTTGGATAAGCCAAGGCGAGTCCCTGCACCGGCTGAAAAGGAATTCTCCACGCCAGAGATTGGACGCTGGCTGGTACGTTCCAGCCTTTTGAATCTGGGCCAAAGCGAAATTCTGCTCTGCCAGCGGGCTGACTACGATTTCGCCATCATTGAACGGTTCCGGGATGATTCCGTGTACGCCAGAGCTAATGGCAGCGCGGAGATTCTGATGCAGGGGGACAGGAACCGGCAATTGACGGAAGATTTCAACGCCGAGGCGCGACTGACGCTGGAATTCATGGCCAGTAACCTGACAGCCAAAGCCCAGAAAATCGCTTGGGAACAGTTTCCCGATGACCGGCCCGGCCACATCGTGGCCGCGATTTCAGACCGTTGCCTGCAAGCGGTCGCGAATGAGGAAACGATTTCGCAGGACCACAAGGTGAGACATTCCGTCCGCCGAGGAATCGGAGTGTAAGGAGGAATTATGCAACAAGACATCGAAAGTTTCTTGAACCTGACGAATGCTCCGGGTCGATTGACAGCGGAGCAGGCCGCGTGGTTCCTGGGTTTTTCCGCCCATGAGATTCCGATTCTCATCGCCAAAGGCTTATTGAAACCGCTCGGTCATCCGGCGCCAAACGGTCCAAAGTACTTTCTGGCCGCGACGCTGGGCGAACTGCGGCGAGATGAAAAGTGGTTTAGCAAAGCCTCGGACGCCATCGTGGAATACTGGCGCTACAAAAACAGTAGAAAGGGCAAGAACGCACCGGACGCCCGGTCGCATTCCCAGCAAGGTCCTGATGCGCGTGAATTCGCGCAATCAGGGAATTGATTCTCACATCGGCGCGAGCGGATGACCCTCCGCTCGCGCTCGTTGGGACTTGAACAGTGGTTCGCCGGATTCATTTGGGACCTAAAACACCGCGCGGGCGGGCGAAACGTAATCTCCGATTTCTGCGTGAAGCCAGCTTGAGGTAATCCTCAGATGATACGGGCGGGAGCAATTGAACCGCACTCGACAGCGGGATTCCGAGCGGCGCCGTGCCGCTCCCGCCTGATTGCTTTCTCGTTTTTAGCATAGATGTCGCGTCTTTCGCGCCATCTATGGCAGAAGGGAGATTTCCGAATGGGGAAAACTTGTGGGCGAATGTGACTATCTCATCGACGACAAGACTGCCGAAGAAATCTGCTTTTTGGGAGAAATGAAGCCGGAAAAACTTTCCTTCCCATTGCGCCAATGCCCTTTGATTTCACGAATTCCTGTGCTGATGGTTTTGAAGGAAACGTCCCAAACGAAATGCTCCTTGTCGCCGACGCAGGCCAACCCGAGTTGTTGGCGGATTTTCTTAATTGTCGTCGAGTGAAGGTTTGATTGGTCAAGATGAACCTTGAGAAGCTTGGTCAGCGCTTCATTCCGCCAAAACATAAGCCCTGGCGCGCCGTCGAGACCGCATCTCACCCACCATTCAACCAGAACAACGGGTAGGCCATTTTGGCTTCTGAATTCCTTCCATGACGGCCACCGTCTTGGCTGACTTACTTGTTTCCCTTTGCCGCGATGCACGAGTTGCGCCCTCCGTTTCCGCCACAGGCATTCCATTTGCTTCAACAATTCCGGATCATTTTGGTTTCGCACGTCCAGTTGAACGGGAGCATGAATCACATGCCCGTCAGCTATTTTTTTCATGGCGTGATTGTACCGAGGTTCATCACCCTTGACGCGCGCCTTGAGAGATTCCTGATACCAATCTGTGTTCAACGTTGCGATACCTTCCGCGATGTGAATCAGGTGGCGCAATGCCCCAAGCTGACTTTGGGCTGCCCGGAACACTTCTTTGCTCTTGGCGGAGACTGCTGGTGCATCGAGAAGAAACTGCCACGGATCGGGCAATGGCAGGCGATTCACTTCGTTCTGTTTCTTTGCACACCGCGCATTTTGCTCCGCCCATTTGTCAGCCGCTCGCAATAGGTCTTGGTAGGGTCGCAAGACTTGTCCAATCAAGCCGTTGTCCTTCGCCAATTCGACAACGGAAGCAAAGTATTGTTGTGCATGATTCACTGTCGTGACTATTGCCGACGAGCCGCCTCGAGGCAAATGGCGAAAATCTAATCGGCTCGCCAACCGTTCACAATTCTGCGGAACCCCGGCCAACGCGCCCACTGCTCGCTAACACCGGACGACTCCGGGGCGATATATTTCAGAACATGATTTCGACCAAAGCGCAATTCAGTGTTGGGAATGCCAAAACCAGAATCTTCTCGGCCTGGCAGCCGAATTGAACTCAAGCCAACTCAAACCCGCATGAACAACCGAGGCATTGGACCATGAACTCACCCTCCCCTTGTTACAAATTAAGCCGATGCGTGATGGGCGAGAATGTGCCCATTGACAATCTGCGGCTGGAGATGAATCCCGAATCGTTTTATCTATTCTGCTACCATCATCTCGAATTCGCGAAATTTGACTCGGAGAAGGACCGCGACACGCTGATGCTCACGTTTCTCAGTCATCAGGTGCGAATTGCGGGCCACCATCTGCGCGAGTTGGCTGTTGCGATCCAAAAGCGGACTGTGGAATCCATCATCCAAATGCCCGGTCGGCACAGCGAGGCGGCAAGGAGTCAAGCCGCTTTCGTTGAAGCCATCGAAGTGCAAGCCGATGAGGGAAGGAATTGATGACACGAGCTGTTGCCGCGCCCGGGCAGCCGGGCACGGCCGGGTTCTTTCTCTCGCGCAGTTTTCTCAGTTTTCAAACGGCTGACAGCCGTCTTCTGGCGGCTCGCAATCCCATCGTCCCCGTTCCGGTTCATCGCCGATGATGGGCGGCGGCAACGGTGGTGGTCGCACCGGCAGCCATATCACGATAATGGACGGATGATTCAATTGGCGGGACTGTTTCCGCCGGAGCCCGCCGCCCAAAATCCAGGCGACAAGCGGGATTGAAGCATAGACCAGGAGCATGTACAAGATGTCCCCGTCCTCGCGAATGATCCGGTCGAGGAACTGAAATGCCGGGTCTAAAAGTTCAGGTCCATTCATGGTTCCTCCTTATGCGTTGACAACTTGTGGCACCGGTTCGCTCATTTTGCCCTCCGCGAACATGGCCCGTCGCTTTTCGTATTCGCCGAGGGATGGCAATTCTACCTTGGCTTTGCGGGCATAGGCACGGTGGACGGCCTTGCTGTTGTGTCCAAGAGCCTCCTGCGCGAACCGTTCGGGATAGCCTGCTTTCTTGGCTCGTTCCGCCCAGGCGTAACGATACGAGTGCAACGACACGCCTTTGATTGCCAAGCCAACGCAGCGTTGGTGGAATTCCGTCGAGCGGTCGCCGGCGCGCACCGTCCGCAAGTAGGGAAACAGGGGACCTTCCGTCGGCAGCGAACGCAGCACTTCGGCGGTTTCGTCGTCAAAACGCATCACTGCAATCGAACCGGTCTTCTTCCGGGCGAAGGAGATCACGCGCGCTTCCCAATCAATGTTCTCCGCTTCGAGGAATGCGAGATCGGACTGCGACGCGCCCAGGTGCCACGCAAGTTGATAAAATGCCTTGCGTTCGGGATTTCCCTCGCGGGCGACGATGGCTTCGTGTTCCTTCCGGGTGATGCCGCGTTTCTCCCTGAACTTGATGACCGGCCAGCGTTTCTTGGGCAACACCGGCCAGGGCAGCCAATTCATGTCGAGCGCGAAGTTGTGAATGCGCCGCAGATAAATGTTGGTGCAAACCGAACCCTTCTCCAAGACCTTCAGGAAATGCTCGGCCTGTGTTTCGAGCACGACCAGACTGCGGATGGAGTCAAACGCTTTGTCCTTGATGGCGGTCTCCCAACGGCGGCGAGTGTTCCCCTTCTTGAGCTTGGGGATTTCGTCCATGACGTTCTGCCAGGTGCGCGTGGCGCCGGCGGGGTCGCCTGCTTTCCAATACACGCGCGCCAGGTGCAGGCTGAAGGCGGGGGCTTCCTCGTTCTCGTTGCGGGCTGCAACGATCCGGTAGGCTTCGTCCTTGTCGCGGGTCTTGAGGGTTTCCTGTTTGCCGGTGACGAGGTCTTCGCAGTAGAAAACGCCCCAGGGGCGGAGGAAGACGCGGTAGCGTTGTTTCATGTTCTCTCTCATGTTGTGAACATGAACCAACTCGATCCGAGTCCGTCAGCGAGCAGTGGCCGAGGTTGCCTCGGATTGTAGCCGAGTTTTTCGGCTACTGAAGATTCCACTGAAACTCGACCGTTTTTCCTCCAAAATCCCCACAAAAAGGGTTGGAGGCGGAGGTCGGAATCGAACCGACGCATAAGGCTTTTGCAGAGCCCTGCCTTACCACTTGGCTACTCCGCCGCGGACAGATGCGTTTAGTTAAGTCCGCCGTCGATCGTCGCGCAAGCGCAAGTTTTCATCGGTCGCGGGGAGCGAAACCATCGAAACCGACCGGAATCCGGGTTGCGTCGCAGTTCCCCCAACCGGCTCAACTCGACCGACCCGAATGTCGATTCGTGTTGCTCTTGTAAGCGCGCGGTGGCGGAAAAATGGCGCTCGCGGCTGTCCTTCCGATCCGGAACCCTTTCCTAATTGATTACGGAGTCGTTTTGCGGTCGGCGACCGCGGTTCCACTCGTCAAACTAGACCTTCCGCTGGTTAATGATCATGATCTTCTGCCAAACCTTGCGCGAAAGTCCCGTGGTCAGATCTTCGATCTGATCCACCACGCTGAGCGCCACCGGATCGTCGAAACGCTGCACATAAAGCGCTGCGATCTTGCCGATCAAGGAAAGCATCTCGCTGCAGTAGTCGAGGTAGCGGGCCAACTCGAAGTCGGACATCGCCCGCTTCGGAGATGATTTCGTGACGGGTCCAGGACTGAGGATCAAGTGCGGGTCTTTCGTTAACTGATGCATGTCGATGATGTGCGCGAGTGAGCGCAGCTCGTGGATGGCCTTGAGAGCACGGCGCCGTTTTATGCGCGCCTCAAGGGTCACGAGAAAGAAAATGGCGATGCCAACGAAGACGACGTCGTTTATTCCGGCGTCCACCGCTTGCACAAAATCGGAGAAGCTTTCCCACATCCGGTTGACGTTCACGTTGGCCAGCGCCAGAAGGACAATGGCGCCGACGAGCAACACAAGTGCGGCGATAGCCACGCGCAGTGGCAGCAACGGCCTGGCGATCCAGTCGGAGCGCGCGACGGCCTCATTGCCGATCTGTTGCAACTCCGCCGCCACCTTTCCCAGGCCCGATTGCGGAAACCGCTCCTGGATCCGGTCGTTCAGTTGGGCGATGGTCTGGACAATGAGGGCGGCGTTGAGGCTGCGATACATGGAACGGATGGTAAGTCGGCCCACTCGCCGCGCCAATTCAGTTCTTGGCCAAGTTCCACGAGTTCCGATACGGCTGGAGGCACGCCTCCCGTGCGCACGGTTCAAATCGATTGGTGGCGGTCCGATTCTGATGTCAGCAGAGCATAAATGAACACGCAAAGGTCGGGCCGAGGCTGCCATGGCGCCCGCGCCGGAGTCTGTTCGAATGAACTACAGCTTGCGCAGGAGTGGCATCAACGCCCGAGCCGGGATCCCGCTCCGGACCACGACTTGCGCCCCGCCAAACGCGCACTGCCAGTAGAACCGTGATTGTGGTTTCTCCTCCAATCGCACGTCCCTCGCGTCCTTGACGACGCCGACCACCTCCAAAACGCGGTCCGGGTTGGAACCGATCGGGGTTTGTTAGGATGGTGGGCCCAGCAGGATTTGAACCTGCGACCAAGCGATTATGAGTCGCCTGCTCTGACCGCTGAGCTATGGGCCCGTTTAAGTCAATAGTAGCGAGTCGCAGCCGAGCTGTCGATCCAAACTCGCGTTTCTGAGATTGCAACCAATCGATGCGGCTCAGACGTGTAATAACGGATGCCGGCGTTGGCGACGACAGACTCGTACGCGTTGTGAATCCGCAGAGCAAGAACCAGAGCGATCGCAAAAAATGAGTCCGAATTGTTCCACGGCGAGGCCTAATGATGCCCGGGCGACGAAGCGTAGCGGCGGTTCGCTTATGAATCAATAGACATCCCGCTGGTAACGCTTCTCGGTCCGGAGCTTATTGACATAAGCCTCGGCATCGTCCGGCGTCTTGTTGCCAGCGAGTTGTACGACATCACACAGCGCCTGGTCCACGTCCCTGGCCATGCGACTGGCTTCGCCGCAGACGTAGAAGTGGCTGCCCTCTTCCAGCCACGCGTAGAACATCCGGGATCAGGATGTTTTGCCACGGAGTGAGGCGCAGTTGACCGGAGCCGTAGTTTTGGGCCAGGTCGGCCAGGCGCCGCATCTGGCGGGTCTGCATCCGGCCGACGGGTATGACCGTGCCGATGTAGTTGCGACCGCGCTGAGCCTGTTTGTAAACGCCGATGTGGCCGTGCTGGATGGGCGGATGACGCGGCTCGCACTGATCGAGTGGAAACTTCACCAACGGAAAGGCGAGCTGCTTTTGCGTTTGTTCGATGAACTTCGGGATTCCCCATTTATCAACCAGGTATTTCAGGCGGGCCTTCTTGCGATCCGCGCGGCAGCCGCCCTCGCTGAAGGCGCGGATTATGGCTGCCGCCACGGCGACGCATTCGTTCGGCTTGATCAACAGGCCGGAGTCGGAGGCAAATTGTTTGTGTCCGGTGATGCCTGCCAGTTGCGCGCGGAAATAGACACCGGGTTCGACCGGAACGGGTGAGGCCTCGTTAACTGAGACAGCTCTTAAAGTAGGCAACACACCTCGCCTGGCATCTTCCAAAGGCAGGCGGGACGCCTGTCCTACTTTCACCGCCAGGAAGCCAATGTCGTTTGTGTCCGCCACGACGCTGACCGAGCCGCCGCCGTCGAAGGCGACGTTGAACTTGCGCGGCAGGCCGAAGAGGTCGCGGTGGTTGAGAATGTAATAATGAAGGGCGCGGGCCAACGGGCGTGTGTCGTAAAGTTCGGCTGAGTCAATTCCGGCCGTGGGCGACGCAGTGATGTTGCGCACATTATCCACGCCCGAGCCGCGTGAAGTGAGTCCCAGTTCCTGCAGCCGCGTGAGCGCGCGGATGATGTTCTTCGGCGCAATTTCGCGGATCTGAATATTGGCCCGTGTCGTGATGTCGGCGTAGCCGCCGCCCCAGTGGTCGGCGATGTCGGCCAGGGCGGAGAGTTGCGCGGCCGTGAGTTCGCCCGCCGGAATCCGGCAGCGGAGCATGAACGCGTTTTGTGCCGGAGCGACGTAGAACAAGCCGTGGTAACGGAAACGGAATGTATCGGCTTCGTCAGGAAACTTGTTCTGTTCGGCGTGGGCGAGGAGCTTGTCCCAGATCTCGAGCGGCTCCTCCTCGTATTTCCAGCGTTCCTGTTTGCAGAGTTCGGAAACGGGGGTGCCGTGAAACGTTTCCTCCGCCGGCGCGGCGAGATTGAGGCCACCGCGGGCGGGATTGGCGGTAAATTGCCCCGCGGTGGTGGCGCCCACGTAGGGAAGCAGGCCGCGTTGCCCAATGCCCGCCATGAAACCGGCGAGATACTCCTTTTGCTCGGCGGTGAAGGGCGTGACCCGCGGCGTTTCGAGTGCGTCTCTTTTCATCATCGGATTTTTTGGATTCGCTCGATCCGCACGGCGCAGTGTTTGCGTCCGGATGGTTGAACCAACCATCCTCGAACAGGCGGCGCTCCTTCGGGGGATGTTCATTCGTTGAAGGGTTGAAGAGTTGAAGGGTTGAGGCGTCCTCCGTTTCAACGCTTACACCCTGCAACCGTTTAACCATCTCACTCGTCCACGGCCATTGAATTCCGCCCGCTTCATCGATCATCCGGTAATTACGAATGCCCGAGATCTCGCACGGTTGGCCTCTCGAGCAGCGTTTCAGGATTTGAAAGGCCGCCTCGGGCGAACTCCACTGCTGGAACAGGCCGCCGCAACCCCAGTAATGCGCTACGAGCTGGAAGATGTGAAAATCCGCCAACGCCTGGCCGGGTGCGTGAGCAACTTTTTTCACCAGTCCGATGCGCCGTTCCGAGTTGATAAACGTTCCCTCCTTTTCGCCCCACCCGGCGGCCGGCAAGACGAGGTGCGCTTGCTGCGTCGTGTCCGTGCTCGCATACATATCCTGCACGACGAGGAACTCCAGTTTGCCAAGCACGCGTGCCAATTCAGCCCTTGAGATCCAGGAATGGGACGGGTTGGTACCGACGATCCAAAGCCCCTTGACGATGCCGTCGTCAATTCCTCGGATGATCTGGTCGTAGGCCCACGAGTTCCGCGCCGGGACACGCCCGACCGGAATGCCCAGGGCCGAAGCGTTCTTCTCGCGGTGATCGGCGTTCAGGAAATCGTGCCCACCCAGAAGGCTGGTGGCGTTGGCGAAAAGGCGCGAACCCATCGCATTGCA
>Ga0137368_10007507_pt1 | contig 11318 bp, 11 predicted proteins | sample SagtaG_13_FD_104917 | JGI IMG/M metagenome (GOLD analysis project Ga0137368, IMG submission 104917) | Vadose zone soil microbial communities from Sagehorn Ranch, Mendocino, California, USA - Sage1_L_100_16 metaG | ecosystem: Environmental > Terrestrial > Soil > Vadose zone | place: USA...
AGATCCTCGCGGTCGAGGCCTGCGTCTTTGATCTCGCTCAGGGAGCCGACCGGCTCCGCTTCCCGGGCGATCGCCATGCGCAGGGAACGATAGCGGCTAAGGGATAGGCTCAGGGCGTGGGCAAGGCCTCCGACTGGCTCCGCGAGGAGCGTCGCAAGACGCTCGGGGACTGGGTCGCCTTCTGCCTCTCCTGCGGGCACGCGCAACGGTATTTCGAGGAGAGTGCGGAGGAGCTGCCCTCGGTCTGCCCGACCTGCGGGGGCCACATGCGCTCGCAGTGCCCGGCGTGCAGCGCCCGCTTCAGCTCGGTCTTCGCGGTCGAATGCGAGGTGTGCGGCTCAGCCCTGCGCGCCGGCGAAGCGTTCGGCAGCCCGATCCGGAAGCCCTAGCTCCAGTTGCGCAGGCGCTCGGATACGTAACTCTGTCCCACGGAGTCGGCGTTCTCGGCCAGCCAGTCGGCGAAGCGGCGCGTTCCCATAGGCGCGGCCTTCGATGTCAGGAGGCCCTGCATGAGCCCCGCCAGCTCCGCGCGCGTCACGAGCGTGTCGCGCAGGATCTTCCCGGTCAGCGCGCTGAGACCGAATGCGAGCCGAGGGCTTGCGTGCACGATGGCCGCGCGCGAGCCGATTGCTTCCCGGACGAGACGCACGAGCTGCTCGAAGGAGAAGATGTCCGGCCCGGCCGCGTCCAGGACCGTCGGCTCCGTCCCGAGTCCGGCCGCGACGGTCAGCTCGGCGACGTCCTGGACGGCCACCGGCTGGAGCGTGTAATCGCCGGAGCCCGGGATGACGAAGAGCGGCAAGCGGCGCAGGAGCCAGGCGATGTTGTTCACGAGCACGTCTTCCCGAGCGAAGACGAGCGTCGGGCGGACGATCGCGTAGGAGAGCCCGGATGAGGAGAGAGCTTCCTCGGCGAGAGCCTTCGCGCGGAAGTACGGGAGCGTGGAGGACGCCGAAGCGTTCGAGACGCTCAGCTGGACGACGCGCCGCACGCCGGCCTCCCGGGCGGCGCTGAGGAGCGTGGCGGTGTTGTCGAGAACCCGCTCGAACGTGACGGTCCCGCGAGGAGAACGAATCCAGTACGTGTTGTAGAGGGTGTCCGCGCCGCGGAGGCGCTCGGTCAGCGTGTCGAGGTCGAAATCGAGCGGGAAGGCCTCGACTCGCGCCCCGAAAGGACTCGCGCTCTGCGGGTGCCGCGTCAGCGTCCGAACCTCGCGGCCGAGCTCGAGTAGGCGCGCGGCGACGTATCTCCCGGTGAAGGAGAAGGCGCCGGTGACGACGTCCATCGCTAGCGAGCGAGAATCTCGGAGAAGCGAATCAGCGTGACGATGTCCTCCTCGGTCACGTCACGGTTGTAGAGCTGGCCGAGGGAGCTGGCCATGTCCTCGGGCCGGCGGATCTCCGGGTTGTCGTGCTCGATCTCGCGAGGCGAGAGCTCCATCAGGCGCTTGACCTCGACCTTGTCGATGACGGCGTCGAAGATCTTCTCGCGGGGCCCGTAGCGCTGGCCGACGAGGATCTGCACGACCATCCCCTTCTTGTACTTGCTGGACTTGTCGCCGAGGCGGATCGTGGCCGTCTTCCGGCGGCTGCGCAGCTGGTCGGACACGATCGGGGAGTAGAAGTTGAGGGCGTACATCGAGGTTGGTTCGGGCGGCACCGCGGCCGCCGCATCATAAGGCCCGCGCGCCGCAGATTTGAAGGGCTTTCTCCGCCATCTCCCGCTCTCCCTTGTAGGAGAGAAGCTGGGGGGCGTCTGCCAGCGGGAGCCAACGGGCCTCGGCGACCTCGTGCCGGAACGCTTCAGGGACGTCCCCGAGCCGGCCCCGGATGTAGCGAACGAGGAAGAAGCTGACCACTTTGAAGACTCGCTCTCCTCGCCACGTGTAGACGTAGCGGACGTCGCCGAGCTTCTCGACGAGCCGCCCTTCGACGCCGGTTTCCTCGGTCACCTCGCGGACGGCGGCGTCGGCTGCGCTCTCGCCCGGCCCGATCAGTCCTTTGGGGAGAGCCCAGACGTTCTGCTTTCCCGCGGGGCGAATGGCAGCCAGCCGCCATTCCCCGCGCAGGCGCCGAACCACCACTCCGCCTGCCGAAAACTCTCGCCGCATCGCCCGAAGATAGTGATTCGGCTGGGGGCGCTGCTGCCAGCCGGGTTACTAACATCGCGGCCGTGCGCCGCCTGCTCCTCCTCGTCTGCGTTGTCGTGTTCGTCGAGACCATGCTCTACTCGGCGCTCGTCCCCCTCCTGCCGGGTTACACCCACGAGTTCGGTCTCTCCAAATCTGCCGCGGGCCTGCTCGTGGGCGCCTACGCAGCCGGCGCTGTGCTCGGAGCTCTTCCTGGCGGAATCGCCGCTGCACGCTACGGCCCGCGCCGCGCGCTGCTCATCGGTCTGCTCCTCATGGGCGTGTCGAGCCTCGCCTTTGGCTTCGCGGGGGACGCCTGGACGCTCGGGGGCGCCCGCTTGGCTCAGGGCCTCGGCGGCTCGCTCGCCTGGGCCGGAGCGCTCACCTGGCTGATCGCCGGCACGCCGCGCACGAGACGCGGAGAGATGCTCGGGACTGCCATCGGCTCCGCGATCTTCGGCGCTCTGCTTGGCCCTGCAATCGGCGCGCTGGCCCACCAGGTCGGGCCGCGCCCGGTGTTCGTCGGACTTGCGGGGCTGGCGGCGATCCTCGCAGGCTGGGCCTTACGCACGCCTCCGGCCGACGCCGAGCCGCCGCGCCGCGGGGCGATCGTAGGGGCTCTGCGCGATCAGCAAGTGCTCGGGGCGCTCTGGCTCATGACCATCCCTGCGCTCGTCTTCGGCGTGGTCGGAGTGCTGGCGCCGCTCGCGCTGGACCAGGCAGGCTGGAGCGCCGCGGCCATTGCCGTGGCGTGGATCGCCTCCGCGGCCATCGAGATGTTCATCGCCCCTTGGATCGGCCGTGTCTCGGACCGGCGGGGGCGCTTGCTGCCCCTACGGGTTGCACTCGGCGGCGCGGTTGTCGTCCTCGTCGCCTTCTCCCTGGCCGACCGCCCAGCCGCCGTCGTGCCGATCCTCATCCTCTCCGGAATCACTTTCGGAGCGTTCTGGGCGCCCGCGATGGCACTGCTCTCGGACGCGGCGGAGCGCATTGGGCTCGCACAGGGACTCGCCTTCGGCCTGATGAACGCCGCCTGGGGCGGGGGGAATGCGCTCGGGCCTCCGGTCGGTGGCGCGCTGGCCGACACAGCAGGGGACGCGCTTCCCTACGCGCTTGCAGCGGTGATCTGCGCCGGAACACTTCTCTTCGTGCTTTTCGTTGGCACTCGTGACCTCCGAGTGCCAGAGAACCCTTGATGGCGGGTCCGAGACTTCGCTAACATGCTGCTGGCACTCGCAGTGAATGAGTGCCAGAACTTCGAGAGGCTAGAGGAGGGAAAGCTGAATGGATCTACAGCCCCTGGGTGACAGGCTGATCGTCGAGGCCCTCGATGAAGAGGAGACCACGTCGAGCGGCATCGTCCTCCCGGACACGGCGAAGGAGAAGCCGCAGCGCGGCCGCGTCCTCGCTGTCGGCCCCGGCCCCCGGGACGAGGACGGCAACCACATCAAGATGGAGCTCGAGGAGGGTGACGAGATCATCTTCTCCAAGTACGGCGGAACCGACATCAAGCTCGGTCCCGACGAGTACCTAATCCTCCGCGAGTCGGATGTCCTGGCCAAGGTCGTGACGTCCGGTCGGAAGAGCTCGAAGAAGAAGGAGCTGGCAGGCGCAGCCGCCTGAGCGAGGGCAGGCCCTCGCCCACCCGAACCACCGGAACACAAGGAGAATCTGAATGGCTCATAAAGAGTTGAAGTTCAACGAGGACGCGCGGCGTGCTCTCGAGCGCGGCGTGAACGTCCTCGCTGACGCGGTCAAGGTCACACTTGGCCCCAAGGGTCGTTATGTCGTGCTGGACAAGAAGTTCGGCGCGCCGACGATCACGAACGACGGCGTCACGATCGCGCGTGAGATCGAGGTCGAAGACGTCTTCGAGAACCAGGGCGCCCAGCTCGTTCGCGAGGTCGCCACGGCGACGAACGACGTCGCGGGCGACGGCACCACGACCGCGACCGTTCTCGCCCAGGCCATCGTCCGCGAGGGTCTGAAGAACGTCGCCGCGGGTGCCAACCCGATGGGTCTCAAGCGGGGCATCGAGCAGGCCGTCGATGCGGTCGTCGAGCACCTGAAGTCGCAGTCGAAGGAGATCTCGGGCAAGGAAGACATCGCCCGGGTCGCCACCATCTCCGCGCGCGAGCGGGAGATCGGCGACGTCATCGCCGACGCGATCGAGAAGGTCGGCAAGGACGGCGTCGTCAACGTCGAGGAGGGCCAGACCTTCGGACTCGAGCTCGAGTTCACCGAGGGCATGCAGTTCGACAAGGGCTACCTCTCGCCGTACATGATCACGGACGCCGAGCGCATGGAGGCCGTGCTCGACGACCCCTACATCCTCATCGCCAACCAGAAGATCGGTGCGGTGAAGGACCTCCTGCCGGTGCTCGAGCAGGTCATCCAGGCCGGCAGGCCGTTGCTGATCGTCGCTGAGGACGTCGAAGGCGAGGCACTCGCGACGATCGTCGTCAACAAGCTGCGCGGCACGTTCCAGGCCGTTGCGGTCAAGGCCCCGGGCTTCGGTGACCGCCGCAAGCGGATGCTCGAGGACATCGCCATCCTCACCGGTGGCGAGGTCATTACGGAGGAGTTGGGCCTCAAGCTCGAGAACACGAAGCTCTCGCAGCTCGGCCGGGCTCGTCGGATCGTCATCAACAAGGACACCACCACGATCATCGACGGCGGCGGTGACTCCGAGGCGATCAAGGGCCGCATCAAGCAGCTCAAGGCCGAGATCGAGACCACCGACTCGGACTTCGACCGCGAGAAGCTCCAGGAGCGGCTCGCGAAGCTGTCCGGCGGCGTCGCGGTCGTCAAGGTCGGCGCGGCCACCGAGACCGAGATGAAGGAGAAGAAGCACCGCGTCGAGGACGCGCTGCAGGCCACCCGAGCCGCCCTCGAGGAGGGCATCGTTCCCGGTGGCGGCGTCGCGCTCCTGAACGCCGTCTCGGCGATCAAGCTCGAGGCCTACGAAGGCGACGAGCGCACGGGCGCAAGCATCGTGGCTCGCTCGCTCGAGGAGCCGATCCGCCAGCTCGCCGACAACGCGGGCCTCGAGGGCTCCGTCGTCGTCGACACCATCCATCGCGGAACCAAGGGCCACGGGCTCAACGTCGACACCGGTGTGTACGAGGACCTCGTAAAGGCGGGGATCATCGACCCGACGATGGTGACGCGCTCGGCGCTCCAGAACGCTGCGTCGATTGCCAAGAACATCCTCACCACCGAGGCGATCGTCGCCGAGGCGCCGGAGAAGCAGCCGGCCGCCATGGGCGGCGGAATGCCCGACATGGGCGGGATGATGTAAGAAGTCACGGAGGAAACCAGGTTTCCCCCGTGTGCCCCCTTCTTAAAGAAGAAGCACAGCGAAGAGGCCGGGCAACCCGGCCTCTTCGCTTTAACAGTCCTACTCTTGTTACGGGTTCAACTCGCCTGCCGCACCCTGCGGATTGCCGGATAGCGTCGAGTTGTTAAACGCGGTTCGGTCGCCGCTCGCACCGCCGGCGAAGTTCCAGTTCTTGCCGAACGCCCCGAAGCTGCCGTGACCTGCGCAGATCGTGGCGGTCATCGAAGTCGTACAGCCGACCTCGGAATCGGTGCAGTAGTCGGCACCGCCGGGTGCGGTGCCCGCCGATGCCGCTGCCGGCACGGCCAGCGCTGCCGCGATCCCCGCCGAGACCAAGAGCTTCTTCATGGGAACCCCCTTTTTCCCTTTTGACTGCAGTCGGAGCATCCACGCATGCGGACTGTTGTCAAGAACGTCACTCTCTTTGATCTCAGCGCAACAAGGCTGGCTTCGCAGCCGCCCTTCCTCGTGGTCCGGTAGCTGCACGGCGAGCCATTTAGGCCTTAGCCCAGGACGCGCTGTACGCCCCCCAACGTGGGCGGGATGATGCAGTCGAGCCTTCGGGCTCAGGGATGAGAAAAGGGGCGCCGAGGCGCCCCTTTTCGTTGGTCCAATGTGGCCTCGGGCTAGTGGATGATCGCCCCGAAGATGTTCTGGTCCAGCCCGCCCGCGTTCGGGCAGTTGTCGGGAGACCAGGATCCGTCGGTCGACTGCACCCGGCACTGGTGGACGTCGAACCCGTCCGTCCCGTCGCCGTTCGTGTAGCGCGGATCCGTTCCCGGCTTCGTCTCGGCCGGATCCCGCTGGTCGGTCCACGTCATGAAGACCGTGTCGCCGACAGCCGAGATGTAGTTGTAGTCGCCGAAGAACGGGACGTCGCGGTTGCTGAACTGCTCGTACTGCGGCATCTGCGCCGCCGAGGACACGAGCCGCTCCGTCCAACTCGTCCCCAGGTTGGTGGAGACGGCGTAGAACGTCTGGACGCCCACGCCGGCCCCGACGGACACGCTGCCGGGCGGGTTGCTCGAGACCCAGTGGTTCGCGATCGGCACCGTCCGGTAGTCGCCGCCGCTCGGGGTCGACGGGGGCCCGCTCGGCGTGTCGTTGCGGCTGTCCTGCCAGACGACATGGAGCTCGCCCGCGTTCGCGTCGATGTCGGGGAAGAACTGGTGTCCCCTCGCCAGGTTCGGGGTGATCCGGGCCGGGGCGCTCCAGTCCGCTCCGCCGTTGGAGGTCTTGATGAAGTAGATCTGCCCCTGGCTGCCGACGCCGGGCTCGACCGTCTCGTACGTGCTGCCGGTCGGCGTCTCGGTACCTGGCACGGTTGCGTTGAAGACGACGTATGCCGCACCTGGATGCGTCGTGTCGGTCGGATCGGCGGTGATCCGCACCTGGCTGTTCTCGCGGAAGAAGACGTAACCCGACTCGCAGGCCGACGGCCCGTCGCCGCAGTCGCGGGCGGAGCCGTCACCCACGTCCCAGTGAACGAACTCTTTCGCGACGGCAGGCTTCGCGAACGTCGCTCCCCCGTCCGTCGACCTCGTCCACGCGACCGCATCGCGCTGCAGCTGGCCCATGTTGAACTCGAACTGGCGCCAGGCGACGAAGACGGCCCCGTCGCTCGTAGCGGCGATGTCGCAGAACTGGCTCCCGTGGATCGAGTCGGAGATCTTCTGGGGCTGCGAGTACGTCTCGCCGCCATCGGTCGAGCGGGAGAAGAAGACGCCGTTGTTGCCGGCGACCCCCGTGTAGCGGGCCCAGCAGACGTACACGTTCCCCCACGGCCGTGACGCATTACCGGCGTAGGGACTGTTCACGCCCCGGTCGACCTCGAGCTGCACCTTGTCGTTGGACAGGCCGGCGAAGGGCTGCGACGGTGTCCCCATCGCGACGACCGCCGTCCAGCGGTAGTCGGGCCTCGCCGCCGAGTTCGGCCAGTCGTAGCGGGCGGCGAAAATCGACCCGTTGCCCGGCTTTACGCGGTTGAAGCCGATGACACCGTAGAAGAGGTGGCCCCACCGGTCCCAGGTCTGCACCGGATCGCCCGAGTTGATGACGAGGCAATGCTGGGGGCTGATCGAACAGTCGCTTCCTTCGGCAGAGGTGTCGGTCGGATAGCCGGGAAGCAGGCTGTTCGTCCAGCTGGCGCCTCCGTTCGTCGTGTAGTAGAAGCCGGCGTAGGCGTCGGTTGTCGTCGGCAGGGCGCAGTAGTCGTTCGAGCCGGCGGTCATGCGCGAGGTGTTGTTCGGATTGACTGCCGCGGTCGGCTCGTTCTGCTGGCGTTCTCCGCCCCCCTCGTCGTTGGCCGGAGTGGGCGTCGGCGCGTCGGCCGTCGTGTCGGTGAAGTCGCTCGAGCACGATTGGATCGTCACGTCGGTCCCGCCGTCGTGCCGCACGTAGTCCCTGTCGGTGACCTTGACGTCGGCGCCCGCGGACACCGCAAGCGCGAGCGCGACGAGTACGCACGTTGCGGCCGGAAGGAGGAAACGTTTCATACCTCATCCCCTTTCTGTCCCGAGTCGGGGACTAGGGGCGGCCGGGATGCCGCCCCTAGCTTGCTCGCTGTTACGGGGTCGGGTCGGCTCCCGACCAGCCGAAGATGTCGGTGTTGCCGAAATTCGGCTCGCAGTCTTGCTGCGGCGCCGGCCTCGGCACGTCGTCGGCCGTGTCCGCCGTACGTAACGACATGCGCCAGGCGTCCATGTCCGGGCAGTTCTCGGTGTTCCGCGCGTCGTTCCAGACCGCTGCCCCGTAGTCTCTCGTCGCCACTGCGTAGACGTAGTCGCCGAGAAACTCCGCGACAGGCGGGTTGTTCTGGCTCGAGCCTCGAGGGTCGCCTTCGGCACCACGATGTACCTCCGTCAACGCCCCGGGCACGCCGCTGACTTCCGCGTGCAGCACGACCCCGACGAGGACGCGCGGATCGGTCGTGTTGTTTCGGAACGGGGTCGTGAAGGCGTTGTAGACGACGTACAGGTCGGTCCCGTCCGGTGAGAGGGCCGGTGCCGCGTAGTAGCCGCGATCGTCCTCTCCGGTCTCGACCGCCGTCGGGGTCGACCACGTCGCGCCGCCGTTCTGCGAGTAGCTGAGCATGACGTGCTCGTTGTTCTGACCGTCGCGTCCGTCGATCCAGACGTCGACGATCAGGTCCGTGGCGTCCCCGCCGGTAGGAGCCCCGTTGGCGATGTCGACGCTCGGGGCCCCCGCGAGGTCGCTACGCGCCCCCGCGACGCCGTCAATGACGCAGCGGCCGATGACGGGGTCGACGAAGAAACAGGGATCCGTGTTACGCAGGATCGTGCGCGGCCTCGTCCAGCTCCGTCCGCCGTCGAGCGACCGCACCATCTTGTGAGTTGCGGCCGGTGGGAACCCCACGCTGGGCTTCGTCGGGTTCTGGAGCTCCTCGTAAAAGGCGTACACGACGCCCGTGCTGTCCGTTCGGATCGTGCACCCCGACTGGCCGAACAGCTTCGGAGCGACGTTGTGCGCCGGGCTGACTTGTTTCTGAGTCCAGGTATCGCCGCCGTTTCGAGAAGTCGCGACCACGAGCGGCGCGGCGCCGGCGCCTCGGAAGGCCGCGTAGCAGACGTAGACGTTCCCGAAGAACGTGCTTGATTCCGCGTTGTCGGCCCAGATCTGCTCCTTGTCCGCAAACGTTGCGGAGCTCTGCTTGCTCACGATCACGGGCAGCTCCCAAGCGCTCTCGTCGTCCGCGGCCGCGGCGGCGACCTCGTCCGTGCGCGAGACGGCGATGGCCTCGAAGCCCTTGAAGGCGGGCTCGTCGAGGCTGGCCGAGACGTTTGACGTGAGGTTGGCCATGTACAGCCGAGACCCGTTCGCCCAGGAGAACCCATCCGGCCCTGGGCGTGGGCCAAAGGCGAGCGCGGGATCGCCGTCGGAAACCAAGCCGACCTCGTCGTAGCGAGGCAGCGTCCCGATCGGCCCCTCGTGAGCCACGCAGTCGGGGTCATTCGGGCCGATGGCGCCCAGGCAGTCTCTGGCGGTCAGCCCGGTGTAGGTCGGCTGCGTCCAGGTGCTGCCACCGTCGAACGAGAACGCGATGCCCGTTCCGCCGACGTCCGTCGTGAACGGGCAGGTCGTGTCGTCGCCGGCGTTGCAGGCCTCCATGTCGATGTTGTCGTTCGCGCCGGCCGCGAGCACCATCGGATTGCTCGCGTCGACCGCGATGGCCGGCTCGTTCTGCTTGTTCTGCGAGAACACGAGGTCGTTGCTCCCGACTGTGACCTCGGTGTCGCCTCCGTCCACCTGCCCGAACGCTCCCGGCGTTGCGAGGATGGCAAAGGACGTAAGCGCAGCGGCGATCACCCCAAGGCGTCGCCATCTCAAAGAGATGCTCTTCATGGATACCCCTTTCCCTGTCCCTGAGCGCGGCGACTATAACTCGTCGTGATGGAAACGGCCTCCACCACCTTCGCTTACCGCCCGCGTGCTTTCGTCGGGGTCGCAGGGCCTGACGCGGAGGACCTCCTCCAGCGCATGGTCTCGAACGACGTCGCCGCGCTCGCGCCCGGGGAGTCGTGCGAGGCGCTTCTGCTGACGCCGAAGGCGCGCGTGATCGCGCCAATGCGCGTGCTGCGGCGCGGAGACGACGATTTCCTCCTGCTGACGGAGCCGGAGCTCGGCGAGACCCTGCGCGACGAGCTTCTTCGTATGCGGTTCGCCGCTAAGGCGCAGATCGAGCTCGAAGAGCACAGCTCGCATCTGCTCCTCGGGGAGAGCGGCGCCGGAGTTCCGAACGACGACTACGGGGTTCCGGCGGTGGAGGTGCTCGACCAGGATCCGCCCGAGGGCCTTCCCTCCCTGAGCGACGAGGACCTGGAGCGACTGCGCGTCGAGGCGGGCACGCCACGGTTCGGTAATGAGATCGACGAACGCGTGCTGCCCGCCGAGGCAGGTCTGGTCGACCGCGCGGTGTCGCTGACGAAGGGCTGCTTCCCCGGCCAGGAGCCGATCGCCAGGCTTCATTACCGAGGGCACGCGAACCGGGGGCTGCGGGTGCTCGAGGTGGACGGCGCCCAGGTCGGCGCCGAGATCGTCCGCGAAGGGAAGGTCGTAGGCCGCGTGACGAGCGTCGTGCCCGGTCGCGCTCTGGCTTATGTCCGTACCGAGGTTCCCGAAGACGCGGTGCTCGACATCGAAGGCGCCGAGGCACGGCACGCGAGGATGCGCCCGGCATGATTCGAACATGCGACCTCTGCCTCCGCAGGGCAGGCCAGCGGTTGGACCGCGCTGGAGAGTGATGGAGGACCCTGGCTCTACGAGCCGGTTTCTGGGTGGTTCGTCTCAGAAGGCCCAGGCGGGCGGGCAGAAACGATTTCCCGCGCTTGGACATTTTTTGGACATCCTGTTGACTCCTCAGTCAACACCGCCCTCGCCCGCAGCTTCCCGGCCCGTCCTAGCGAGCGCCTCCCGCGGTGCGGCCGACCTCATTCCACGACTTTCACGGCGCACGGGTAGAGACCTCGCTCAGGACCGGAGGACTGAAGTCCGCCCCGGCAGGCTGCGCCGACTTGAGCCTCGCGGAAAATTGCCTGCAAAGAAGCCATTTCAGGATTGCAGCGGCTTACTATGAAAGACGCGCATTGGAGGCAAGCCCGTACGCGCACGGTACGCGCAGTCGGGCCGCGCGTGGCCGTCCGGTTTTCGGCCCATCGCGGTAGAAGAGAGTAGATCGGGCTGTCAATGAGTGTCATGGAGGCCCCATGACATCTCCACCGCGGTCCTCACTCGTCGGCGGGGCGAGCTCCAGCGAGGAAGAGACGGAGCGCGGTCGAGCTCACGTCCTCCGACCCCATGCCAAGAGCGCTCCCGGTGCGGACGCACACGCCG
>Ga0137368_10007517_pt1 | contig 11312 bp, 12 predicted proteins | sample SagtaG_13_FD_104917 | JGI IMG/M metagenome (GOLD analysis project Ga0137368, IMG submission 104917) | Vadose zone soil microbial communities from Sagehorn Ranch, Mendocino, California, USA - Sage1_L_100_16 metaG | ecosystem: Environmental > Terrestrial > Soil > Vadose zone | place: USA...
ACGAGCGACGGCCTCGGCCACGGCCTCGTCGGCATCCGCGAACGCGTGAAGATCTACGGCGGTGAGATGGACGCCGGTACCGCACCCACAGGCGGCTTCGTCCTCAGCGCGCGCCTCCCCCTCGACCGGGACCGGGCATGAGCGTCCGTGTCCTCGTCGCCGACGACCAGTCGATGGTCCGCGCCGGCTTCCGCATGCTGCTCGCCGGAGAGCCCGACATCGAAGTCGTAGCCGAGGCGAGCAACGGCCTCGAGGCGGTCGACAAGGCCGCCCGCTTTCGACCCACGGTCGTGCTGATGGACATCCGCATGCCGGAGCTCGATGGGCTCGAGGCAACCCGGCGCATCCTCGCCGAAGAGAACGGCGCACGGATCCTGATCCTTACGACGTTCGACCTGGACGAATACGTCTACGAAGCACTGCGAGCCGGCGCGAGCGGCTTCGTCCTCAAGGACGACCCTCCGGAACAGCTCATTGCCGCGATCCGAACCGTTGCCGCCGGAGACGCGCTTCTCTCACCAACGATCACGAAACGCGTGATCAAGCAGTTCGTGCGCATCCCGCGCCCGGCGCCTCCCGGGGGGTTCGACGAGCTGACCACGCGCGAACAAGAGGTCTTCCGCTTGATCGCGAACGGCCTCTCGAACGCAGAGATTGCGCAGGAGCTCTACATCAGCGAAACCACGGTCAAGACGCACATCACGCACATACTCCAGAAGCTCAACCTCCGCGACCGCGTTCAAGCTGTCGTGCTCGCGTATCAGGCGGGGCTCTTCGAAGCGGACGCGCGGCGGCCGGGCAGGCGCGAAGAGCACTCGACCGGCTGAGTGCTTCACACCGTTTCGTATGGCAGCGCCTCGGTCGCCCGCTCGTCCGGCCTGTCGGCGGCGATCGCCGCTGCGGCGTCGGCGGCAGCATCGCCGAACCGCGGTTCCGCGATGAGCTGAGCGAGGGAGAAGGCGATCTCGGAATCTATCTCCATCGGTCGCCGTTTATCCTCCGCTCATCGACGTCGTCATCGTAGGGGCGGGGACGTTTGGCGCCTCGTTGGCGTCGTGGCTCGCGCGGACCGGCGAGCAGGTCACGCTCGTCGACCAGTTCGAGCCCGGCGACCCGCGCGCCAGTTCCGGCGGTGAGACGAGGCTCTACCGCTGCGCGCACGGCCCCGATGCCGATTACACGGCGATGGCTCGCCGCGCACGGACGCTCTGGCGCACGCTCGAGGAGGAGTCGGGCGAGGAGCTGCTGATCGAGTGCGGGCTGGCCTGGTTCGCCCACCGCGAGCAGGGGTGGGAGGCCGAGTCGGAGCGGACGTTGGCCGCCCACGGGATCCCGGCCGAGCGCCTGGACGTCGCGAGCGCTGCGAGCCTGTATCCGAGCTTTCGCGGCGACGACCTCGCCTTCGTCCTGCTCGAGCCCGAGGGCGGTGTGCTGAGGGCGCAGCGGGCTGTCCGCGCTTTGGCGGCGCAGGCGGCGGATCACGGCGCGCAGCTCGTCCGCGCTCGCGCGCGGCCGGACGGCGGCGCTGTCGTTCTCGAGGACTCGACACGACTCGAGGGAGACGTCGTCGTCTGGGCGTGCGGCCCCTGGCTCGGGCGAATGTTCCCAGACCTGGTCTCGCTCTCTGTGACGCGCCAGGAGCTGCTCTTTTTCGACGGCGGCCCCGCATGGCGCTCCACCGGTCTGCCAGGTTGGTGTGACTACGACCTCGCCCGATACGGCACAGCCGATGTCGACGAACTGGGGTTCAAGGCCGCGATCGACGACCTCGGACCGCCGCTCGACCCGGACGGCGAGCTCACCGACGAAGCAGCCACGGAACCGCAGGTTCGCGCGTACCTGCGCGACCGCTTCCCCGCGCTCGAGAGCGCTCCGCTCGTCGAGGCACGCTCGTGCCGCTACGAGCTCACCGCGGATACGCACTTCATCGCGGGTCCGCACCCTGCGCATCCGAGCGTATGGCTGGTGGGCGGCGGCTCGGGCCACGGCTTCAAGCATGGGCCGCCGATGGCCGAGCGGCTCGCCCAGACATTCGAGGAGGGCACGCCCCTCCCGGCTCGCTTCGCGCTCGGGGAGCGACAGCCGTCGGCCAGCATGCGCACGGCGAGCTCCGGCATCGCTACCTGAGCTGCGAAACTTGCCGGCTGGCCCAGCGCCCCACGATCCGCGCGATCGCCTCCGCATAGTCGAGGAACAGATCGTGAGGACCGGTCAGCCTGACGAGCTCCGCAGCGGGAACGCTTCGCTCCAGCCGCGGTAGGGCGTTCCGGCGCGCCTCCCCGAAGGCGCCGCCGTCGTCGGCCGCGAAGACGAGCACCGGCTTGTTCGACGAGCCCAGCCGCGCTAGCGCCGCGTCGAGATCCCAGTGGAAGAGGTGCCGGATCGCCGACGCATACGTGCTCGGGTCGAGGCGCGGCCGAACTGCTCCCTCGCGTCGCTCGACCGCGGCGAGCGCCGAGCGACGCAGCGCCGGCCGGAGATCCGCTTCGAACGCCTCGGCGAGCCACGCCAGCCACTCGTCCTCCGAGCCCCACGAGAGCCCGGCGAATTCCTCGGTCGCGAAGTCGACGAGCGCCTCGTCTCCTTCAGCCGAGAAACGGGCAAACACCGGCGACTCCTTCAGGCTCCAGTAGGCACCGTCGACGAGCGCGATGCCCGAGACGGCATCCGGATCGAGAAGAGTGGCTTCGACGGCGACCGAGGCTCCCCACGAAAAGCCCATCAGATGGGCTCGCTCGATTCCGGCCGACCGCATTGCTGCCAGGTAGAGCTCCGCGACCGTGCCGGGCTCATAGGAGAGATTCGGTGCCGGCGGAGATTCTCCAAGCCCTGGAGCGTCGATTGCGACGACGTACGAGCCGAACTCGTCGACGAGCACCTCGAACGCAACCACGGGCCGGTCCTGCTCGCCCCAAACGCGGGCTGCGACCCGCGCGTCTTCGATCTCGATGCGAACGAGCTTCGGGTCCAAGAATCGTCAGAGGCTACATCGGGGGCGCGCCGACTTTCGTTATCGCGCTATGCAACCCGCTGATGGCCGCAACGGCTAAAAGGCGATTGGTGAATGTTCGAAAGGTGGCCGCGTGGATCCGCGAGAGCGGCTAGCCCGTTACGCCGAGCTTGCGGTGCGCGTCGGTGCGAATGTCGGCGCCGGCCAGTATCTCGCGGTCGATGCGCTCGTCGAGCACGCGCCACTGGCGAGGGAGATCGCCGCTGCCGCCTACGCGGCGGGCGCGCGCTTCGTCGACGTCCGGTATGCCGACATGCACGTTCGGCGCTCGATGATCGAGAAGGGAAGCGAGGAAGCGCTGCGCTTCACCCCCGACTGGGTGGTGCAGCGACTGGAGAGGCTCGGCGCCGAGCAGGGGGCGCAGATCCTGATCACCGGACAGGCGGACCCGGACCTGTTTGCCGATCTCGACCAGGAACGCGTCGGACGGGCGCAGCCGGTGGGCCTCAACGAGGCGCATCAGAAGAACGTCACCTCTCGCGCGGTGAACTGGACGATCGTCGCCTATCCCACCGCCGGGTGGGCGCAGAAGGTGTACGGCGAGCCCGATCTCGAGCGCCTCTGGAGCGATCTTGCGAACGCCGTGCGGCTGGACGAGGCCGACCCGGTCGCAGCCTGGAACGAGCACATCGACCGGCTCGATGCGCGGGCGTGGTCGCTCAACGAGGCGAGCTTCGACGCGATCCGATTCCAGGGGTCCGGTACGGACCTCACCGTCGGCCTTCTGCCTGGTTCGCGCTGGCTCTCGGCAGCCGCACGCAGCGCCTCGGGGCAGCGGCACGTCGTGAACCTCCCGACCGAGGAGGTCTTCACCACTCCCGACCGGACGCGCGCAGAAGGAGTCGTTCGCGCGAGCATGGACCTCGCGCTCGGGGGCCTCGTCGTCTCCGATCTCCAGCTGCGGTTCGAGGACGGAAGAATCGTTGACGTCGAGGCCCGGGAGGGCGCCGACTACATCCGCGCGGAGCTCGAGAGCGACGACGGCGCTGCGCGACTGGGCGAGGTGGCGCTCGTCGACGAGACGTCGCGCGTCGGCCGGCTCGGGCGTGTCTTCTTCAACGGACTCTTCGACGAGAACGCGGCTTCGCACCTCGCGTACGGTGCCGGCTTTCCGTACTGCGTCGAGGGGGTCGAGGCCGGCGACAGCGAGGCGCTGGCCGCCGCAGGCGTCAACGAGTCATCCGTCCACACCGACTTCATGGTCGGCGGCCCCGGAGTGGACGTGATCGGCTTGACCCGGAGCGGTGAATCGGTTCCGATCGTGCGGCGAAACGTGTGGCAGCTTGGGAGCTGAGGACCCGCGGTGAAGCCATTCGAAGACCAAACGGCATTGCTCGCGATCGATCTGCAGGTCGGCATCTTCGGTCCCGGCGAGACGCGGGTTCACGATGCAGACGGAGTACTCGAGCGCGCTGCGGCGCTCCTGCGCGCCGCGGAGGCGGCCGGCCTGCCGATCCTCTACTGCCGGGACGACGCAGGGCCCGGGCTGTGGGAGCCGGGGAGCGAGGGCTGGCAGATTCATCCACGCGTCAGCCCACCGGAGCGGGCGATCGTCTTCCGGAAGAAATTCGGCGACGCCTTTCGCGCGACGGAGCTCGACGACGAGCTTCGGCGCCGCGACTGCTCGCGCCTCGTCGTCCTCGGGGCGATGACCGACTTCTCGATCCGCTCGACGTTGCAGCGAGCCCTCTTGCGGGGCTACTCCGTGACGCTCATCGAAGACGCGCACTCGACGCTGGACGGCCTTGACGCGCCGGCGCTCGACCACATTCGCATGCTGAACGAAGAGGTCGCAGCGTCGGCGAAGCGTGGTCTTCCCCTCGAGCTCGAGCCCGCGGCGGCGTTCACCGCCTAGCCGGCGACCGAGAGCAGCTTGCGGGCGAAAAGCGCCGCTTCGGCTCTGGCCGCCTGGACGAACGCAGCGGCTGAGCCCGACTCGCCGCGCGTCGTCGACCAGGCAAGGCCGATCCGCCGCGGCGGCAACCCGCAGGCCAGCTCGACGACCTCGACGCCGAACCCAAGGCAACGCGTCGCGAGCCGGGGAAGCAACGCGACACCGTCTCCAGCGGCCGCGAAGGCGTAGATGCTCTCGAGGTCGTCCGAGCCGACGACCCAGGACGGCTCGAGGTTGTTCGCCCGGAAGTAGTCCGTGAGCTGGCATGTCTTCGGGGACCGGAAGCTGATCAGAGGCATGGCCGCGAGCTCCTCGAGCTTCGGCGGCGAGTGTTGCTCGAACGCTCCCGCGCGGACGACGAGCACATATTCGTCCTCCAGCAGCGTCACGTGGTCGAACTCGTCGAGGGTCACCGGCAGCTGCACGAACGTGAGATCGATCTCCCCGCGCCGGGCCATGCCGAGCAGGTCCTCGTCCTCTGTGCCGGGCGTGATCCGAATCTGGACTTCAGGCCGGTCGAGCTCTAGCCGGCGACAGATGCCCGGCATCAGCGCCCCGAGCCCGCGCCCAAAGAAGCCGAGGCGGAGCGGATCGAGGTCGCCGGCTCGCAGCGAGTGCAGATCGGCTTGGGCGGTCGCCAGTCGCGCACCGATCGCGTGTGCATGCTCGACGACGATCTCGCCGGCACGGGTCAGGCGCACCGGCTGGGAGCCGCCGGGACGCTCGATCAGCTTTTGTCCGACCACGCGCTCGAGCGTTGCGATCTGCTGGCTGATCGCGGGTTGCGTGTAGCCGAGCTTCGCAGCTGCGCGGTTGAACGACGCCTCGCTCGCGACCGCGTCGAGCGCGAGGAAGTGGCGGAGCTCCACACCGATCCAGCCGTTGGGCCTCAGCATGCTACGCGCCTGGCGCTCGGTACTGGACTTGCTCGGCCTTGCGCAGGGCATCCATCGTCTCGTCGACGGTCAGGAGGACTGTCGTCTCGAGGGAGCTGAGCGCACCGCCGCCGCCAATCGCCAGCGCAACCGCGGCCATGGACACATTGTCGGGGGCCTCCCAGAGGGTATAGCCGTCGTGTTCGCCGAAGGCGTACCAGAACCCGTGGAGCTTCCCACCGACCGACTCGATGTACGCCTGAGCGGCCTTTCGACGGTCCTCCGGGTTGCCGATCAGCCTGGCCCAGGTTTCGGGCGTGTAGCTGAATCTCGATAGGTAGAGCGGCATCATTCCTCCCTTTCTTCGGATTCTCGCTGCTGTTCGAGGCGCGCTTCGGCCTCCTTGAGGTACTGGCGCACGAATGCGACGGCCATGCTGCCCTCGCCGACCGCCGCGGCCACGCGCTTGACCGGTCCGAAGCGTACGTCGCCGCACGCGAAGATGCCCGGGACGCTCGTCTCGAGGAGATACGGGTCGCGGTCGAGCTCCCACCCTCCCGCGGCGATCAAGTCGGAGCCCGTGAGCACGTAGCCGTGGCGGTCGAGCGCGATCTCGGGCGGCAGCCATGCCGTCTCGGCATCGGCCCCGATGAAGATGAACAAGCCACCGGTCTCGAGACGCGTCGTCTCTCCGGTCTCGGAGTTGCGGACGTCGATCGCCTCGAGGGACTCGTCACCGTGGGCGGCCACCACCTCGGTTCGAAACAGCGCGTGGATGTTCGGCCGCGAGGCGATCTGGTCGGCGAGGTAGCGCGCCATGCCCTTCTCGAGCGACTCGCCGCGGTAGAGGATGGTCACGCTCCTGGCATGGTTGGAGAAGAACATCGCCGCCTGCCCTGCCGAGTTGCCGGCGCCGACGATGTGGACGTCCAGCCCGTGCGTGTTCGGCGCCTCGCTGCGCGCCGCCCCGTAGAAGACGCCCCTTCCGGCCAGCCGGTCGAATCCTTCGACCTCCAGCTGCCGCCACGCGACGCCACAGGCGAGGACGATCGCCTGTGCCCGCAGGACGTCGCCGCCGTCGAGGTGCACATTGCGCGACGCGGCATCGATCCGAGTGATCACCCGGGTGACCAGGATCTCCGCGCCGAGCCTCCGCGCCTGCTGCAGCGCACGGCTCGCCAGCTCCTGGCCGGACACGCCTCCCGGGAAACCGAGGTAGTTCTCGATCCGGGATGACGTGCCCGCCTGCCCGCCGGGCGCCTCCCGCTCGATGACGATCGTGCGCAGGCGCTCCGAGGCGCTGTGCACGGCCGCCGCCAGCCCGGCGGGGCCTGCGCCGACGATCACTGTGTCGTACTCCGCCGCGGACGGCTCGGTGCCGAGGCCCAGCAGCTCGGCAACCCGCCGCGGCTCCGGCTGCACCACGGTCTTGCCCCCGACCACGCGAATTGCCGGGCGGTCCCCATTGGGCGGCAAAGGATCGCCCCACTGCTCGGCCGCATCCGGCGAATCAGGCTGAACCCACCTGAACGTGATCTGGTTCCGGTCGAGAAAGCGTCGCAGCTCCGCACAGGAGGGGTCCCAGCGTTCTCCGACCACGATCGCCCTGGGCGGCGAGGGTTCGGCCGCGATGCCCTGAAGCCCGCTCGGTCCTCCGATCCGGTTCGCCGCCAGCCTGCCGACCTCCGTAACGACGTCCGGCTGCACGGCGGCGATCGCGTGGTAGTCATGGGGCTCGACGCGCATGACACGCGACTTCTCCGCGGCCCGAAAACCAACGGGGAACACCGTCCCGAGCGTGATCGGCACCTCCCCGAAGATGTCTCCCGGGCTGCGCTCGCCAACCACACGCTCGATCCCGTCGACGAGTTTGATCACCTCGATGCGACCCTCGAGCACCGCGAAGAGCGCGCGCTCGTCGCCCTCGTGCGCCGCGTACTCGCCCGGCACGAGGTTGATATCGGCCGCCGCCCGGATGAGCCGCTCTCGCTCGCCGGGGCTCAGAGCCGCGAAGACCGCGACCCGGCCGATCTCCTCCGCGGTCACCATGGACGACAAGACGCTACTGCGTCGCGTCCGGGCGGGCGAGTCTCGGTTGAGCTCCTCCTCTGGACCTCTTGACAAAGCGCACCAGGTTTAGTCATATGTATTAGTCACTTGTATAAGACGCTGAGTCAGAGGAGGTCAGCGACGTCCCAGAGCACCTCTCCATCGCTCCACCGCTCCCCGGAGGAGGCGATGAACGCGCACCTCGTGCGAACGGACGACGGATGGAAGATCGTCAACGCGCTGTGGCACTTCACGTGACGACGAAGACGAGCGCCCGCTCGGCGGCGGAAGAGGCACTGCTCAACGCCGCCGAGCGGCTGCTCATCGACGTCGGCTACGCCGGCATCACCACACGGCGGTTGGCCGATGAGGCGGGTGTCAACCACGGGCTCGTCCACTACTACTTCGGCTCGATCGAGAACGTGCTCGTGCGCACGCTCGAGCGCTTCACCGAGCGGCTGGTCGCCCGCCAGCGCGAGCTGTACGCCGCGGACGAGCCCTTCGTGGAGAAGTGGAGGACGGCGATGCGCTACCTGATGAGCGACGACGTGACCTACGAGAAGATCTGGCTCGAGCTGCAAGCGCTTACCTGGAACCGGCCCGAGCTCCGCGAGCCGGTTGCGCGCGTGAACGCCGAGTGGCGGGCCGTGCTGACCGACGCCTTCGAGGAGGCCCGCCGCGAGGACGGCATCGAGGTTCCGCTCGACGCGCTCGTCTCGCTCGTCATGACGTTCAATCAGGGGATCGCGCTCGAACGGCTCTCCGGCATCGACGCCGGGCACCGCGAGCTGCTCGACTGGATCGAGAGGTGGCTCGATGGCCATCGCTGAGCGTGTGGCTCGCGAGCAGACTCGGGCGCGCTACCCGGACGAGTCCGGCTTCGTCGAGCGGGACGGCGTGCGGCTCTATTACGAAGTCTACGGCTCGGTCGGGCCGACCGTCTTCCTCCTGCCGACGTGGTCGATCATCCATTCCCGCCACTGGAAGATGCAGATTCCCTACCTGGCGCGGCACTGCCGCGTCCTGACGTTCGACGGGCGTGGCAACGGCCGCTCCGACCGGCCGGCGAGCGGCTACGAGGAGCGCGAGTTCGCCGCCGACGCCCTGGCGGTGATGGATGCGACCGGCACCGAGCGCTCCGTCCTCGTCTCGCTCTCGCTCGGAGCCCAGCGCGCGCTGCTCCTCGCAGCGGAGCAGCCGGACCGGGTCGACGGCGCCGTCTTCATCTGCCCCTCCGTCCCGCTGGGCAAGCCACCCCAGGGCCGCATATATCCGTGGGACGAGGAGCTCGACACCGACGAGGGCTGGGCGAAGTACAACCGCTGGTACTGGCTCCGCGACTACCGCGGCTTCCTCGAGTTCTTCTTCTCGCAGATGTTCACCGAGCCGCATTCGACCAAGCCGATCGAGGACTGCGTCGGCTGGGGCCTCGAGACGGCGCCGGAGACGCTCGTGGCGACGAACCTCAAGGAGATGCTCGACGCGGAGACGGTGCTCGAGCTCGCGGGCCGCGTCCGGTGTCCGTCGCTCGTGATCCAGGGGACGGAGGACGCGATCACGGGCGTGGGCCGCGGAATCGCCCTCGCGGAGGCGGCCGGCGGACAGCTCGTCCTGCTCGAGGGCTCGGGCCACGGCCCACACGTTCGCGACCCCGTCAAGGTCAACCTGCTCCTCCGCGACTTCGTCGCCCCGCCAAAGCGCGGCAGCTGGGTCCGCGGCAAGTCCCGCCGGAAGCGCGCCCTCTACATCTCCTCCCCCATCGGGCTGGGCCACGCGCAGCGCGACGTCGCCATCGCGGACGAGCTGCGCGAGCTCCACCCCGACCTCGAAATCGACTGGCTGGCCCAACACCCGGTCACAGCAGTGCTCGAGTCGCGCGGCGAGCAGATCCATCCGGCGAGCGCGTTCCTCGCCAACGAATCGCGCCACATCGAGAGCGAGTCAGCCGAGCACGATCTGCACTGCTTCCAGGCCATCCGGCGTATGGACGAGATCCTGCTCTCGAACTTCATGGTCTTCCACGACCTCGTCCGCGACGAGCAGTACGACCTCTGGATCGGCGACGAGGCCTGGGAGCTCGACTACTACCTGCACGAAAACCCGGAGCAGAAGCGGGCCGCTTACGTCTGGCTGACCGACTTCGTCGGCTGGCTGCCGATGCCCGACGGCGGCGAGCGCGAGGCGTTCCTGACCGGCGACTACAACGAGGAGATGATCGAGCACATCGCGCGCTTCCCTCGGGTGCGCGATCGAGCCGTCTTCGTCGGCAATCCCGAGGACATCGTTCCCGAGCGGTTCGCGCCCCACCTGCCCCTGATCCGCGACTGGACCGAGGAGCACTACTCGTTCGCGGGGTACGTCACAGGCTTCGATCCCGCCGAGCTCGCCGACCGGAGAGCATTGAAGGCAGAGCTCGGCTACGGCGAGGACGAGCAGGTCTGCATTGTCACCGTCGGCGGCTCGGGGGTTGGCGGCGACCTCCTGCGGCGAGTGATGGCGGCCTTCCCGGACGCCAAGGAGCGGGTTCCGGCGCTCCGCATGATCGTCGTCGCCGGCCCGCGAATCGACCCGGCAACCCTCCCCGCGCACGAAGGGCTCGAGGTGCGCGCCTACGTCGACCAGCTCTACCGGCACCTCGCCGCCTGCGATCTCGCCGTCGTCCAAGGCGGGCTGACCACGTCGATGGAGCTGACGGCGAACCGGCGCCCCTTCCTCTATTTCCCGCTCCGCCACCACTTCGAGCAGAACTTCCACGTCCGCCACCGGCTCGGACGTTACGGCGCCGGACGCGCGATGGACTTCGAGCTTGCGACGCCCGAGGCGATCGCGGAGGCGATCGCCAAGGAGATCGGGCGAGAGGTGGACTACCGGCCCGTCGAGCGCGACGGCGCCGAGCGGGCCGCCGCGCTCATCGCCGAGCTGCTCTGAAGCTCCGGCCGTGGCATTGTGCAAACCGCTCCATGACCGTCCACAGCCGCACGATGCTTGCCGCCTCGGTGCTGACCGCGGCCCTCGGCGCGTGGATCGTCAGCGTCGACCGGATGCGGGGGATGGATGCCGGCCCCGGCACCGACCTCGGGGCGCTCGGCTGGTTCCTCGGGATCTGGGTGACGATGATGGCCGCGATGATGCTCCCGTCGGCCGCGCGGTGCTGATGCTCTCGCGCGTTCGCAGCGTCGCGCAGACGTGGATGTTCGTCGCCGGCTACCTGGTCGCGTGGACCGCGTACGGACTGGCGGCGTACACGGTCTACCGCGGAATCCGGGCGTCTGCTCCGTCGTTCCTCGCCTGGGACGATCGCGGGCCGCTGGTGGCCGGCGGCGCGCTCGCGGCGGCAGGCCCTCTACCAGCTGACTCCGCTCAAGGACGCGTGCCTGCGCCACTGCCGCTCCCCTCTCGGCCTCGCGGTCCGCGGCCGCCCCGGTCGCCTCGGAGCCGTGCGAATGGGGATCGAGCACGGCGGCTACTGCGTCGGCTGTTGCGC